>Ga0209302_10001475_pt1 | contig 13726 bp, 8 predicted proteins | sample ArcOceMetagenome_2_FD_187445 | JGI IMG/M metagenome (GOLD analysis project Ga0209302, IMG submission 187445) | Marine eukaryotic phytoplankton communities from Arctic Ocean - Arctic Ocean ARC135M Metagenome (SPAdes) (version 2) | ecosystem: Environmental > Aquatic > Marine > Oceanic | place... | reverse complement strand
CGTATTCATCATCGCCAGTACACCGTGCCTTTGTGTCTGGGTGTGAGGGGCCCAGCATTGCGGAATTGCGTAGCGTCGCGTGTCGTGTAGCGTCGTGAAACCCAACAATCTTATCTTATCTTATCTTAAATTACTACCCGGAACGGGGAGACGCGTACTCGGACGCCCTCGACATGCTCGACGCGCGACGGTTCGGTGTGCTGGGCACCGCAAGGTCCCCTGCCGCAGCAAAGCCCGCCAGCGCGGCGAGCACCCGCTGCGACGCCTCGTAGCCGCCGGTGCGGTTGGTGAGGAAGGCGGCCACGAGCGGTCTCCGGCCAGGGATCACGAGGGTGAAGGAGCCGTTGGCCGCAAGGTGCCCCCAGCACGGGGGCTGGCCGGGGGCGGCGCCGGGCGGGGGGACGAGCTGCAGGCCGAGGCCCCACTCGTGCGTGAAGGCGCTGAACGGGTGGGCCGGCGGCATGCCCGTGGGCTTGGAGACGGACGAGGGCGGCGGCTTGCGCGAGCGGCGCGCGTCGGCGAGCATCTGTGGCGACAGCCCGCCGTGCGCCGCCGCGTGCAGCACTGCTGCCGCGTCGCGCGCGGTCGCGTATGCCTGCAGCCCGGGCAGCACCGCGCGGCGCGCGCGCGGCCGCGCGAAGGCGGAGGGCTCGATCCACTGCGGCTTGCCAAAGAGGCAGAGCCACACGCGGGCGTCGACGCGCTCCGCATCGCTCGCGCCCACGCGACCGGCGCGCGCGGCGATGCCCGAGAGGAAGAGAAGGTTTTGGAGCACACTCTCCGTGCACGGCGACGTCATCAGCTTGCTATTGACGGAGATGCTGCCCGCGCCTCCGCCCCCGCCCTCGCCCCCCGCCGCCTCGGGTGCGCACAACGAGAGGCGGCGCGGGCCGTCGGCGCCGAGCGCGGCCTCGGCCAGCTCGTCCCACGCCTGCTGCATGCCGCTGCCCGCGAGAGTGCACGCGTGTGCGCACAGCCAGCCGAAGGAGGCGTGGTGGTACTGCTGGCGCGCCCCGGGCGGCAGGAGTGGCGGCGCGGCGGCAGCGAGCGCGGCCATGTGCTCGAGGTCGCACATCTGCTCGAAGGAGGTCACCGCGGGGTAGAGCGTCTCGAGGTGGCCCGCCGTGTGCGCCAGCACGTGCTCAAGCGTCACGCCGCCGGCGGCGACGTGGTCGGCGAGGCCGATGGCGCCGCGCTGGATCAGGCGCAGCACGGCCAGCGCGACAAAGAGCTTGCTCACCTTGGAGGTGTATGCATGTGCATCTGCATGCGTGCATGTGTGCGTGTGCATGTGCATGTATACCATCGTCGCGCACCTCGGCCATGTTGAAGCGCGTGTCGGCGCGCACAGCGTGCGGCGCGTGCCAAGAAGTGTGGCCGACGGCGAGCTCGGCGAGGGGCGCGCCGGTGCGCCCGTCGAGCACGACGAGCTGCGCGCCGAGCAGATGACCGTCGGCGTGGCAGCTTCCTAGCAGCGCGCCGAGCGATTGCGCCAACCGCGCGGCGGCCGCGTCGGCGGCGCCGCTCGGCTCGGCGGCGGCGGCGGAGCGCACCGGCACCGCGAGGCTGAGGACGAAGCTCGCTGGCCGGTCGGGCGTGCGCTGCACGCGCACGCCGCCAAAGCCGCCCTGGCGCAGCAGCACCGTGTAGCCCTCGCCGCCGAGGACGTTGAGCAGCGGCAGCGAGACGCCGAGCATCGTCGACACCTGGGTGCGTGGGGTTGCAGGCTGGGTGTGTGGGGTTGCAGGCTGCATGCGTGGGGTTGCAGGCTGGGTGCGTGGGGTTGCAGGCTGGGAGCGTGGGGTTGCAGGGTCGACACCTCGAAAAGCAGCGCCGCCGTCTTGGAGAAGGGCATGAGTGGGCCCTTAAAGAGGTCGGAGCCGCCGCCCTGGATTTTCTTGAGCTCGCCACTCAGCCCGCCCAGCGCCGACTCGAGCATCCTGGCACGTAGGGTTGCAGCCTCTGCTACACAGGGTTGCAGCCTCTGCTACACACAGGTTTGCAGCCTCCACCGCGTGGGGCTGCAGCCACCGCCACGGGGGGTTGCAGCCTTGACGACGCACCTGAAGTCGCCCTTTGCGGCGAGGCGCGAGTCCTTGGTATCGCGCAGGATGAAGCGCAGCGCGCCGATCATCGTCGCGGGCGTCGAGTTGGGCGCGGCGGCCAGGTCGCCGAAAGGCGCACCGAGCCCGGCGCACCTGGTTCGGCTAGGGATCAGAATCAGCTGAGGGTCAGGTGAGGGTCAAGTGAGCCCTTAACTTGACGATCCCGAGCCGGGCGGCGCACGCGTCGCCGAGCAGATTGACGTCCTCCATCATGATTGACAGGAAGAGCCGCGCGTGCGCCGCACGCTCGGTGGCGCTGAGGCGGCGCGCCTGGCCCCAGTCCAAGACCACCAGGTCCCCGCTGGCCTTGTCGACGAGGAGGTTGCCGGGGTGGGGGTCACAGTTGAAGATCTCGCCGTGCATCGTCACGCCATAGTAGCGCACGAGGGTCTCCACGACGCGGCTCGCCTCGGCCTCGCCGAAGCCGCCGCCGCCGTCCGCCTCGGCGGCGCGCATCTGCGTGAGCTTGACGCCGTCGACGAACTCCATCGCCAGCAGCCGACGGGTCACCAGCTGCGGGAAGACCGTCGGCACGCGCACGCGCAGCCCGGAGCCGCCGAGCGTGCGCGCCGCGAGCGTCTGGTTGCACGCCTCCTGCGCGAAGTCGAGCTCGCCGCGCGTGATCTCGGCGAGCTCTTTCACGACTGGCCTCAGGTCGCGGAAGAGGTGCGGCGCCACGGCGCCCAGCAGCACCGCCAGCAGCGTCGAGGCGTGGATGTCGATGGCGAGCTGCTTGGCTATCCGCGGGTGCTGCACCTTGAGCACGGCCTCGACCTCGTCGATCTCGCCACCGCCGTTGACGCGGGGCAGGCGCAGCGTCGCGCGGTGCACCTGCGCGATCGTGGCCGAGCCGATCGGTTCGGGCTCGATGTGTGTCACGAGCTGCCGCCACTCAGCACCGAGCTCTGCGCGCAGCGTGGCGTGCACGTCGTGTATCGGGTCGGCGGGCATGGCATCTTGCAGCTGGCACAGCTCGGCGGCGTACGCGTCGGGCAGCGCCGAGACCACCGATGCCCCTTGCGCAAGCTTGACCCAGAAGCCACCGAGCTGCGTGACCTGGGGTGCGCGTTGGGTCGGGGACACCGTCAAGGCGAGGCGCAGGTCCAGGCGCAGGCGCAGGCGCAGGCGCAGGCTCAGGCGCATGGCCAGGCTCAGGCGCATGGCCAGGCTCAGGCTTGGGGTTAGGCTTGGGCTTGGGGTCAGGCTTGGGCTTGGGCTTGGGCTTGGGCTTGGGCTTGGGCTTGGGCTTGGGCTTGGGCTTGGGCTTGGGGTCAATGTCAGGGTTGGGGTCAAGGTCAGGGTTGGCCGAGCTACGCGACCGAATCGAAGACGTAGCGCGCGTTGACGCGGTGCGTGAGCTCCCACAGTGCCGCCCGCGCGGGCACGCTGCGGCCGGAGGCTTGCAAGTGCGTCGCGAGCACGCTGAGGCCCAGCGCGAGGCACACCTGCGCCACCGCCGCATACCTGCGCAGCCACGCGCGCGCCGGGAGGTAGAGCGCGCACGCCGCGACCAGCGCGAGCCGCAGCCGCGGCCCGCCATACCACGCGGCGGCGGCGAGCACGCCCACGGCGAGCGCAGTGGCGAGCAGGCCGAGCGCGCGCGCACGCCACTCGATACGCCGCAGCTCGGTCTCGACATGATGCTCGAGCAACCACTCGGCCGCCTCGGTGGGTGACGCGTCCGGTGGCCGCATGCTGGCCGCGCTAGCCGACGCCGGCGGGCGCGGCGCAGGGCCATCGGCGGCGCCGCTGGAGCATCCGCCGCAGATGCGCTTCGCGAGGCCGAAGGCCGGCCGCGGGGCGCAGCGGCTGCAGAAGACACCGCCGCAGGTGCGGCAGTGGTGCCGCCGCCGTGTCAGCGTAAAGGGCGCGCCACACTCTGCAGACATGCAGCGCGTCGCCTCACGGTCTGGCACCCACGGTGCCGCTGAGGGGAGGTGCGCCTCGTACTCCGAGAGCAAGGCGTGGCCGAGTGTGTGCAACCGCTGGACGGTCGCGGTGTCCAACGACGACAGCGCCTCCTGCACCACGTTGAGCTGCCCAAGCACGTTGCCCTGCACCCGCAGCTCCCCGCTGGTCAGCAGCGTGATCGCGGCGGACTTGCCGCCAACCACCAACCGGCGCGCAGCGTCAGCCGTGGCGAATTCGATGCCGGTGGTAGGTGCTGTGCCATCGACGATTGTGGCGGCACTCACCACGAGACGTCCCTCGACACTGCGCAGCCGCAGGCAACGCTGCTGCTCGGCACACGACAGGTCAAGGTCGACGCCGGCCGGCATGGCATGGCGCGCTAGCTCGGCATTGAGCGCGGCGATCGCGTGCTCAGTGACCATTTGGCACGCACAGTCACGACCCAAGGCAGTGTGGTTGTGCCCTGACGCGGCGAGTTTGGCGACGAATAATGAGCCACCCTGCGCTGGGGTTTGTGTGTTTTTGGGGGTAGAAAGAGATAGCAAATTAGGCCTAATTAAGCCTAATTAGGCTAATTTGGCCAAATTTGGGCTTATTTGATAAGGTCTGCCTAGGTCAGATTAGGCCTTATCAAATTAGGCCTAATCAGCCCAACCTAATTAGGCCTAATTAAACCTAATTTGACCTAATTTGCTATCTCTTTCTACCCCTAAAAACACACAAATTCCTTCAAACATCCAGAGTTATGGTGAAAGGGCTCCTTGGTCAGAAGCACCACCGAATTGTCGATGGTGGTGACACGGATACCTGAAGATGCCGGTAGATCACAACACGCCTCATAAGTATCGACAGGGGCCCTGTACGCAATACTTGGGTTTTATCACCCCGGAGCCTGCATTAGGCAGGCACGACTGCAGCTCTCTCCGTGCCAATGCGCTCAGTCGTCGGCCTCTGGCTGTGCGCCGTTTCCGCTCATGCGGCTGGCCTGAAGCGGGCGGCTCAAGGGGGCGGCTCGATCAACCTGCTCGGACCGGAGCGGATGGACATGGAGTGCGAGGCCGGGTGTGACTTCCAGCCGTTCTGCCTGCCCGGGCCTTGCAGCGAAACCGAGCTTGACGCTGGAACCTGCAAGGAAGATGCGGTGCTGTGCAGCGACGAGACGTGGAAGAAATGTGGAAACAAAGCGTGCGCCAACGAGCTGCGCGCCGAGCTGTGCGCACGGAAGGGCGGCGAGGTCTGTGTGCAGCGCATGGGGGTACAAAGCTACGACCGCGATGCGCAAGCGGCACAGCGCGCGGAGATCGAGGCGGAGGAGGCGGAGGCGAACCCGGTCGCAGAGACCAGCTGCATGAGCATGACCGCCGAGTCTCAGGACGACTGGTGCACGATGGTCTGCAACTATGACGCCTCGAGCTGCGACCCCAAAGCGTGCAGGTGCGGCACGAAGAACGACCTCGTGAAATGGAGGAAAGAGAAGCAGCATACCGATGACAACTTGACGAAGGAGCCCTGGGATGTTGAGAACGCATGCGACTTCGACGCCGTCGGATGCAACCAGAAGCTCACCAAGAACTGCGCGGCTGCTGCGAACCTGACCTGTTCTGCTCACATCACCAATTGCATGTCGACACCGCACCTCGACAAGAACAACAGGGCCATTCGAGTGTCGATGGCGGAGTGTGTCGATTCAATTGCCGATGCTGTTGACGAGTGCAGTGATTGCAAGACGCCGGAGAGCAAGGAGGCGTACGCCTTGCGGCTCGGGCCCAATGCCGCCGATCCGAGCGCGAAGAACGAGGCCGAGGCCGAGCGTGTAAAGGAAACCTCTGATGCGAACGCCAAGGCGTTCGAAGGCGCCAAAACCGCGACGAACAACGCCAAGGCTGCCGCTATTGCGCGCCAGGAGGCTGCTGTCGCTGAGGCTCTCGCTGCCTCCATCTCTCCGCCTCCGACCCCTCCGCAGGAGCCCCCGGCGCCGCCCACCGCCCCCGAGCCTCCCGCTGCCCCGAAAATGGAGGCGAAGGATCTGCTGGCAGCCAACCGCAAGCAGGCGCAAATCATGTATAAGGAGGCCAAGAAAGAGCGGGAAGCGGCCGAGGAGACAGCCAAGTTTGCAAAGAAGGCGGTCGAGGCACTTCCTCCGGGCGACGAGCAAAATGACGCGATGCAGCTGGCGGACCACACGGCCGAGCAGCTCTCCGCTGCCACGATTAAGGAGAACAACGCAAAGGAGTTCTGGGATAAAGCTGCGGAGGCGGAGGATCGGTACTTAAGCGAGCCGTCCATGCGGACACCATCCGGCAGCATGAAGACATCCGGCAGCAAGGACATCGCGAAGGAGGAGCAGCGCAAGGCCAATGAGGCCGATAAGATGGCCGCAGACAGGCTGAAGGAGGTCGAAGTGGAGGAGAAGCGCAAGGCCAAGGAGGCCGAGAGACGGGCCACGGAGACGGCCAAGGAGGCGCAGGGCGAGGCGGGGCGCAAGGACAAGGCGACGAAAGAGCAGAGCGACAAGCAGCAGGAGATTCAGGAGGAGGAGAAGCGCAAGACGGCGGAGCACGATAAGATGGAGGCCGAACGGATCAAGACGGCAGAGGCTGAGGAGGAGCGCAAGGCTACGGAGGCTGCGGAACTGGAGGAGGAGAGACTCAGGGAGCTTGATGAGGCGAACAAGAAGAAGGAGGCCGACGACAAGAGACTGGAGGAGGAGAAAGAGGAGGAGAAAGCGCGCTTGAGTGAGCATTTGGAGGAGGAGAAGCGCAAGGCGCAGGATGCCGACGATTTGGCGGCCGCGCGGATCGACAGCGCTGAGGCGGAGCAGAAGCGCAAGATTGAGGAGAATGAGAAGATGGCGGAGGAGAGGCGCGCGCAGGCCGAGAGCGAGGACAAGACCAGGATAGCTGAGGCCGACAAATCGCCTAACGCCGTGAACACCGTGCCCGCCGTGCCCGCCGTGCCCGCCGTGCCCGCCGTGCCCGCCGTGCCCGCCGCGCCCGACTCGACCGTGGTGGACGACGCGATGGCCGTCGCAAACGGGGCGCACGACGATGCAGTTGACGCGACCTCGGCCGCGGTTACCGCGAACGATGCAGCGATTGCTGCGATGGAGGAGAAGCTGAAGGAGGCTGAGGAGGCGCAGAAGGCCAAGACGGCGGAGAATGCCAAGATGGAGGCTGACAGATTTGCGGCGCAAAAGGCGTTGGAGGATGCCCGGAAGAAGGAGCACGATTCGGCGCCCAAGGACCCGGCAGAGAGCCCCACTCCCTAGGAGAGACCTAGCCCTAAGGCTGGCTTGGCGACACTTTGAGATGGGTGCACTTGGGAAGAGGGAACACTCTGTGCTTACCGCTTGCCTACATATGGTTCAATACTCATATTGCTTCAAGATAGAATAAGATAAGATAAGATCTTATCTTCTCTTATCTATTGCTTCAAAAGCACGGTTTTTCCTTGTATTCACCCTCCGCGGCCAAAGACCAAAGTTGCCGAAGCGGTTGGCGCGCTCGGTCTGGATGACGACTCCGGCTCTTGACAGTCGAACGCCAATGGCGGAGATTGACGCGCTCATCGAGTCGGTCGATGACGAGCGCGCGCGCGCAGCCGCGGCTTTGGAGGTCGATGAGGAGCAGCGCTCCAAAATGGCCACCCCAATCCAGGCGCACGCGCGTGGCATGCTATCCAGGCGGCAGCATGCCACGCATCAAGAGGGTTCACTGGTCCAGAAGGCGCGCCGCGCCTCGGCTGGGCTCGTGGACTTCACGCGAAGCCTCTATCTTGAGCTCACGGAGCTCACGGACCCTGCACCACCAGCCGTGGCTGCCTCGACGGCCGTGCCTCCGGCGGCGGACTCAGCACTCACTGGCGGCGCGCAACTTCTCAGTGATTTGTCACCGACGCCTCAGCAACTTCGGACGCTACCTTTGGAGACCCCCTCTGCACCTGCCACCCCATTGGCACGCGCTACCCGCCCACGGCCACGCGATGAGGCGTCATGCTGCTCCTGCTTGACACGCGGTGGCGCCCCGCTCTTCAGTGGCGTCCCTCTCTTCGGTGGCGCCCCGCAGTTTCGGCTGCCCTGGGCGAGCCCCGCATTCGGCGCAGGCAGCTCTGCATTCGACACGCCGATGCTTGATCGCCTGCTGACGGCCCACCGCTTCCGGTGGACTACCGGCCTCGACAGCGACACAGCAGGCTACCAGTACAAGCCGTACGGTGATCAGGTGGTCAACAATATCCTCAGCCCAAGATTCTTTGTGCAGTCGCCGCATGGCAGCCAGGCCAGCCACCGCTCGATGGGTTCTGTGAGGAGTCAACGCTCGATATTGTGAGCGTACGGTAAACGGGGCACCCGTGGACGGGGCACCGGGCACTCGTGGAGTCAGTCAGCTGCGAGCTGGCACTGAGTTAGATGTTAGTTGATGCGGATCGGGTGATCTATTCCAATATTCGCCAGGGGTGTTTTAATTTGGCGATTTGTTTTGCAGTTTCGTGTTCGCCCCGCGCGGCCGCGTCTCATTGTTCCGGAATTATTGGGGTTTTGTGTGTTTTTAGGGGTAGAAGTAGATATCAATTTAGAAGTTGGGGAGGTAAGATAAATTGGTTACTATAGGTCTGATTGGGGGGGGACGTGTCAGGTACGAAAATGGTATTTCTTTCCATGTAATACCCCCAATTATTTGGTCACACCGCATGCAGCCTGGTCACCTGCCGTTTCGCGAACAACGGCAGTTCAGTTGCATTAATAGGTTGTTCATTTAGACGGAAAACAACGGACACGACAAAGCACACGGGAGCAGATCATATGGCTAGCCGGTAAGCGGCACGTGTGTTCGGGGGCGGCGCTCGCTTAGGCGAGCGCGGCTGGGGCGCCGACGCGCATGCGGCAGAGGCGGCCCTTTGCGTGGTGTGCGGCGAGTTGCAGGGCGAGAAACGTCTCGCGGTGTTGCACAATCGCGAGAGATAAAGTATGCACGTGTGTCCTCACACATTAATTCATTATCTCTCTCTTATTGCCGCAGCCCTTGAAGAGTCATTGCCTCGGTCCGGCAGCCTCAGAGCCTCGGCCCGAGGTCGAGCCGGCGGGCGGCCTCGCGCCTCACAGAGGCAACGATTGCAGTCAGGCCGTCCCCGGGCATGTGCTCGAGCCCGATACCACCCTCGGTGTCGACCGCCTCCTCGTTGGCACGCCGACCCGCCTCGCCCTGCAAGTAAGTGAGTGAGTGAGTGAGTGAGTGAGAGTGAGTGAGTGAGTGAGTGAGGAAGCGAGTTAGAGACCATCTGCTATTAGAGCTACTACTCGACTTAGTTACTTACTGCTTTCGACTTCGAACCTCGACGGAGATCATGATCTGGTGCAGCACCTCATCAGGCAGCTGGTCGAGCGCGGCGAGAGTAGGGCCGAGCAGCGGCAGCAACGAGGGCTGCCGTGTAATTGTTGAGGGTGGTGGCTGGTCGTCGTCGGTCTTTTGCGACGCCGATGCCTTGCCATGCGACTCCCGACTCCAGCCCTTGGCCCCAGCCCACTCCGAACCCCTTGGCTGAGGGTCTGCCGCGCCTTGACAGCCTGTGCGGGGGATAGGTGGGGGTAGGTGAGGGGTAGGTGCGGGGTAGGTGGGGCGGGTGGGGGGTAGGTGCGGGGTTAGTGCGGGGTAGGGGTTCGGTTAGGGGCTCGGGGATGGGGGCTTGGGGCTGCATGAGGGTTCTACTATACCCTCTCTCAAGGGGACGTCGGAGGGTGTGACACAGCGCACGGCAAGCGCAAGTGCATGCACACACGGTGCGCCGCACGGTGCAAGCACACACGGCGTGCATGCACATACACAATGGTATATGCGCACACCTTTGGAGCTGACGCTCGTCAGCGGTGACAGTCTCGACAGCCTCGACTGTATACTTCCTCTCGCCCCTACCGGACTCGATGCCGCCCCCGCCCCGCCCCACCTGGCAGACCGGGCGGCCCTCGCCTCCGGACCACTGCCGCCGCCGCTGGGGATGGGGCTGGGGCTGGCGATGGGGTTGGGGCTGCTGCCACCCTTGCTGTCGCGCTTGCTCGCCCTGGCCAGTTCTCCCTTGGGCCCACGCCTCCGGAACGAAAGGCTGCGGCTGCGCAGTTGGGGGGTGGTTGTCTCGACTGGCTTCACCTCTACCTCCACCCCCATCGTCAGGGGGTCAGGGGTGTGACGCTGATAGGGCGAGGGTGTGAGGGGGGAGGAGGTGATGGAGGGAGGCTCGGAGTTCGTGTCGGTGCCTGCTACGGGGGGAGGCTGGGGCTGGATGTTGTTGGGTGATGGTGGTTCGTCAGCGTTGGGGGCAACCGAGAGGCATGGGGTGGCCGCACTTGGCGGGGAGCTGGGCTTGCCCTTGCGGGTGATGGAGAGACTGCGCCTCTTCTCCTTGACTGTGCAGAGGGAAAGGGACCACAGGCTCAGGGGTAGCTCAGGGGGGCAGGGGCATTGTGGGATCAGTGTGAACTCCACACAGGGAGGCACAGAGGCCGGGGCTTTGTTGGGGTCAGTGCTAGGGGGCAGGGCAACTGACGGGCGTATAGGACCACAAGTTAGGTACAGGTTAGGCAGAGGTTAGGGCGCTGGAGTTGTTGGGTGAGCACAGTCAGAGCTCCTACAAAGCTCCCGACTCCACAGCCCGGCTGCCTACCGGCTGCCTACCGGCTAGACCCCTTCCCCTGCTAGTCTTCCATGGCTACCCAGGAGCGCCTGTGTGTCCAGCCATTGATATCCCAGCCTTCTCCTCTCCTGTGGCGGCAGTTGTCTCCTGATCCTAGGACCTAGTTAGGACGCTAGTTTACACATGCGGTGAGTGCTCGCCGCCGCCACGCTGCCGCCTCTGGCAGTGGTGGCTGGGGTGGATGGTGATAGCGGCTGCGCCATGCGCCAGCCCCCCGCTCCATCAGACTCGACACGGAGCACCGCGCCCGCGTCCGGGACGGGAGAGGGAGCCCCCACCGCCAGACCCTCAGTGCCCGCCGCAGCGCCGCCACCGGTCTCGGTTTCAGTAGTCTCGGTCTCGGCACGACCTGTCGAGTCGTGGGCCGAAGTCCTGATTGAGTCGCGGGCCGAGGCCCTGGTGCCGCGCGTGAAGGAGATTCGCCGCACGAGGTTGGACGTTGTGGTTGTTCGAGTTGGTCCGTGAAACCGGCGCATGTCGGTAACTGACAGGTGCCCGGGGGTAAATGCGGACAGCGGCTCCTTATTCTCATAGTTCAGAGTTCAGAGTTCATTCTATATATATAGCTGACAACAGCAAACCGGCCTGATAAGAATTAAGCCGGCCCTAGCGGCACGTCGACGTCGCTGCTCGCTAGGCACGGCTTATAGGGCCAGCTTAGTCGGTTTGCTGTTGTGTAAACTCGCATAAAATCTGAACTCTGAACTCTGAACTCTGAACGTCGTGTGTGGTCTGCCGAGCCAGCGCACACAGAGCGGCCCGCTTGTGTATCTTGTGGGGGCACGATTTTATCGAGGGGCTCCTGAGACCTGAGTGCTGAGACCTGACAGAGTCGCTCCTGACACGCGCTTCTCTCTTTACGTCCGCGATACGCACAGCTGCGTGTAGAGCCCTGTGTGCGACACACGCGGTACCGCGCGATAAAATTAAATACGAGTGTGACCATTGTACTTGCTACGGCTTCACACAAATCTGCGACTCTTAAAAGTTAATTAAGCCATACGCGCAAACTAAGTATACTTTACACACTGCCACGCGAGCGACGCGGGGAGCTTGACTGAAAATGTGCATGACCGTTTGCGTCCCGCTCGCCCCCAGGGGAGAAAGCACGGTGCGCACGCTATGACGGTGTGACCTGCTGCTGCTTCGAGCGGAAGGAGCCCATGAAGGAGGAGATCCGCGACAGTGTACTCTGCCTTGTCAGGGACTCGACCTGCTGCTCGCCCCTCCTCTTCCCCGCCTTGGCTGTCGCCGCCTCCTCCTCGATATTATCGAACCCGTCCGCCTGCGCTATGTCGAAGCCGCGGAACGGGTCGAACGTCACCAACTCACGCGCCGTGAAGCCGCGCAGCAGCGTGAACTCAATCTTGGGCGGCGCGTTGAGCTCTTGGGGCTGCGCGGCCGGCGCCGGCGTCGATGCCGCCTCGCCGCTGCCGCCGCTGGCTTCATCCGCCATCGCCTGGTCGCCCAGCGCGAACATCTTGCGCATGAGCTCGCGCTGTCGCAGCGTGCGGTTCTCCTCCTCGAGCGCCTCCACCTTGGCCTCGAGCATCTGCACGTGCGCCTGCATCGTCGAAGAGAAGCGACCGGAGCCGAGCCGACCGGAGCCACCTCCGCCCGTGAGGCTCGCGCGCGGCTTCTTGGCGCCCTCGCGCTGCAGCACCTCCATCTCCTCCTTCAGGTTGTTCACCTGCGCGAGCAGGGTCTCCTTGTGGTTCTCCGATGCGGCCAGCTTGGTCTCAAAATCGCCGAGTGCGGCAGTCGCCATAGAGAGCTCCTCAGCCAGCTTGGCCGACTTTGGCTTGGCGTCGTCACGCGCATTGGCGTTGGAGACGAGGTTGACCGTGACGTTCTTGGCGCGCTGCGCAAAGCGCAGCGTGTTGATCGCCTCGTCGAGGTTCTCCTTCTCGCACCGGATCGTCACCAAGATGCAGCACTTGCAGTTGCCGCCGAGCGAGTCCTGCAGAAGCCGCGTGAGCTTGCTATCTCGGTAGGGCACTCTCGCGGTGCCCTTGGAGGCGAGGACGGAGATGACGGAGGAGAGCGCGAGGAGCGAGGTGTTGATCCGCTTGGCCTCCTCCTTACGGATCGGGTCGGCGCCTTTGCCCGAGCTGTCCGGGACGGCGCTCGACTTCTTGCTCGACTCCATCCCCGCGAGGTCGGCGAGCGTCAGCCGGCCGTAGGCGTTGCCCTTGGCGTCTAATAGGTGTATGGCCACTACGCCGTGGCCGCGCGATGAGCGTGGATTCATCGCCATCGCCGCGATGACTCGCCGCCCGTCGCCGAGCTTGATCGCCGCCATGACATCCTTGACGCTGCTCACCTGCCTGAGCTGGAGCCCGTCCGGCACCACACCGACGCCCTGCGCGCGCAGCGTCAGGTCCTCTTTCTGGCCGAGGAGATCGTTGACGCGGTCGTTGTAGATCTCGAGGTAGGATACCTTCACGCTGAAGCCGGCGGGCAGGTTGCTGAATATCTGGCCGCAGGCACGCGGCACGAGGCCGAGCTCAGGAGCATCGGGGTTGCCAAAGTCGGCCTCCTCCGGTCCCATCATCGTGAAAGTCTTGCCCGAGCCGGTCTGGCCGTAGGCGAGGACGGTGGAATTGAAGCCCTGCAGCACCCGCGCCACCGCCTGCGAGCTCGCCTCCACCGAGTCGAAGCAATCCTTCTGGCTGGCCTCGCTGTTGAAGGCGGAGTCCAGAGAGAACTCGAGGTTGCGGCAGATCAGAGCGCCCGGCTTGTCGGCAGGCGTCACCACCTCGTCGGAACTGCCGCGAACGCGCGCATAGACGTTGATCGACACGGCCTCTCCTGGCATTGCGCCCTTCGCCTCGCGCGCGGCGAGCGCCACCAAAAGTGTAACCGTCACTAAGGGGGTAGTAGGTCACGGATGAACGCCGCTTCTTTTCACCCCAGTTGCGATTGGCGCGGTTGGTGTACATCACGCTCGGCACGAGAGATTCAGGATCACGCTTAGGAAGCGTCCGCACAAGGGTGGTGCAGCACGCCAAGAGTGGTGCGGCGGT
>Ga0209302_10001473_pt1 | contig 13730 bp, 19 predicted proteins | sample ArcOceMetagenome_2_FD_187445 | JGI IMG/M metagenome (GOLD analysis project Ga0209302, IMG submission 187445) | Marine eukaryotic phytoplankton communities from Arctic Ocean - Arctic Ocean ARC135M Metagenome (SPAdes) (version 2) | ecosystem: Environmental > Aquatic > Marine > Oceanic | place... | reverse complement strand
GCTGGTGTGCGCACCATAGGTCGGTGCCCCGAGAGCGGCTCTTGCCTCACCAGCATCACCAGCAGGGTCATCGAGAGGTCCTGGTACGTCGTTGAGGTCGCCGCGTTGCGCATAGCGCCGGTCTTGGTAAGATTCGTGTGAGATTTATTTGATAATTAAGCGCTACCGCCTACAGGCTCCGCGCGTTTTCTGGGAACGGGGGGCTATAATTGGCTTATATAATAAAAGTGCGAGACTTCTGAAATTGGGAAATCACGACTGCATGTCTGTGACACACCCGCGCGACACCGCCCACAGCAGCGCACACAGGACGCTTCCGCGGACACGACACCCGACGGCTTTAAGCGTAAAGCGTAGAATAGCCAACACGATTCAGCCAACAGCAACTACTCTGTTCATCTCAAGGTTTAACGCGCTGACGCCTGACCCCACGCGTCGCTACCCTCGCCGCGGTCGAGCGCAGCGGCGAGGGTAGCGCAGCCGGCATTGGTGATCTGGGTGCTGCACTGCTGCTGAGTTAGAGCTTCTTGAGCTTCGCCAGCACTCCCGTCGGCGGCGGCAGCGCACCTGCCGGCAGTGGCGGCGGCGCCACGAGGGCGGCGAGGCCCTCGTCGCCGAACGGGTTGTAGTTAGTAGAGGGAGAGACGCTCCAGCGCGGGCAGCCGCCGCCGGCCTCGTGATCAGCCCTCAGCTGCTGCTGCAGCTCTTTCGTCAGCGCCCACAGCCCATGACAGGCGCTGCTGGAGTCCACGACGACGCGCGGGTTGAACGCGTTGAGCATCCCCTCGAGTCGACGCCCAGCGTATCGTCGCTTCAGGGCAAGGAGCATCGTGGCGCGCGGCGGTTAAAAAGCTCTGACATCTGAAAGAAAGAAAGAGCGGGTAGCAGGGACAGCCGTCTGCTCCCAATATGGGACCAGACCAGAGTATGGGACCCGGGGGATTAGCCACCCCCGAAACGGGCGGGCGCCTGCGGGCGCCCCCCCAACAAGCCGACCGCCGCTAGCGGTCCGGGAGGACGGTGGGGTAGTCTAGTGTGGTCTTCGGATGGCGCGCCCTTCGCCCACCCCGTGTCGTGTTTGTTATAGGCTGTGTGTCTTGTAATAAATTCTCTCACTTCAGGCAAAAAACAATGCCAGAGCCTGAAAAGATAAGATTGTCGTGGGCTACTCGCAGTCGACGACCACCCTCGATCTTTGTTTCAACGTCCCGCCCCACGCGTATTTCGCCGCGCCAGTCAGGGGCCGCAGGGCCGTGTAATATCCTTCGGGGGTGCACGGCAAGGGCCGAGCGTCGGCTACATACTGCAGTCAGCAGCGCCGACCAGGCCGAGTCCCTAGGCGTTATAGGGGCGTATCATCATCGCCGTACACCGTGCATTTGTGTCTGGGGGTGGGGCCCAGGCATCGCGGAATTGTGTAGCGTCGCGAGTCGTGTAGCGCGTGACAACCCACCATCTTATTTATCTTATCTATCTCAAGAGCCTGCACCCGCTCAGGCCGCATTGTGGCGAAACAGCGCTGGGGATCAACGAGCGTTAAAGAAGAGACACGGACAGAGAAACGCGCGGACCAGAGCCGCGGAGGACCACATCTCTTGGAGATCGTCTCGCGCGATACGCGCGAAATTCGCAGCTCTCTCGTCTGGCCCCCCGCCCGCGCGCGAACTGGCCGGGCCGCGGACGGGGGGCCGGCCCCCCCCGCGCCCCGCCCGCGCGCGGCCCGCGCCGGGCCGGCGGAGATCTGTCCGTCCTTTTTCGATCACACTTCAGACATCGAGAGTTTTTCGGAAAAATACCTTACGATATAACACACGTTAGGAAGGAGGTCCGTGGTCGGCGTCGCAGTTGGGGACACCAAACCAACACATCTACTTTCTTGGCCGCGCGGCTTACTGGCGAGCGATTTCGGCGCGATCTCGGGCCATGCAGCCTACTCGGTCCACAACGGCCCCGCACAAGGCGGCATGCGATGGCCCCACGCACGTCGGCATGGGCTAGCCCGGAGCAGCAAGCATTTGACTGCACGCCCGTCGAAGCTCCTCCGCGTGCGGAGCGCGCGGCGCTCACTTGGGTCCGCCCGCGTCGGCGACGGCGACGTAGGGGCTGACCTTTGGCGCCCAGGCGTAGAGGAAGATGGAGGTGATGACGAGGGATGCACCGCCCCAGAAGCGGTTGTTGGGAGAAAAGTCGAAGAGCGGCACGGAGGCGAGGCACGAGAGCAGGATCGCGAGCGCCTATGGGGTTAGGGTTTGGCTTGGCTCGGGCTCGGGCTCGGGCTCGGGCTCGGGCTCGGGCTCGGGCTCGGGCTCGGGCTCGGGCTCGGGCTCGGTTTCGGTTTCGGTTTCGGCGGACCATAGCGAGATTCTTGAGGTTGTTGTCGGCGAAGCGGATGACGATGGCCACGAGCAGGCCGCCGAAGGCGAACATGCACACGACCGCCCAGGTGGACCAGCAGAAGCCGTGCAGCCAGCCTTGGGTGGAGACCTTCTCGTAGTCGCGCTGGTAGATGGCGAAGAGCTGCAGCGGGATGGAGAAGAGGCAGAGCTGCACGTTGCGCACCTGGTGAGGGTTAGGCTTAGGCTTAGGGGTCAGGGGCTAGGGGTTCGGGGTTCGGGGTTCGGGGTTCGGGTTACCCAGATGGAGGTCTTGTCCCCCTTGAGGATCTTCTCGAGGTAGACGGAGGCGAAGCCCGAGCAGATGCTCACGCCTAGGCGTCCCAGGCACAGCACGTGTGAGGAGCAGGCCTGCCTGGGTCTGCTCGGCTGGGGTTTGAGCCCTGTGTGGCATACCGAGCGCCGCCATCACGCCGACGGTGACGTTGCCCTTGGCGAGCGCGCCGCCCTTCTGGTGAGAGTCGTCGCCGCCCTGCGCCATCACGACGCCCTGTCCAAGGCGACGCGAGAGCGTGTGAGTAGCAGACTTGCCTGGGGTCTGCTCGCCCGGGCTCTGAGGCCCGCCACGTGCTTTTTTGGGCTCGCCTGGGATCTGAGGCCTGCCTGGAGTTCGAGGGCTGTGAGGCATACGATGACGAGGATGGTGAGCGCGGCCCATTGGTTGAGGCGGAGCGCCTTGCCTAGGATGACCACACCCAGCACGGCCGTGCTGAGGGTCTTGGTCTGGTAGAGGAGCTGCAGCAGCGCCGCCTGTCCAAGGCAAGGGCCACACGTGTGAGTAGCAGAGCAAGACCTCCTGCGGTCTGCTAGCACGGGGTGGTTGGAGCCATGTGTGGCATACGCCCAGGTGCGACGCCGCGACGAACTGCAGGTTGTTCTGCAGCGTGAAGCAGAAGGCGGGCACCGAGACCTTGAGCGTGTCCATCTTGCGCTCCCAGACTGCCCAAGGCGAGGCTCACACGTGTGAGCAGCAGAGCTGCCTGGGACCTAGCTTGCTAGTCCGGGGTTTGATCCCCGTGCGGCATACTGTTCTCTCGCAGCGTGGCGAAGAGGCCGAGCGGCCCTCGCTCTGCGATGAGCAGCGTCAGCACGCAGAAGGTCAGCTTGAATAGCTCCGCGAACAGCACCGCCACGCCCGTCTGTGGCGAGGGTCGGGGTCGGGGTCGGGGTCGGGGTCGGGGTCGGGGTCGGGGTTGGAGTCTCAGGGTCAGGGTCTGCCGGAGGCGGGAGCAGCGGACCGTGTACTCTTTGCATTCGCCCTCACAGATGCGGCTGTAGCGCAGCAGCAGCACGTGACTCGAGTTTTGTACGATGAGGAAGGCGAGCGAGCCTGCACAGCGACGAGGTGGCGGAGTCGGCGAAGAGGTGGTGGCATCGATGAGTTTGGGCAGGCGCCAGAGCGCCACCGGTGGCCTCTCCTCGGCACCCAAGCGACGAGAGCTCACCTCTCGTGCGCAGGGGGGGGCAGCCCGGAGCACGCGGGTGGGCCTCTGGAGTGGTGGGCGGCCACACGGGCTACCAGGTGCTGTGGGCCAGGCGTTTTAGCTTGCTGGCGCGCCATACTTCAGGTTGCGCACGACGAGCTCGTAGAGGCCGCCTGACCGGCAGGGCGGCAGTGGCTAAGTAACAAGGTGAAATCACGAGACGGGCGCGCGCCCGCACCTTGGCTTGGCGTCACCTCCCCAGGAGAGGCGGTCAGCAGGGGCGCCTTTGCGTTCGTAGAGTCATCCCCCATTTCCAACGGCGCGAAGTAGCCTCTCTTGCGAGTAATGACGAACCTCGCTCCGAGCAGCACCTGCGAGCCGCGGGTGCGTGCAGTTGTGGGCGGTGCCAGCCCCGCGCGGCGTGTTGTTCGGGTCCTCTGCACCAACCAGCGCGGCAGCAGCGGGGAGGGTGCACTGGAGGGGGGAGACGCAGCGGACACGACGCGATAATACGCCCTACGCTCAACCCATGTCACGTTGTCAGCAGTTTTCAGCAGGCGCCGCTGTCGGTGCACATCAAGCGAGAGGGCGCGGGGCGGGTTTAGAACCTGCTGCTGTGCAGCCTCCTGGCTCCTGCAGACCTGCACGGCGTGTATCAGCCACGAGGCGCAGCATCACGACATGACCTCTGCGCGTCTTCAATCGTCACCAAACCTTCAAACGCGTTGACCAGGAGGCGCGCGGCGTCGTTAGATCTTTTCAGTGCCTCCTGTACGACGGCCTTCGCCGCGGCGCTGGCAGGGGCGCCGTCCAGGATGAGGGTCTTGAGCGCCGGCAGCGCGCCGCTGTCGAGCGCGGCGGCAAGGGCGGCGCAGCCGGCGTCGGTGATCTGGGTGCTGCTGAGGTGGAGGACCTTGAGCTTTCAGCTTTGCCAGCACTCCTGTCGGCGGCGGCAGCGCACCTGCCGGCAGCGGCGGCGCCACGAGGGCGGCGAGGCCCTCGTCGCCGAGCCGGTTGCCAATGAGGCCAAGCTCCTCCAGCGCGGGCCGCCGCCGCCAGGCCGGCGCGAGGGCCACCAGCCCCGCGTCACCGACGGCGGCGTTGTACAGAGAGAGGATATTGAGCCGCGGCAGGGCGCCTCGGCCCAGGGCGGCGGCGAGCGCCGAGGCGCCTGCGTCGTCCACATGCATGCCGATGACGTGGAGATAGTTCACAGACGGCAGCGCGCCCGCGCCCTGGGCCCCTCCACCAGTCGCTCCAAGCCATCGGGGCTGGCTGCACCTGAGTAGCCGATGAGAACCAGCGTCTCGAGCGCTGGTAGCACCGAGCCCAGCGTGCCCAGCAACGCCAGGTCGTCCGCGGACAGGCCTTTGTTGTTCAACGGAGCCTCTTCGCCTCGCGCAGCTCCTTGCAGCTCCGCATCCCCACCTTGAGGCACAGCGCTGCGGCGGCCTCACGTGATCAGCCCTGAGTTGCTGCTGCAGCTCTTTCGTCAGCGCCCAGAGCCCATGACAGGCGCTGCTGGAGTCCACGACGACGCGCGGGTCGAGCGCGTTGCGCATCCCCTCGAAGACTGCGCCCAGCGCATCGTCGCTTCAGGGCAAGGAGCGCCATCGCGGCGCGGTGGGGATAAAAGCGGGCAAAGGCCGCTAATTCGATGCCCACGGTCGCGAGCAGCGTTGCCCGTGGCCGAGGTCGATGCCCGCGGTCCCCCTCTTTCTCTTGGAGCGACCGTGCGCACCGAGCGGCACTGATGAGCACCCACGAGGCGTAATTGACGAAGGGCTGTGAGCGACGCCCCCGATGCGCGTTCTGCTCCTTGCCGCCATCGTCGGCTGCGGTCATGCACTCAGCGTCGCAACGGCAGTGTCGCTGTCCCCTCGCCGCACGCCTGCGGTCCTGATGCGAGACAGCGGGGTGGTCGAGCGCTTTGCCGTATGGCATCCCGATTGCGAGGCGGCGCTCAACAAGCAGGCATGTCAACGCATGCACACCTGCATCGGCTCACCTTGCCCGTAAAGCCAGAAGCAACCGCGGTTCCATGTGCACCCCAGATCGCGGTGGAGACGGCCGCCTCGTTCCAGTACCTGGCCATGTACGCGTTCTTCGACCGACCAGAGGTGGCGCTCAAGCAGGCGGCGGCCTTCTTCGAGAAGGCTCAGACCGAGGAGATCGGGCACGCGAAGGCGTTCATCAAGTACCAGAACTCGCGTGGTGGCCGAGTGACGCTGCAGCGGATCCAAGTCCCAGAGCAGGATGCTGAACATGCACATACATGCAACAGCAGTGCGGTGTGCATGCGGTGCACATGCCACATGCACATGCATGCAGTGCACATGAACATGCAATGTGCAGGCAGTTCACATGCGCTGTGCATGCAGTGCACATGCTGAGCAGGACTTTACGGGTGACGCGTCCGAGTCGGACCTGTGCAAGGCCTTCGCCAAGGCGCGGGAGCTCGAGATCTTCGTGTACGACGAGCTGCTCAAGATGCACAAGGTGGTGCATACATGCTCTGCACGCGCACTGCGCGCACATGCATCACTGCACAGGCACTGCACGACAAACGCGGGGGAGGGTGCAGGGGGGGAGGGGGGGCACTCCACCCGCTGCGGCCCGACGACGCGCGCAGGTCCGACAGCTGTGGAGACCCGACTTACTTACTACTCAACTCGCTACTCACTACTCACTACTTACTCACTACTCTTTGCTTACTACTTACTGCTCGCTACTCACTACTCACTACTCACTACTCACTGTTCACTGCTCACTACTCACTGCTCACTACTCACTACAGGTCGCCGACAGCTGTGGAGACCCCGCGTTCACCGACCTGATCGAGGAGTATCTGGGCCAGCAGATCGACGCGATACGCGACATGAACGAGCGCGTTGCACAGCTCGAGCGTCTCGCGACAGGCCGCAGCGCAACCCTATGCATGCGTTAGACGTTGCGCCCCTGTGTATCAGTCTACTAGACGCTGCAATGTTGGCGAGATAGCTAGCTCACTCCTAATCCTGACCTCTACTGACCTCGACCTCAGCCGCATCTGACTCGGTGGCGTTGACTACCATCCTCACCTTGACCCTTAGTCACCCTCCACCTGACCCTGACACCAACCCTGACCCTGGAGTGGCGACAGGCAACGGCCACGCAGTCTGGCACTGGGACGAGGTGAGGGACGCGTAGCTGCACCTCGCGCCTGGAGAGCGGCAGTATGCGGGACGGCAGCTCAGGCTCAGGTGCGTGCGCGTGTGCCGTAGTAGTGTTGCCAAGGAGCGCGCATCAGCGCACTGGCATTGCCAAGGAGCGCGTCAGCGCACTGGCATAGGATATACCATATATAGCGGGGGACGACGCGCGCGCCTCTTGTTCTGGTCTCGACGTCGAGACTCGAGTACCGTACTCTACTCCGTACTGGGCTTGGGCTACGGCTTAGGTGCTTATGCGGGTTATGGCTAGGGCTAGGGTTAGGGCTCTAGCTTTGCACTGAGGGTGGAATGAGCAGACGCCTGACCTGGTGGTAATACTTTCTTTAATCTGAACACGCCACGACACGCGCACATCCACATGAGTCATGACCAACCGAGAACCGTACGCTCTCAAAAACCATGTTGCTTTTTGGCGAATCATTGGACCCACTTCGCCTCGCGCAGCTCCTTGCAGCTCCGCAGCCCCAGCTTGAGGCACAGTGCTGCGGCGGCCTCGTGATCACAGCCCTGTGCGCTGAGTTGCTGCTGCTGCAGCTCTTTCGTCAGCGCCCACACAGCCCATGCCAGAGGCGCTGCTGGAGTCCACGACGACGCGCGGGTCGAGCGCGTTGCGCATCCCCTCGAAGACGACGCGCCTAGCCATAGCCTACCGTACACTCAGCGTACTGCCTAGCGCATATCGTCGCTCAGGGGGCGGCAATAAAAGAGAGAGGAGAGCGCCATCGCGTATATCAAAAAGGCACCATGCATCAAAGGTGGGGTGTTAAAACGAGCCCACACCGCGTTTATGTATATAAGAGCCTGCACCCGCTCAGGCCGCTTTGTGGCGAAACACTAGGATGCAGCTCCGAAAGTTGGGGTGCTTGGCACACTTGCGCAGCATGCGCGTCGCGTTCCGGTCGTGCTCGTACCCGCGCTCCACGAACGTGCTAATCACGGCTCGCGGCCCCTTTGGATTGACGTGGCCGCGCGAGCCCTGTAATGGGTGAAAAGTAGGTGAGTCAGTCAGTCGAAGTAAGTAAGTAGAAAGGTATCAAGCACGCTACACAGTACTCTCTAACTCTTCCTGGCCTGTAATCGACTCCACGAGAGTACCACGCCCCGCCTGTTGGCACGATCGATGTTCTGTAGGAAGGTCGCCTCGAACCGCTTGGGCACGTGCTCGGCCACCTGGGCAGGGGCAGGCTTGGGGTTGAGGCCAGGGTCAGGGTCAGTGCTCCGTCACTGGGAAAAGAGGCAGGCTTGAGCGCGCAGGGCTCGGTTGTGCGTGTGCACACCTCGAGTGTCATGGCCCAGTCGGACTGTTCGATGGCGTTCTCCTTGGTCGAGAGGTCGGCGTAACGCACCTACGCATAGTAAGTAGGGCCGGTAGAGTACGCATGTTCTACGCGGGAAGGCTACATCACGGTACGTACCCTAGAGTAGGATGAGTACTAGGTAGTATGCGTGGTCGAGAGGTTGGGATAACGCACGGCGCCGCCCGACTTGCTCGCGACGTCGGGCATGCCGTCGTACGCGACGACCCTACCCGTCAGGCCCGACGCCCGCATGGCCTTCGCGTACCGCCCGATTCCTGCGCCGAGCTCTGTAAGAGTCTGCCTGGAGTGGTGAACGGCACCGAATCGACCCCGCGACTTCGGCCGGGCCTCACGGCCGCGCTGCAGCCTCCCAGTGAGCCCTGAGCGGCTCAGTGGCTCGTCCCGAGTGCCAGTGGAGAGCCAGCCCCGGCTCGTAAGCTGTGACACCTGTTAGCTGTGGCGCTTCCAAGACGGCGCTTCCAACACGGGTGTGCCCTTCGAAGAAGCGCGAGAGGCAGCCTGCCAGCGCGGTGTCGAGCATGTACGAGCAGTCGTCGCACTTCTGCTTCGCGTTCGACACATACGAGTCCGTCAGGAACCACGCGCCCGTGGAGAGCGGGAACTTGCCGTTGCCCGTGGCGTTTCTGGCCTGGAGCTCGACCGCCTCCTTGAGCAGCAGCTGCTGCGTGCGCTCCGCCTCGCTCTGGGCGTGCGTGCTGTGCGTAGCAAGTAGGATGGCGAGCCATGAGCGCGGCATGACCTGTGCCGACACACTGCACGCGCTCTCTCGGCACTCCCTCTCTTCTTATTACATCCCCTTATAGCTAGATTGAACAGTACGGTAGATAGAGAGATGTCTGGAAGTACAGTACATGTAAAGAGAGATAAGATAAGATAAGATAAGCGCAATTGTGTAGCGTCGCGAGTCGTGTAGCGAGTGAAACCATCCATCGTATCTGATCTGTGGAGAAGTAAAGACACATGGCCTAACTTCGCAACCGCTAACGTGGTCGCCAGTGCGCGACCCTAAGGTCCGCCCCGCGAGGCTTAGTAATATCTGCGTAGACCAGTGCGCGACCCTAAGGTCCGCCCCACGAGGCTTACGCTCAGTAACATCTGCGTAGACCGTAGCAGACGAACCTCGAGACGAGAACTAGTCCCCCGCCCCCCCCGTGTGCCGTTACGCCCGTGTTGGCCGTTCCCCCGTCCGACCACACCGTCAGGCAGGGAAACGGGGGGCTATAATACACATGAAACAGCTCTCTCTCTCTATCTCTCTCTCTATATCAGCGCGGCATAAGCTGAAGGCCTACTGTATCGCCGGTCGCCGTACGAAAACTGGAATCTGATACTTTTCGTGGTAGAAAACTCAGTTCTCTGACAGAGGGGCCTTCACCCGAGCGGAGACACCGCAGAGGAGCGGCGGATGTAGGCCGAGGCCGATCGCGCCGCGTTGACCTTGACGGTTCGACTAAAGCGGTTGTAGTCGAAAGGCTGCTCCCGCAGGAGCTTACCTATGTGGTAAGCAAGGCCGGTGTGGCCCCGGCCAGCCTGAACACCTGCCAATTGGCCGAGACTGGCCGGGGCTGGCCGGGGCTGGCCGAGGCTGGCCGAGGCTGGAGACCAGCCCGAGCTTGATCTGGCGAACGGCTGGTGCCGGCTTCCACATAGGAGCTTGCCGCCGGGCGGCTCTCCCTGCTCCGGGTGCACCGCACACAGCAGCTGGCACAGCTCGTCCTCTGATAGGACGAAGCCGCACACGCCGTGCACGGCTTGCGCGTACAGGCCGAGCGGCACCGTCCCGTGCCTCGCCGCGTCGCCGTCCCACCCGCGACAGCGCTCGGCCATCTCAGCGTGGTGCTGCTGCAGCGTGCCTGGTTGGGGTTAGGGCTAGGGCTAGGGCTAGGTTTAAGGTCAGGGGTCAGGGTAAGGGTTTGATCGAGCTGCAGCGTGCGGAGTAGCCATGACGGTAGCGTGCTGGCGGCCTGGTCGGCGATGCTGCTCTGCCTTGGTAGATGCAGCCCGGCCTTGGTAGCTGCCGCCTTCGGCTTCCAGCGCTTCGCAGGCAGCGCTGCGATCGTCGCGGCGCAGCTGCCGCCTCTTGAGGCGCTGCCGCCTCTTGAGGCGCAGCTGCATCTTACGGGTGCAGGCACCGCCATCGTCCCTGCACTGCCGCCTCTTGAGGCGCTGCCGCCTCTTACGGGAGCAGGCAGCTCGGTCTCGGCGCCGACGAGGCCGAGATGCGGCGCTGTGCGGAAGATCGTGGCTGAGAACGAGGGCAGTTCGGCCTGCCAGTTGGCCACGCCTCGGTCTCTGTCGCCCACGCGCATCCCGCGACGAAAGGCGGGAGCCCTGCAATTCATGAGCGCGCGCTCGTGGTCGCGCGCTGCGGCATGCCGCGTGGGGGTGGGAGGCCAGCCAGCTTTCTGGAAGGCGGGGCGCCCTGTTGGTCGCCCTGTTGGTGCCCCTCGATCGCTCAGCGCCAACAGGGCGCGCGAACTTAGTTTGGGGGCAGCGCCACAGACTGAAAACGCCCACACCACACGTTTGAGAGAGAGATAGCGAGTCTCACCGCACGCAGTCGTCATGGACAACCCATTCCTCCAGCGCGGCCAGCGCGAGGGAGACCAGACGCCCTCGCTTCCCGACCCCGAGAACCCCTTCTCGGCCCAGGGCCCCAGAGCGATCGCCGCAGCTGCCGGGGTAGTCAACGCCTCAACCCCGGCCCAGCGTGAGGGCGCGCAACGCCTGGCGACGCACGTGGTGAAAAAGGGCTGCTCGATCGGCTTCGGCTCGGTCTGGCTGCCGGGCTGCTGCGGTGGCGAGTCGTCTCGCGTCAAGGTCCGCTGGCACGTGCTGCTGCTCCTGGTCCCCGCGCTCACGTTCTTCAACACGATGCGCTACTCCTTTTCTCTGGACACGCTCTTCCTCACGCTGGCTGGCGTGCCGCTGCTCTTCCTTGCCGTGCTCGCAAACCAGATCGGACAACTTGTCATGGTCAAGGCGCACGGCGGCACCCCCTCGCATATCGTCCTCTGGCCGCTCGGAGGGATGGCTGTACTGCACAGCCCGACTATGTCGCTCGGCGCGCGCGTCCGCATCGCGCTAGCGGGCCCCGCGACACACGTGCCGATGCTGCCGTTCTAACCCTCACCCTCACCCTCACCCCAACCCCAACCCCAACCCTAACCCCAACCTGACCCTAACCCTAACCCTAGCCCCAACCCCAAGCAGGTGCCAATGCTGCTCTTGTGGATCTTCCTCTTCTCGTGCACCGGGTGCCACTACACCCTCAAGGAGATCCACGCGTCGTCGGTGGGCGGTCTCTTCGTCGGCTCCCTCTTCGCCGCCCAGGCGTGCTGCGCAGCTCGGCCTGCTATACTCACTCTGGCCATACTTACTGTGGCCTCACTTACTTACCGTGGCCACGCTTATTATGGCCCCGCTTACTATGGCCACACTTACTTACCATGGCCTCTTTGTGGCCCAGGCGGAGCTCAACCTTTACCTCCTCGCCTTCAACCTGCTGGTGCCGTGCCTACCGCTCGACGGCCCTAACCGTAACCGTAACCGTAACCGTAACCGTAACCGTAACCGTAACCCTAACCCTAACCCTAACCCTAACCAGGTGCCGTGCCTGCCACTCGACGGCGCGACCGTCGTTGTCTGTGGCCTTGTGGGCTGTGGGCTGAGGCCACTCACGGCAGCCAAGGTGATGGTGGCGCTGAGCTGCATGTCCCTGGCCATGCTAGCGACACTGGCGCTGACAGCGCTGTTCTCGAGAACCCTTGATCCCAGCCTCCCGTTGCTGACGTTCGTGTGGCTCCTGTGGAGGACCTACCACCTCTATCGCGCGTGCGGCAACGGCGCCGCGGCGGTGGGCAAGCACGCCCTATTCAAGGACCTGCCGGCCGCCGGGGACGAGCCAGCCTCCGGGCTGCAGCCAGTTGGGCCCGCTGCCTCCCCCCCCTCCAGCACGACGCGGCGCAGCACGTTCGCCAGTATGTTCGGCGGCGGCGGCGGCGGCAGCAGTGGTGGTGGCGGCGGCGGCGGCGGCGGCGGCGGCGGCAGCAGCAGCAGTAGCAGTGGCAGCGGCGGCAGCGGCGGCGGCGGTGGGGGCGGCCTAGCGGTGGCGACAGGCGCGGTGTGGCCGCCACCAAGGTAGGATGTGGTATTTTTGTTGTTGTTGATGTGATGTGCTGTGTGCTCTTACTCACACTCTCGCGGCCTGCCACGCGGTGAACCGCGCGTGTGCAACTAACTACTTTTCGGAATACACATCACACTTGACGCATGCTCCACGCAGCAGCCAGCGCACGCTCCCCGAATGCGCCCCGCGAATTTCCTCTCTGTGGCTCTCTGCTCTCACCCTCTCGCTGTACTCTCTCTCATCTGTCATCTCTTCTCTCGTTTCTTAGTCTCGCGACGGCGAGATCTGTCTCCCGGTAGAATAAAGCCCGCGTACTTTACTTTACGCCGATTTTGTGTACGCTTTATGTACGGTAGTAGTACGCAATTTGTTTAGGGGCGTAGCATGCGCCGGGGGAAACGACCTTATAACATGTGCATGTGCATGTGCATGTGCATGTGCATGTAGTTTGCCCAGGGCACTTGGGCACGGGACCACGGGTGCGACCCGACCTGGCCCCTAGCTACAAGTCCATCATCTTCACACCCATCCCCTCCGCGCTCTGCCCGGTGGCCGCCTCGATGCGCTCACGGGTCTCGCCCTGCCGCCGTCGGAACTCCTTCCAGCTGCTCGACGAGCGATCCGACTCGAGCCAGCCGCGCCGCTGCGCCTCCTTGGCCTGCAACAGCAGCAGCTCGAGCTGCTCCTCATCCACCCCCGGCGGCCCGGGCTTGTCGCCGAGCAGGCGCGCGCTCTCCTCGCGCTCCTCGCGGAAGTGAGCTATGATCTCGTCGCCCGTCGCGAGCAACGCCTTGTTGTGCTCCCTGTCCATCAGCGCGCCCTCCGTCTCCCGCGTCTCGCGCCAGCGCCGCAGTAGCTCCTCGAAGCGCGGCAGAAGCTCCCTGATCGCCCTGCGCCGCGCGTGGCTCCGCCGCGCAAACTCGTCCTTGCCCGCATCACGCTGCGCCGCGCGCTCGACCTCCGGATGGTGCCACCGGCTCCAGTCGGTGCCTTGCCTGGCGTCGTGCCCCTCCTCGGCGAGCAACCGCGCCCAGTGCGCCGGCCGCAGCTTCTTGAGCCGCAGCAGCGGCCCGCGGCTCGTGGCCTCCCAGCTCGACTCTTCGGGCGAGATGCGCCGCAGCAGCTCGAGGTGCAGCTCGAGCGCCGGCTCGCCCCGCTCCGCCGCCACCACCAGCTCGGCGCTGCGTGCCGCGAAGCGCACGGCGGGTGGTGCGCGCGCAGACGCGCGAGGCACCTGGTGAAGGCGAGGGGGG
>Ga0209302_10001471_pt1 | contig 13736 bp, 16 predicted proteins | sample ArcOceMetagenome_2_FD_187445 | JGI IMG/M metagenome (GOLD analysis project Ga0209302, IMG submission 187445) | Marine eukaryotic phytoplankton communities from Arctic Ocean - Arctic Ocean ARC135M Metagenome (SPAdes) (version 2) | ecosystem: Environmental > Aquatic > Marine > Oceanic | place... | reverse complement strand
GGGGGGGGGGTGCAAAGGATTCTGCGCTCCGGAAACTTTTTGACGCTTTTTTGAGAATATAATTGATGGATGATGGCCTGGTGCTCTCAAAAGGTGGTTATGAGCTTTGGGACCTTTGGAGGGCTCTCTTTTGAGGACTTTTGAGGAGGGTGGGTGTTAATCACGGAACTTCTGACGAAAAGGCTGTCGGTCGGGCATAGACGGGAAAAGCTGCTTGGTTGGTACTTTTCTAGAGCTCGTGTGCAAACTGACTGTCCCCACCGCTCTCGAGCATGGTGATGATGGACGGCTCATCCCCGATTCCAGATTGGATCTGGCCGAGCTCTCGTGCCCCTTGCCCGAGCTCGTCCCACCGCTGCAGCTTGCGCATGGCCTTAAGCGGTGAATTACGCACCCTCGGCGATTCCGGGGGCGACTCGCACTCGTGCGTGGTGGACTGGTCCAGGGATTGGTTAGTAACCGGAGAAGCGCCGTCGTCAGTGTGGCTGCGTTCCGAGCTGAGTGAGCCCATGAAGGACGACTGCCGATCGAGCGAGGACATGGTGAAACCTCCAGGTGTAGCGAGTGCCAGTCCACCTGTGTGGGGTTGCCCCTTGACGTGGCAAGCACTGCTGCCGCTTCCGCTGCGCGGCATCACTTTCCGAAGGATTTGGCGGTAGATGACGAATGTGTACATCTGGACACAGTCGAGCGCGAACCCCACGCCGACGACCCACACGAGCGTGAACGTCGAGGACGAGCCGAGGTCGAAGCAGACACACAGAGCCACGTGAAGCGATATCTGAATGATGCGCGTGGCGGCGTAGGTGACGAGGCCGACGAGAAGCACCCACCACGCCAGGCGCTCGCGCCCTTCCCGGAAGCGATACAGAAGCAGGCCTGCAAAGAGAGGGAACTCGGCCAATGCTCCCGTGACGAAAAGCGCACCTGTCGCGACCATGAGCTCGTTCGTGTCGATCTGGATAGCGATCAGTAGACCGAGCGTGAGCAGGTGATGCACGGTGGTGAGGGCACGCGTTGCAGAGAGCCGACCCGAGAGTTCGGACGCGTACATCGCGCAGAGGCCTAGCGAGCACCCGAGGATTGCGTCCACAATGTCACGAGTGTACGTCTCCTCTGGCACGCAGAACATCAGCCGGCGAGTTGCGGCAAATGCGACCGGCGTGCCGACTGTACCTAAAAATAACTCGACCAAATGATGTGCCGCAGCCACGCGCTGTGCCTCGCCCAGCGATTTGGCAAATCGCCTGAACAAGCCGTGCGCTACCATGTGCAACACCGACACGATGGCCATTAGGATGATGAGCTCTGTGAGTCCGCTGAGCTTGATCTCGTCGACGACCAAATCCATTTGAGCAGCGGCGACCGGCGCAGCGCGCCGGCCAAGGTTGGACCAGGCGAGGTTGCACTCCATGGCAGTGCCACTGGTGTAGGCGCTGAGAGAGCTCCGAGGTGTCGAACGCGGTGGCTGCTGTGCAGACCGGCCGAGAACCGAGAGCGACGGCGTCTTTCCAAGCCCTGCATCCAAACTGCAACGGGGTCAGGGGAGGAAGGCCGGGACGGCCCACCTCGCGCCGTCGCCCGGCGCACGACGTGGTCTTTCGCCCCGTCGCGGGCACCACACCAGCAGCGCCTGCCGCTGGCGGCCGTCAAGAATCAATGGCGGCAAACACGACAAGCGACCGGCTGCAGGGAGACCTGCGCTGGGATCTTCTACTCGTACATGCCCTTAATCCAACTTCAGACAGACAAGCGACACACGAACACACCGACCAACGAGCCCTGCAAGTCAGACTTGGTTTCGGTAACCTGCGGGCGAGCGCACGACCAACGCCAACATGGATGCACATGCACACGTGCATGTGCTGCATGTGCGCATGCACATACCGATGCACGTGTTAACCATGAAATGGAAGGGATCTACCTGAGAATACTGTAACTGTATAAAGCGTAACCGAGTCGGTTAAGCAGGGTTTTGGTGGGTTTGTTTGTGGCCAAACCCGCGCGTACCCGGCCGCGCCCGGCTCCTCCGCTACTACGAAACAGCGCACGCCAAATAGCAAAATCCAAAAAAGTGTGGCAAAACGTAAAGTACTTGGAGCATGGTGCACGGAGCTCACGACCAGCTGCTCACGACAGCTGCCGCGCGGCGCATACATCTCGCACTACTTTAGTCGAGTCCGTGCTGCGTGCCGGTCTCCCAGCATCCGTGCAATCCGTGCGGCACGTGGTGGCGGAGCCACAGCTGGGCAACCGGGCCGGCCTCGATCCGCGCGGCGTCGAGTATGCACAGGCACGAGGCGTTTCTGCTCGAGTCGAGCATCATCGCGGCCACCCACGCGTCGGCCACGTCCTCCTCTGCGGCGACCTCGGCAGCGCCGCCGCCGTCCACCCGCCGCTGCTTGGGGATGAGCACCACCTCCTCGCAGAAGCAGCCAGGCGGCGCGACCCACTTGAGCTGCTCACCCGTGTGCCGGTCCCAGCGCATCCAGCCCATCGGAGGCGAGCCGCTCACGCCCTCGTCGTTGCAGTAGCTCATGTACACGTAGCGCACGCGCGCGTTGCCCTCGAAGCGCGGGTCGACATGTGGGTGGTCGATGCACGCCTGGTGTATGCATGTGCATGTTGCATGTGCATGTGCATGTGCATGTGCATGTGCATGTGCATGTTGCATGTGCATGTGCATGTGCATGTTGCATGTGCATGTGCATGTGCATGTGCATGGTGCATGTGCATTTGCATGTGCATGTTGCATGTGCATGTCCATGTGGCCATGTCCATGTCCATGTGGCCATGTCCATGTCCATGTGGCCATGTCCATGTCCGTGTGGCCATGTCCATGTGGCCATGTGGCCATGTCCATGTCCATGTGGCCATGTCCATGTGGCCATGTCCGTGTCCATGTGGCCATGTGGCCATGTGGTGTATGCATAGCATGTGCATGGCATGGGAGGGTGGTCGGTGGTCGGTGCGCGCCTGCACCGCGACGCGCTTGGTGGCGCGCGCCGCGCCGGCGCCATCCATCTCGATGATTGTCTCGAAGAGCTGCGTCGGAGCGATCTTGCCCTCGTCATACCTGGTTCGGGTTGAGGTGGGGGTAAGGGGTAGGGTTCGGGTCTTGCCCTCGTCGAGAGAGTCGTGCAGCAGTCCGTGGCGCATGTCATGGCGCATGGCATGGTGCATTGCGTCACGCAGGGTTCGATCGTGCCGTCGTCTCACGAGGGGATGGCACCGCCCCAGTCGCCGAGGAACGGGCCCGGCACGACCCGCGGCCACCCGGCCGTGTAGAGGCGTACAGTGCGACCGCCCTCCTCCTCGAAGGCGGTGGCGTGGTGGATGTTAAAGTAGGGGTCCTCCGTCTCCACCACCAGCGTGTCCACCCCCTGAAAAAATGCGCCCTCCGGCTCCGGCACCGCCCCTGTGGCAGGCGCGGCGGGCGCGGCGGGGGCGGCGGGCGCGGCGGGCGCGGCGGGCGCGGTGGGAGACTCCTGGTAAATTGCGGCGGGCGCGGCGGCGAGCGCGGCGGCGACGAGCGCGGCGGCACTCTCCGCGTGCGGGCCGGGCCGCGGCACGAGCTGCAGCTTGACCCCTCCACCGGTGGTCTTCAGGCACTCGACCTGAGTAGGCACAGGGGCTCGCTTCGACTTGGGCATAGGCTTCCGCTGCTCGGCCAGGGTGTGGGTGTGGGCGTCGGCGTCGGTGTCGGCGTGGGTGTTGGTGCGTGCACAGCGGTGCGCACCGGTCCCTTGAGGCCGGCGACGAAGGGCAAGACCTCGAGCGCCATGGCGTTGTGAGCGAAGACGTACCAGCTAGGCGTGATCGCGAAGTCGTGAGGGGCGAGGCTGCCCGCCAGCTCGACGCGGGTAGCGTGTGCTGCCCGGCCACTCGCCTGATCCCACTCACGCACCGTGGCGAGCACGGCGGACTGGTCGAGCTTGGAGGCCCACGAGAAGCCGGCGAGCCTGCCTGAGGCCGGGTCGATGCGCGGGTGTGCCGTGAAGCCCTGCCCGAGGCCGAGCAAACGGTCGATGCTCTCGAAGCCCGTGCTCACCTGTGTGGTCTCAGGGCTTTGCTCAGCTGGGGCGCCTTACTACTTACTACTTACTACTTACTACTTACTACTTACTACTTACTACTTACTACTTACTTGCTCAGCTGGGGCGCCACGGTACGCGGTGCGCACGGCACGCCCGAGGCTGGTACGCGTACAACGTACAACGTACGTACAGTACGTACAGTACGCAGGAGGCTGGTACGCGTAGCCCCGTACGTACAGTACGGAGGCGCCGGGGCGTACGTGTCAGCACAGCTGATGACCACGAGGCCGCCCTCGAGCAGGCTGCCGCCCAGGTCGTCGTTGCCCTCGCAGTCCATCGTGCTCGGCACGACGCGCTGCGGCATCCCCGCCTCCCACAGCGCGAGGACCTTTCCGCCCAGAGTGACCACGTTCGTGTTGGCCACGTTCTTGAGCGCCAGCCGGCCGGCGTTCGCCAGCACGCCGCCCTCCGGCTGCGTGCCAAAGGTATTACGCTTGAGGATAGCGTCCGCCGCCTCCTCCTCCTCGAAGTCCGCCGTGCGCACGAATCGGCCCTTGAAGCTGGCCCGGCCCGCCGACCCATCGATCGAGATGCGGCCGAGGTACCCGTCGCCGTCGAGCACATGTTCGAAACGCTGGCCGCCTCGCTCAAAGTTGCCAGGCCCGTTTCGCCACAGACTCCCTTTGAGGTCGGCAGGGATGGTGCCTTCTATCTCAGAGATCTCGTACTCGTACTCACCTGCCACTGACGTGTACGCTATCTCCCACCCGGCACGGATCTCGTCGTTCCAAACCTCATCGGAAGGAGACGTGGCCACCCAGGGCGGCACCGCCATCGCTGACGGCGTGAGCACCGCAGTCGGATAGGCCCGCCGGCCGCCTCTTGCGTGCCGCCCTGCAAGATGCGGTGGCTTAACGAAAGTGGCGCAGGTGGCGGCGAGAGTGAAGCCGATCGCCATTTTCGTGCAGGATTTGGGCCTGGGTGGGGGCACTCCAGCGGACGGAGCCGCTCTCTCAAGATAATAAGATAGGTTTATAGGGGCGTATTCATCATCGCCATTTAACCGTACCTTTGTGTCTGGGTGTGAGGGATCCAGGCATCGCGGAATTGCGTAGCGTCGTGAGTCGTGTAGCGTCGTGAAACCCAACAATCTTATCTTATCTCCTCTCTCAGCGAACAGCAGCAGCAGGGGCGGCCACATCGGCTCAGATGCAGCCCAGCAGCATCTCCTCCTCCTCTGCCGCGGCCTCCTCCGCTGCCTCCTCCCCTCTTCCGCCGTCGCCTCCGTCACCTGCACGAGGGGGGGGAGATGAAGGGCGGAGGACTGGCGATCTTCAGCGGTCGACTGTTAATCTCGTTGGCGTCTTTCTCCCTCCGCTGCGACGCGGTGGAGCACCTGCAGAGCAGAGAGCGGACGCTGGACACGCGGGACCTGCGTGTGGCAGAGAGGACAAGAGAGAGGAGACACACGAGTACTCGTATATACAGAGCAGCCACAACCTAACACAACGCAAAACCCTAGCTCCGAGTCAGCACAGGCACGAGAACCGCTTGCACGCATCACACTTCCTCTTCTGCGCCTTGCGCTCCTCTGTCTCCGTCCTACTCTCCTCGGCACGTCGCTTGCGGCGTTGGGTGTCCTGGTCGTCGAACGCCTTGCCACCCAAGCCGCGTGCCTCGCCTTTCTTCGCCCCGCACTTGTGGCACACTTCTCGTCTCGAGAAGTTCCAGTTGCCGCACGTGCACTGCCAATCCTTCGACGGGTCGATGTTAGGAGGGGCGAACAGGCCCGAGCCACCCACCGTGCTGGTTCTAAGGGCTTCTCGGTTGCTCACGAACGGCTTGGGCGTGTGGCACCGCATGCACTCGTCTCGCTTCGAGAAGTTGCTGTTCGTGCAGTTCAGACAGATCCATGTCGATGACTCTTCGATAGAGTGGGTTTGCGGCACGACCCGCGAGTCCTTGCCGGTGTATTCGCGAGGCGGCCTCCAGCCTCCTGACCCGCCACCTCGACACATTATTTGGCGCGGTTGCTTGGGATCGCGGCCGCTTCCGCAGGCCCGAGACGCGTTAGCGCAGCCTGGAGACCGCGCGTGGAGACAGACAGACAGACTTCCGCGTGCGTGTACGGTAGTCGCCCCGGTTGGGTTACACTTGTAGAGCGTTGCGGTCAGTTCCTGACGGGCTGCGTCGGCGCTTCGGGCTGTTAGAACGCGTGCGTTTTCCGCGGTTAATCCCTATTCGTCGGCGTTTTTCGTTGCGCGCAGTGCGTGCGGGCCGTGGGAAAGAAAACTCCAAATTGAACTACATACGCACGTAATGTCTAACGAAAACACATTTCCATCGAAAAGTGAGAGCGAAAGAAACGCAAAGCCGTCTGAAACTGAAAAGGGAGAAGAGAAAGGGAACCGGCACCGCGCTGGCTCCGTAAGCGCCGGCCGTAGGGCGCCGTAGGGCGCCGCGGGGCACCGTAGTCGGAGAGCGTTATAAGAAAGATTGAGGCACGCGCATCACGCGCGCCAGCTAGCTATTTCTTGTCACAACCTCCCTGTGTCAGGAACTCTCAGGATTCGGGCAATTTACGCGCCTGCTGCAGTTCCACATAATGTAGAAAACAGATCACAAGTCTAGAGAACGCCGACAAGCGCAGGGGGGGAAACGTAGAACACTCAGACTCGCTGCGTAGAAGGTGCGTTTTAGAATTATGTGACCGGCCAGGGAGACTACAAAACTCGCAGATCACACGCCAAAGAACGTACCTGCGGGCTCTGAAACGAGAAAATCTGTTAAGAAATCTGAGGCGCACTTGAAGAAAGTTTCTGGCCGGGGTTGCCAGATCCCCACTTGCCCTTCCAGATTTCTTAAGATTTCTGTCGAGCAGAAAGCGTGACGAGGAGAGATATCGAGGCAGGTCATCACCTGGAGAGTTCTGAAGAAGGAGAAGCCTGGCTCACTACAGAATTCTACGCGAGATGCGGACCAGGCAGAAGTGAACACTCGGTTGGCAGATTATATCGGTCGGAAAAGGTCGGTGCAGATTATGTTGCCTTCTGAGACCTTGCGTGGCAGCTGCGCCCCACCGGGGCTAGCCGGCGAGCCCACGCCCGCCGGCCAGCTGCGTACCAAACGAAGTAAAAACGAAGACCAAGTGACACACCGAAAACGACGACGCTGCAACACGGCTGACGCGGCAGCGACAACAACTAGAGTTAACAACAACTAGTAATGTCCAGCCGCATCCCCAGTCTCAAGGAATAAACCTCGGTCTTGGTCGGCCTGCTGCGGCGTCGCCTGGTTAGGCTGCCACCCGCCACGCAGACCTGGACCAGAATTCTCAGTGCTCACAGAAAAAATGGGGTCTCCGATGCCAACGAGAAAAGTGCTATCACCATCAGCATCACACCATCCTTGCCATCCGCATGAAATAAAAGCAAGGTTCAGTCTTCAGTGACCCATGAGCCTTGGAGTTGCAGTGTTTTGGACTATGCCCTAAAGTATGGACCGCGTCGCTCGATGTCGAACGCTCGCCGGCGACAGCCTGGAGCTGGACCCACGCAGGCCGCCCCCCGGGGGACGCGCGCGGCAGACCGGCTCTGGCGGCTGGCGCTCCGCGGATTATCGCAAAACACACACGATCGAATCAAATGATCGGCGTGTTGGTGTTGCCAAGCGCGTGCGGAAGTTCCCCGACGCGATCGATGGAACATGTAAATTTGCTCGCAATCTCACATGTCACAGGACACACACAACTCACAACAACTCAACGCTGACGCTTACCACCTCGCGGTCCAACGCGCGCCTGTACCGTGGTAGGCCACTCATTTGGTTCTCCCTCACCGTCGGACGATTCTTCAACCTCTGTAGCCTCGAGGATAGTCACGTGACCACCGTCGCATTCCTTGCACCGGCTGTGCTGCCGCCCGTGCTCGCAGAAGCTGCTGCCACCGCACTCCTTGCATTTGCTGCGTTCCCTCCCGTGCTCGCAGATGCTGCCGCCGCCGCAATCCTTGCAGACGCTGCGCCGCCGCCCGTGCTCGCAGATGCTGCCGCCGCCGCACTCCTTGCACAGGCATCGCTGTCGCCCGTGCTCGCAGAAGCTGCCGCCGCCACACTCCTTGCACTTGCTGCGCTGCCGCCCGTGCTCGCAGAAGCTGCTGCCGCCGCACTCCTTGCATTGGCTGCGCGCCCGCCCGTGCTCGCAGAAGCTGCCGCCGCCGCACTCCTTGCAGTGGCGGCGCAGCCGCCCGTGCTCGCAGAACGTGCTGCCCCCGCACTCCCTGCAGTCGCTGCGCCGACGCCCGTGCTCGCAGAAGCGGCTGCTGCCGCCGCACTCCTTGCAGTCGTTGCGCTCCCGCCCGTGCTCGCAGATGCCGCCGCCGCCGCACTCCTTGCAGGTGGTGCGCCGCCGCCCGTGCTCGCAAATGCCGCCGCCGCCACATTCCTTGCAATTGGTGCGGTCCCGCCCGTGCTCGCAGATGCCGGCGCCGCCGCACTCCTTGCACCGCATGCGCCGCCGCCCGTGCAGGCAGACGCCTTTGCCGCCACACTCCTTGCAGTAGTAGCGCTGCCGCCCGTGCTCACAGATGCCACTGCCGCCACACTCCTTACACTTGCTGCGCTGCCGCCCGTGCTCGCAGAAGCTGCTGCCGCCGCACTCCTTGCATTGGCGGCGCCGCCGCCCGTGCTCGCAGAAGCTGCCGCCGCCGCACTCCTTGCAGTGGCGGCGCCGCCGCCCGTGCTCGCAGAAGTCACTGCCGCCGCACTGTTTGCACCGGCTGGGATTTTGTTGTCCGTGTGGACACGGCATGCGCTCGGACAAGAACGCGCACGTCGCGCCGTCCCCCCCCCCCCCCCAGATAGATAGATAGATAGATTTCTGGTAGAAAAGACGCAACGAACGAACGAACGAACGAACCTCTAGACTACGACGCTACAATTGCAACGTCGCCCCGCCCCTTGCCCGTGCCTCCCCGCCCCCATCCCCGCTACTAGCCGGAGAATGCTCGAGCCGGCACCCAACTCCTGTAGGCCCTGGATCTAAGTAAGGTCCCAGGGTGTGCTCGACGGTGTCGGCAACCAACGAACAAAGCGTTCAAAGCCGTTCTTTCTTCACCGACCCAAGGCAACACTCCTACCAACGGAGCACATGCTCCACACATATACATGCTCGGTCTTAAATGAGTGCGTTGCGGAATCTCATTGCCAAAAGTTCGGGTCGAAGATATCCTAGCACTTGGGTCAGACCTGTAGTACCAGCAGAAGGGTACCATCTTTCCAGTGGCGTATTTCCACTACTTTCCACTCAAGACCTCCATCTTTCTAGAAATATTTCCACTGGAAAGTAGAAAGTTTTTTTTTCTTCTGCGGTCACGGCTCAAGAAGGGTGGGCAATCGACTCAGGGCCATGAAGGATGAAGCGGCGGCAACGCATCTAGCCTGACGCCCAGCGGCACCGCGGTGGCGTGCTGCTGAGCGGACGAGCTTCGCACCCAATCGTATTCTGCGCTCATTTTTTGCTGGAAATTTCCGCTGGCGGTAGAAAGTTGGCTGAAAAAATTGCTAGAAAGTTGGCTGGATCTCGGAGACCCCTATCTTTCTATTTGTCTTTCTAGAAATACAGGTCTGACCCAACCTAGCACACGTCACCCCAGCCTCACGGGGGCGGGTAGCAGCTAGCAGGGACAGCCGTCTGCTCCCAATATGGGACCAGACCAGAGTATGGGATCCTGGGGATTAGCCACCCCCGAAACGGGCGGGCGCCTGCGGGCGCCCCCCCAACAAGCCGGCCGCCGCTAGCGGTCCGGAGGACGGTGGGGTAGTGTGGTCTTTTACACGTGGTCTTCGGATGGCGCGCCCTTCGCCCACCCCGTGTTGTGTTTATCATAGGCTGTGTGTCTTGTAATAAATTCTCTCACTTCAGGCAAAAAATCACGCTTATTCAGGCTTCACTTATTAGAAGAACCAGAATTAAAGCAACTAGAACCAATAAATAAACAAACCGCACACCGAAGGGGGTGGGCGATGGGCATGGGCAGCGCGGGAGCAGGCGGCTGTCGGAAAGAGATAGAAAGCCCGGGCGCATGCATGGTTTTTGGTGTGCTGTTTTAACGCTCCCGATATTGAGTGCCTGACTCTGTACACGTACCTTGGTGCCTTGGTGAAAGATCTTGGAGGGGAAGGGTGGGCAAAAAGTTGTTTCAAATCTCATCTTTTTTAATCTCAACTTACGAGGTTTTCACGATTGTGCCGATCTCGTGGTGGCGACCCTTTCTTCTGGCGCTCAGAAGTTGAGATGGTGGCTGCTAATGCTGTGGCGCCTGATCCCGCCGCACTCAACGCCTACGGCGCTCCCATGCAGCAGTGGACACAGGACGCCATGTACGTGAGACGTGTGCAGGAGCTGATTCTGAACCAGGTCAACTACTACTTCAGCACGGAGAACCTGTGCAAGGACGAGTTCTTGCGTGTGCACATGGATGGTGAAGGCTGGGTTCCGATCCCGCTGCTCGCCTCGTTCGCCCGTTTGCGCCGCCTGACAACAGATCTCGCGATATTGACTGAGGCGCGCGCGACCCGACTGCCTGTCAGCTCCTGCACACACACCACACCACCGTCACCGCCACCGTGTCCGGCTGCAGGCACTGTCTTACTCGCCTGAGCTGGAGATCAAGGAGGGCTTCACGCACGTGCGCAAGCGCGTCGATTGGGAGCGTTGGGTCTTGTCCACCTCCAAGGTTTTGGGTCGCTCGACGCCAGTGGGCGAGCCGAGCACTGGTGAGACGACTGATGGCATGCAGCGCGATGAGTGGCAGAAGTGGCCCCAGAGCGGCTGGTATGGCGGAGCCGGCCGAGGCCATTCCTCGATAACGCACAGCACAGGCTAACCCACGTGCTGAAGACCGGCACAGGCTAACGCACGGCACAGGCTAACCTTTCGTAACCTCTTCGTCGCACAGGCAGCGCGACGTCGACGAGGCCCACCACCCGAGCCGCCACGCAGTGCCGCCGCCGCAGCCGCCGCAGCCGCCGCAGGACTCGACATGGGCGCGCGCCGCGTCCAAGCCGGGGAAGGAGAAGAAGAAGAAGCCATCTGCCGCCTCTTCCTCCGCCGCCTCATCTGCCTCTGCTCCACCAAACGGATCGGCGACGGGCCGTTTGCTCGTCGAGCCGCCAGCGGCCGTGGCGCCGCCACTGCCGCAGCAGTCGCAGTCCGACACGGGCGGCGAGGTGTCACCTGCAGCTCGAGGCGGCACTAACACTAGCACTGGCTCAGAGGTGAGCACACCGGCCAAGCGGAGGCGCAACCGGGGCCACGGAGGCAAGGCGCTGACGGCCAAGCCGGTGGCCGTCGGCTCCTCGCAGTTCGCAGCGATGCCCGCAGCGATGGCGCATCCCACCGCCACGCTCTCGACGGGCGAGCTCGACCTCTCGCTCCTGCACCTGGTCAGCGCGCCCACGTGCGTCGGTAGCGCGCGGCCGTCGCAAGCGGACACCTCCATCGCGTCGTCCGATGCGACTTCAGAGGAGTCGACCGAGACTCCGCACCACATCTCCGACTTCTCCTCGAGCTCCGGCAGCGGGCTGCTACCGGAGGACATGTTGCCAGAGCTCTCGAGCCCCGACGACAGAGCGGACAGAGCGGATGACAAGCCGAGCACGAGCTTCGCCGCAGCCGGTGCGCTGCGCCCTGCACCCTGCCCGCCCCGACCCGACCCGCCCCGACCCGACCCGACCCGACCCGCTCCGCCTCAGCATTCCCGCTGCCCACGCACGAGCTCGGTTTCGAACGCCTCTCTGCACTATCTCTGCACGCCTCGCTTCAGGTGGCGCCTCGTCTAAAGCGACGAAGCGCTTGCAAGCTTCCGCTCTTCGGAAGCGCGCGAACGCCAAGCCGGCGAGCGCGAAGTCTAGCCTCTCCAAAGCTTCAGGTAAGCAGCAGGAGAAGAGCCGGCCAGCGGTCGTCCGAGCGTGCCCACCACCGCCGGTGCAACCGATCGCCCCGCCGGCCACGCCGGCAGTCGTCGCGTCGGCGGCGGCTTCTTCCGACGCTAGCGAGGCGCAGGCGCAGGTGCATGTCACAGCGCCTTCCCCGCCTCGTTTCGGCGCGTTGCACGCGCGCCTGGCGGAGCTCACCGAGGCAGCGCTGCGCAACACCACGTGCACGCGGGCGAAGCTCCGGTTGCACGTCGGTGGAGTGGGCTTGCAGGTGTGCCCCCGACGCTGGACTGCCAACCGCTCTCCCACCCCGCTCTCCCACCCCACCCCGCACACCTCTCACGCTCGCACGCTGACGCGTGATCCCATCGTGCTCGCAGGTTGTCTTCGCGTTGCTCTTCGCGTTGCTGCTGTGCCTGTGCTCAATGGCAACGCAGACGGCCGACCCCGGGCTGGTTGTGCCTCACTCGCTCGTTGTGCCACCGCCGGCCACTAGGCTGCATTGGTTCGAGATTGCCCTGGGGGTATTTCTCGCGCTGCAGTTTCCCGAGATTGCGCTGTGGATGAACCACATCGTCACGCCGGGCCACTTGGAGCAGGACGCCGCGCCGATTGTCATCGCCGACGTTGTGGGTACTCCGGAGAACCCCGTCGCTTGATTTCTTATGGAGGCAGCCGTGCAAGAGCGCGCGCAGATAGTTTCGCATGCTCTCGTTGCTCGACCATGATGGTTGTTGCACATGTTCGAGACTTTGCCATGTATAAGGGTAGGTACTCAGACGCTCCGAGCGCTGGCCAGCGCCGCCGCTTTGAGTGTGTGTGTGTAATTTCGTTTAACATTTCGCCACCAGCGCGACGCCACCGTGCACCGAGCACCGTGCCCCCTGGCTCCGGCCTGGCTCCCTTGGCGATATTCACCAGATATTCACCCCTGGCTGTCCGGCCGAACGCTGGGAATGCTGTCACACAGCACCAACCAAGAGATGCAAGCGATCTTGGTGGCCGTGGCGTCTGCCAGCGCATTCGTGGCCCACGCGCCGCGTTGCGCCACGAGCCAAGCGCCCCGTTCGGCGCCAGCCAAGGCTGTTCTCTCTCGGCACTCCCAGATCGGCTGATGAGCCTCTCGACTTCCGAAAGCGGAAATCGACGAGCTCAAGGTGGTCACTGAGGGCCTCGCCCGGAAGACCGGCGCCTTGTCGAGCAAGGTTGACCTGATCGACCAGGAGACCAAGATACTCCCCGGTATGATCGACCGTCTTGATGCCAACCAGAACTTTCTGGCAAGCGCTGTGGCCAAAAAATTCACGATGCTCGATCAGTACTTCCGGTACGAGACCAAGGCGGAGACGGAGACGGAGCAGGATCCGCTCGCAATCTCGGCCAAAGACGACACGTTTCCGGTGTGCTGCTCCCCGTTGCCGCGCGCACGCGTGTCTCGGCGCGGGGTTGGCCACCCCGTCCCCTCCCTGCTCCCCGCGTCCCACCCCAGAGTTGAGAGCGGCAAATGTGGCTTGCGCAGGAGAATGGAAAGCTGCAGCTGAAAAACATGGCGTCAGTAACGTTAGATGTTTTGTCATAGCGTGTAGATCTAGATCCTTATAGTGAACTGACTTTTCACACACACACACACACGCACACACGCACAGAGCTCGTGGGGGACTCCCTCCTTACGCCAAACGGTTGCTAAAGAGTAAAGTGGGGCCTCGCCGGGGGCGCGTATATAGCTCAGGTATAGCATAATATACCCCGCTCTCCCAAAATCCC
>Ga0209302_10001470_pt1 | contig 13739 bp, 10 predicted proteins | sample ArcOceMetagenome_2_FD_187445 | JGI IMG/M metagenome (GOLD analysis project Ga0209302, IMG submission 187445) | Marine eukaryotic phytoplankton communities from Arctic Ocean - Arctic Ocean ARC135M Metagenome (SPAdes) (version 2) | ecosystem: Environmental > Aquatic > Marine > Oceanic | place... | reverse complement strand
GCACTTAAATAATAAGCTACAATCCGACTGTATTTTTTTAATAGACCGCATAGACGTATTGAGATAATCTAATTTCGAAATCCATTCATTCAAAAACTGATAGGCAGACGGACTAATATTCTGAACGAGTTTGTAATTATCAAACAGCATTATTTGATTTAATAAATCCACCAACCGTCGAATAGGACTGGTTATATGGGTGTACGGTTGGACATTTTTAGTATCGGTTGGTAGCAAAGGGATTGTCATGGCGGTCATATTAATAAGTTCGTGGCTTAAATCAATATCATCATTATAGTGAATATATTGTCCCGATGCATTATTCCAATTAATGATAGCACGTTTAGAATCTACAGATAGATCGATATTATTCACTTCATCTCGAGTGTGGTTATTTTGTATAATGACGGATCTAAAAATGCCCATCTTCTGATTAATCATATTAATCCCAGTAATTGCGTTCATATACATCATCCAAAATGCGACCATATCGTGGCTATTCCTAACTTCTTTATCCATTAAATATGCAATATCATATATTTTCTGATAAACCGGCTCGCTGAATACAAGTTTTTTCTCTTCATATGTATAATTTTTATGAACATTAATCAATACGTTTTTATATTGTGTAGGTTGTGGTATTATTTTCCCGTGTATATCAACAATGATGTCCATCGCTAGTGCAAATCTATTTTTCTTTTCCTGCAAACTACATAATGTATCGGAGAGAATAGTAGGTAGCATAGGTCTTTTTCTATCAGGTAAGTAGATGGTAGAAACCCGATGACTAAATGTGTCCCATAAATCCAATGTTTCCAACCATACAAACACGTTTGCAATATATATAGTTATTGTCCAGCCAGATTGGATATTTTCGTTATCAATAATCGGTTCAATACCAAATCCGTCATCGAAATCTACACTATTCGGCGGGTCAATCGTAATAATACGCCGTCCACGTCTGTCTTCTATATTATAGTTAGGGTTTTGTAATATATTTTCAATGAATATATCGTGAGATGACTTACCAATCGCCTTTTTTGTGTTTTTTGTAAATTCTGTCAGGGATATACATAAGCTCTTACAATATAACTGGTATTCATAAAATACGTCCAGATTGTTCACATCTCCCAGAGTGTTCATTAACAATCCTCTAGGGTGTTTATCGTCCCATTGTTGGAACTGGAAAATCACATATTTATTCAATATTTTTTTAGAGAATCCGATTTTTAATTCGTAAGGAACTAAGAAAGTAGGTAGATATTTGTCATCTGGAATACATTTATATAATAGCTTCTTACCATTAACCCTACCATATGTTTTATTACCATCTAGTATTAAAACCCCCGCTATTGTTTCCGTGTTTTTCAAAATAGATTTTACCACAGTCATTTCCCCGGTATCGTCTATTGACAGTATATCTCTACTGAATAGCTTTCTAGAAAGAGGCTGTATTGACTTTAGAAACGGATTGTCGTGCAATTGAATTACATTTCCGGTCTGAACATTTTTAAACTCCCATTCGGTATACTCTCTATTATTCACGTATATCTGTGCCTTCATTATAAATTTGATAAGATAGTTATATGTAGCTTATGTCTGTATGCTTACATCAATTTTTCAATAGAAAATATTAGTCTATGCATCAAATGTAAGTTTTTTCAAAAATTCCATAGTATCATCAAGAGAATCGACTTTCACTCCTATTACTCGATCACTGTTTATTAACTGATAGTCATTGCCATTAACACCATATTTGTCTCCAAAATAATATATTTGGTGATATTCATCCTTGGACAATGATTCTAATACTTGTATTTTATCATATTCTGTTGGATAAATAGCAATGCCTACCCGACCACCCTCTACTATATCTACTTTGTCTATTATATCTAAGTCTCTAGCTTTATTATGCAATATCGATAAAAGTTGTTGCCTATATTGGTGTGTTTTATCTAATTCCATAAATATTTGGCGCTCTTGTGAATTTGCAGATAGACCAATTAACGAAACATATATAATTCCATTTCTCAAATCGATAAAGTTGCCAGTTATAGTATAATCCACTTGTGATAAAAAATTCAAAGCTGTTTTTATTAAAATATTTATTGCAGGATATGTGTTATGCTCTCTGATATTTTTTGTATATATTTCAAACAGTGATTTATCGATGGATTGAATATACACACAACCACATTCTGTAAAATAATGGTCAAAACATATTTTATCGTCGAGTTGTTTTGTTATTTTGTCCATTTGCCCCCCTCCTACAATTCCAATTTCAGTGTTCTCTGTTTTCATATAATTCATTATTGATGCCATATCATTTTTTATTTTTTCACCCGATTCAGTAATTGTGCCATCAACATCGAACAATAATAGATTTTTCATATTATATAATATATAATTATAAATATTATGAAATTTATACACAGATGATGGTAATACATATATAATAAACAAACTAAAAACTATTTTGTTTATAATATAATATGCCACCAAAACGTTATAAGAAAACTACAAAAAACTCCTATGCAGAAAGTCGTCATTTATCTAGTGCTAAATTTTTAATCATTGTTGAATCTCCGTCGAAATGCCCTAAGATAGAACATTTTTTAGGCGAAGATTATTGTTGTATTGCATCAAAAGGCCATTTACGTCAAATATCTGGTCTGAAAGCAATCGATACTAAAAAAACATTTCTTCCCACATTTTCGACAATCCCTGAAAAAAAGGAACATATTATTAAAATGAAAGAAACTATCTCCCGGTTCTCAAAATCTAATATTTTATTAGCAACTGATGATGATAGAGAAGGAGAAGCGATAGCTTGGCATATATGTGATCTATTCGGTTTGCCGCTCAATACTCCCCGGATTCTTTTCCACGAAATTACAAAAACAGCTATTCTCAACTCAATAAAAGTCCCTACCATAGTAAATATGCCGTTGGTTATGGCGCAACAAGCTAGACAAGTATTAGACGTGATAGTAGGATACAAAGTATCCCCCTTTCTGTGGAAATATTTATACAATAATAAAGAAAATTCACTATCTGCAGGTAGGTGTCAAACCCCAGCATTACGTTTAATTTACGAAAACGACAAGAATAAAAATACGAATATTTCTCATCAATATAAAATAACGGGCGTGTTTACTGATAAAAAATACTTATTTTCATTAAATACACATTTAGAAAAGGAAGAAGATGTTCTCGATTTTTTAAATAATTCTAAGATTTATAGTCATAAGTTATCAATTGGTTCTCAAACTACTCATAAAAAAAGTGCTCCTAAACCATTTAGTACTTCCCGTCTATTGCAAACAGCAAGTAGTCAGGTGAGTATGTCCCCAAAAGAAACGATGTCATTATGCCAACAATTATATCAGTCCGGATATATAACATATATGCGAACCGAAAGCAATTTGTATTCAAAGGATTTTATTGATAAAATTACAAAAACGATATCGGAGAAATTCAGCACAAAGCATATCGGGAATACAGAAGCGTTAGAAAATAGTAAAAGCGATAACCCACACGAAGCTATACGGGTAACGCAACTTGATATAACAACGATACCTAATTGTGAAAATCCTCGTTTAAACACGTTATATAAGCTAATATGGAGAACAACAATTGAAAGCTGTATGTCAGATGCAACATATCAGCATACAACTGCAGAGATCAGCGCCCCCCAAGAATATAAATATAAATTTGTGTTAGAGATGCCAGTATTTTATGGGTGGAAAGCATTAGACGCCAAAGACGACCTAACTACTGTGCAAAACAAAGTTTCCTCCGAAATATTATATTTGAAATCCCTTTCTTCAAAGTCATCTATCCCTTATTGCAATATAGATGCTGTATTCAATGTTAAAAACAGCCATAGTTATTACACGGAAGCAAGTTTGATTAGTAAATTAGAAACATTAGAAATAGGGAGGCCTTCCACATATTCTACTATAATTGAAACTATAAAAGACCGAGGATATGTTAAAAAAATGGATAGTCCGGGTCGTGCAGTTGTTTGCAAAGATTATACTATGATTGGAGAAGAAATAGAGGTGAAACAAGTAGAAAAGACATTTGGGAACGAAAAAAATAAACTCATTATTCAACCCGTAGGTATATTAGCATTAGAGTTTCTTACAGAACATTTCAATACATTATTTTCCTACGAATATACCAAAAATATGGAAAAGCAGTTAGACGATATTGCAAATAAAGTGATAACCGAGTGGGATACAATATGTAGAGCGTGTTATAATGATATAAAAGAAATTTCCAAAACTATGAAATGCGTATCAAAGCAGAGTTATGAAATAACCGAAGGATATGATTTCGTATTTGAAAAATATGGTCCGGTCATTCGACATATGATGCCAGACGGAAATATCGAATATTTACCTGGAAATAAAGAAATAAAAATAGATATTGAAAAGTTAAAAAACAAAGAATACACATTGTCTGAATTGGTAGAGCCGAGTAGTCAATGTCTTGGTAAATACGAAGAAGCCGATGTATATCTCAAGAATGGTAGATATGGATATTATGTGGAATGGGGTGATAGCACAGAAAGTATGAAAGATATCCAGGTGCCAGTTTCAGAGATTACCATAGAAATAGTAATAGAATATCTTAAACAGAAAAAGGAGAATCAATTGGATGTAAGTATTTTGAGAACAATTACCACAAATATGTCAGTAAGGAGAGGTAAATTTGGTGCATATGTCTTTTACAAGACACCTTCTATGAAAAAACCCACATTTTTAAACATTAAAAAGTTTCCCGAAGGTTTTTTGGCGTGTTCTCAAGAAACAATCCAACAATGGCTATCTACTCAATACAATATACCGATTCAAGATATGTAATATTCTCAAAAATACGTATAAACATTTAATATGTTCTCTATAAATAGGATATGACAATGAAATACTACGAGACAACATTTGATGACTACATATTATCAGTAGAGAAGTTCAATATTCACCCTGAATTAGAAAAGATATATTCTTGTTATCCAGATGATATTAATAAATTAGAAAATACGATTATATACGGGGCGTCTGGGGTAGGAAAATACAGTCAAATGTTGTATCTATTGAAAAAATATAGTCCAAGTGGTTTAAAATATGAGAAGAAGATTGTAGCGACTACTGATAAGTTAGAATACAAATATAAAATCAGCGATATTCATTATGAAATTGATATGGGACTACTTGGTTGCAATTCAAAGACCTTATGGTCAGAGATTTTTTCACAAATAGTGGATATTATTTCAGTCAAATCGATGAAAACCGGAATAATCGTATGTAAAAATTTCCACCTAATTCATTCTGAATTATTAGAAATTTTTTATAGTTATATTCAACATTACAATCACGACCAAACTGCAATCACGCTGAAGTTTGTCATTATTACCGAACATCTTAGTTTCATACCGAATAAGATATTGAATGTTTGTCATCTATTAAGCGTAGGTCGGCCTTCAAAGGAAAAATACTATACAATATCGAAGACACAGTCAGCGCAGATAGATACCCCCATTTCAAATGAAAATATTACACATCGCTTTGTAAATGGTCATAAGAACGCATCAACCGATAAATCTAGGAATATTATCAGTCTTGTTAATAATATTGACACAAACGGAATAACAAACATAAAAGAGTTGAAATCATTCGACCTATTATATTCAAATAGTTGTCAAGTGCAAAATTTGCCAGATGACAATTTCAATATTATTTGTAATAAAATCATTGAATTTTTAATTATTGATAAAGAAATCGATTATTTACAATTAAGAGACTGCTTGTATGATATTCTAACATATAATTTGGATGCAACCGAATGTGTATGGTATATAATGTCATATTTGATAATGTCTCAACATTTAAAAAGTGCTGATATATCGGATATATGCAGACAAAGTTATCTGTTCTTGAAATATTACAACAATAATTATAGACCGATATATCATTTAGAGAGTATTTTCTATTATATAGCAATAAAGGTGCACTCATATAATGAATTATAAAACTGCTTGTGGACATTTAGAAATAGATGATTCAGATGTTTTAAACGATATATTATTAAAAAAACAGTATCGAAAATTAGCATTAAAGTATCATCCAGATAAGAATGTATTAAAGGACACATCGAACGAGTTTCGTCAAGTAAAGGAATCGTATGATTATTTAATGAAATACGAAGGATATTCGGAACCTGACGTAAATGAGTATTTTGAAGAAAACAAAGATACAGATGAAGATAATCAAAGCTACCGAAATCTATTATTTTCGTTTATTAATACGGTTGTTGGAGAAGATAATAGTAATGCAATTTTAATAAGTATATTAAACAAAATTAGCTCATTGTGCCAAGAAAAGGCACTTGATACTCTTAATCGGTTAGACAAATCGACTTTATTCAAGGTGTATGAACTTTCTTTAAAATATCAAGAAGCGTTTCACTACGAAACTGATTTCATTGATAAAATTCGCCTACTATTTATACATAAGTCTAGCTCAGATGAACGAATTTTATTGAATCCGTCTTTAGATGATTTATTCAGTCAGAATTTATATAAACTTGTTGATAATAATAATAATTATTATATCCCTCTTTGGCAAAATGAGGTTATATTCGACTCGTCGGGTGTAAATTTGTATGTAGTATGTGAGCCAAAATTGCCCCCACATATATTGATTGACGAACGAAATAATGTACACGTCAATCTCTCATACCGAATTTCCGAATTATGGGGAAAGGAGTTTATAGATGTATCAGTTGGTCCTAAGATCTTACCTATTCAAATAGATAAGTTGCATTTAAAGAATGACCAAACAGTGAGATATGCAAATATAGGGATCCCGGTTGCAAAAACGAAAGATGTATATGATGTATCCACAATAAGTGATATAATCTTTCATATTCATTTATCCAATACGTAAAAAATAATATACAAATATATATTAATAAATATATATGTGTGGCATAGTCGGATTTATAGGGAAAACAAATTGTAAAGAACTCTTATTGGCCGGTCTTGGTAAACTGCAAAATAGAGGATATGATTCAGTCGGCATTTCGCTAATTAAAGATAATAATATACTAACAACTAAATTTGCGTCTTCTGATATAAACGATTCGTGGTCTGTTCTCAATAATGATATGATTAATAAAGATATAGATTCTCATATTGGTATTGGACATACACGTTGGGCAACACACGGTGCAAAGACTATTAATAATGCTCATCCACATAGTGATAACAAAAATAGAATTAGTCTTGTTCATAACGGTATTATAGAAAATTATATGGATTTAAAAAATGTTCTCAAAAATAAGAATTATGTTTTTCATTCACAAACAGATACTGAAGTGATTGCAGTAATGATAGGTAGTTTTATGGACGAAGGATTGGATATAAACGCGTCAATCAATAGAACCATATCTCTTTTGAAAGGAACGTGGGCATTGTGTATTATATATAATGACGAACCAAGTAGTATGTGGGTGGCTAGAAATGGTTCGCCGCTGTTATTGGGGATAGAAGAAGAGTATGTTATGGTATCAAGTGAAAATATTGGATTTAATAACTGTATAAAAAATTATATTGTTCTCGAAAATGATGATATAATTAAAATAAATATCCGGGGCGAAACAAATACAATTGAATATAATTGTGATATAGAACGCTATAAACGGAATCACCTGGAAATAGAGAGCGGTTTAGAATTAACAGACGAATATCCATATTGGATGATAAAAGAAATCCACGAACAAGTCAGTTGTATAAATAGAGCCACGAACAATGGAGGTAGGATATCGGGAAATACAACCGTAAAATTAGGAGGTTTAGATACTTTCAAACCACAATTAGAATGCATAGAACATTTAATTTTATTAGGTTGTGGAACATCTTTTCACGCTGGTTTGTGGAGTATGAATGAATTCAAACAATATGATATATTTAACACGGTATCCTGCATAGATGGAGCAGAGTTTGATATTTTAGACATACCTAAAACCGGAAAAACAGCTGTTATATTATTATCACAGTCTGGAGAAACAAAAGACTTACATAGGTGTATCGAAATCGCAAAATCATATGATTTGATAACAATAGGAGTGGTAAATGTCCCGGATTCTATGATATCTAGAGAAACGGATTGCGGGGTTTATTTAAATGCAGGTAGAGAACAAGCAGTGGCCTCCACCAAATCCTTTACTAATCAATGTATAGTATTATCATTAATAGCTATTTGGTTTGCACAAGTAAAAGGCACATATATTAATAAGAGACACGCCACAATACAAAATATAATGAAGTTAAGTTCTCAAGTTTCCGCAATAATTGAGAACACTACACCTCAAATAAAAGAAATTGCTAGCAAAATAAGAAAACACTCAATGTTCGTATTAGGAAAAGGCAGCAGTGAAGCAATTGCAAAAGAGGGCGCATTAAAAATTAAAGAAGTCTCTTATGTTCATGCCGAAGGGTATTCTTCGTCTGCCCTCAAGCACGGACCATTCGCACTGATCGAACAAGATACCCCTATTATTATTATAGATGTCAATAAAAAATACCACGACAAATCATTGAATGCTTGTAATGAAACGAAATCACGCGGTGCATTTAATATAATCATTACCGACAACATTGAACCATATGTAAATATAGGAATAGATTATAAACATATTATTAAAATCGAGAACAATGAAACATATAATAGCATAATCGCAAATATTTGTATCCAATTACTTAGTTATTATATGGCGATTGGTCTAGGTTATAACCCAGACTATCCAAGGAATCTCGCGAAGGTAGTGACAGTAGAATAACAGGGTCATTGACATACATAATACTATATGTATGTTAATAAATTAAATTATAATTATAAACTTTTTTTATATTTTTGAGAACATATTATCACGAACAGGTATTTTTTTTGTAATATGGTAGTGTTTCAACACTAATTTACCATTATCATCCATATCAATGACGTAGGCTATTTCACTTGTTCCATATACCTCTTCATATAATTTTACAAGACTTTTATCCGGATAATCGAGAACAAACTTATACATATTTCTACAAATATCGTGAAAGTTCTCGGGTTTTGCAGTTAAGTGTGCATTATCTATATGGTAAATATCGTGTAATCCTTTATATATAATTGGGTGTCCAGGAATACAACCTATAAATCCCTGAAAAATACTCCCAGGAAAATAAGTGGAATTTACTGAAAAATATTCAAAATTTTGCACGACATTGTTAATATTCGTTTCAATCATCGCATCTGTATCAAAATAAACACCTCCTTTTACATATAAATAATAATATCGAAATAAGTCTGCTCTATGTTCTCCATAATTGAATGAAAAGAATTTTTGAACTACATTTGGAAATTCTGATATAGGGTGGTCATTAAAAAATTGTATCACTTCTTTATCGTCGAAATGCATATATTCCCACCCCGGCGATAGTTCTTTTATCATATTTACAATATATTCTGGTGGTTTGGTTCTCGATGTCTGGACTATTATACTAGGAATCATATATGCAATAACAATATAATAATTTTATATTGTTATTTTTGAAACTTCTTATTCAACCATTCTTTGTTTTCATCAGCGTCATCATATCCTGTTTTTATCATATCGCGAATATCGAACTGTTTATTTGAAAAAATAGTAGTAAAATCCTCAATCGAAACATTGGGATCATCTAATTTTTGTTCAACACTTCGATTACCTTTCCATATACTTGGAGTCAAATGAATATCAGCATACCTATAATTTATGTATGGATATTCACTAAACCCACCGTCAAATGTCAGCAAACCCCTATATTTATGACATAGACCACCGGTAATAAAGGGTATATGAGAACTTGCGGTGCAACATTCAACTGCATCATTCAATGTTGTAAACCCGCTATATATATATGTCTTTAATCTGAAATTTTCAACAACAGTAGTCCCTATAATAAGTTTATCTAATTCAAAATCGTCATCTGAATACCTAGATAATATACGTTTTTTTACAATATGTTCAATATTTAGCAAGCATTGTAAGTCGAATATATCTTCATTCAATACGTGTTGTTCAATATCAGTTATATCGCCTCTATAACATAATATCAGAGCATTCCAAGCACCCGCTGATGCTCCTGAAAAAACATACTCACGTAAATCATAATGTTCTTTGATAAACTTACACAACCCTAACATATAAAACCCATTGAATCCACCGGGTGATAATGTAATTACCTTTTTATTTTGTAAATGATTATGGTTAATGCCAGATACGGTACCAGGTTTTATAAAACTACGACGAATATGATTTAAAAAAGCGACTGTTCTTAGCATATATATAAATATTGTGAAAAGTATAAATCGTTTATGTAGCATATAGTGTATCGTGTTATAATTCTAACCTTCAAATAAAAAATAGCGTTATGCTACTTTTTATTTTTTTTCATATATGATTGGCTTTGTGAATGACTAGTTTTATTTTGATTTGAATGTTTTATGAGTTGTTTTTATTTGATTTAGTTTTAATTATGCGACCACCTTCTTCTTGACCACCTTCTTCTTAGGTGTAGGAACCGGTTCATCTACTGCAGCAGGTGCAGGTGCAGGAGCCTTCTTTACAACCTTCTTCTTAGGTGCAGGCTCTTCCTTTACTTCCTCTGCAGGTGTTGCAATCTCTTCCTCTTCCTCCTCATCGTCATCATCACTATCGATTACTTCAACAGTGGTGGTCTCCTTCTTAGTAGGCTCCATATAATTATCCTCAGTGGCTTCTGCATTAGATGAAGTCTCGAGTGCTGCTTGGTCCTCAAGCGAGAGACTAATATGACACTTGCCGAATACACTCACCACCTCTCTTGGCTTTACTACAACCTGAATTACACGCCAAGTCAGCCCCCAACCCTTTCCACCGAACCATAGACCACCACACTGTAGAACGCAGGCTACATTGCTCAGCTTTGGGACAAAGTCCATAGGTGTCAAATTTTCATTATCAGAAGGGAAGATACGGTTTTGCTGAGTATCGTAAATCTCCAAGTTCCACTTTCCATTATAGCAAGGCACTTTTGCACGAATAGAGGGCGACTTTGAAGTATCGATCTTCTTGGTCAGCTTATCCTTGCTATACTTCAAGAAAGGGAAGAAGTTATGCTTCACCACCTCACGAGACAGGCCTTCTCCTTCATTAAACCAAGCATCACTATACTTGACTGCATCGTCCAAAATCTGATTCTCAAAATCCTTAAGCTTAGACAAGAATGCATCTGTTCCGTCCGTCTTATAATCCTCATTGGGGAAATTAAGAGACATACTGAACTTACCATCAGATTCACCCTTGTCATCAATGAAATCAGAAATGCCCCAAGTCATCATAAGAGGAGTTGAAATACTTAGACCACGATTGGTTTGGGTGCTAATAATGGAGATGGACTTTCCACCACGATCATTGACCTTTGGTTGCATATAACGAATATTGGAAGTCTCCCATTCGGCAGAGTTCAATACGATAGGAGTAGGCTTTGACATTTTGATTATAATCTATAACTATTATACTATATATAAGGGGCGATTCTTTAAATCAATTTTATTATTGTATTACGAGAATAGGTGTGGAATATTGTAAAAGTATATATTTTTACGCGTTCTCCTCGATAATATATATAAATAATAAAAATATAGATATATATATATTTAAAATATAGATATATATAAAATATTGAACATGAAAAAAAAAGATTGCAAAAATAAAACAGACGATTTTGTCTTGACATATGACAATTATTCTTCTTTGGATAAACCGTTGCAAAAAATAAAACAACCTATTTTGAAAGCAGCGTGTAAAAAATATAAATTAAAAATATCAGGGAACAAAGATGTTCTGATAGAAAGACTAAGAACTTTATTCGATAAGATACGAAAAATTATCATCGTTCAGTCTATTTTACGAAGAAAGCAGTGTTATATTTATATATTTGGTAGGGGACCAGCGATTAATAATAGAGAGTTGTGTAATAATAACACAGATTTTATTACATTAGAACCGATAAACGAGATAGAATTCAAAGACTTTTATAGTTATAAGGATACTCAAGGATTTGTGTATGGATTTAATCTATCTTCTTTACTATCGTTGATAAAAACGAAGAAGAATATAATCAACCCTTATAACCGTACTGCAATATCAAAAGACCAACAACACGAAATTATCAAGTTATATAATAATACATTTATAATAAATCAAGACTTCAGAAAGGAAAATAATTTTCATAGGACATCTCAAAAACCTGCTGATAGAAATTCCAATTATAGACCTAGAGTTATACCGCGAATAAACAATAATACACCTAGAGTTATACCGCGAATAAGCACTGTAGATAATTACAATCCAACTATTAGTCGTAATTTATTATTAACTGAAGATTTGACAGAACGAATAGACGTTTTAAATACTGTCCGCGGCCGCACGTATCAAGAGAGGACCCAAAATGTTTTTATAGAAATGGACACTTTAGGAAATTACACTAACCTGTCGTGGTTTACATCATTGACCCATCTGCAATATGTCCGTTTATATCGGTGTTTATTCGACATATGGATGTATAGAGCTCAACTGTCATATGAAATAAAGCGACAAATATGTCCATTTTATGACTTATTCGACGGCATTTTCCCAAGACACATGTACTACGATAGTATTACGAACGAACAAATAAAACAAGGTTGTTTAATTGTAATCGAGAATTTGGTATATTCGTCGGCTGATATTGAATATCGTAAAATAGGCACATTACACGCACTTACTGCTTTGACTATGGTAAATCCGAATGCGAGAATAGCAATGCCTTGGTTATATGATTCGGTTGCGTATTAATTATAAGTGTTAGACTGGATAGACGGTGCAATTATTTAGCAATATATAATTTATATATTTATAGAGTTAAAATACTTAAAAAGCTAACCTATTAATATGTATATCAGCTAGAATGGTAAGAACTACAAAGACACCCACTACAACTAATACCCCTGCTAAGGCAAAGAAGACCGCTGCTCCCGCAGTCGTAGCGAAGGTCGAGGCTGCACCGGTCGAGGCTGCTGCTCCTACCAATGAGTTGGTAGCTGCTGCCCCCGTCGTAAAGGATTCTATCGATCTTGTTTCCCAGAGAATGACCGAGTTCAGTGCCAAGATTCAACAGATGATGGGACTCTTCTCTACTGTCAAGAGCGACTTCAAGACACTAGAGAAGGCCGTTGCTCGCGAGATGAAGGCTGCCCAGAAGGCTACCGCAAAGAAGCGTCAGAACAGCGGAAACCGTAAGCCTTCTGGCTTTGTCAAGCCCGCTCGCATCAGTGATGAGCTCGCTAACTTCCTTGGAAAGGAGACCGGAACTGAGATGTCCAGAACCGATGTTAGCAAGGAGATCAATTCTTACATCGTTAAGCACAGTCTTAAGAACGTGAATAACGGTCGCATTATTCACCCTGATGCCAAGCTTACCAAGCTTCTTAAGGTTGGTAAGGACGAGGAGCTAACCTTCTTCAATCTTCAGAAGTATATGAAGCCTCACTTTGCCAAGGCTGGTGAGTTGGTTGCTCCTGCTACTGCTGCTGCTTCTGCTTCTGTCTAAATATGTAAATAAACATATTTTCAAATATAAAAATTATAAAAACATATTTTCAAATATAAAAATTATAAAAACA
>Ga0209302_10001467_pt1 | contig 13744 bp, 9 predicted proteins | sample ArcOceMetagenome_2_FD_187445 | JGI IMG/M metagenome (GOLD analysis project Ga0209302, IMG submission 187445) | Marine eukaryotic phytoplankton communities from Arctic Ocean - Arctic Ocean ARC135M Metagenome (SPAdes) (version 2) | ecosystem: Environmental > Aquatic > Marine > Oceanic | place... | reverse complement strand
TTAGGGTTAGGGTTAGGGTTAGGGTTAGGGTTAGGGTTAGGGTTAGGGTTAGGGTTAGGGTTAGGGTTAGGGTTAGGGTTAGGGTTAGGGTTAGGGTTAGGGTTAGGGTTAGGGTTAGGGTTAGGACTAGGGTTAGGGTTAGGGTTAGGGTTAGAGTTAGGGTTAGGGGTAGGGTTAGGGCTAGGGTTAGGATAAGGCGGTGCGGACCTCGGCCTGCTTGGCTCGCTTGAGCGCCTCGATCTTGGAGAGTACCGCGTTGAGCCGGCCCTCCACACCCTGGGCCTCCACACCCTCGCCCGCCTCCGCCGCCGTCGGTGCGCCGCCCGTCTCGGCCAGCGGCGTCTCGGCTGTAGCAGGCTGGGCAGGCTGGGCAGGTGCCTCCTCTTCCTCGGCCACCTCCTCCGCCGCCACCTCCTCCTCCCACACCTCCTCCTCAACCGCCTCCTCCTCGGCCGCCTCCTCGGCCGCCTCCTCGGCCGCCTCCTCGGCCGCCTCCTCGGCCGCCTCCTCGGCCGCCTCCTCGGCCACCCCCTCGGCCGCCCCCTCCTCAAGTTCGGGCGCGGGGCCCGCACTCGAGCGCACGCGGCCAAACACGGAGTCGGCGTCCGCCTCCTCCTTCTCTGCGGCGGCCTCCCGCAGCCTCTTGGCCTCACGCATCCTCTGCGCCTCCACTCGCCTCTGCTGCGCCGCGATCCGCTCCGCCTGCTTGGCGTGCTCCGCCTGCTGCTCCGCCTCCAAGACCTGCTCGTGCTCGCCCAGGCTCGCACCCAGGCTCGCACCCAGGCTCGCACCCAGGCTCGCACCCAGGCTCGCACCCTGGCCCTCGCCCTGGCCCTCGCCCTGCCGCTGCTGCTCGAGCATCTTCATCAGATCGCCCAGGTCCAGGCCGCCATCGCCACCGCCGCCGCCGCCGCCGCCCATGCTGTCCGCGCCGCCCTCCAGTCCCCCCGCTGCGCCGCCCGCGGCCGCGGCCGTGGCGGCGGGCTCGGCGGCGGGCTCAGCGAAAGATCCACCCCGCGCGCCCATGTGGCTTCGCATGTTCGACATCTTGGCGGCCGCAGGGGCGCCCATGCCGCCGCCGCCCTCCTCCTGCGCCGCCTCCTCGCTCGGCTCCTCCTTGCCCCTGCCGATCGCGGCGCCCTTGCCGCCGCGCCCCATCCGAGCATCGCGAGATTTCATCAGCCGCTCGTTTGGATTCTGCGGGGCGCCGCCAGAGTGTGCGCCCGCCTCCGCGGCATCGGCGGTAGCGGCGACGGCGTTGGCATTCGGCCCGTCCTCCTCGGGATCGACGATCTGGGAGCAGTGCAGCTTGAACTCGTACAGATCGTACGCGCCCTGCGGCTCGAAGGCGCGCCACACCTCCATACCAGAGAGGAAGGAGTCTTCGGGGCACCGCTTGCCGCCCTGCTCCTGCGCGCCGACGTGCCGGCTGCCCGCGATGTCCACCTCGACCAGATTGTCGTCTGCGCCGCAGAGGAGGGTGAAGCCGTAGTGGTCCTGCCTGCCGATCTCCACGCGCCCGCGCGTGACCTGCAGCCCCCTCGCCGACTGCGGCCGGTTGCAGCTTGCCTCCGCCTCCTCCGCAGACGCCCAGAGCAGTGGCGTCGGACCGAGCGCCGACCACGCGGTAGCGCCCGCACCGCACTGCAGCTGGAACTCGTACGCGTCGCGGCCGCCCATCGGTGCGCTCAGCCGCATCACGCGCAGCCCAGTGACAAATGGCCGCCCTCGCAAAGGGTCGCATGTTAGCGTCGCCATGGCGTCGCGCTGCGCAGAGAAGGCGAGGCCAAACGGGCCTGGGCTCGCCATCAGCTTCATGGAGGCGGTCGCGAGCGGAGAGAAGGACATCTTCGCTGAAGCCGCCTCACGCCACCACCGTCACGCCACCTCACCCCGATCTGCGCTCTGTAAGGTGCGACGCGAGGAAGGGGCAGCGCATCGATGCGTTAAAGCCACCACTTCCCAAGATAAGATAAGATAAGATTGTTGGGTTTCACGACGTGACACGACTCACGACGCTACGCAATTCCGCGATGCCTGGATCCCTCACACCCAGACACAAAGGCACGGTGTGCGGCGATGATGAATACGCCCCTATAAACCTAGGGACTCGGCCCGGTCGGCGCTGCTGGACTGCAGTACGTAACTATCTTATCTGACCACTTCCCAGAGCAACAAGGAAGCACGAGCCAAACATAGTAAACATACGTGGCAGGCGCCGCTGTCGTGCGACGCATGGCTGGCGGTAGCAGGCTCACGCGAGCCCTGGCGCTCGTGGGCGTGATCCTCGTTGTGTACAACTTCGCGTACAACATACCCATCAACAGACCAGTCCGCGTGCTCAAACCCGTCAGCGCCGTCAGACCACCAGTCTTTGAGGATCTGCCGCTCGAGGTTCCGCCGCAGCACGAGAATCCGCCGCAGCAGGACCCGCCGCAGGTGGACCCCCCACAGGAGGAGCCGCCGCAGGAGGATCCACCGCAGGAGGACCCACCGCCAGCGACGGGCAGTATTGCGGTGACGCCTAGACGAACCCACCGCGCAGATGTGGGCGCGTGTGCTCCAAGCCAGGTGCTGAGTCGCTCCTTGCAGCAGGACCACGGCTTGGACGTGCCGCACCGGCCGCTCAACTGGGTCGTGCCTCCGAGTGCACAGTGGCCGGAGGCCGCGTGCAGCCCGAGAGCGCTCTGCGTCGAGCTGGGCCGCGCGGCCGGCGCCGACCGGCAGGTGCTGCTCGTGGTGGCGGACGCGGGGTCGGGTGCGCAGCTCGACAGCTTGGTTGCGTCGGCCAAGGCGGCGGGCGTGGGCGGACAGCTGCTCGTCGCGGCGCTCGATGACGCCGCCGAGGCCAAGGCCAAGCAGCTGGGGAGCGGCGGCGTGTGGCGGGTGCCGGACGCGACGCTCGCCGCCGCGCCCTCGCCGCGCGCGCGCAAGTACCTCGCGGCGGCGGCGGTTGTGGCGGCGGGGGTGTCGGTCGTGTACGCGGACCTGCGCGTCAGCCTGTCGGCCGACCCGTTTGGCTACATCTTCGGCGACGCCGACGTCGAGGCCGCCTCCAGCGGCCGCGGCATCGACCGCGGCCACATGCGCGTCGCCATGGACCCGCAAATGGGATGGTCGCAGATGTGTGAGTCGTATGAGATCGCCGCGCTCAACCCGAACTTCTGGTACATGGCCGCGACTACCGAGAGCCACCGCCTGCTGACTCGGCTTGCGGCGCGCCTCGCCACACCCGACCCGGCCGACAATGCGGACCTCGACGAGGCGTACGTGCTCACCGAGGAGCTGATCGCGCCCGCGCACGATGGCACAACGCGTGTCGGCGCAACGCTGCGCGTCTCGGAGCGCAGCTGCTTCTCGCCGTCGGGCAAGCTCGCCACCGTACCGTCTGCGGGCGACAGCGCACCGACCCTGCCTAACGCTAAGATCCTCGAGGCACGCGAGTTCCTCTCCAAGCCGCAGGTGATGCAGCACGGCTGCACCAACACAGCCAAGATACCGCCCGGCCCGCTCGGTGCCGACTGGATCGAGCCACCCACGACGCTGCCTCCGCCGCGCCCTCTCAATTGGATAGTGCCGCCCGCACACACGGCGGGCGACGACGCCGCGTGGCCGTCGCCCTCCGTGTGTGCGCAGCACGGGCTCGAGGCCCTGTGTGAGACGGTGGCGCGGGTGGCGGTGCGGCGCGAGGTGCTCGCGGCCGTCTCCAACAAGAACATCTTCCACATGCTGCAGCTCTACGTCGACGGCATCCAGAAGGGCGCCAAGGTGCCCAACGCGATGGTGGTCGCCCTCGACGAGCCAACCGCCGCGTGGTGCAAGGCGCGCGACGTCGCTCATTACACCAAGGTGCTCACGTCGCGCACCGGCTCCACCGACAACCACGCCACCTCGGGACTCAAGTTCAAGGTGCTGGTCGACTTCCTGACGATCGGCTGCTCCGTGCTCCTCTCCGACGTGGACGTGCTGTGGATGACCAACCCATTCCCGCACCTCTACCGCGATGCCGACGTCGAGGGCATGAGTGACGGCTGGGACGAGAAGACCGCCTTCGGCCACAACGCGGGCGGTGGCACGGTCCAGCTGCACGCGCGCAACTCCGGCATGTTCTTCCTGCTGGCGACGCGGCAGAGCCTGGCGATGGTGACACGCCTCGCCAGGCGCATGGAGAACGAAGGCACCTGGGACCAGTCGGCATGGAACCAGGAGCAGTTCCTACCCGCCTTCGGCTCACACAAGGCAGTGGGCGTGTCGACGCGTGTCATGAACTACCTGTGCAACCTCAACTCGAAGACCTTCTTCCGCTTCATACGCGAGGACAGCCCACTGCTGCACGGGTACACGCCGCTCTCGATCCACATCAACTACCATCCCGAGAAGCCTGACCGCATGAAGGACGTGCACCGCTTCTACTACGAAAAGTACGACACGCCCGAAAAGGGCATCTGGCGGTGGAATGGCGGCGAGGGCACTAAGCTGCTGACTGAGTGCAAGAAGATCAACCTCAACGCGCGCCCCGACGCCTCCGACGCCGACGTCGCGCGCGTGCGCGGCAAGAAGCTTGAGTGGGGCGGCTGCAGCGGCTGCCTCACACTGGAGCCCGACGGCACGCTGGCTACCTCCTGGGGTAAGGGGCGGTGGGGCAAGACCTCGACCGCGAGCTACAAGGATGTCATCTTTGCAAAGTTCGTCGACGTCGTCCACCTGCTCAAGTTCGACGAGAGTGGCGCCTTCCGCTCGATCAGGTGCAGCGACGGCGAGGAGCTGCACGGCAACGTGATGCCCTAGGGCTACAGCTAGCTGGTTATTCGTGGCGCTATTCCGCCCACTGCCCACCAGAGGGTGCAGCATCGTCTTGTGGAGCGGGGGAGGGCTGTACGGGTTCAGTAGTGTACGGCTTCATTCAAAAGGGGGCGCGGGCGCAGGGCTCTTTTTTACTTCGTTTACTCGACTTCGTTCCGTCTGCGTTCCCACATCGACATGGTTTGGTATAGGAGAACGAGAGATCCCCGACCGAGCATCGAGAACCACGGCGCACGGCAAAAACTCTCAAGGTCAAGCTGGATGCTGGTGGCACCTCCTCGTGGGGCTCTAGCGCTGTGCCGCTGGCGGCTGGGCTTTTTTGAGTGTTAATTCGTTGAGCCCCGGCCCCCCGCCCAGGCCCTTGAACGTTGGCGTTTTGAAGCGTGCCGCCCACATTACTTAACACGTTACTTTTTATTGCATTTTGCATACGATGGTTTTCAAAAGAAACTACAATCGCAAAAAAATATCTCTCTCTCTCACGTCTCCTCTAGCACCGCGGCATGCAACACGTCCAAATCGCATCACTTCTCTATGCGGGCGCTTCCTAGTGGAGCGAAAGCCGGAAACGGATATATTTTAAATATACACGGAAGGAAGTTTCACCGTACGGCTGTACACGCGAGCATACGCAAACTACGAGAAACACGAGGCCATAGCAGGCGGTTCGCCTGGCCCATAAATAAATAGAAGAATCGAGCAACATTCGCAACATATCCGACATAGCAAAATCATAAAAATCGAATAGCCATGACATCAGGCAGTGAAATATCAGCAGGATTTGCCCTCGGCGCCCAGAGCTTGCACGGCAAGGTCAGCTAGGATGCCCTCGCACCTAGCGAGGTCATCTGCTGGGACGTCGCAAAGGTCACAAAGCACGCTTGCACTGATTTTCCCTGGCAGTGGGTCCGCACCGTGCAATTGCAGGGACCACGCCACGAGGAGAGCGGCGGCCGCCACCACCATAGGCCGAATGGTCATAACTGCCAGCAGTGCAGGACGCAGGTGAGGCGACAAGCCGGGCGCGGGGGCGGGGGCGGGGGTATTTAGTGCCCCACCTTGGGGGTCCCATAGAGCCAGCTCGATCACAACTCGTGCGTGCTTGACAACTGGCATGAGATCCTCCCCATGGTGCTCTGCTAGGACGTTGATCATCTCCTCCAACGCGGCGTGCGGCGAGGGGGAGTTGAGGCTCCACTCGAGCACGCCCAGTACTTCCAGCTGCGTAGGCGCGCACGCGAGAGGAGTAAGTACGCGAGAATGAGGCGTGGGGCGTGATATGGCTCCGTAGGTGGGCAGCAGGAGTGCGCACCTCGGCAGCCTTGAGCTCCTGCTTGGTGTAGAGGGAAGAGATGCACTCCAGCAATTGCGGGATGGAGGGGAAGACCATCTCTTGAAACTTGCACGCCAGTAACAGGCACACGACGGCACACAGCTCCGCTCGCTCGATCTTGCAGCCGCTCGTTTCGCTTGACGACACGCGGCACACGTAGCGGTCCATAAGGTTCACCGCTCGCCAGGTGACACACGAGTTCAGGCCAAAGTCTCGGCGGAGATCATTGATGAATTTGATCATGCCAGAGCGGTGAGCTATCACCTGGACCGCGCCAAGCTTCCAGGCGCAAGGATGAAGAGTATAATCCTCTCGCCCCGAGAGCATGCAGCGCAGCCGAAGCTCTGATGCCTCACCCGCACGAGTACGGATGGGGCAAGGGACGTCGGGCACGGCGAACGTGGCCGGGGCAAGGGACGACGTAAAGCGGCAGCGAGGAGACGTGGGAGGCGGCGTGCAGGCCTGGCTGTCTGCGCGTTCGGTTAGCACCGAGCTGCCGTCACTCGAGAAGCTCATTCGGCTTACGGCGCGGGGGTTCATGATGCCCTCCAGGGCGTCCACGTCAATGTCCTCCAGGAAGTTTACGCCCGAATCGATGCCCTCCAAGTCTTCTTGCGTGATGTGCTTTGTGGGGGTCGGTTCGGCCGCGAATTCCTGGTCCTCCGTATCGGGAGCCTGCGCAGGGGAAGGGCCGCATGGTGCTTCACGATCAACAGCGCAACGGCTGCTATGGGGTGGGATGGGATTGGGAGTGGGCATGGGAATTGGGAGTGGGCATGAGACGCGTGTGTTGCCGGGAGGGACTCGTACATGGTGGCACAGGCGGTAGATGCGGCGGACGAGGATCCGCGAGCACCTGCGTGGCAATGGACGGTCGCGGTGAGTCCATGCGTCAGCGGCGCGTTCCTTCCAGGGTCCATGGGGTTTGGGCTGTGGCGAGCGTACTGTTTTTTGTTCATCCGTCGGTCCAAAAGCAACCTGGTCACTGCTGCCTGTCCACTTCGTAGCGACAACGCGGGAGTGTAGCGAAGGCGTGGCTGCTGTACACGCTCACGCATCACAGTCTTCGAGTCGGAGACCTCGAGGCCGAGCGTGATAGAGCAAGTCCAGGTTGCGCGGCTGGCCCACGGATTTGTGCCACCTCTTTCTACTTGCCCTTAAGTTTCTAGTGCCACACAAGTGTTGGCCAATGGCCGGAGGCGATAGGCAGCGAACGTATACGGACGGTCGTGCGCATAACTGTTGAACTTGTTGAAGTCACACGACAGGGAAGACGCGAAGGTACCAGGTGCCGAGGCGACCTAATGGCCGGGATAGATAGATAGATAGATAGATTTCTGGAAGAAAAGACGGGATGCGGGGATCGAGATGAATATGAAACAAACCCTCAGATAAGATAAGATATAAGATAAGATAAGATAAATCCTCTGAAACAAACACGCCTTGACATGTTTGACCCGGCGTGTCACGCGAATATCTGGACACGCGGAGTCATGCGATTGGAGCTTGGACGCGACATTTTTCGTCCGAAGCTGTAACAGTCTTGGGGGTTGCCGCGCGGACGGACGCGGATAGACGGCTGGGAAATTTTGGCGGAGCCTCCTCGTCCGCGCGTCAGCGCCGGGGTGGTAGGGGGCGGAGCATTTTGGTTCAGATCCGCAAACAAACGGCGTAACGACTGCCAGCCTGGGGTCCCAGGGAAAGTGAGGCGAGCCCCACGCAACCTCAAACGCAACCGTACCCGGGGCCCTACGCATGCCTACGAGGTAGATCCGACTGTTACCTGACCCACCCTAACCCAACGTGCCTCACCTTTGGCTGAGCGAAGTCACTCGAGCAGTCCGAGGTGTGCGCGCTAACCGCCTCGATCCGATAGCGCCCGCTGTGCTGGTGTCCGTGACATCTCCGGCTTATTTTGCCGTGCCCGCAGGCCTGAGATCTCGAGGTGTCTCAACGTGGCGCTCAAAAGCGTGCTCGAACCCGGGTTCACAATCTGGTAGGCCACACCCAGCTCAAAAGCCGGCAAGCGCCCCGCCTTCTTCACACCCGTCGCCATCATGTCGCACAGCTCCACATGCCCATCCGTGAAGGTTCGAGTGACTTGAGCCTCATGTGTGTGCTGTGTGCACACGCAGGCGGCTAGTTCTCTGGCCTTCCGCCGCATCCTGATCACGCTGGATGCGCTACGCTACCCTACCTTTAAGGATGTCCCGTAGTCTGGCATATATTGGAACAAGACTTAAATAGTTCGAGATCATACCATATATGGTCCAGACTTACGCCTAAGGCGAGACCATATTAAATATGCTCTGTGCTCCTGGGAAGTGTTTGACAGATTTGACGTTTTTGTCGGGAAAAAAACTGGTGGCCACTGCTCCACAGCTCCAGACACAGACACTGTGCTCCGTGGAGTCTGACCTGAGAGAGGGAACTTCCAAGAAACAAAGATAAACATGTTATATATGAGGTGCATTCTAAATTACTCGTACTATCTACGACGCCACAACCCGTCAGGCTCGGCTCATCATGGCGGCGGCCGTGTGCTTCATGCCCCCCTGCCCGCCGCACGACTTGAGCACCTCGGCCTTCCTCCTCTCAGCCTCCCGCCGCCGCTCCTCCAGGCCCATCTTGCGCCGGGTGGTGTAGCCGATCTTGCGCTCCGCCTTGGCGTCAGCCTCGTGGTGGCGCAGCTCCTCGACCGTACTCATCCACCGGTCCTTGTCCTCCTCCGACTCCGCCTCGAACTTGGCCGTCTGGTCGTCCGCCAGCAGCTGCCACTGGCGCGGCACAGGCCCGCCGCTGCGCAGGAAGCCCGTCTGCAGTACGGGCACGACCTCTCGCACCGCAGAGAGGGCGAGCACGCCCGACTCCTTGGGCATGCCGCTCACCATCTCAAGGCTCTGCCACGTCACCAGCGCGCCATCGGCAGAGAGTGACAGCCTCACGGCAGAGCTGCCCTCCTTGCTGAGAAGCTTCATGGCTGAGCCAGCCTTCAGCCAGTCGATGCGCTCCGTGCGCGCAACGTTCTGCTGCTGCCTGTCCTGGAATGCCTTCACCGGCGCCGATGCCATCTCGAGCCAGCCGCGTGCCTTGCCGCCCATCGAGGAGTCTGGCTTCTCACTGTCGCTGTCACTGTTGGCAGGGGGTATCCCCATGAGTTTCTTTGCCGCGTCGTCGCTGAAAAGGCAAGGGCATGCGACTTTGAGCTGCTCCATGCCGTCGCTCTTCGTGCTTCGTGCAAGTACGCATGATATGTGGGAAGGCTACAACCGGCAAGTTCGGTGTGTAGCTTACTCAAGTACCTCTATACGGTACAATCGCGCGTTGCCCACGGCGGAAGCGCTTATTCCGATGGGTTAGCCAGCCTGAGGCCGCGTGTTAAGCTAAGATTCCGCAATGATCGATCCTGGAGCATCGACCAAACGCTGTCACGCAGGCAGGGTTTGCCGTCCGTGGACAGCCCGATTGGGCCAAAAAAGTAAATTTCCCAAATCGGAAAATATAGTATGACCGAGTGCACCAGCGTGAAGCGCTGACAAAACTACACCTGAACACCCATTGGCCACGCTCGAATCGTAAGCCCCGGACTCACAGCAGGCACCTCCCTCGATTTTGAAGGTCGCGGTGGCGGGACCTTCAAATTCCAGATCTGTTGGGTCGAAATCGAGACCGAGAGCTTCTTGCGCGATCCGAGCAGGACGGAGGGCAGGGATGTGCTCAGAATCGCAGCCCAGATGCCATGGCATTGCCCGGAGTGCACAACGCGGCGACTGCGGAGGGTTGGGGTTAGGGTTAGGACCGTTGGGGGAGATCCAGGGGGCGCCATGGATGGAATCGAGTTCATGAACTCGTTGCTAGATCCCGGGTTACGGCCCGTGCTCGGGATTGCAGCCCGAATGCCATTATGTCGCACGACGTACGCAAAGCGGCACCGGAGGAGATCTGCTCTCACTCCCGCCGCCTGGCGCTGATGGGAAGGTGAGGTGGCGCCAGGCTAGCAGGCGGTAGGAAGCGCACGGGGGAGGAGCACAGCCGCGCGGCGGGCCGCGACTTGCGCGTGGCTCGGCACGGTGAAGGCAACGGAACCCGTGACGGCGAGCACCAAGGCCACTGCGATGCCACGCATTAAGGTTTGCGGCTTCCGTTCTTCCACGAGGCCGCCTGGTGGCGCCTGGGTGGTTCGTTGAGTTGGGCCGGGGAGGAAGGAAAACATGGACAGCCCGCTAGATACACATAGATAGATTTCTTGAAGAAAAGACGCACGCATCTGAAGAGGGACTGTGTGGGAGCTCTCGCAGTCCACTACCTTTCACGCTTTTGGGCAGGACTTGCACCTGGCAACCTGCCGTTGCGGCCACTTATTAAAAGCGTCCCTCCGCACTGGAACTTCGCTGCTTGCTTGGAGCGTCTTGCATGTAACAGACGTGGGTGCAAGACGTGCGTGCAAGACAGACGTGCGTGCAAGACAGACGTGCGTGCAAGACGTCTACAGGAGGAACCACGTGGCCTGGAGGAGCATGGCGCTGTTCGTCACCGCGGCCCCAGAGCTGCTCGGCGACAACGACGAGCAGGCGGCGGCGGGAGCCCTGGCAGGTGAGGTGGCCATTCTCCTCCACCTCTCGGTGGAGCGCGGCCAGGTAATTGCTGCCATAACACGGGGGCGGCCGGGGCACGGCGCGATCTCGCAGGTCTCGTTGCTCTCGCCGAGCCTCGCAAGCAGTGTGCCCACCGAACGCGAGCTAGCACTCTCACAGCTGCAGCGGCGCCGCGAGAAGGAGGTGCGGGCATGGGTATGGGTATGGGAATAGGCATGGGCATGGGTATGGGCATGGGCATAGGCATGGGCATGGGCGTGGGCATGGGCATATGGGCACGGTCACGGTCACGGTCACGGTCACGGGCATGGGCGTGGGCATGGGCATGGGCATGGGCATGGGCATCCCCCTCACGCTTCCCACCGTTACGACGGACACGCCCCACTGCATCCCCCCCACCCTCTTCTTCTCCCCTGCCGCCAGGCGCGCAAGGACTTGCTGCACCAGTTCCGCAGCGGCTGCCTCGCCCCCTCGGAGTTCATCGAGGCCGCCCCGCTGCGCGGTATCTCGCAGCAGCAGATCGAGAGGCATCTCGCCGCGCGGCTGCTCGCCCGAGTGGCGCAGGGCCCCGCAGGGCTGCGGTCTCCCTTCGTCGCGCCCATGAGGAGTAGTCCGAGGAGATTGCCGCCGCTGAAAGCGGCGGAGGACGCAGCGCAGGACGGCGGTGACGCACCGCAAGGGCAGGAGCAGGAGCAGGAGCAGGTTGTGGCGGTGGCGGCGGCCGCCGAGATACCTAAGGTGTTGGATGAGGCCGACCTGCTGGCGTCGCGCATGCACACCGCCTCGCTTGACAGTCGGGCCTCGCTGCTGCGCGTGCAACGGGCTCTCACCAAGTCGGGAGGCCGCAACGACATCTGCCGCTGGCCTGCCGCCGCCGCCACCGTGCAGGGCGACCCATTCGCGCGCTCGCTCTTCGGCGACGGCGCCGCACAACTCTCGGCGCGCGCCGTGTGGGAGCGGGAGACAAAGCTAGCCGCGCGCAAGGAGGTGCGCCTCGGCCTTCTCTTCGAGCGCAGGCGGCGGCGCGCCCAGGAGGCGGCGGTAAAGACGGCGGCGGCGGCGGCGGCGGCGGCGGCGGCGGCGGCGGCGGCGTTCAGTCTCAGCGCGCCGGCGCGCCTCCCAGCGCCGCCGCTTGGCACACCGCCGGGCGCGCGCCGCTCGCCGCGCAGCGGGGCACTCGGTGACCGCCAGCAGAGCCCGAGCCCGCCCCGCAGCAAGGCCGAGAAGGGCTTCACTTATATTGAGAAGGGTGCGGCGCTGGCCTCGACCGTGCAGATCGACCCCGACGGCAACGTGCAGGAGCAGCTGCGCGACAATCTCGTCGAAAACGCCGTGCGTGTCATCGACCTCTTCCGCGACTGGGACGACGACGGCAACGGCAGGGTGAGCAAGAAGGAGCTCTAACCCCAACCCTAACCCTAGCCCTAACCCTAACCCTAACCCTAACCCTAGCCCTAACTCTAACCCCAAGCCCAACCCCAACCGTAACCCGAACCAAGGTGAGCAAGAACGAGTTCCGCAAGGCGATGAAGATGCTGGGGCTTAGTGTGCCTAGGCATGACGTCGACGCGCTCTTCGACACGTTCGACCCCGACGGCGGCGGCTCGATCGACTACGGCGAGCTCAACAAGGCGCTCAAGCGCAGGGTGGCTCTCGACCCCTCGCTGCGGGCGGGGAGCATGGGCACGATTGAGCTCAAGGCCAAGAACAAATCGTCGCGGGATGTTGAGGCGGATAGTCCGACGCGCCTCTCGCCACGGGCAAACGGTCACCCCTGCACGCAAGGTGGGCCGCACTCGCAGCGGCCATCGCCGCGGCACAGGCCATCGCCATCGCCGCAGGGGTCATATGGCGGCCGTGGCGCACACGGCGGCCGTGGTGCCTCGCGGAAGCTGAGGCCGTCGGCGTCGATGGTGGACGAGGCAGCGCGGCGCATCCAGCAAGGTGTAAGGCTGCTGCTCTCTTGGCGGCGCATCCAGCGGCGTGTGGCGCAGCGCGCCGCAGTCGAGCGCATCCAGAGGTGCCAGGTGCGTGCCCGCCAGAACCGGGCGGGCAAGCTCGATCTCGTCAAGACGCTCAAGCAGCGCTACCTGCAGACCATGACGGTCCTCTCGCTGCAGGCGCACACGCGCGGCTGGCTGGTGCGGCGCGAGATGCAGACCTCGCTCGTGCCGCTGCGCGTCAAGATGTGGCAGATGCAGCGACACCTCGATGCAGTGACGCAGCTGGTCGACTCGCGGCTCGAGCAGGAACGCCACCGCATCGAGTGCGGCGCGAAGACCAAACTGACGGCGGCGTGGCGCACGCACCAGGACAAGGACAGCACCAAGCTGCGCAGGTTCCAGCAAGCCTGCGCCGCGAGCCGCATAGCCGCCGCCTGGCGCGGCGCGCGCGAGCGCAAGCGCGGTGAGAGCATCGCGCGGAGGCGCAAGCAGAACGAGTCGCCGCGCCGCCGCGGCTCGACGAAGATGCAAAGAGGCGCGCAGCCCATCCAGGCATCGCGGCGAATCGCCAACTCCTCCCCGACTGCGAAGCGCGCTTCGCGTGAGCTCTCGCCGCCCATCCGGCGCAGCTCCACAGGGGCGCCACCGCGCGGCCGGCGTGTCGCGCCTGGCAGCGGGTTGGGGTAGAACTTGCCTGAGTGTTGAATTGTTGAATAAAGGGGTGGCCCAGGTGGTGTGACAGGTTTGGTCAGTATGGTATCACAAGGTGAGCTTTTGTGGGGCTCTGGGACCATGTTGTCTGGGACCCTCAAAATCGTGCGATACTACGTCGAAAATCACCCCGCCCAGAGACCAACATTTCGGTTGGTTTATTATCATCCCCTCTGAGGTTGGGGTGTCAATCAGCGGACAATCGAATATATATGTCCTTACCATATATGTGCATATGAAGAAGAAGAGTTTACACCAGGCCCTTACCCCGATCTTATGGAGGACCGTGTATTGGTCTAGACGATAGGGTCCTGTGCTTTCATGGCTAATCTTTTTTGTCAATTTGGCCTGCAAGATCT
>Ga0209302_10001465_pt1 | contig 13762 bp, 12 predicted proteins | sample ArcOceMetagenome_2_FD_187445 | JGI IMG/M metagenome (GOLD analysis project Ga0209302, IMG submission 187445) | Marine eukaryotic phytoplankton communities from Arctic Ocean - Arctic Ocean ARC135M Metagenome (SPAdes) (version 2) | ecosystem: Environmental > Aquatic > Marine > Oceanic | place... | reverse complement strand
CCTGCTCGAGCCCAATCTTGCGGTGGTCGCGCTTGGCGGCCTCTTCCTGCGGGCGGCGGAGGGGGCGGTGAGGGGCGGCGGCGAGGGGCGGCGGCGAGGGGCGGCGGCGAGGGGCGGCGGCGAGGGTGAGGGCGGCGGCGAGGGTGAGGGCGGTGGCAATGGGTGGCTGCCCTGGGCGCGGCTCTCCTGCAGGTGCTTCCACTCGGTCATCTCCTTCTTGTCGGGGAAGGAGATGCCGTAGACGCGCTGCAGCTGGTCGTTGCCCTGCTTGCCCAGCCACAGTGACGCCGAGTTCTTGGTGGTGGTGAACGCCTTGACGCGTCCCGTGTTGGCGATGTGCGGCCTGCGCGAGATGATGCGAGATGGGTCGCATCATCAACTGCTGCTGCTGCTGCTGCTGCTACACTGCTGCTGCTGCTGCTGCTACTGCTGCTACTACTGCTGCTGCTGCTACTGCTGCTACTACTGCTGCTACTACTGCTCGCCCGCGGCATAGGTCGACGAAGGGTCCGTTCTGGTAGACAGTGGTCGAGCTGCCTTCGGGCAGCTTCGACTTGATCATCGACAGCTTGAACGGGTTGTCTGCGAAGAGCTCGAGCGCCTGGCACATAATGTTGCAGCCTCTGGCACATAGGGTCGCAGCCTCCAGCACATAGGGTTGCAGCCTCCAGCACCTAGGGCAGCAGCCTCAGGCACGCGCAGGGTCGCAGCCTGGAAACATAGGGCTGCAGCCTCTGGCACATGGGGTTGCAGGCGGGGAGCCCTTCGCGCGCCTCATCCTTGGTGACGACGACGCGGTGGAACTCCTGCTTCTCGCTCGTGATCTTGGTCACCTGGTTAGGGTTGGGGCTAGGGGCTAGGGCTAGGGCTGGGGCTAGGGCTAGGGCTAGGGCTAGGGGCTAGGATTAGGGTTGGAGTGATGGGTCAGGGCTAAGGTTGGGGTCGGGGTGAAGACTAGGGCTGGGGCTAGGGCTAGGGTTGGAGTTGGGGGTTGCGTCGGAGTTAGGGTCAGGGTTGGCGTCAGTGGGTATGGGCCACCTTCTTCTCTACGGTGGCCTTCATGCTCTCTGAGTAGGAGTTGCCGCCCAGGTAGGAGTCGTAGAAGAAGCCGTTCTCGAGCGGCGGGCCGTGCGTCAGCCGCGCAGAGAACTCGCTCTCGAGCGCCTGGCCGAGCATGTGGGCGGTCGAGTGCCAGAAGACCTCCTTGCCGCGCGGGTCGTCGAACTTGAGCAGCTGCAGCTCGCAGTCGCCCTCCAGCGGCCGCGACGCGTCCCAGGTCTCCCACTGGCTCTCCTCCACCGCGGGCACGTCGTCGTCCGGGCTGGTGGCCATCTCGATGATCTCGGTGACGCCCTTGAGCCGGTTGCTGTAGCGCACCGAGGAGACGCACACCGCCTGCATTAGACCCTTCGAGAGGGCGCCAGCGATGTCGAGCGGCGTCGTCTCCCATGCCACGCCCGGCATCTGCTTCCCGTCGGGCAGCGTGACGGTGATCGCCGGCTTCTCGAGCGCCGCGATCGCCGCGGCATTCTTCGCCTTGATCCGATCGAGGCGCTCGAGGCGCTTGGCGATCCAGGCAGGGTTGGCCTCCATCGCCCACTCGCCGCCGAGCCGCTCGGCGCCCTGCACGCTCTTGCCACCACCGGCGGTGGTGCGCTTGCCTGCGGCGGTGGTCCGCTCTGTGCCGCCACCGCCCTCCTCGGCTTCCATGCACAGCGGGTTGAGCTCTGCCAGCCGCTGAAGCGCCGCCGCGTTACCCTCGAACATGCAGCAGTTACAAGACTGCATGGCTGCTCTAGGTCGACGTGCTCCTAGGCAGAGGCTCGCTTTGGGACTCGCTCGCCTGCGGCGATGTCTCCAAGTCCACGAGGAGAGCCAACGGGTGGAAAAGTAGCCGGGAGCTGGCTTGCTATCTCGGGAGCTCCCTGCTAAGCGCCGACTTGGTGCGATTGGAAAGGGAAGAAAAGAGAGAAACAACGTAGAAGTTGATGGCCAAGTTTTAATGGTAAACGCTTTATGAAGACGCTGACACACGTGCCTACCAAGCTGAGTGAGGCTAGGTCACGAGATCTAGACGTGGATCCGACGACTGCGATAGCCGCGAACGCCTAGGCAGAGGCCTAGGCTAGGTAGTACTGGAGCGAGTGTGTGGAGGGGGGGGGGGAAGGGACGGTCGCACAAGGATGCCTGCGTGTGTCCCGCAGTCGAGCGGGGGTTGAGAAAGCCAAGCGCATATTTACTTAGTCTTCTTCCTATTAGGTCGTACGCAAGTTTGCGCGAGACGAACGAGGGAGAGGAGAGCTGCCGCTGCTGCCAGGGACTCCCCACTCCTGCCCGTCCTTGCCTCGCCGGCTATGAGGGCGCTCCTGCTAGCCAGTGTCTGCTTTACCTCGCTTCTCGGCGCGTTGCTGGGCTACGACATCGGCATTGTCAGCGGCGCAATCGTATTCATCACGAAGGACATGTCCCTTAGCACTTGGCAGGCCGAGGTGGTGGTGGGATCCCTCAACCTCGTCTCGGCATTCGGCGCACTACTCGCCGGCAGCTTCGCCGACCGCTTCGGCCGCAAGGCGGCGATCTGCCTCGCGAATGCCCTCTTTGTGTTTGGCACGCTGACGGTGGTACTCTCGTACGGCTTCTCTGGCCTGCTGGCCGGCCGCATCCTGATGGGATTCGGTGCCGCTTACCCTCGCCCACGTTCACCCCAACACTGGCCCCCGCCTCACCCCCACCCGCACCTTCTCCGCCCCCGTACCCATGATGCATGTGCATGTAGTGTAATCCCACCTTCCCAACCACCAAAATGTTCAAGTACACACCCAACACAATGCATTATATTATTATTCCCAGGAGTCGGCTGCGGCTTTGTGGTGGGCCCGCTGTACACTGCGGAGCTGTCGCCGCCCGAACGGCGTGGCATGTTCACCTCGCTCTTCGAGGTCTCCATCGGCACGGGCATCCTCCTCGGGTACCTTGTCGCCTACGTGTGCCGGGACATGCCCCTCCATATTGGCTGGCGCGTGATGGTCGGCTGCGGCGGTGTGCCACCTTTGGTGTCGCTCCTCCTCCTCGCGGGCCTGCCCGAGTCGCCGCGCTTCCTCTGGGCGGCGGGCAGGCGACAGCAAGCGCGTGGCGTACTGCAGCGCGTAATGGACCCCGCGGAAGTGGAGGCGTGCTGCGAGGAGATCGACGCTAGCGTGGTGGGCGCCGCGGCGCCGCGCGACGCGCTGCGAGCACTGCTCAGCCCGCGCAGCCGCGGCGTGCGCCTGATGGTGGTGGTGGGGCTGGGGCTCACCGTCTCGCAGCAGGCGAACGGCAGCGAGGCCGTGGTCTACTACATGCCGGCCATACTGCAGGGCGCGGGCGTGCGCGGGCGCGACGGGCTGCTCGGCTTCACCGTGCTCGTTGGCGTCTTCCGCACGCTCTGCATCCTGGCGGGCGCTCTGCTCGTCGACCGCGTGGGGCGCAGGCCGCTGCTGCTCGCCTCGACCGCGGGCGTCGCAGCCAGCCTCGCGCTCCTCGCCGCCGGCCTCTGGCGCAGCACGCTGTGGCTGACGCTCCTCGGCCTGTGCGGCTTCATGGGCGCCTACGCCATCGGCATCGGCCCGCTCAACATGGTGGTAATCTCCGAGATCTTCCCCTTCCGGCTGCGCGCCGTCGCCATGAGCCTCGCGCTCTTCCTCAACCGGCTCGTCAGCGGCGCGGTGGCCTCCTCCTTCCTCTCCCTCACCGAGATGCTCTCCGCCGAAGGCACAATCCTCCTCTTCGCGATCATCGCCTCCCTCTCGTGGCTCTTCGTGCTGCGACGAGTGCCCGAGACGCGCGGACGCTCGCTCGAGGAGATGGAGGCCTACTTCGAGCAGCTCGCCGACGAGCAGTCTCAGCTCACCCCTCTTCTCAACGAGCGAGGGGCGGGCAACACCAACAGCCGTGGGTCAGCGAGGTAACAGCGGGTCGCAGAATAAGTATACAGATGCCTCGCTTGTCTACATTCATTGAGTCTGAGTTTGGGCTCTACCTCTTAGTAAGGGAGCAACTCCACGACGAGTGAATCAGAAAAGCCGCGGAGAGATGCAGATGGATTTTTCTCAACGTCAACCGCAGGGGTTTGGACTAGTAGACATGTTTCACGTGTCACGAGCCGCAGCCAAGGGGCACACCTAGAGACCTACCCGTACCGACCTCCTACTTTCTTTGCGATAATATCCGCGAACAATGTCATGTGTGCAGCGGGCGGCGGGGCCGCGCGGGGGTATTGTTCAGGCGTGATCACACCGTCACACCCCGCGTGAGATGTGTGTGTGCCAGAGAGAGAGTCTCGAGACACACCAAGTGCGTGCATATTTGTATTGTGCGGGCCCTGGGGCTGTTGTATAATACCGTGTAAACTTGTGCTAATGTTCCCAGTCGCGGTTCGAGTGAGTGCAAGAGTGCAACTGGTAACTGGAGTGAATTGGACCGTACGATAAACCTTGTGGCGGGAGCACGAGCAGATTGCTCATTGTGTCTGGGGGGTTGATAAGATCAGATAAGATTGTTGGGTTTCACGACGCGCTGGGGGTTTGCACTCCGACCCCCTTTTTTGGTCCCCCTTTTTTGGACCAAAAAAAGGGGGTCGGCGCGCGCTCGCCAAGAGAGCGCTCGATCCTCGTCCTCAAACTCCGACCAAAAAAAGCGCTCTCTTGGCGAGCGCGCGCCGAAAATGTTGGGGTCTGACGCAACGGAGGCCCTCGTGCTGCGTCCACTGCCGCGCGGCGAGCTGCTGCTCCATCTCAACCTGAGCGTTTCTTCCGCCAGCCTCGATCTGCGCCACCTCGACCTCTTCCCTCGTGCGATGGCCGAGCTCGTCCTCGGCACCGGTGTGGCCGAGGCACACCTGAGCCTCGCCCGCGGCCGCTGGCTCGATTCGCGGTGGGGAGCGCATCCCGAGCCAGCGCCCACCGGTGCTGCGATGTGGGCATGGCTCCCAGCGTCCACCCATCAGATCGGGTGGGGGGGGCTGCGGCGCGCGTTGGGTGCGGTCGTGTGCGCTGGGCTACATGACGCTATGGACGTGGAGGAGGACGCGGAGGACGTGGAGGAGGCCGCGCCAGGCGGCAGCGGTTCCGAAGAGGAGGAGGGAAAGGTGCCCAGCGCAGCATGGGGCGGCAAGGTCGACTGGCGCCGGATGGCGTCGCCGCCCGCCGCCGTCGCGCCGGCGCCTCGCGTGCTGCGGCGCGCCATGACAGCGCGCGAGGGTGTCTGCACCGAGAACCTGGCGGCGCTGGCGCAGCTGTGGCCGTGTCACGACGCGGCCGGCTTAGCGCGGCTCCTCGCCCCCGACGTGCCCCTACGCGAGCGGCTGCTGCGTGCGCGCCACTCCTCGCTGCGCCTGCGCCTGCTGCGCACCTGCGCTCCGGGCACGCACGACGGCGACGGTGCCGCCGTCGCGAGCCGCGGCGACGCCAGAGGCGACGATGGTAGAAGCTGGGAGACCAGCAGTGGCGAGGCGGCGGAAGCGGCGGCGTCGGCGGAAGCTGCACCGGCGGCGGCAGCGGTGGCGGCGGCCGGGTGCAGGCCGCAGCTGACGCTGCGGCTGGGGCTGACAGCACTCCTCGTCCAGACGACAGTGCCAGATGTGATCGCCGCCGTCGCTGAGCCGACGGCACCGGAGCCCGCGGCAGCGGTGGTGGCGTCGGCGACGTCGGCGGCGGCGGGGTCGGCGGGCGGTGCGGCGCGGCGTGGTGTGCGGGCGTGCCCCCTCTGCATGTCTAGCTGGCTGCAGCTGCAGCTTCCGGCTGGTGCTGCCGTGCATGCCGTGGGCAGCAGTGGCGGCGCCAGCGGTGGCGGCGGCGGCGGTGCGGCACCAGCGCAGGGCGGTGACGGAAACACAGAGGCGGTGGCGGCGGGGGGGAAGGAGGCGGCGACAGCGGCGGAGACAGCGGCGGCGGCAGCGGCGGAGACAGCGGCGGCAGCGGCGGCGCCAGCGGCGGCGGTGCGGGTGTGGCCCGCACCGATGCGCTGGGCTCGGCACGTGGCGGCAGCGCCCGAGTGGCAACAGCTCGAGTGGAGGCTCCACCCTTTGCACCCTGCACCTACTCTGCAACTCGAATGGAGGCGGGGCGAGCTGCCGCGCGCGGCGTTGGCCCCGCTGCGGGTGACGCGGCGCGTGGCAGGCCGCGAGCTGCAGAGCGCCGCCCTCGTCACCTCGCTCCTCTCGCACTCGCCCCATCCCATCGAGGTGCATTACATGGTGGATTATATCGCGCATCACATAGCCACCCTCGTCACCCCGCTCCTCTCACCCTCGGCTCACCCCACCGACCCGGCTGCATTGACCAACTGCAAGCCCGAGCCCGGGCCTGAGCCTGAGCCCGAGCCCGAGCCTGAACCCGAGCCCGAGCCTGAACCTGAGCCCGAGCCTGAGCCTGAGCCTGGAGCAGGTGTCTTGCGCCGACGCACTGCCATGGGCGGTCGTGCCCGCGTGGCACACGCTGCAGTTGCTGCTCAACGGCACCGAGCCCTCCGAGGCGGCCCTGCGTGCCGCCGTGCACCTCATGCCCGCCGCAGCCGCCGCGGCCGCCGCAGCCGCGCCGCCACGCGCGCCGCACCGGCTCGAGTGGCGCGTGACTCTGCCGCCGTACGGCAGCGCGTTGCTCTCGCTGCAGCTGCGCCGCCCGCTGCTGCCCGTCGAGGTGCTGCCCTCCGACGCCTCGCGCGGCCTCGACCTCGGCGCCGCCGCTGTGCGCTACCGCGTCCACTGGCCGGCCGCCAGTCCCGCCGCTGCCGCCACCGCCGCGCCCGGCTCGATACCCGCCGCCGCCGAGGCGCCGCGGCTGCTCTTCACCGAGAGTGCGCTGCTGCAGCTGCCCCTGGCCGACCAGAGCATGCCGTTCAATGTGATCTCACTCACGAGCACGCTCGTCGCGCTCTTCGCGGGCTCGATGTTCAACCTGCTCACGCGCCGCCACACGCCGCACGGCGGCCGTGCTCCCGTAGCTGAGAAGGTAGGCCGCGGGCCGACTTAAGGAAAGGGAATATCGTGGGGTGATTAAATTTAAAAGGTTGTATTCTCGGGTTTCTCCCAGTGTGAAACCTGGATAAAATCGAGGTTTATTACATACGACCGTAATAGACTTTTCACGCCCTTCGCCTGTAAGTAAATCTGCGGGAGGAATCCACTCGAAAACTATAACCGGGGTTTGCGGAGCGGTTATATCCCGCCATTTCGTTTTCGAGAAATCGCGCTTTTACCGCCCCAAAGTCAGAATCGCTCAACGGCCCGGTTACAGACCGACGCGCGTCCTTCACGCGACGGTTCCGAGCACAGTTCGGGTCCGGAACGCAAGCACACGGCCAAATTTGAGCCGGCCGCGTGGAGTTGGGGGCCCAAATGACGAGCGGTTTCGGAGCCCCAAAACGCATTTTGAGTGAGGCGCCATTCACATTCAAACTTCAAACGCCAAATTGAGTACCAAGATCACCGAGCCAGGCTCTTAGACCAGGACCCATCAAATTCTACCACCCCAAAGGGGTTGTGTAAACACAATTCCTTTGTGTAGACACAGTTCCTTTGTGATACAATAACCTGAGTAACCCCCCCAACAAACCGGCTGCGCTGCTGCTAGCGGTCCGCGGGAGGACGGTGGGGTAGTGTGGTCTTCGGATGGCGCGCCCTTCGCCCACTCCGTGTTGTGTTTGTTAACAAACGGTGTTGTGTCTTTTAATACATTCTCTCACTTCAGGCAAACATGGCCTTTCACAGTGGAGTCAAAGTAACCGTCGAGAAGTTTCAGTCCTGTCGAAAAAGGCTGTTGAAGATTTGGAACCGAGATGCTGCTCACTCTTCTAGGCGTGGCGCTCGGTTTCGTGGCCGACGACGAGCTCAAGGCGCAGCTGCTTAGCAATTACCGACTTCTGACGACACACCCAACCGCAGCCGCCTCACAACTGGGCCTGAACAAGAACGCTGAGCAGACAGTCTCAGTCAACCAGACCTGCGGCGCGACCCGCCCATCGGCGACGCAGGTGAGCGTCCAGATCTACATCGAGCGCTACCATCTGATCCTAGAGAACGCAGAGACCTTCGGTTTCGATGGCTACCTGCGCGCCTGGTATCAAGCCGCACTCCGAGCCCACACCGTGATAAATGCACACACAGTGATAGGTGCGCCCAGGCCAATGCACCGTTAGGATATAGCGCACCGCCCACAACAACAGGTGGACCGACCCGCGGCTGAGATTTGAGCCAGCGTGTAGTGATAATCTGATGCTCGCTCGAAACGAGGGCCTTCAGATATGGCGGCCCGACCTCTACTTTGAGCAGGCTAGCTTGGCTCCGGCCGGCTATACACCTGCACCTAGCGGGGTAGTGAGGCTCGCACAGCGAGCCGCTCCGCCCCCTCCTCCCTTCTCGCTCCCAGCCACCTTCACTAACGGAACCCCCTCCCCAACCCCTTACCAACCCCTCGCCCCCCGCGCGTCCGGCGGAGCTAAGCGTCAGCCCGACCTCGAGCAGGCGACGGTCCTCCAGTTGCCGCACTCAACCATGGGCGTGCGCGACGGCAAGGGCGAGATGCTCACTGTCTCGAGTGGCGGCGACGTCTTCTGGAGCCGGCAGGCGAGCCACGTAGTTATCACCCCATCTCGAGCTTTCCCACTGGTAGCACGTGGCGGTGTGTTGCCACGGCATCCCACAGGGGGGAGTAGAGAGGAGGGGGTCTGATATGGGCCACCCCTGGCCGGCCTTGTGTATAGCCTCACCGCACACTAACCGCACACGTGCGTGCGCCTACGTCTAACCCTAAGCGTGTGACAACAACTAATCTTAACCAGACGCCTAAACCTAGCCCTAACCGTGCGCCTCAACTACCCAAACCAGGCGAGATTCACTTTCTCGTGCAAGATGACGCTAGAAAAACTGCCCTTCGACACGCAGCGGCACGCCCCGCCCCTAGCCGTGACGTGGCAGGCCCCAGCTGGGTGGAGCCTAGTCACATCCAATGCACCATGCAACGCACCATGTCCATGTCCATGTCCATGCCATGCGGTGTGCAGGTGCGCCGTGCTGGCGGGGCTGTACTCGCAACGCGCCGAAGAGGTGCAGCTTGCTTGGCGTGCTGGCTTTGACGCGCTGCTCAACTGGTGTGGGCCCTCCGCCGCCCAGCCGGCGTGGTCGGTGACGCGCCTCGAGCAGGGGAACGAGCTGCAGAGCTTCGCTGGTCTGGGCAACTTCAGCTACTCCCGCGCGACGCTCGCCTTCACGCGCGATCCCAACAGCTTCATGCTCAACTACTTTGCCACAGCTCTGGTTATGGTGAGTGCATGGCATGCGATGTGATGTAAGATGTGCACCGCCCAGCCGCTCGCCCCAGCCCTCACACGTACCCTGACTAGGCCAAGCCCAAAGCCCCGGGCCCCCACCTCGTGGTCTCGGCCTGCTCATCGCCATCCTGAGATCTGCAGGTCTTTATCTCGTGGCTCGGCTTCCTGATCGACCCGGCCTCGACCCCCGCCCGCGTGACGCTGGGCGTGGTGACGGTGCTGGTCGTGCTGCAGAACTGGATGGCACTCTCCGCCTCGCTGCCGCGCGACGTCTCGAGCACGTGGCTAGGCAGGTTCACGGTGGGCTCCTTTCTCTTCAACGTATTCGCCTTCGGCGAGCAGGTGCTTGTCAACTTCGGCCTGCAGGCACACAAGTGGCTCGAGACCCAGCGGGCATTCGTTGCCTCGGTACAGCGGTGGGATCTCGCGCTCTTCAAGCATAGCTCGGCGCTGGTCGACCTGTTCCACGAGTGGGACACCGACGGCGACGGGCAGATCACGAGGAAGGAGTTCTACCGCGGCGTCACCAAGCTGATCCCCGCCGCACCCATCAACGAGGCGCGCGTGCATTGCATAGCGCGTTGTGCATAGTCGTAATGATTTGCGCAGCTCATTTCCGTTCCGCCCCTCTTTGGCGCGTGTGGAAACCCTCTGTGAGCCCAAATCCCGAGCTGAAGCCGAACCCGCACCCGAGCCAGGTGTACCGCCTCTTCGACATGTACGACAAGGACGGCGATGGCACCATAGACTACTCCGAGCTGACGCTGCTTCTCGAGGACGAGAAGCCAAGCTGGCTTCAATCGGCCGGCGCCCAGTAACCTCGGCCCATAGCACCCATTTGGCGTGCCTTGGCTTCCCTGAGGCCCCAAGTGGCGCCTGTTCACCCCGCGGAGAGCGTAGCTCGGGTATAGCTCGGGTACGGACGCCCGTAAACGTAAAGGCCTCAGGGAAGCGCCGTGCAGCCCGTCGCAGAGCGCCCTGAAGATCATGGGGATCACGTCCCATTTTCGCCAACAGGAAGCCTCGCCAGTCACGCCGCTGGTCCGGGGACGTGGGGGTTGGCCCTTTGGGGGTTCGGCGAGGGTCTGAGGGGTTCGTGGTGTCGCCAGAGCCAAAGGAGTCTCCTGCCTCCGTGGGCAAGCGTTCCCTCTCCAACTGGGTCAGCCAACTGCAGGAGGGGCCGGTTGAGCGCCTCTCTACTTTCTGTCGGTCGCCGCTTGCTGCCACCAGAGGGACCATCCGAACGCCACCAGAGGGAAAGAGGTCCCCGAGACACTCCTCAAGTTCCAATGGAAGTTCCAATGATAGTGCGTTGGGGTGGGGGGCGAGCAGGGGGGCGAAGGGACGAGGCGCCTGCCAAGACGGGGCGGATAGGGTTTACCGGGACGGGGTGCACGGAGACAGGAGCGGCGAGGTGCGAGGCGCCAACAGCGTCAGAGTAGGGGCACCGGCGCCAGATGGAGGGTCGTTGAGCCCCGATCCACCGACCCTCCGCCCTACGGCAACCTCAACAAGTACCGCCGTGGAGCTGCAAGAGGTCTTGGTTCAACCCCCGCACAACCTCGACACCGACGACCACCACGCCTGCCTCGATAGCTTCCGCCCCGCGGCAGTCGAGCAGCTTCAGCTCGACGAGCCACAGGAGAGCGAGCTGTCCATTCCCAAGCCCGGTGAGTCTAGGGATGCCACTCCCGGCGTTGACCTTCCAGTCCGGAGCAATATAAATGGCCTTGCTGCACCAGAAGCAATGGCAGCAGCACCCCCAGTGCGGAAGCGCCAGCACTGGCGGCGCAGCAGTACGCTCGTCGAGGACTTACAGAAAACGACAACACGACGACCACCCTCGGCGCAGAATCGCCGGAGCTCCTGGCGGTGCAACCTCCCTCTCGCATTATCGCCCAATTCGTCGCGTGCGCGGAGCCTCTCGGCGCCTCCGGGTCTCCGGCGCACATCGTCCGCCTCGGGGATGGCCGCCTCGGGGATGGCCGCGTTCCAGCGCGAAATGAGCAAGTGTGGGCAGGGCCTAAGCAAAGCCTCACAGGATGCATACGACAAGGGCAGGGGCAGCGCCTCATCGTTTCCGTCCTCGTTCAGCTCCTCTTCCAACCCGGGGTTGGCCGCGGTCAAGCGTGAGATGAACAAGAATGAGCAGGAGCTGCTCAATAAGCCTAACACGTGGCGGCTCAAGACCTACTACGTCTTCCCGCTCCTTGCAAAGCTGCGCCACGCTGACCATCCCTCGCGCATCATCTTCCCTGCCGTGTACATCATTTTCGTATTTGCCATGCTGTCCGAGGTCAACTTCGGTGTTCGAGGGGCGCTTGAGCACCAGCCGAGCTGCGAACCGGCCAGCTCTAGGGGCTGAACCGGACTCTAGACGGTGCAGCCGCCTCCGTTCCGGAATTGGGGTGGCAGAGAAATTTGACCTAATCAGATTTGGCCTAATCAGACCTAATTATGTGGCCAAATTAGGCCAAATTAGGCCTATAGGATTAGGCCAAATTTGCTTATTGGACCGCCCCCCTAATTTGGCCTATTTGACCTAATCAGACCTAATTTGACCTAATCAGACCTACTATTTGACCTAATTTGATTTATAAATCTACCCCTAAAAACACACCACACACGGACACACACCCCAAATCATCACCCCCCTTGCGAGAAGTTCACCCACCAGCACGGCGTTCGGGCCCGTTGTGCGATGGGCCGCTGGCGCCGGCTTGTGAACTATTTGTCGACGCAGCCACCGGTCTCACAGCCGTGGGCGGTGGCTACACCGTCCAATGTCTTCCAGCTTGAGCTACTTCTCGCGATCAGCCTCATCTCGATCGTTGCCACTGTGGCCTTCAAGCGTTTGAAGCGGCCTGGGATGTTCATTAAGGCGTGCGGCGTGCGCGCGCGCAAGGTGCAGCGAACGATGCAGGAGATCGAGCGCAAGACATTCCACCTCGCGACGCTGCTGGTGCCCATCATCCACCAGATCCTGCTCTGGAGTGGCGACTGGACCAACGACGAGTGTGTGAAGCTGTGCTGGGTGATCACGGCAGCGGGCTGGACGGCTGACCTGGCGCGTGTATACGGCCCGCCGTGGGCGAGGCGACTCTTCCCGCTGAAGCGGCTGCTGCGCGAGAGCGAGAAGAACCGCATCACCGGCGGCTGCTACCTTTCGCTCGGCTGCACGCTCACGATGGCCATCTCGCCGCCGTCGATCACGCTGACGTCGATCCTCTTCCTGGTGCTCGGCGACATGAGCGCCGCGCTCATCGGCGTGAGCTTCGGCGGAGAGACCGTCGGCCTCAAGCTGGGCCGGCACGGCAAGAAGTCTGCCGAGGGCTCCGCCGCGATGCTCGTGGTCTGCTTCGTAGTGGGCTGCGTGGTCTTCGGCGGAGTCGAGCTGCGCGAGTACCCCGTCGCCATAGGCGCGCCGACTATACATATAGATGGCACACTCACCGGGCAGCGGCAGGGAGGGCGCACCTCGAGGCGTGTCCCCGCACCTGGGCGCAGCCTCAGCAGCGTGCAAGCCTCCGGTGGCCCACCCCGAGCCCGCCGCAGCCTACCGCGGCCCGCCGCAGCCCGGACCCCGCGCTGCCCGCCGCCAGGTGCGATCGTCGCGACGTTGACCGAGGTGATCGAGCCTTTCGGCCTCAACGACAACGTCACCATCCCGGTCTTCTCATCGATCGCGCTGCAGTTCGGCTTCTCGCGCATCTCCTCATGCCACGTCGGCCAAGGCCAGGGCGTCGCGTTGCTCAAGGAGATCTTCAGCAACTTCGACTGGTTGTACTGATGCGCCCTCACTTGCCACGCGCAGCACAGAGGCCAGCTTGTGCCGGGCGAGCGCAGAGGGTAGTCAGGAGATAAAAGCAGTAGAGAGAGAGAGGGTCAGGGATAGAGGGGTGCGTCGTGCGTGTGCGCGCGCGCGCGACGTGCATGAGATTGTGGGTGCGGCGTGCGCCTTGTCAAAAAGGGTGTGAGTGATTGTGTCTAAGAAGTTCTAGTAAGCGGCAGTGAATCGAGAAAGAGGGCGATTACCAACCGGTTAAAAAACGGAGAACGTCGCACCGTGGCGCCTCGGCCCTCGCGTGTGGCGTGTCGCGAGTAACAACATTCGGACGCTGGAGCTAGGCTCAACGCGGGTCACGACTCCAACGTCGTCGTGAGAGTAGACACCGACCTACCGCCAGAGGGCCTCCGGCAGGCGGCTGAGCACGCCGCCCACTCCGGGGACCTCCGCTCGAGGCACCCCGCCGACCTCGCCGTTCACGCGAGGTCCCCCTGGGACGAGCTCAGGCCTCAGGGTGTGGGACCCGGGCGACTGAGACGGCTCGAAACCCATCCCTCCGGCAGCCGCAGAGGCCCTTCAGCCCCGGGAGAGGTACCCCCTCTCCTTACCCCCCCTACCCCCCCCTCCCTTCCCTACCCCCCTGGCCCCCTCCCCAACCCCCAAGTCGCCCCC
>Ga0209302_10001464_pt1 | contig 13762 bp, 11 predicted proteins | sample ArcOceMetagenome_2_FD_187445 | JGI IMG/M metagenome (GOLD analysis project Ga0209302, IMG submission 187445) | Marine eukaryotic phytoplankton communities from Arctic Ocean - Arctic Ocean ARC135M Metagenome (SPAdes) (version 2) | ecosystem: Environmental > Aquatic > Marine > Oceanic | place... | reverse complement strand
CATCATACAATAAAAATGAAGCTTGAAATTTACCCGTAGTGGTATCTCCAACCTGAGTTACGTTAATGTAAGGCGCTAGGCCATTGATTACAAGTTCGCTGGCAGAGGCAGAGCGGGCACTAGTAATAATATATACCCGGTCAAGATTTAGGCTATTAATTACATCTCCATTTGAAATTACAGAATTAAATAGTCCAGGACTTGCATATTGCGCTTGCCGGTCTTGGTTCCATTGCTCTGTGTAAAATACTTGGCTATTAAATTGCCCTGTTATCATGGAAGACAGATCTACTGCTGTTTCTACAGAACCACCACCATTGTATCTTAAATCAAGTATAAGGTGCTCAATGCCTTGGTTTTTAAACTCGCCAAAGACAGCATTTAGCTCTGGGTCAAAATCTCGTGTAAAAGCATTATACATTAGATACCCTACTTTTTGTCCTTCTATGGTAAGTGTTTGTGAGATATGTATTGGGTTTTCTGTGATTTGTGATTTTGTAAGAGTTACACTTGTTGGGGTAGGTGTTATGGTAAGACCGTCAAAGGTTGCTAGCCCAATTGTGTAAGTATCTGGAGCTAGTAAATCATTATAATTAGTCTCATTTATTTGCTGGCCATCAATGGTATTGAAAATAACACCTCTTTGTAAATCATTGCTAGCGGCGCTAGAATTTGGAAGTACGTAACGAACATAACCAAATACATCACCGCTTCCATCTGGGTAGAAAACTAGTCCAAACTCCATACCATTGTTAAGGGTTACACCGCTTAGCGCATTTTCCAAGGAAACATAATCATCTGTAAGAAAACTAAAACGGTCTTGGTCAGATTTTAAATAATCAAATAAATCCTCGGGAGTCTCGTAGCTTTCTAAAAAACTATTTTTATCATCATTAGATAAAAAGGCATCATTGGCAAGTTCTGGGGTATCTGCTTTGTATAAATAGAAATAATTTAAACCACGATATATAAAGTTTTGTATCTCTAGGGTAGAAGCAGGGTTTATTGTGTCATCAAAGTCCTCAAAGCATCCAGGAAAAAGGAGCAAACCCGCAAGTATAGAGATATAAAACTTTTTCATAGTATTTTCTTTATATAGTTTTAAACAAGCAAAATACTCACATTATTGCACAAGATAAAATCTTCTTTACTATTTATACGGGATATCTTGTAGTTGCTTATTTTTTATTAAAAATATAAGAAACATTATTGTAATCTAAAAAATAGGTAACTCTAAGAGATATAGTGTTTTGAACAGCTTGTTTAAATAGTTTGTTTAAGCTTTCTGTGTACCCTAAAGTGGCTTGGTTGTCATTATTAAATATTTGATTTCTATATAACAAACTAGCTTCGCTACCTGGGGCAAATCGCCACCTAAAACTTAGATCTAGGTTCCAGATATTGAAGTTTCTGTTTGGGTCATTTTCTTGGGTTATTTGGTAGTCAACAATATCTTTAGTACCGTCATCATTGAGTTTAAAGAAAATACCATCACTGTAATCTACAGAAGTCCAATAATTTCTAAAACGCAGGTCAATAGCTCTATAAGGGTCAAAATTATAACTTGCGGTTAATGAATTTTCAAAAGATAGTAAATCCCGTTGACCAAAAAAGACATCAGTTTCTGTATTGTCTATGTAGCCAAATTGTTTGTCTCTTTTAGAAAAATCTGTGTTAATTTCCACTAAAAACTTATCCGAGAAGCGATACCTTGGTGAAAACTCAATAAATACCTGTTGTTGTGGTTGATCAAAATCTTTTCGCTGCCCAATACCAAAATCTACTGCAAATACCTTTCTATAATCTGTAGAGATAAAAATTTTAGAACCCAAACTTTTTGAAAATGTGACGTATTTTCCTTCTATTCGAGGCTCAAAGTAATCATCTCTACTAGTTCTATAGTCCATAAACCCGCCAAAGGCTATTCTCGATTTTAATACAAAAAAGCTTTCAAATCTAAATGAATTACCTGTGATTACATTAGGGTTATAAAGGCGTCTATGTCTAGTAGATAATTCAAACTTATACTTATTAAATGTTTTGTTTGGTTCAAAATTCTCATAAGAGATTTCTGCTTCAAGGTTATTATAATTATTTCTCCTGTTAAGGCCTAAATCATTGATATCATAAGTCGTGTTGGCGAGTTTATGCTCTACACGATATCTAAATTTCCCTTTTATTCTAGAGAGCTCTATTTCAGATAAAAACCCTGTACTAATCCCGTTATCTTTACTCACATTACTGGCAACATTTCTACCAGATATATTATATGTGTTTTGTTTGTCTGAAACATCATATACTATTGCCGTTGTGTTTGCATCCCTAAATTGGCCATCTCGTGTAACATTGGTATTAATCAAAGAAATAGATGAGTTGTCGTTAAACTGCTGATCTAGCACAAGGATGTTGTAGTTGGTTAGAGGCTCTACTAATACCTGCGTTGCAGCACCTGTTTGCTCGTTTAGAACCCTTGCATATGTCTTTTCTGTAATAGCATTAAAAAAACCAAAGCCTAAATTATCTTTTGTTCTTCCTGAAACTTTTATAGCATTCAATAAATTGACACTCTCTGGATATTGATCAACAATTTCATTTTCTTGTAGATCTGTAATTTCTTTACTGGGAGATCCGCCCACTCTTCTCGAGAAAAAGAGTCTTCCTTTGTTAAAAAGTTCTGTTCCTTCTGTGAAAAATTGCCTTTGCTCTTCGAAAGTTTGTTCAAAAGGTCCCAGATTTAGAGTAACTTCATCAAAGGCAGCTTGTCCAAAATCTGGTATCAAGGTAGCATCTAAAGTAAAGCTGTCACTAAGACCATATTTTAAATCCATCCCAGCGCTAAAACTTTTTGTAGTTTTACCCTCAAGGGCAGAAACAACTCCCTGGGTGAATGGAAAAAAAGTAAGGCGAGTAGGAGGGTTTATTTTTTCAATACCTAGCAGTGGAGCATTGTATTGAGTTTCTCTTCCTTTTGTATTGTCAATAGCAGCAAAACTATGGGTTTCATTACTATTGATAATACGTCTGTAAAAATTAATGCTCCAATTCTGAATTTCAAGCTCTGGAAAACGAAGGGCATTATATGGAATTTTAAACTCTGCATACCATCCTTTGCTATCCATTGATATTTTAGACTCAAACACAACATTGTATCCTAAATCTTCATCGTTGATAGAAATTTTTGAATCAAAAATAGTTCCAGCACTAGTAACACCAAAACGCGTCTCGTTGGTACCATCATTGTAGGTGTTTAATGCAACTGCTATAAAATCTGCCTGTGCTCTTACATCATCACGCTGTGAGAATTGACTAGCAATATTACTTGGGTTTGGATCTTCCATGTATGCTGCTATGTATACAGCGGTATCATCATAGGCTAGCTGAACTCTAGTTTGGTAGCCAAAAGATATGTCACCCTGCGTTCCTGGCTCTAACATATTAAAGTCTCCATAGTAGGGGAGGTTATTCCAAACAGTATCATCTAAGACCCCGTCTATCTTTGGAGTCTCTGAAATTCTGGTTGCGGTAAGTGTTTTTTTTTCTTGAGAGAAGATAAAAGAACAATTTAATAATACAATAAGGAAAAAGAAAATATTTTTCATGTTATGAACCCCATAGATCTATTAATTATTTGAACTTAAAAAGACAAATTTACCGCTATGCTAAAGGTACTTTTACTAATAAAAAGTTAAAAAGATTTTCATTTACACTTACAGTGTTAAATTAATGTAGTTTTGTTTAAACTATGGATAAAAATATTAAACAAGCAATATTTGCTAACGGTTGTTTTTGGTGTACAGAAGCGGTTTTCCAAAGACTAGAAGGTGTTGTTGATGTGGTTTCTGGATATACTGGAGGACATGTTAAAAATCCAGCATACAGAGAAGTCTGTAATGGTACAACTGGGCATGCAGAGGCTATACGCATAGATTTTGATTCCAAGGTTATTTCCTATCAAACGCTTTTAGAAGTTTTTTTTGCTACCCATAATCCTACCACGTTAAACCGTCAAGGAAATGATATAGGTACCCAATATAGAAGCGCTATTTTTTATGTAGATGAGTCGCAAAAAAATCAAGCAAATGATTTCATACAGAGCCTCACAAAAGCTTGTGTTTTTCAAGATTCAATTGTAACACAGCTTGATCCACTAGATGTTTTTTATCTAGCAGAAGCCACTCATAATAATTATTATAATCAAAACAAAGAGCAGGCGTATTGCCAATTTACTATAACTCCTAAAATTGAAAAAATACAACAATTTTTTGCTGAAAAACTTAAACAAAATTAAATGAGTAACTATAAATTCTTTGAAGAACATAACCATAAAGCAACACAAAGCATAAAAAAAAGCTATTCAGATATTATATCTGATATAGGAGAAGATGTTACTCGTGAGGGTATTGTTAAAACTCCAGAAAGAGCATCAAAAGCAATGCAGTTTTTAACCCAGGGCTATGATCAAGACCCGGCTGCAATACTAAAAGGAGCTATGTTTAAAGAAGATTACCATGACATGGTAATCATTAAAAGCATTGAGTTATATTCTTTGTGCGAGCATCATATGCTGCCTTTTTATGGAAAAGCGCACATCGCCTACATACCAGATGGACACATCGTTGGATTAAGTAAAATTCCTCGTGTGGTGGATGTCTTTGCCAGAAGGCTTCAAGTACAAGAAAGACTTACTCATGATATACTTGAGTGCATAAATAACACTTTACAACCAAAGGGAGTTGCTGTTGTGATAGAGGCTAGTCATATGTGTATGATGATGCGTGGTGTTCAAAAACAAAACAGTGTAACAACAACCCTCAGGATTTAGAGGGCAATTTGAAAAAATTGAAACAAGAAATGAATTTTTAAAACTCATAAGTTCAGATTTATCGTAACATATCTTCTTCTTTTTTATATGGTACTTCTATAATTTTATAAGTGCTACAGAACATGAAAAAAAAAGCCCTTACAATACTTGTAAGGGCTTTTTTTTTACTCTTTAGGCAAAGGTTAATCTTTTAATATAAAACCAAGTTTCATACTACGAAGCATCTTTTTTTCAAAGGCCCAGAAAAATTCGAACTCACCAAATAGCCAACCAAAAAACACCAGAAGAACTTGATATACTGGGAATATAATGAGTATTCTGATGGGCCAATAAAAATACCAACCTAATGATTTGGTAATTCCTAGCACATCTGTTATTGGCCCTGCAAACTTGGCAGCAGAGCTGCCAGTTATTGCAAAGACTATAAATACTACTGTTAATTTCCAGTTAGAATCTATATTCCAACGTTCTTTTAGTTTTTTCAATTTAGTAAGCCTTTTAATTATTGTTTTATAAATCTTAAGGTAGACTCGATACTGGTAGTTGTATTTTTAACTACAATAAAATAAATTCCTGTTGTATATTCAGAAACTGAAATTACTTCTTTGTTTTGTGATACAATACCTTGTAGTAATAGTTGTCCAAAGGTATTATATAAGCTATAAGAAGAATTATCGTTTGTGTTTCCAATGCTAAGAATTATCTCATTATTGGCAGGGTTAGGATATAAAGAAATGTTTGCTACTGCTGGGTCATTTATTGATAATTGTTCAGCAGTTTTCATTTGTGTTGTTTCACTTTCTTCAAATTCAGCCCCTTCAAAAATAACTTCTCCGTCGCTGGTAGACAAACTATATTCACCCTCTCCGTATTGACAACAGATACCATCACCATAAGAATCAAATAATGTAAACTCATAACAAGTGTTTAAATTAACATTAAAAGTTTCTACAAATGTTGTATTGTCATTATTTTCATTGTAGCTGCCAGAGTCTATTAAAGCCCCACCTATTTCCCTGAATTCCCAAGAAGTTTCTTCCGCATAATCATCTGTAGTTAATTCTAAAATTACCTGCGATGTAGCATATTCATTTTCACTACCACCCACAGTAAAAGCAGAGGCCACATCATTATTTGATGCGTTTTGGTCATCACCTCCATTTACAGATACAAGTACTACATTAAATACATAAGAACCTTCTCCCAAATCAATAGGGTCTAATACAAATACTTGAGTCTCATTCTGAGATAATGAACCACTAAAGTTAATTGTCTCTAGGGCACCACTATTTATTTGCCAAGTAATTTCTGCTGATGTAATAACATTTAAACCAAAGTTGGTCAAATTAATTGAGGGCGTTATGGTTGTTTCTCCACAACTTACCTCTGGGAGGTCTATAGAAACAGCTGCATCTAGATCTAATATTTCTAATGCTGGAAAACTATTTATTACTACTGGATTTGTCCCCTGTGGATCAAGCCAATCTTCTAATCTTGTAGATGCAGATGATCCTGTATCCCAAGCCACACCCAAACGTCCGTAATAATCATACGCATTGTTATCATTGGTTCCAGAACAAGCCGCAGCTCCTCCGTATAATTGTCCAATAATTCTTCCTTGATCATCAAATAGAGGTGAACCAGATGAACCAGGCTCTGTAACTCCGAGTTCCCAACCTTGACTACCACCACCAAGAATTTCCCAAGTTTGAGCACCAGCATTGGGTTGTTTTGAAGGGCTATCATCATCTCTACAAATTTTCATAATGTCTCCAGAGGGGTGATGAATACCTACTGTAAATGGAGGAACGATATCTGATCTATCCCAACCAGCGAAAACACGATTCCATGCTGTAGGGATATCATTGTTGATTTCAACCAAACAGAAATCTGCATTGGTACTTCTTGCTCTTAATGTAGCTCCACTTATGGTCTGGTTTGTAGGTCCATTTGTACTATTAGTATTGGCTGCACAAACAGGATTAGGACTAATCCATCCAAATCTAAAAGACCATGCGTTAGGATTAGAGTAGCAGTGGTTTGCAGTTAAAAAGAAAGGTGTACCATCATTGTTTGTGTTGTTTATGAGTGCTCCTGTGCAAAAACCTTGTCCTCCAGACAATAATATACCAACAGATCTTTTGTTGTGATTTTTGTTATCTTCCCAGTCACTACCTATAGAACAATCAACATCCAAGTTACAATTACCAGAATCGTTTAATCCTTTTGCATCTTGAAAAGTGTCTGCATTTCTGTAACCGTGTGTTGCCTTTGCAATGTGTAATTGACCTTGACCAGCTACATTTGCAGGCTCAAAATATTCTATCCACACTTTCTCTCCTTCAACAATCCAAGTACCTAATATACCACTTTCTTGATTTTGGACGCTTGTATAGGCACCAAGTAGGTCACTTCGGTCATTGTTGTATAGGTATACAGAACTTCCAGGTGGTATAGAAAATTCATCAAAAATAAAGTTCATAGACAAGGCATCTTTAGATTCAACGGCCAGTCTCCATATTCTGTCTCCATTTTTTAGTGTGGTCCACTGTCCATCTTCAAAACCGAAATCTACGCTGTGCATAAATCCAAATCTCCATGGTTTGTCGAATTTGTAATCGTTTAAAGCATCTTCTGCTCTAACTTGCTCTAAGTCAAAGCTTGGAAGCGCATTGGTTCAATTTGATCTTGATCACTAAGTAGTTTCCAACTTAAAGGAGACCCTTGGTTTGTTACTTGAGATGTTACCGATATGGTAAAAATCATCAAGGATAAAATTAATAACTTTTTCATTTTTTTTTTTTTATAACAAGAATGACAAAATTAATGATTATTGTATCCCTTTTTTAAAATAAAAAGTTAATTATGAGTTTTTAGTGAGTTTAACACCTTATATTATTTCATTAAAGTTATTATTTGTGATGCCAGCTCTGTTCCAATTCTATCTTGTGCTTCATTTGTTGCAGCGCCAATATGAGGGCTTAGTGATACTTTATGACTCATAAGTACTTTAACCGCTGGTGTTGGTTCTTTTTCAAAAGTATCAAGACCTGCAAAAGAAAGTTTGCCACTCTCTAAAGCCTCGATTAAAGCAACCTCGTCTATAACTCCTCCACGTGCTGCATTAATAATAGCAGCTCCATCTTTCATTTTTGCAATTTGCCCTTTACCAATAACATATTGTTTTTGTGCAGGAACATGAAGGGTAATAAAATCACTTTGCTGTATCAACTCATCAATTGGTTTTGTTTTAACTTCTAAGGTTACTTTTTGACCATCAAAAAAGTCTAAAGTTATATTCGCTGTATCAACATAATTGTCGCTTGCTATAACCTTCATGCCACAACCAAGAGCAATTTTAGCTACTTCACGGCCAATGCGTCCAAAACCTATAATACCAATTGTTTTACCTCGTAACTCAGTCCCTTTGGCATAGTTTTTCTTTAGTTCTTTAAATTTTGTGTCACCATCTAAAGGCATGTTTCTATTAGAATCAAAAAGATACCGAACTCCCCCAAATAGATGAGCAAAAACTAATTCTGCCACAGATGATGAAGATGCAGCAGGTGTATTTATAACACTTAAACCTTTCTCACGTGCATAGGTTACATCTATGTTATCCATACCCACACCGCCGCGTCCAATTATCTTTAAACCTGGACATGCATCAATTAATGCTTTTCTGGCGGTAGTTGCGCTACGCACCAACAAAACACTAATATTGTTTTCATTGATGTAATTTTCCAGTTGTTCTTGAGCCACCTTTGTGGTAATAACCTCAATTCCTGCGTTTGTTAATGCGTCAATACCAGATTGAGAAACTCCGTCGTTTGCTAATACTTTCATAGAGATATTTTTCATTTTTGTAAAGACCTACATCCTTACATTGTTTTAATACTATTATTTATATACTTTTTAAGCTTTGTTTTCTAGATTTTGCATCACATCAACCAGCACCTGTACACTCTCTACAGATAATGCATTATACATAGAGGCTCTGTAGCCTCCAACACTTCTGTGTCCATTTAGCCCGTTTATACCTGCTTGTTTCCAAAGGGTATCAAAAGAGTCAGTAAGGCTTTCATCTGTAAGGCTGAAGGTTGCATTCATTTTTGATCTATCTTCTTTATTGGCAACAAAACCTGTAAATAATGGATTGCGATCTATCTCGTTGTATAAAATTTCAGCTTTTTGATTATTTAATTTTTCTATTGCGGTAATTCCTCCTTGGTCTTTTAACCAAGAAAGCGTGAGCATTGAAACGTATACAGGAAATACAGCTGGTGTATTAAACATACTGTCTTTACTAATATGAACTTTGTAATCTAGCATAGAAGGTATTTGCCTAGAAACCTTTCCTAAAACAGCTTCTTTTATAACAACAAGGGTTGTACCTGCTGGTCCCATATTTTTTTGGGCACCTGCATAAATTAAATCAAATTTCTCAAAGTCTAACTTTCGAGAAAAAATATCACTACTCATATCACAAATTAATGGGCAATCTGTCTTTGGAAATTCATTCATTTGAGTTCCAAAAATAGTATTGTTACTTGTGCAATGGAAAAAATCTAAACCATTAGGGACTGTGTAGTCTTTAGGGATATAATTAAAGTTAGCATGCTTTGACGATGCAATCTCTACCACATCCCCAAATAATTTTGCTTCTTTAATGGCCTTGTCTGACCAAGTACCGGTGTTTGTATACCCTGCTTTATTTTCTAAAAAATTGTAAGCAACCATTAGAAACTCCATGCTTGCTCCACCTTGCAGAAATAGCGCTTTGTAGCCTTTATTTTGTAATCCTAAATGTTCTAGAGCTAATTCTTTGGCGTGTTCCATAACACTAACAAAATTAGTGCTACGGTGAGATATTTCTAGAAGAGATAAATCTAGATTATCAAAATTAATTACAGCATTACTTGCTTGTTTTAATACAGATGCAGGAAGTATACATGGCCCTGCGCTAAAGTTATGTTTTTTCATAAGTATTATAATTGTTTTTCAAAGGTGTAAAAAATAGCAGAAAAAATAGTTGTTGCGTTAGTAAGTTATTATAATGATATTAAGAATTCTATGGTGTCTACACCATCTGCATAATCTGAGAGGGCGGGGGTTTGTGCTACTCCAAAAGGGATGTCTTCTAGAGAAACGATACATTGTATGTGTTGCCTTTGAGCCTCTAATTGAGTTCTAACATCTTTGATGTCTTTGTAACGTTCATAAAACACCACAGAGATAGGAGAGCTATAGCCTGTATCTTCTTTAAGGAGCATAAATTCATTGTCTAATAATTTGATGTTACTCATCAAATAAACTGCTTTATTATAATCATAGTTATTGATGTATTTATGATTATTTATTACTTGTTTCCAAGCATACATGCCATTAAAAAAGTGATCCAGGTTATACTGCTGTGGTATATATATTTTTGAAACATTACGACACCCCAACCCAAAATAGCGATACACATCATCTGCTAAAGCTTCCATTTGTTGTGGAGTTTCTTTACCTGTAATAATGGCAACGGCATTTCTATTTTTACGTATAATATGAGGATACTTACTAAAATAATGATCAAAGTATGTAGCGGTATTGTTACTGCCCGTAGCTATTACAGCATCGAAGCCTTTTAAGGTGTCTTCTGTAAATGTAATATAGGGCTTAAACTCAGGGGCCACAGTACATAAATAGCTAGCCAAAAAAGGCAATAGCTTTTTATCGTTAGAAGACAACTTTGCCTGCAGTTTATGACCGCAAAGCAGCACAGATAAAAAATCATGAAACCCAACTAGTGGAATATTACCTGCCATTACAATAGCAATGGTCTTTGGAGTATCTACTTCGCTAATAGTATAGTTTGAAACCCAATTGGTGAGATTTTCTTGAGTTAAAGCTTCACTCCAACTTTTACAGGAAAAAGCAAGATTATCATAGGTAAACCAGGTGTTTTGATGGTGGGCATCTTGGAGGGTTTGTATCATTTTCTCGTAAAAAATGGCATTATCAACCCCTGATGAATCATTGCTAGAAACTTTAGCTTGCGCTGCAGTTGTATGATCTTCCAAGGGAGAAACAAACTGCCCTAAAAAGCTTCCTAATTTTACAAAAGCATCTATTCTTTGTTGTAGATTCATTATAATTTATGTGATCTTCAAAGGTAAAAAAAACTCATGTAAATACTCCTTTAAAAAGCGCTGAGAAACAAAATGTTTTCACAAATTATCAAGATGTATTTGTAGTTGCCATTACTAGGGCTTAAATTTGCACTAATATAAAAATATACTACATGGCAATTATAATAACAGATGAATGTATTAACTGTGGAGCCTGTGAGCCAGAATGCCCAAATACAGCAATCTATGAAGGCGCAGATGATTGGCGTTATGCAGACGGAACAGATCTAGAAGGGTCTCTTGTACTTACCAATGGTAAAGCAGTAGATGCCAATGAAACTCAGGAGCCTGTTAGTGATGAAATTTATTACATAGTTGCAGATAAGTGTACAGAGTGTAAAGGCTTTCATGATGAACCGCAGTGTGCAGCTGTATGCCCCGTAGATTGTTGTGTGCCTGATGATAATAATGTTGAAAGCGAAGAGGCATTGTTAGCAAAACAAGCTTTTATGCATTTTAAATAGCACATAAACCTAATTTAATATTAAAAAAAAACCTGCTAAATATAGCAGGTTTTTTTTATTGGTATTGTAGTTTGGCTTTACGTTATTTTGTTCCAGATTTTAATTAGAATTCCTGCGCACCCAACAGATATGATACTAAGAATAATTGCAATAGTTGTTTTACTGTAAATAAAGTATCCTGTCGCGAAAAGGAAGCTATAGGTTCCTATCACACCAAGTAAGAATCCTACTATTTTATACTGAATGTTATGAAACTTACTTTTCTTTCCAAAGATAAGTTGTTCAAATGAGGCTAATGTGTTTGCGTCTGTTGGTTTTGTAAAGAGTGTTACAATAACCCAACCAATTGTTGTTACAACCACACCAATTATTAACTGCCAATATCCTGCAATTTCAAATAAAGGGATATCTAGTTTTTTGTTGATAAAGAAAAAAGCAGCTATTATAAAAGAAATAATCATAGCAGCAATTTCACTATATGGATTAACTCTTTTCCAAAACCATCTTATGATAAATAGTAATCCGGTACCTGCTCCAATTTGTAACAACAGATCAAAAACATCTTTTGCAGACTTGAGATAGAATGAGAACAATGCGGCGCATATCATCAATACCACTGTTGAAACTCTTCCAACCAATACTTTTTGTTTTTCTGTTGCTTTTTGATTGATAAACCTTCCGTAAAAATCATTTACTATATAAGAGCTTCCCCAGTTAAGCTGGGTTGATATGGTACTCATAAATGCCGCTATTAAAGAGGTCATGACAATACCAATTAGACCTGCAGGGAGATAGGTCATCATTGCTGCGTAGGCAACGTCATCTCCTTGCATTTCGGGATTTAGTCCAGGAAAAGCCACAGCGATACTTTCAAGTGTTGGAAATAACACTAAAGATGCTAAGCCTACCAATATCCATGGCCAAGGTCTCAATGCATAGTGAGCAAAATTAAAAAATAGCGTTGCCCACATAGCGTTTTTTTCGTCTTTGGCAGCTAGCATCCGCTGCGCTATATAACCTCCACCGCCTGGTTCAGCGCCTGGATACCAAGTACTCCACCATTGTACTGCAAATGGAATAATAAATAAAGTGATTAACATTTCTGTATTTTCAAAATCTGGGAAAATATCCAGTTTTCCAACTACATTTTCATGTAATAATAAATTTTGTAATCCACCAATCTCTGGTATGTCTAGAATATATATTGTTGCCCAAATAGAACCTACCATAGCAATAATAAATTGTATCATATCTGTAATTAGAACTCCCTTTAAGCCGCCTAAAGATGAGTAAATCACTACAATTATAGAAGAAATTAGCAGGGTTTGTTCTTGAGAAATACCAAGTAAAATGTTGGCTATTTTTGCTCCAGCCAAACATACTCCAGCCATGGTAATAATATTAAAGACAACACCAAGATATATAGCTCTAAAGCCTCTTAGAAAACCTGCAGCTTTACCTTTATAACGGAGCTCATAAAACTCTAAATCTGTATTAATCCCTGATCGTCTCCATAGCTTTGCATAAAAAAAAACGGTAAGCATGCCGGTAAGTAAAAAAGCCCACCACACCCAATTACCAGATACTCCATTTTGTCTTACAAGTTCTGTTACAAGACCAGGCGTATCTGCAGCAAATGTTGTGGCAACCATTGATACTCCAAGCAACCACCAGGGCATGTTGCGACCAGACAAGAAAAATTCTTGAGTATTTTTCCCTGCTTTTTTTGACACCATGATTCCAATGACCAAGAAAACAATAAAAAAAATAATTATCAAAGCCCAATCTAATGTTGCTAATTTCATGTTTCTATTGTGTTAAGGTAAGTTCCTGAGCTTGGTGCACCCAATTGTCTCTTTCTATTCTTCCTGGAAAAAAATCAATAAGGTGAGTAATAACAGCAATGTCTTTGAGTTGGAGCCTACTTATCTGGCAATAATTGTAAATGCCAATCTCATTAAGCCGCTGTTCAATATAGGGGCCTATCCCGTTAATTTGAGTCAAGCTATCCGCATTGTATTTATCACCATTACCAATACTCTCAAAATCTAACAATGGTTTGTTGTGTGTGTAGTTTACATATTCTGATCGAGCTTTTGCTGCAATAGTCTGCTTGTTTTTTTGAGATGTAGTCTCCTTTTGAGAAGAGACAACATGCTGTTTTAAACTTGTATTATTTTTTGGCTTTATCTCATCATAAATTACAGATATGTTTTTTATGTTTTTTGGACTTCTTAGTGTGTTTACCTCTTTTTTAAGTCTGTTTATAAGGGCTCTCTTTTTTGTTTTTTCTAGATAAAGAC
>Ga0209302_10001463_pt1 | contig 13765 bp, 17 predicted proteins | sample ArcOceMetagenome_2_FD_187445 | JGI IMG/M metagenome (GOLD analysis project Ga0209302, IMG submission 187445) | Marine eukaryotic phytoplankton communities from Arctic Ocean - Arctic Ocean ARC135M Metagenome (SPAdes) (version 2) | ecosystem: Environmental > Aquatic > Marine > Oceanic | place... | reverse complement strand
GGGGGGGGGGGGGGGGGGGGGGGGGGGGGGGCAGTAGCAGCGGACGACCCGGAATCAACCCTAAAATCCGAGGGCTTCGGGGCTGTATGTATAAATAAATACGGCGTCAAACTCGTTCAGACAACTCTCCGGGGCGGGTCAGCCACGTTTCGCGCAGAGCGTGTGAGGAAGAAACCACGTCCCTGACCGTGGAGCTTACAACTGTACAGACAGTACGAGATGGGAGAGAACACCAAAGGACGACCAGACCATCGGTCGGTGTGTGTGGGTGCGGGCACAGCGTATTCTGCAATCAGTGCAACAGCTAAACCTACCAGAGAGATCAGGGGGCTTCGCGTTTGCAAAAACGAGGAGTGCGGCCTTCTGCAGAATCGCGATCGCACGGGGGCCACGAACATCGGCATCCGGTTTGCGCGCCTCGTGCGCGGCCAGGCACCAGGCAGGCAGGCGCCGGCCGCTGCAGCCGATCGATAACCGATCGATGAGCCCCGAGGAGCTCGAGTCCCACCGGCTGCAGGCGTGCGCCGAGTGCGACGGCGATTGAGCGGAACCGAGGGGCATTTCTCGTGTCCCGACTCGTCTGAGAGCGAGTCATCCCTTACGGCACACACACACACTGGACGCTTCCGTTTCACGCGACGGGACGCGGGGTGCGTGCGGCACCCCCGTTTCGCGAGTGTGGACGAAAGCTAGTTAGTTGGTGTGTCTTTGTACCAGAGAGGGTGTAACCGCACAACAGTTCTCCCGGGGGTAGACATCCGTTGTCATGCCTGGATGCCTGTTACGTGTAGCGTTTTCACCGTCAATAAAGAGCTAAATTCACCAACCAACCAACGCAGACCCGGCATCAACCATCACCCATGGCCGCGGCGGCGGCAGCAGCAGCCCTTAGGTTGGGCGAGGTTGGCTCGGGCGAGTTCGAGAACCACTCGACGCCCCGCGTGGTGCGGGTCGCCCTCTTGCAGCGGATGTCCGACGCGCGCCTGAAATCTGCCGAGCTATGCGATGGCGCAGCGGGAAAGTGGGCAGGCGGCACGTGCTGGCTCGGGGAGGGATGGCAGGCGGTGGCGGCGGCTGGGTTAGCTGCTGCGAACGACTTCAACGCACGGGTTGGCACCTACGTGCCTCAGTTTGCGAGCGAGGCCATGCAGGCTTGCGATGTGCAGCTGTCCGTATCGGTTCTCGACAGCGGCTCTACGGCGATGCACGCACTAGAGCAGCTAACGACCCAAGTGCTCGACGAGACCATCGCTCCAGATGTGCGTCGCCCCTCCTCACTCGCTGCCTGCTGGCACGCGCCCCTGGTTCGCTGCCTGCGCACGCGCCCTAACCCAACTCTCAAACCGCCGAACACAGGTGGTCGTCGGGCCTCTCCGGAGCACAGTCAGCGAGACGGTTGCCCTGCTTCTCGGGGTGCGCGACACGCCGCAGATCTCATACGGCTCGTCCTCGCCGACCCTGAGCGACACGGCGCTGTACCCGAGGTTCTTTCGCACCTTCCCGTCGGACGCGTCCGCGGCCATTACGATTTGTCAGCTGCTGTCAGATCAGCTCGACTTGGCGCGAGTTGGCGTATTTTACTCGGCGCGCCCCTCCCGCCGCCCCCGCTCCCCGCCCCTCACCCCCCGCCTAACCCAAGCCATGCTCCTTTCGCGCCACACATTCCCTCGCCTGATGTCGGCCTTGCTCGCAGAGTGACACCTACGGTGAGGGCTACATGCATGCGCTGGAGAGTGACTGCAGCGCGCGTGGCGTGGCGGTTCAAGGTTGGTCGTACGACATCGGGAACCACGACAGCATCATGGAGGCGATGTCGAACCTCGAGGAGTCGGCGGTGAGCGTCGTGATCTTCGTGTTCCTTGACACTGCCGATCTCACGATGCTCATCGAGGCCGGACTCGAGCTGCAGTCGTTGGGCAAGTCGAAACCTCGACTGCTCATCCTACCCGAAGGCTTGGACCTCGGCTCTCTGAGCCGCGCTGCTCGGGAGGTGTTGCACGGTAGCCTCGCACTCAGGTCCATAGGAGGCACTACCGCAAACCCCCGCTGGGCAGCGTTCGCCAGCCAGGGGTGGTACAACCTCAGCGCACCGGCGTTCAACCCGTTGCTACCAGAGCCCTTCCACCTGAGCCAGTCCCTCTTTGGACCCACCTTCGACGCCTCGAACAGCTACTACCTACGCAACCTTGGCACGTACGAGTACGATGCCATGGCGGCGATCGGCCTGCTCGCGTGTAAAGTCGCGCCAACGGGCTCTCCCCCCGCTGACTTTGGCACTCAGCTGTGGAAGGCTGCGACCTCGGCTGACTTTGAGTTTGAGGGCCTGTCTGGCGTCGTGCGCTTCGACGAGCGGGGGGACCGCGACCAGCTGACGGCCAACATTCAGCTGTACAATGTGCTACAGGCCGCTGACGGCAGCCTTTCGGAGTCTCAGGTCGCGAGCTACGAAGGCCTGGCTACGAACCCCTGGCTTTGGCAGGGCGGCTCGATGTCGGCCAGTGGCGTCGTGTTCAACGGTGGCAAGGCATCTCCTCCCCGCATGCTGCGTGTCACCCTTCTGCAGCGGATGTCCGATGCGCGCCAGACTTCTGCCGAGCTTTGCGATGGCGAGGGGGGGAACTGGGTGGCGGAGGGCGGAGGCGGGACTGGAGGCGGGACTGTAGGTGAGGCCGCAGGCACGTGCTGGCTCGGGGAGGGTTGGCAGGCGGTTGCGGCTGCTGGTCTGGCTGCTGTCAACGACTTCAACGCGCGGGTTGGCAGCTACGTGCCTCAGTTTGCGAGCGACGCCATGCAGGCTTGCGATGTGCAGCTGTCCGCATCGTCTATCGACAGCGGCTCTAGCGCAACGGTTACGATGGGCGCGCTGACAGAGCGGCTATTCACGCCGTCGTCTCCCGATTTAGTTATTGGACCTGCTCGCAGTGAAGTCGCACAGCAGGTGGCCACTCTTCTGGGGACCAAGGCCATTGACACTCTGCAGATGTCTTACTGGGCCTCCTCTCCCAAGCTCAGCGACAAGTCGCTGTACCCTCGATTCATGCGGACTTATCCCACTGATGGAGCAACAGCTGCAGCTCTCTGTGACTTTTGGAAGAGCTCCATGGGGTGCGCTGACACCCCCCTCCCCCCCCTCCTCCCCACACACGCATGCGTGTGCATACCGCACACAGTGAGCTCTCGCACACTCCCAAAAGCCGCCGCCCACATCCCTCAGGTTTACTAACGCTGCGGCAATCTATCTCAACGATGCCTTTGGTGAAGGCTTCAAGGAGAGCCTCGTCGCAGCATGCCTGCAGATGGGAGTCAACGTGCAGGCGTTCCCATATATCCCGGGTGACGTGGCCACAATTGAGAGTCAGATCCAGCGCTTGGCGGGCTCGTCCCTCCGCGTGGTCGTCGTCATCGCTCTTGGCTATACTGAGGTGGCTGACATCGTTGACGCCGCCCTCGCTGAGGGCACCACTCTCGGACCCGGGGTTCCAAGCTGGTGGTTCTTCAATGACTTCGGCGGCGGCTTTGCCAGCCTGCCCAAATCCATGATCGCTTCCCTCCACGGCGCTGTACAGATTAAGCCAACAGGAGCACTAGCCTCGAACCCTCGCTGGGCAGCGTTCGCTAGCCAGGGGTGGCCCAGCCTCAGCGCGTCCGTGTTCAACCGACTGCTACCGGAGCCCTTCCACATGAACCAGTCCGTCTTTGCACCTGGCGCTTCTGACAGCGTTTACGTGCGAGACGTTGCCACGTACAAGTACGACGCCGTTGCTGCGCTGGGCTTACTTGCGTGCCAAGTCGCGCCAACGGGCTCTCCCCCCGCTGACTTTGGCACTCAGCTGTGGAAGGCTGCGACCTCGGCTGACTTTGAGTTTGAGGGCCTGTCTGGCGTCGTGCGCTTCGACGAGCGGGGGGACCGCGACCAGCTGACGGCCAACATTCAGCTGTACAACGTGCTACAGGCCGCTGACGGCGCCAACGGCGCCAACGGCACTCATGTGGAGGCGCTGGTGGCGAGCTACCAGGGCACGAGAGAGGTCCCCTGGCTTTGGCAGGGAGGTTCGATGTCGGCCAGCGGCGTCGTATTCAACGGCGGCGCCGACACGCCACCTAAAGACATGGCGCCAGCTTCGAGTTCTACCAGTCCGTTCCCGTTCCTTATTGGGTTCGGATGCCTCTTTGGTGTCCTGTTCGTATTGGTCGGAGTCTATCTTCTGGCCAAGTACAAGAAGGGAAAGATAGCAGAGGCGAAGCGCAGGAAGACGGAGGAGGACCTGGCAAAGGCCAGAGCGGATGCGCACCGGGAAAGAGACCTGATGGCAATCATCTTCCATGAGCTGCGCAACCCGTTAAACGGCGTCGTGGCGCACCTCCGCCTCGGAAGCCAGGCACCCGCAGAGTCAGCAGAGCGGCTGCAGAGCGCACTCGTGTGCACTGAGCACGCCCTAAGCTTCCTGAATGGGCTCTCTCAGATCGAGAAGCTGGAAGCCAGTGCTGCCACAGCACTACGCCTTGAGTCGTGCAGCTTGTACGAGGTGGTGCAAAGCGTCGTCACCATCGTCTCACCGCAGCTAAAGCCGGGGGTAAAGATGCTGACGACTCTCCCTCCGCCGACTCTACGGGTTCAACTAGACCGCACGGTCCTCGCACAGGTTTTGATCAACCTTCTGCAGAACGCTGCCGCAAACACCTCGTCTGGATTTGTGGAGTTCGAATGTTCGGCCTCGGCGAACAGCGCTTCTGACGCCTTCGTTGAGGTTGCGCTGGTCGTGCGCGACACTGGTCAAGGCATGTCCGATGAGGTGCAGGCGAAGATCTTCGACCGCTACCAATCTGTCGGAGGCATTGGCCTCGGCATGTACCTGACCAAGCTGCAGATTCAGCAGATGGGCTCCTCCATATCAGTGCAATCTCCGTGGACGGGCCCGAACGGGGAGCAAAGCGGCGCGAAGTTTTCCTTCAAGCTGCACCTTGAGGTTGCATCGTTGCCATCGCCCAAGGTCGCGAGCCAGGCCGCTCGCGCTTTTCCGGTGGTTGAAGTTGATCTCCTCCCAGAGCCGCAGCTTCCGCGGCAGCTGAGGGTGCGCTCAACCACCTCCCCGCGTAGCCCTTCCCGTAGAAATTCCAATCCCTCTCCAGCTGCCGCGCCCCTCAAATGTGGCAGGTGCTAATTGCTGACGACGTTAAGATGAACCGCAAATTGCTGCGTGCTGCGCTCTCTCGGCACTGTTGCTCTGAATGGGAGATCGACGAGGCTGCTACAGCGGAAGCGGCTGTGGCTGAAATGTCCAGCACGAGTGATTCGCGGTACGATTTGGTTCTGATGGACGACCACTTTGAGGTGAACGATGCGCACGACAGCGCTTGCCTGCATGCGCAGTCCGCCTGCCCTCAGTCAGCAGTTTTCGAGTGTCCCTTCCCTCTCGCAGTCCCGCACATCTCAACCTACCTTTCCACTTTACAGGTGGACGGCTCAGGTGCGAAGCCGTCCAAGATGGGCGACCAAGAGCACGACAGGTCGCTGGTCGCAATGCGAGGCTCAGAAGCTATTGGCTACATCCGAGCCTTTGAGCTACAGAACCCGTCGCTGAGGCCCGCGGTCCTCATCATGTGCACGGGCGCGTCACTTGATGCTGACGCCTCTTGGCGAAAACATGCGGACGCGGTGTGGGGAAAGCCATTCCCCGATTTCACGAACAACACCATGCAGCGCATGCTTAGCGAGTTGCTCCGCAATCGACCTGATGTCACTGCGCCTAATGGTGCTGGGTTCAGGCGAGCCGAGCCGGCACTGGAGCGCAGCGGGTAAAAGCTCGTTGACCTCTACGGCGTTTTGACACAGCGTCTGCGCTTGAATGTGTCCTTGAGTAGGTGATGCTGGTCGTGGTGGGTGAGGATGTTTGGGAAGAAGAATTCTCGGATTTCGTTTGAGCATCTAGAGACCAAATTACGACCAAATTAGCTAAATTTTGGAGATAAGGTGATACTCAGGTGATACTCTTGCTTGTCTCTTCGAATCTTATATGTTATATCTACTACGGCTTTACGAGTCGGACTAAAGCTCTTTAACAGTCCCGGACTAATAAGTGTGCACGGTCGAGAGACGAGTCGACCCCGGTCCCCGCGCCCCCTCCGGGGTAATTCCACGGCTAGTGCACTCAATAACCGGACAAAACGTTTTGTCCATAACGCGAGACGAGGGATCGCGCCGCCGCCGTGCGCTTGGAGTATAGAAATGGGACAATGCTCGGGGACACGCCCACCACCCGGGGCCGTGTCCCCGTCCAGAAAGCGAAATGAGGAGGCTGCGCGCTCAAACAGGAGAGCGTCCCTCATCCCGGTTCCGGTGACGTCTCAGTGGTGCGCACAAGAGGCTGCTGACCAAGCTGCGCGTACACCATGGCCTCCTGGTCGCCAACATGGTCGAGGCATGGGTCGAGGACCATCATGAAGGTGTGCTCCATGCTGCTTGCGGCCGTTAGCGCGCCCCGGGTGTGATGCCCACCACTCTATGCGCTAACGCTCAAAAGCTGCAGGTGAGCACTACGGTCAAGGAGAACGCGCGCGATGCCCCAGCTTGGAGCAGCAGGGCCGGATCGTCCCCGCCAACAATCGCTACCGTGCTGGACAAGCTTCAATCCGCTCTTCAGAAGAGCAGGATCGATCGCGCCACCACTCGGCCCACCGGGGAGGGCTGGAGTTGAGCACTGGGACGGGGCTGTACGGTGCGTGTCGGTCGACCGAGTGTTGCCTGGCTGTGTGATCTAGATGGGTGGAGTCCAGTACGCGCCCAGGTGGCTTTAGAGCGCTCAAAAAGACCCCAGAGGCGCCCTACACTACCAAAGTGAACAATCGCGTGTGCACTAGCCGTGGAACCACCCTCAACGGCTCCGCGAAACACTACGCTTTAGGGCGGAACACGCGTGCAGGGGCAGGGGCCGCGCGCCCCCAGCGCCGAAACACTAAGGCTCCATGCACAACCCCTTAGAAACACCCGTGTCCACCTCTCAAAAGCGACCCCCCCACACACACGCATTGTTTTCTTCGGCGCTGCTTGGGGGTCCAAAACAGCCTGTCTCCGAGATTATTTTGGGCTCTATCTCTAAAATGCGCCGCTGTGCGGCAACATCAACAGGATACAGTACCTTATCCTTAACTGACCCTGTGCTACCCCTAACCCTATTCCTAACCCTAATCCCAACTCTAACCTTTGCTGTTGTAAGCTCGAATAAACTCTGAACTCTGAACCCAACTCTAACCTTAACCAGGCAAGACCTACGACGAGGGCAACGAGCAGGCCGCCAAGAGCCGCGCCAAGAGCGACCAACCAGCAGGCGGCCAAGAGCTGCAGTGGACTTCGCTTTTCAGTTCGTTCGGGTTTGCGCAGGCCACAGGCTCATGCAGTAAGTCAGTACGCCGGTAGTACGCCGGTATTGGGCTGTGGGGCTGGTGTATGCACATCGTGTTAGCACGTGTCCACTTTGAAGTTGTGTGCGACTGTTCAGAGTTACAACCTTATAACCCCCCCTTTTACCCCGCTGCGCGAGAAAAAAAACGCGCTCCGCGCGGCGCCACGTTCGAGCGGCGCCGAAATAGCAGTGTCACCACCGACCCCAGGGCGCAAAACAGCCGTGTCCACGGCAAAAAAGCGACCCCCGACTCAGCATCAGTCGGAGACGTATCCGAACGCGGTCTGTTGGGCCGAGTTCCACGAGCGCGAAGACTTGCGCACAGCGCGCGTCACGCGCGCGCAGAGCATGCAGCGGTGCTCGGTGGGCGGCACGGTAGTGGCCACGGTGGCGAGTCAGGCGAACACAGGCGCCCTGACCGCGCTCTCCAGCTCGGTTGCACAGGCAGGTTTCCCCTGCACCGTGGTCCAGCCCACTGGGCCAGTCCGGCCGCCGCCGACGTTCGGGACAGAAGGAAGAGGTGGCGTTCGGGAGCGTCTCTTTCTTCTCTCCACGCTTGCACTCGAGCCCTGGAACACCCAATGCGGCAGCGCGGAGCAGAACGCACGCCGTGACGCCGAGCTGCACCGGGCACGGCTGTGGCGCACTGTGTTGGATCAGCATCTGAACCTGCTGGCGATCGATGTGGCGCACTCGCTGGCGTCCAATCCGCTGCCGCACATCCGCTCCCTGGACACAAGCGAGCGGCGACACGGCACGGGGCGTTTCTTTCGATTCGGGGCCACACTCCCAGACATCGTGGGGACGGCGGATGGGTGGGAGCTGCGCCACGACCTGCTGTGGGTACGTAGCACGGCAGCCACGCGAGCACTGGCAGTCCGCGCGGAGAACCGCACGTGGGGCTCAAGCCTGCATTCGGTGTGGAATGAGGAGCTGAGCTACAACCAGAAGTTCGGGAATGTGAGCTGCTGCCACACGCCGTGTGTGCGCCGCTACATCACCAACAACAGCGGGGTTGGAGTTGGCACCAGCGAGGCAGGTTGTCTCGGCGGTGCCGCCATGACACGTACACGTGCGATCCATGCGTCGGCACCGCCACAGGGCACCCAAATCGAATGGAGGCATCCGGGCTGGCAAGCGGGCCGCTACAATGAGCACATGCCGTTTACGCGCGAGTGGGCTCGGTGTACCGACCCCGCCAACTACTGCTTTCGGCGTGCCATTGAGCACGCGCCGACCAATAGTACGGCCAACCTGCCCGCCGTTGGCAGCCGCCTCGAGCACCGCTATGACGCCGATCGGATGCTCGGGGCAGACACAACGTTCCATTCGCCTTGCTTCCGCTTCCTCCGCGGGATCGAGCCGTCGATATTACGGCTCGAGGGCAGTTCCCACCCCACAGGCGCCAACGTGCTGGGCCCCGATCTGGGGGTCTCACCGCAGGGGGTCATCAAAAGTATCCGCAATCCCAACGGCGGTGCCTTTCCAGTGCGCTTCTTCAACCCGTCGATTGTCCGAGCTCCGCCGGGGCTCTGCCCACGCTGTGCGTACGTGGTGTCGCTCCGTGCAGACTGCACGCACCAATGCGATAGTGGCAGCCTGTACTCTGTCCGGAGCAGGGGCGAACGTTCTCCGGCTGGAAAGACGCGCCTCTTCCGCGGCACCGCCATCGTCGTCCTTGACTCAGCCCTACGCCGACTTGGATGGACCTGGCTGATAAATGCGCCGCGCAATCAGGTTGAGCCTCGGGGAAAGTACTCCGCGCATCTCCGCAGTAATAAGACGTTGCGCTTAGCGCAACCCGGCGACTCAGACGGTTTCCCGCCAGTCTACACTTCCCCAGTCTTTGACGTGCGGCTGCTCTACTACCGCGGCAATCTGTTCGCAACCGCCGTCGTGCCCGTTGGCAAAAGTGAACCGTTCTGCCTCGTGCACCTGCAAGTAACGGCTACACCCACCGACGATGGTGGATTGACCCACCTACGCGTTTGGTCGAGTCAGCGCATCTCTGCCACTACTCCATGGGCCCTTGGACGAAACCAGGCATTGTTTAGCTCCGCTGACGGCCGCGAACTTCTAATCCAGCCGTGGTGAGCAGTCTCCTCGAACTTGTGTCGCACCTTGACCTTCTCTCTGCATCCCCGCGTGCGTGTGTGCCCTACAGGCTCGGTAAGGTCGGCTCCTTTAAACGCATGGACTTCCATCGCAAACGGTACGTCTGCCAACCAAATGTCTCAATAAAGATATGGCGGCGCACACAGAGGGCACGGGCAGCGCTCGTGTCTGCTTCGCGAGGCGCGCCACCGGCCTTGTCTGCTTCTGGAAGCAAGCGGGCCGTGCAGCTGGGAAATTATGCGACGTGCGGCACGCACGCCGCTGGGACGTTCATCCAGATGGACGAGATCAAACAAACAAAACAGGAGGCGAAACGCAACGTCGAACTGGAGCTTCGGACCAACCAATCGCTCGGGTTCCTCCGCGAAGGGCTGGGCGGGAAGCGGCTGTCTTCCACAACGCATCTCGTGGCTGTCCAGGGCACCGACCCCGATGGGCGGCCCTGCAGCGCACTTCTCGGCGTTGGCCATCTGCACCGTGCAGATGGTCATCAAAACAACTGGGTTTGCATCGCGTCAGGCCCTCATGGGTTTTGCAGGAAGAAGGCTGTGAAGCCAATTGCAGGAGTCAATGGGCACCACTTGCAGCAACGGTTCCAGTTCGGCTACCTCTACACGCACTTTTTCTACACGTTGCAGGACCGGCCGCCGTACCGCATGACAGGCACAACGGGCGAATTCTGCATCGGTTCAGCGCAAGATGCCGGCGACTGCGAGAGTGCCCAGTTCGTTTCTGGGATGGTGGCCGACGCTTCGGGCGAAAAGCTCCTTCTCACATTCGGGGTCAATGACTGCGAAGCCAAGTTTGGCCACGTTGCGTTGCCGCGAGTTGGCCGAATGCTGCATGCGCTACCTGGGGAGTCCGTTTGCCGGCCCCATAGCGTGCGCCCGGCTTGACGCTTGGGTTGCAGGACGCTGTTCATGTCACATCGCGGCATGTATAGAGGGTTTTCCTCCGAAGGTGGCTTTCTATTTTTGCGTAAGTGGTGATTATTAGAAAGAAGCGCGGGGTATCTATCTCATCTATCTTAGCTTCTTATCTTATCTCGGTGACGGGTGATAACCTAACCAGCGACGAGGTTCTCGGCGCTCGGTGGCGCGCGTGGCGACCTTTGAGCGGATCCGGCCTCGCAGCAGGGGATCACCTGATCACCTTGCCCTCAGAAGCTTCGCGCACGGAGCGGCGTCCCCGGATGTCTGCGGCACAGACATACTCCGACGCCATGGAGGCACTGTCCCGCGGCAGGACCGAGGAGGGGGCGCGCGGCGTCACGGCGGCCCTGCGCTCAGGGCTGCTACCTCCGCACCTCGTGCCGGATGCAGCTGCCAACCTCGGCACGGCCTTGTCAATGCTGGGGCGCAGAGCGGAGGCGGTGGTGATGTACGACGCGTCGCTGGTGGCGCGTCCCGACAGCAGCCTGACGCTCTACAACCTGGGCATCCTGCGCGCTGAGGCGGGCGCGTCGGCCGAGGCAGAGCAGCTGTACCGCCGCGCCATGTGACTGACCGCCACCATTTGAACCTGGTTACCACCGATCGACATCCCGGCTGATCCCGTGTTCGTACCGTGCTCTGTCAGAGCGCTTCCGCCGGCCGGCGGCGGCCGCACCACGCCGCAGCTGGGCGAGGTGTACAACAACCTCGGCACGTTGCTGCACCTGCTGGACCGCCGCACCGAGGCATCCACCGCCTTCCGCTCCTCCATTGCCGTTGCACCGCGCCACGCTCTCGCGTACAACAACTTGGCCAACGGGCTCAAGGCGGCCGCCTGTGTTGACATGAATGTTCACATGTGCGCCGTGCCGCAGCCGTGCCGCAGCCGTGCCGTACGAAGGGGTACACATACCGGCCTCCTGCATGCCGTACGCACCTGAGGCGCAGGGCAGCTTGCCCCGTGCGTACGCCCCCGTGCGCATCGCACACTGTGACACCACAGGCGGCCGCCGACGCGGCGACCACCCAACTCCTGGGTGGTCAGCTCGACGCGGCGACGACCCAGCTCCTGCTCTCCATCGGCACGCAAGGCGGCGGCGGCACCGGCGCCGACGCCGGTGGCGCACAAAACGGCGGTGCCTTGCAGGTGGCCGGCGCGCAAGGAGCTGGCACTGAGCGGCTGCGGCGCGCGGCGCGCGGCGCGCAGCGCGAGGCGGTGCGCGGCTACCGCACGGCTCTGGCGCTGCACCCGGCCTACCCGGAGGCGTACCGCAACCTGGGCAGCGTGCTCAAGGAGCGACGCGCCACGCACAGCGCCGCGGTGCGCAACAACCGGGATCGTGCTACGGCACCACCGCGCGCTGGCTTAGTTCCCCTGCACCCCCCACCCCCCTCGCCAGGTGCGCGCCTACCGTGAGGCAACACGGCTCGTGCCGACGGACCGAGCCTCGCTGCTCAACCTGGGTGAGCTGCTGCAATGGCTGGGACGCGCCGACGCCGCCAACATCACGTACGCGCTCGCGGTGTCGCGGGGCATCTGGGCGCACCCGCAGCAGAGGCCGGGCCACCTTGTGCCTGCGCTCGAGGCGCGGCCGTGGTGGCCTACCGACACGTACAGCTTCGTCGCTACGCTGCTTCGGCACTACCGCGAGGTGCGTGCCGAGGGACTCAAGCTGCTGCGCGAGGCGCAGTTCGACGACTACAAGTCCCCTGCGCTCACCAGCGGCAGGTGGGACTAGCCCTAGCCGCAGCCAGCCCCAGCCCCAGCCCTCACCCTCAACCCTCAACCTTCACCCTAGCCCTCACCCTCAACCTTCACCCTAGCCCTCACCCTCACCCTCAACCTTCACCCCAAGCCCAAGGCCAAGCCAAAGCCAAAGCCAAAGCCAAAGCCAAAGCCAAAGCCAACGCCAACGCCCAACCCCAACCCCAACCCCAACCAGGTGGGAGGACGTCACCCTGCGCCTCTCAGGCGCGATGCAGCCGGGCGCGCGCCGCGCGCCGCGCACCGCCGCGCTGCTCCGCGATCTCGGCCCCCAGGTGACGACGATGGTCTCGGGCGCGGTCTACTTCTCGCTCATGTCGCCTGGGGCGCGGCTACGGCCACACTGCGGCCCCACCAATAGCCGACTACGCGTGCACCTGGCGCTCTCGGCGCGGCGCGGCGCGTGCGGCATGCGCGTCGGCAACGAGAGCCGGCTGTGGCGCGACGGCGAGGTGTGGGTCTTCGACGACTCCTTTGAGCACGAGGTGAGCGGGGGCCGAAGGGCGGTGGCGGGGGTGGCAGGGGGTGACGGTTAGCTGAGTGGTTCCACGACACAGACGCGCCGCAGCTGGCTCTCGTCCTCGCCCCCACCATCGCCCTCGCCCCCGCCCCCGCCTCTGCCCCCGCCTCCGCCCTCACCCTAGCTCTCACCCTCGCCTTCATGTTTACCCTGATCCTCGGCCGTCACCCTGATCCTCCGCCCAGCAGGTGTGGAACGACGCAGACACACCGCGACTACTACTCATCCTCGACGCGTGGCAACCCTGCATGGTCAAAGGTGTGAGAGCGCCGTCTTGGCAGTGCCACAGTTCACTAACATCGCCGCCGAGCCGCTCAGGGCCCAATGGGAGGCTGCGTTGCGGCGGTGAGGCCCGGCCAAAGTCACCCAATCCTGCGCGTCTCAACATCCAGGCACCCCGGCCTTGCGTCGGAACAACAGCGGCATGACGCGCTCGATACCGAGTCGAGCCGCCGCCGCTACCAGACGCTGCTGCAGCGGGAGAAGCAGGGCCTCGAACCGCTGATGGAGCGCGACCTTGTGGCAGAGCGCAGGGTCCGAACCGTCTACTGAGAGTCCCCCGCCCCCACACGCGGGGTGTTGACTGTTGTACTTTATCGGAACCCGACGCGAGACTCTTATCTCTTTCAGGCTGAAACGCGCTTTTCGTCTGCTCTTTCTGCACTTTTCACACGCCCCCCCCCCCCCCCCCCCCCCCCCCCCCCCAACACCTCTTCTCCCTTTCGACGCCAGCTCTGCCTCCTCGCTCATCGCTCTCGCTCGCTCATCGCTCGTCGCTCGTGAAACGATAAGGGAAAGTGGGAAACCCTTTTCCCTTTTTCTGCACACTTATTCCGTCTCTTTCAGTTTCACCCCATATTGCCCCTTTTTTGCCTGAAGTGAGAGAATTTATTACAAGACACACAGCATAACAAACACGACACGGGGTGGGCGAAGGGCGCGCCATCCGAAGACCACACTACCCCACCGTCCTCCCGGACCGCTAGCGGCGGTCGGCTTGTTGGGGGGGCGCCCGCAGGCGCCCGCCCGTTTC
>Ga0209302_10001462_pt1 | contig 13765 bp, 15 predicted proteins | sample ArcOceMetagenome_2_FD_187445 | JGI IMG/M metagenome (GOLD analysis project Ga0209302, IMG submission 187445) | Marine eukaryotic phytoplankton communities from Arctic Ocean - Arctic Ocean ARC135M Metagenome (SPAdes) (version 2) | ecosystem: Environmental > Aquatic > Marine > Oceanic | place... | reverse complement strand
ACCCGCGCATGGATCAGCTGGTCTCGCGCCTCAAGCAGGAGTTTGATATCCTAATTTTCGATACCCCGCCAGTCGGCGTGTTCCACGATGCCGCCCTGGTCGGCGATTATGCCGACCACTGTGTGTTCGTCGCCCGCCAGAATGTGACTACCCGCCAAAAGACCCGCCACTCGGTCAATTTAATGGACCGCTCCCGCGCCAAGGTCCTCGGCGTGATTTTCAATGGTGTCACCAACCTGCGCGCCGCGGCTGGTGGCTCCGGCAGCTATGCCGGTAGCTATAGTGAGCGTTATCAGTATGGCTACGGCAAGGATGTAGGAAACTATCAGAAAGGATACGCCAAATAGGAGCCGCATCGCACTGAAACCAACTAGCGGCTGTGCGGTCAACAGCACCCGTGCGCCGATGCTCAAGCTCTATAGCCAACGTTAACTTTCCTTAAGTCTAAAAACCACGCTTTAAACGGCGCGCTATAAATCTTTATATTTTGCGTTTGACCTCTTTTGACTCCCGGGAGATTTGCGTTCCCGGGAACGCAGCTCTCACGAGCTGCTCATCAGCCTCTCCTTCCCACCTTAATACTTTAACACACCAGCTCCGCTGGTCCTTCCCACGCCAGCCAAAGGCTGGTCTCACCATTTGGTCTCTAAGTTCTTTACCTGATCCGACAAATCACTAGTTTCCTTGATATGCAAAATGATCTCTTACAATCCAATCTCGGCTTGATCGAAGTCTTATGTGAGCGGCATGGTGTCGTTCGATTAGATGCGTTTGGGTCTGTCTTGAGGGAGGATTTCAGTGCTGAAAGCGACATTGATTTCCTAGTGGTGTTCAACCGAAATGAACAGACGAATGCTTTTCATCAATATTTCGATTTTAAAGAAGCACTTGAAGCCTTACTCCAGCGAAAGGTCGACCTAGTCTGTGCGAATGCTATTCGGAACCCCTATTTCAAACAAGAAGTCGAGCAAACACGGCAACCACTCTATGCCGCATAGATTAGAAAAACTCGTTCAAGACGCGAGCGGGGCTTGTGAAGAACTTCGCACATTTACTCGTGGAAAAACATACGAGGATTTACTGAATGATCGCGGGCTCCAATTGATTTTGGAGCGACTATTTGAGGTTCTAGGAGAAGCATTATATCGGTTAAGAAATTTGGATGAAGACGCTTTTCAGCAAATCACAGATGGGCATCGTATTATAGGCACCCGTAATTTACTGGCTCATGGTTATGATATCGTTGATCATGAAATTTTGTGGGCGGCGATTCAGTCAAGCATTGAGCCTCTTGAATTAGATTTGGAGCGGATCTTACATCGCTAAGCCCAATCGCGTCGGGCTCGCAGGCTCTATAGCCAACGTTAACTTTCCTTAAGTCTAAAAATCACCCTCTAAACAGCCCGCTATAAATCTTTATATTTTGCGTTTGACCCCTTTTGCCCCCCCGACTCACTGCCCCACCGGCGCTTCGCGCCGCCCCCATCACCCGAACTTCGAGTCATTATAAGAATAACGGAACGACCACGTTTTCAGCCCCAACCGCTTTTTCAGCCCCTTAAAACCCCTTCAAATTATGATCAACTCACTAGTCAGTTCCATACGAAGTCAGTTACCCGAAGTGTTACGCTTGCGAGCCACTCGCACGCAAAAAGAAGACGGAAGCTACGTGACCAAGGGCGACCTGCTCGTTGAATCGATCGTCAAGGAAACGATCCTTTCGAAGCTGCCATCAGCTTTGATCATTTCTGAAGAGATGGACAATGAGACTTCCGTAGGCACTGAGGGCGATGTCTTTGTGGTCGACCCCATCGATGGTACCGAAAATTTTACGAGCGGATTTGCGGAATGGGGGGTCTCGGTCGCACACTATCGCGACTCCGTGCATGCAGCTTCCCTTCTATACTGCCCGGAAATGGATTTAGTTGTCCAGACGGGCGACACTTTCGAGCGCTTTCAATCACGGGTCAGAGGCCTGTCCTCGTCTCTCTCAATGGAGGATCTCATCAAGGCCACGCAAGGCTACGAATATCGTATCCTCGGGTGTTGCGTGTATAATATGATCAATGTAGCCAGAGGCTCATTCTGCTCCTTCGAAAATCCCAAAGGTGCGAATTCTTGGGACATTCTCGCGGGTCTCAATATTGCATTAGAACACGGTTTGAAAGTAACCGTTAACGACAAAGAATATCATGGTGAATATCTCCCACACACTCAAAAATATCGTTTTAAAGTCGAAGGGTAAACCGGTCTTCGTGATCGGTAAGGGGCCGAGTATTGATGTGATCAATTGCTCGTCTCTTCCCGACGGTCTCGTCATCAATTTGAACGATTCGGAGCGTGTCCATACCGGCGACGTAGGGATTTTTAGCGCCAACTGGGTGCGGCACAGCTTGCAAGAGCATGGGTTCAAGTGTTCTCATTATTTGGCAGGTAAACCACTACCTGAAAATGTTCCGCACGACCTGTTACCTCCGATTCCTATTGATCTGGATGACGAAGACCTAAATACGCTCCGTTTGGAGAAGGAGGTGTTCTTTGATGAATCCTTTGTTTTGCTCAATGCGGTCAAACTCGCGCTGGCCTGTCAGCAGGAAATCGACGAAGCAATTGATGTTTACTTTTTGGGCTTTGATTTCTCTACGCGCTCAGGTTCACAGGCATCGAAGGCCGGACGTGATCGATCTGGGGCTGATGCCTTGGAGCGTGATGTAATTATCAGCGCACAAGAGTCCGAATTTAAACAGTTCATGCATTATTTCTCAGTTGGAGATCGCCTGCGGCTGCATCATGTCGGCGAGAAAGCGTATAGTGACTTTACGCCGATTGCCTTCAACCGAAGAGTCTGCGGTGTCGGGCGAACGGCTACATATGGACCGATTGATTTGGCGAATCCAGATCGTGTTCTAATCGTGGCTGAGTTTACAAATAATCATCTCGGCGACCCCAAACGTCTTGTTGAGATGGTCGAGCGAGCCAAGGAGTCTGGGGCAGATTTGATCAAAGTGCAAAAGCGCGATGTCGATAATTTTTATACCGAAGAGCAGCTACAGAGCTACTATTGGTCGCCTTTTGGGGAGACAATGGGAGATTATCGACGCGGAGTCGAGCTCAGTGACGAGATGCTAGATTTGTTGGACGTGACCTGCCGCAAGTATGAAATCGAGTGGTTTTGCTCGATCTTAGATTTCGCTTCCTATAAGGTGCTGAAGCGGTTTGAACCAAGGCTGATCAAGGTGCCTTCGACGATTTCGAATCATCGCGACTATCAAAAACAATTGGCGGAAAATCACCGTGGTGCGATTGTTGTATCTACTGGCTATACGGAGCAGGAGTATGTGGATCATGTGCTCAGCACATATACGCAGAGTGAGTCGATCTATTTGATGCACTGCATTTCCGCTTATCCGACTCCACGCAATGCCTGCAATGTGGCGGTTGTCGGTGAGTATCATGCGATTAGTCGTGAGAATTCGAGAGTGATCCCTGCTTATTCGAGTCATGACTTGGGCTCAATGGGAAGCATGCTCGCAGTGGCCAGTGGCGCCCGTATGATCGAAAAGCATGTGAAGCTGAGCGATGTCGATTGGGTGCATTTCGATAAAGTGGCGATTGATTTAACCTCTGGGGAATTTGCTCGCTTTGTTCAGGACGTGCGCACTGCTGAAGAAATCAAAGGAACTGGAAATAAGAAAATCTTAGAATGCGAACATCATAAATATGCAGTCAGATAACATATCAATTAGTGCAATAGTTCCAGTTCGCGCTGGTTCTAAGCGTGTCGTAGATAAAAACATCCGTCCATTTGCTGAAACCACATTGCTTGAATTAAAGATCGACCAGCTATTAGCGGTATCACGAATTGATCGTGTATATGTAAGTTCGGATTCTGATTCAATGCTGGCAATTGCTTCCTCGAAAGGTTGCATACCCCTAAAGCGCCCGAGTGAATTTGCCTCAGACACCATCCCCATGAGTGATGTCTATGCGCATTTGGCTTCGGTGATGGAGGGGGATACGGTTCTCTTTACGCATGTCACGAATCCTTTATGTGCCTCGGAGAAATATAGTGAGGCCATCGATAAATATGCAACCCGAGCACCGATTTATGACTCCGTGACAACAGTTTCAGAGGTGAAGGATTTCTTGTATTTAAATGGTAAGGCGATGAACTTTGATCCTCAGAATAAGCCTCGTTCGCAGGATCTGCCTGCAATTGTTAAATTGAACCATGCAATCTCGATTGCGCCTCGAGATTGCATGATTCAGAATAGAAATATTTTTGGGAAAAATCCTCTTTTTGTTAAGATTGATGAATTGAGTGCATTTGATGTAGATAATGTTTTAGAATTTGAAATTGCTGAGTATTTGTATCTTAAATCGTGAGGTTTGTGTAATTGCTTAGTCGTCGAGTTGTGTATGTGGGTTATGGAAATTTGAATTAGATATGGTTATTGTTATAGATGGTCGGTGGGGGTGTGGAAAGTCCACGTTACGGGGGCGATTGGACGGGCACTGAGAGCTGTTTGTCTGCCCTGTTCAGGATTCCATTTGTGGAGGTTTTTCAAGTGATTCAAATTTGAATAAATGGCTGGTTGCTCGGGATATTGTCGGATTCAGGGAATCCCTGATTGGTCATGCGGACTATAGTCGTGTTGAGCGTGATGCTTTGAAGCAATCGATTTGTTAACATCGCTTCTGGAGGGGGATATGGACAATGGTCGTTTTACTTTGGATTTCTATGAGCTTGACCGGCAATTGATTCATGCTGTCAACGACTTTGAGCATTGAAGGAATTGTAGAACTCTATTATCAGAAGGTGGCGTTGCGGTGGGATGATTATCTTGGTGGGAACTTCCGCGGATTCGTGTCTATGGATAATAACTGCAAGGGGACGGCTGAGTTTTTGCTGCAGGATTCTGATCGAGCCAAGTATATCTGGGTTGACCGCGATTGTGCAGGTCTACTATCGACGCATGCAACGCGTAAGCCACTGGCCTCACAGACCGCGTCCACTTCAAAGAGATGCGCGTTATGAATCATAATAGAACTAACTAATTGAAGAAAACGTACCTAGAACTTGCAAGTTGGCTCTGGAACTCCCCCACATTTACAACTTGGGGGAATTACTTGATTCATTCTCTGCGTCTCATCATCGTGACGCCGTTGATCATTACACGATTTGACGAGACTGAAATCGCATCTTGGTATTTGTTTGCATCGCTCAACTTATTTGGGGTTATCGTTGCGCAACGAATGGGGCTTACCTTTTCGCGAATGTTTTCCTTTGCAATGGGTGGCGCGAGTCATCTCGGTCCAATTAGGGAAAAGCTAGATCAGTCTAAGCATGAGGGGCCGAACTGGAACTCATTTGAGAAAGCCTATGGGACTATCGGGGCAATAAACATCGCGATTGGTGTAATTGGTTTTATCGCCGCGCTAGCCATGGGGTGGTTCGGGCTTAGTAATCTCCTGATTGGTTATGAAGGCCGATCTACTGTGTGGATTGCTTTCTTTATCATGCAGGGGGCATGGCTGACTACTGTTATTTTTCAGCACTATCAGATTGCATTACAGGGAATGAATTACATTGCGCTGGTGAACCGTTGGGGAGTGATTTTCGGTGTATTCTCATGTCTGTCTGGTAGCCTCTGCCTCCTTTTTAATGGAGGTTTGATTGCCGTAGTAATTGTTATGCAATTTTTTGTTACGTTGGAGATTGTTGCTGCCAGGTTTCTGCTGCGCGGAGTAGAAGGAGGCAGGGTCCTCGTCTTTAAAAGTTTTCGTTTTGATCGCGAAGCCTTTGGATGGGCTTGGGCACCGACCTGGAAGGGGTTCCTCGCGCAATTTGGCTTCATGGGAGGTTTGCAAGTAATCGCAATACTCTTCACGGCAGTCACAACGAAAAGTGAAGCTGCAAGTTATTTCTTTGCTTTGCGTATGATGCAAACTGTGGGTCGCTTTGCTCAGGCTCCATTCACTTGTGTGTTACCATTGATGTCCAGACTCTTGACCACCGGCCATGTTTCCGAACTTCGAAAATTAGTTTTTGTGCGTGCTGGAATTTCTTTAGCTTTACTAGCATTAGGAGTATGCTTTTCTGCATTAGCTATACCTGTTGTATTGTCCTATTTGAAAGCAAATATAAGTTTTATACCAATAGATGTTTGGTTGTTTTTCGGCTTATTGACTTTGCTTAACCAGTTCAATGTTTTTTGTGGCAGCGTGAGTGCTATTGGGAACGAAATAATCTATTATTGGCACACTGCTGCCGCTGCGATTGTAAGTGTAGTAATGTTTTATTACATTGGAGATAGTTTTGGGTATTATGGTCCGATTCTATCTGCACTATTGCCTCTGCTTTTTATTTTGAATGTCGGACCATTCAAGAGAGCAAGGGACATTCTAGAATTTTAGGACGTTGAAACACGTCTGGCTGTGTTCAAGGAAACAGCAATGCTCTGTGTGTCTTCTTCCTTATTCGTGGCGGTAAATATAGGAGATCAATTAAGATACATTGACGATGTATAAATTATAATCCACGAGACTCAATCAATGATTTTAAAATATTAATTTATGGAAAATACAAAATATTCTATTGGCCAATTGCTTTGGTATCTCTGGCGTGACATCCCATCTTACGTATACATTTTGATTAAACTATGCAGTGTAAACTACTGGAAAAGATATAGGAATTTACCTGCAGCAACCAAAGACGTATTGTTAGTTTTAGGGAATGGCCCATCAATAAAAGATGATATGCCGCAAATTATTGAAACCTCGGGTGATGCATCTATCTACTGCGTCAATCATTTTGCGGATTCGGAATATTTCGAGATCCTGAAGCCCGATTTTTACGGCTTCTTAGACCCGTATTTCTGGGAGTCTAACGTCGGAGAGGAATACGAACGACGACGCTCAGAAAGCCTGAGAAACTTAAAAGAAAAAACATCCTGGCCATTATATGTATTTATCCCAGATTTCGCTAAAATTGAAGTATTCAACGAGTTGGCTAACAATGAAAATATAAGATTAATTGTTTATAATTATCTTCATAGAAACCTTCAAAATGAATGGATTTTTTTACGTTTATTAAGAAAATCCATTCTAATGCCAAAGGCTATCAATGTTGTTCACCATTCAGTTTTTAATGGGATGATGATGGGGTTCAATAGAATCGACGTCTATGGCATCGATGCCTCGATTTATCGGTCCTTGGAGACTGATCCAATTACCAATGAAGTCTTTAATGTCCATAAGCATTTCTACGGCATTAACAGAACACGAATACATTTTTGCGGTGATACCAGTAGGTGTTTAAGTATGGAAGAATGCTTAGGCAATGAGACATCTATCTTTAAAGGGTATAGAGTTTTAGCATCGCTTTCTCGCTTAATGCGCATTGAGACTGTCAATATGTGTAGTAATTCAATGGTCGATACAATGCCAAGGCCTATTGCTTGCTCACCATTACCAGAACTCGCAAACTACGAGAGCACGACTACCTGATCAGATGTTTAATGATACTGTCATTAACGAAAATTAGCCTAAGTGTTAATTTATAGCATAGACGATTAACCAAGCATTATAATTATGGACTCACTCTTAGTGAAGGTTTTCTGGAAGTTCTCTGGCTTTTTATTTTTGTATAAAAATGAAATTAGAGCGAAAGGTAAGTTTAGAATTAGAGGTTGGCCAGCAGTCATAAATAAAGGAATTATCTACTTTGATGGTGATGTCGACTTTAGGTCTAGCGTCAAATCGACACCTCTTGGTGTGACGAATCCGGTATTTTTACATACGATGAGTTCGGATTCAACGATACGCTTGGGGCACGGCGTGGGAGTAAGCGGTGCTGTCATTTGCTGCATGAAATCGATAACAATTGGAGATGGAGTAATGATAGGATCAGGCGCAATGATCTGTGACTCAGATTTTCATTCCCTTGATCATCGCGTCCGCAGAACAGAACATGACCTCGAACATGCCGTTACCCTGCCAGTTCTAATCGGCGACAATTGTTTTATTGGCGCAAGATCTATTATCCTGAAAGGCGTGGAGCTTGGGGATCGAACTATAGTTGGTGCTGGATCTGTGGTGACGCGTAGTTTTCCGTCAGACGTCGTGGTCGCTGGTAATCCAGCTAGAATTATAAAGAAATTAAACAGTTATAACCTGGACGGATAAAGTTGGTAAGCATTTTCGTCAGCGGGGAAAGACAGTTACGCCTGTGTGTCTATTCTGTGGCCTCTAACAAAAAGCTTCTCATGGATAATAATCTACGCAGTTAAAGTTGAATGTATGTGTCATTTTTTTGAATTATTCAAAGCAACCTTTTTAAAGATATTATGTCTATTTGTATAGTTGATTTTAAGGTGGGGGGGCACCACGGATTTTATTTGAAATGTGTCATCGGCTTGAGTGCTGTTTCTGGTTTTGTAGGTCATCGTGAGCATCTTTCAATTGTTCGGAGCTGCTCAAATGTTAAATACATTACTTGTGTTGATGAACCGCAGGGTAGCTCTTCGCAGCGTATGGCGGTTTTGAAGCGTCATGTGCGTGAGCATGGGAAACCCGAAGAGTTTTTTTTACTTGAAGCAGACCAATTGGACATATCTGTTTTAGCCAAGCAAATATTTGATCTTGGAGCGACTGTTTGCGGGATTCCAATTTCAGGGATATGGTTCAGGTCCAATTTCCTGTATCGTAATTCAGTAATTTCCGGTTTGAAAAAGTATATACTCCTTAAATTATTGTCTCGGTGGTGTGATTCTGGTGGCCGCTTATTTTTCTTAGATGATGCTTTAGCCACGAGAGTTGCTGAGTTGAGCGGCATAGCTAGGGATGAAGTTTGGTGTTTTGAACCTTATTCTAATCGCTGGAAAGGAGCTCGAGATAAGCATTCTGTAGTAGATGGTAATGGAGTGACGCGCTTGCTGTTTATTGGTGCGCAGGATGAGAGAAAAGGGACTTCGTGGGCATTGAATGCGATTGCTGATATTGGATGGAAGGGGCAATCTCGTTTAGTCGTGCATGTCGCGGGGAGTATCACTGATTGTGCTATTTACGGTGCAGTTGAAAGGTTAAGGGCTTGCCATATTCAGGTGCTTTTAGACGATAGTTTTTTGAGTGAAGAGTCATACGCGTCTGCTTTTGATTTGGCTGATGTCGTGATGCTTCCATACATAGGTTTTGGGGGTAGCTCAGGGGTCTTAATTGAAGCAGCTCAGTATAGACGGCCAGTGGTCGCTAGTGATTCGGGAACTGTGGGGCGATTGGTGCGTGATAGCGGAATGGGATGTGTCTTCGAAGTTGGGGACCCCCTGTCGTTTATGAATGCAATCGCTGGTGTAGCATCAAAAGAGATTGTAGATGAGTCCTTTAGCCAAGTTTTGTCTCGTTGTTCACTAAGTGGATTTCGGAGTATGATTTCGGCGAAATGTTAATGTCTGAATATTAGGTTCTTGGGTTATTTATTGTATGATATTAGGTAGAAAATTTGATGTGCGTTATTCCTTCTTAGTGCTCCTCGTTCCTTTTTTTGGGGTCAATCTGTATCTTTCTTCGAGTGTTTTTATTCCAAGTTTCTATGGGTGCGTTTTATGCTTATTTTTCTTTTATCTATTTTGTGAATTTAGGACAGAGGACTTAATCTATCTGCTACTAGTATTACTGGTTCCATTTCTGACTACGTTTTTGTGTGGACCAGATTTTATTTTCGGGAGGATTAAAGGTTTTTTAGCTTTAGTGTATTCTTCGGTTTATGCTTTAGTTTTTGGGAGATTGATTTTTAGGACCGGACGCAAATCTCTGTTCAAAGCAGTTGGTTTATTATTAGTAATTACTGTCATGCTAATTGTATTAGAGCGTTTCACTCCAGTATCTTCAGTTCTACTGAGCTTTCGTGCCCATTTGTATCCTGATGGGTTGTATATCAATGACACTAGAGATCTCAGTCACTACGGCTTTGTCCGCCCCAAGCTTCTCTTCTCTGAGCCGTCTTTTTTGGCAATATATATCGGATGTATGGTCTGGACTTATATTTCATTATCATTGGGACGTTTAAAAGACTACTTCTTATCATTTTTAGTTTTAGCGAGTGCGTATTTTCTAGTGGGGTCGCCAACTCTTTTTGTCTTTGCTATTGGGCTAGCGGTTTCGATGCCATACTTGTATGCATCGAAGTTAATTTCCATTCAGCTATTGGCATTTTACAGTCTGATGGTCGCTGTTTTTTTTATTTTGGCATGCGTCATGTTTTCATTCGAATTTCTTCCAGGGATTGAGCGAATTGAAGATATTTTCAGTGGCAGAGATAATAGTGTGAATGAGCGAATCCTCTTATCCGCAGACCTGATGTTGCATGTTCTTTCGGAGCGCCCGCTCTTCGGTGTTGGGGTTAGTGGCACCGAATCTGCATTCGATATATTTGATGAAGTATATCAGGCTCATGGAATGCGGATCAATCGTGGCGATGCCGGGTGGTCGCGGGATATCCATGCGTTAGGTGCGAACGTTGTGATGTCTTTTGGTTTGCTGGGCAGTTCGATTCTTTTTTTGACTATGTTTTTCATATGTAAAAAGCTTCTACCCTTGAATTTTTGCGGTGTTCTCTTTGCGTGGGCATTCTTGTTGCAATTTTTAGTAGGCGCATATGTCACACCGCTATATTGGTTATACTTAGTTATGCTCCTTGTCGGATTAAAACTTCGGCATTCAGATTCTCTAGCGTTAAGTGATGCCTTGGTTGAACCAGTGTATTTAGATGAGTAAAAAAGCGGTTATTTTTGGCCATACCATGTCAGATACCAGACTGTTGAGTCGGGTTTCTGATTTAAAAGATATTGGGTATGATTGTGTGCTTCTATCATATTCTAGGCGGGATTGGCCTGAAGTGTATGATCATGGTTTTAGAGTTAAGAGTTTAGGTTTTGTGGGGCAGGGATCTCTATTTCGCCGGATCGCTGTTATGATGGTCTCGGTTCTTCGAGTGTTTTGTTTCTCGTTTAATCATGGACGTGCGGATTATGTGCATGCTCGCAATTTGGATTTACTTATTTTGGCACGCTTGTTTTGTGTGTTCTCACGATCCAATGAAATGGTATATGAGGTAGCCGATTTACATCCTTCAATGACTGGGGAAGACCTTCGGTCTCGTTTTCTTCGGTGCGTTGAGAGAGTATTATTGAGTAAGTGTGCTTGCGTGCTGATCACCTCGCCTGGATTTAAACGAGGATACTTTGATAAATATCACCCTCAATTTTCATCTAAATGTAGGCTCGTCGAGAACCGATTGCCTGTTCAAATTTTTGAGCGCCCAATATCAATCGTTTCAAGTGATTCTAGCGTTCTGAACATTGGCTATTGGGGGGCTATACGTTGTGCGGTTTCATTGAGGTTGTTGCTTGATGTTGCAAAACGTAATGAATGCCGTATCTGTATTCATATTTGGGGGCATTTGAGCACTGCAGAGGTTCGTCAGTTCGAAAAAGAAATTAAGTCTTTAAGAAATGTTTATTATTATGGGAAGTATTCTTACCCTCTCGGACTGGAAGGGTTCCGCGGGATCATCGATATTAGTTGGTGCTGTGATTTTTATGATGAAACTAATTCTATTTTGCTTTTGCCAAATAGGTTGTATGAATCATTATATTTAGGTCTTCCTGTTATTGTTTTTGAGGGGAGCGAGACGTGTTCTCATGCAACTGAACTGACATCGCCGATTGCGCTTAAGTCTGCTACTGTCGAGGGACTAGAATCGATAATTCTAGGCCTTAAAGCTACCGATATTACCGAAATGAAGCAGCGCTCACTGTGTGTGCCAGACAAATATTTAATTGGTAATCGCCAGTTTAGGCTTTTAGTCCAGGAGGCAATCGCGTGAAGGTGTTCTTTCATGACTTTGGGGCTTACCCATTCTTCTTTCCACTAACAAAGGCAATTGCTGACGGTGGTCACACTGTCGTGCATGCGTATGTGAATATTCTTTCGGTGGAGCGGAATGTAGGTCATGTCTCTCAACTCGAGAACTACGAGCGTCGCCCGCTCAAGATGCCCGGTGATTATCATCGGATCAAATACTCCTTTCCTAAACGCTTTCGGATGGAGTGGGCCTATGGGAGGCAGCTACGGTCCGTCATAGAGGCGGAGCAACCGGACCTCATCATCTCGGCCAATGCGCCGACGCATATTCAAGCGCAGCTGCAGGCAGCCGCAGCTGCAGTCGGCGCGAAATTTATTTACTGGGTACAGGATTTTTATAGCGAAGCGGTTCGCAGCCTGTTGCAGCAAAAATTCGGCATACCCGGCTCAGTAATAGGTTCGTTCTTTCGACAATGGGAACGCCGACAACTGCTGCGCAGTGATGGCGTCTTGGTCATCACCGATGCGTTTCGTGAACCTTTATTGCAATGGGGGGTGCCTGAAGCGAAGATTGAAACCTTAGAAAACTGGGCGCCGATCGAATCCTTACCGGTGCTTGCTCAGGAGAATTCGTGGTCGCTGGAGCAAGGTTTAGACGGCAAGTTTTGCTTTCTGTATTCAGGCTCGATGGGGCTCAAGCACAACCCGGACCTGCTACTGAGTCTGGCGGAAAAATATCGGCACGACACGGATGTGAAAGTCGTGGTCGTGGCGGAAGGCAGTGGTGCGGATTTTCTGCAAGAGAAGGCGAACGCCTCTGCGCTGCAAGAGACACTCATTGTCTTGCCAATGCAGCCGGCGGAGCGAGTGCCTGAGGTGCTGGCTACGGCAAGCGTTTTAATTGCGACTCTCGAGCCTGAAGCCAGTCATATTTGCGTGCCATCCAAAGTACTCACGTACCTGTGTGCCCAGCGACCACTCCTATTGTCAATTGCAGGCGAGAATTTGGCGGCTCAAACGGTGAACCGTGAGGGCGCTGGTTTCACTGCAGAACCGAATGACAGCGAAGGATTCTTGGCGTGTGCCGACCAATTACGACACGATCCAGAACGCTGCGAAAGTATGGGACGCAAGGCCCGCGTTTATGCAGAACAAGCCTTTCAGATCGAAAAAATAGTCGATCGTTTTGAAGGGTTTTTAGGGCGTGTCCTTTAACTGTGTGACTGTAGCGAGCGGGTTGACCCCGCGATTCCCTTAAACTGAGCAGCAGAGCCAAAGCCATCGCCCCAAAAAACTCAGCGCCTCAGCGCGAGATCACTGTGCTAACAGGAGCGGGGTTTCACACGGAGTCACGGCACCCAAGGGCATAATAAAGGCACGGAGCTTGGGTTTTGTGCTGCGTCGTGTGGGTCTTTGAGCACAATGCTAACAGGTGCTGGGTTTCACACGGAGGCACGGAGACACGGAGCTTGGGTTTTGTGCTGCGTCGTGTGGGTCTTTGAGCACTGAGCCAATAGAAGCTGAGTTTCACACGGAGGCACGGAGCTTAGGTCCTGTTCTGTGCGATGGGAAAGCCTCCGTGTCTCCGTGGCTCCGTGTGAGCATCACGTCGTGCTGGTCTTTGACCATAGAGCGATAAAGAGCTGAGTTTCACACGGAGTCACGGAGACACGGGGCTTAGGTTTGTGCCGTTTTGTGCGGTGGATGAGCCTCCGTGCCTTCGTGGCTCCGTGTGAGCAATAGCGTCGTGCTGGTCAGTGACCATAGAGCGATAAAGAGCTGAGTTTCACACGGAGGCACGGAGTCACGGAGCTTGGGTTCTGTGCGGTGGATGAGCCTCCGTGTCTTCGTGTCTCCGTGTGAGCAATCGCGTCGTACTAGTTTTTGAGCACTGAACCAACAG
>Ga0209302_10001460_pt1 | contig 13785 bp, 7 predicted proteins | sample ArcOceMetagenome_2_FD_187445 | JGI IMG/M metagenome (GOLD analysis project Ga0209302, IMG submission 187445) | Marine eukaryotic phytoplankton communities from Arctic Ocean - Arctic Ocean ARC135M Metagenome (SPAdes) (version 2) | ecosystem: Environmental > Aquatic > Marine > Oceanic | place... | reverse complement strand
CCACGTCACCCAAGGTCATGCAGTCGCGGTCGTCCCGGACCGATAAAATCGCGGCTTCGTTCATCAGCGCCGCCAACGACGCACCCGAGTACCCGTCCGTCAGCTCCTGATTGTTGAAAGAAAAGGGTCAGTCTTGTATGGGCAATCAGTCGGAGGAATGTGGTGATTGTGAAATACTTACCGCGGTGCGGTTCAAAAGCGCGTCGGTTTCCCACCGCGCGTCGCCCACAGACGGGACGTTGAGTTTCCGCGCGTGCACTTTCAGGATGTTGAGCCGGTCCTTGTGCTTTTTCGGCACCCCGATGTGGAAGGACTTCTCGAACCTTCCCGATCGAAGCAACGCGGGATCCAGCTGCGAACTCAAGTTCGTCGCCCCCATCACGAGCACCATCTCCTGCGCCTGCCCCGCCCCGGCTTTGGTGTCGAACCCGTCAAGCTCAATCAACAGCTGCATCAACCCCGCTTCGCGCTCAAGCGTGGCGCTGTCCCGGTTGCTGTACAGCGCCCGGCTCCGCCCGATGGTGTCCAGCTCGTCAATAAAAATAATAGCCGGCGATACCTCGCGCGCGCGTTTGAACAAATCCCGCACGCGCTTCGCCGCCACCCCGACGAACATCTCCACAAACTCCGAGCCGTTTGCGTAGAAAAACGGAACCCCGGCTTCCCCCGCCACGGCTTTCGCAAGAAGCGTCTTTCCCGTTCCCGGCGGCCCTTCGAACAAAATGCCTTTCGGAATGGAAAGCCGGGCTCGCGCTTTGTCGATATCGGGTCGGTTCGCCGCGGCGACGACGTCATCCGCGCCCAGCGCTTTTCGTCGGTCGTCGTCCATCGTGGCGAACCTGGTGTTTGTTTTTACGCGGTAGTTGGGATCGAGAAACTCCTTTTCATCCGGCGACGGGACGCTCGCCCTCGCGGCTTCGAACCAGTCCTTGGCGGTTTCGCTTTTTTTTCCGCCGCCCGCCACGCCCGCCAAGCTCTTTTCTAAACTTTTCTTGCGCTTCGCTTTGTCCCGCTTCCACGCCTCCATCAGCGGGTTATCCACAGGTTTCTGCGTTTCCGAAAACTCCTTGAACTGACGCATCGTGGCGATGATCGCTCTGAACTCATCCACGATTTCGTCAACACCAGCGACGTCGTCGAAGGACAGGGACTGGAACTTCCCCGCTTTTTCGTGATCCTGTCCTCCGCCGATCATCTTGGCTTTACTTTTACCAAACTCCTCCATCATATCAGCCTTGGGGGCTTTTTTGGAAAGCTTCCCTTTGAACACGTTCTTGTCCAGCCACACCGCGGGCGGGAACGGTTTTTTTTTCCTCACCTTCCGCCCGCTCTCGCCCTCCGGGTTCGGACCGAACACGGCGAGTATCAACACCGCCACGGGAAACGGCCACACCGTGGGCAACATCGCCCACAGCGCCTCGTTCCCCACGTTGTCCACGTGCATGAACTGCGACAGCGCGGTTTTGTTGAGGTGCGGGTTCTGTGGGACGAGGCGGCCTTTTTTGTTCATGTACGCTCTTTTTGTGATGTCCCACTGCTGGTCCCCCGGGATCTTCACCAGGAACCGGTACTTGGTCAACGGCCCGCGCAGCTCTTGCCCGGGGTCCGCCATCTCCACGATTATCGTGTTCCCGTCGTCGTACTGCAACAACCGTCCTATGGTTCCCGCGTTTAGGTTTTCAATCAGCTCGGGGTAACTCATCGCGCCGTCCACCGTGGGCCTCAACCCGAACTTTTCGCGTAACCGCGAAGGGTCGGGCCCCGGTTCGAACGGCAAAACCTGCGGGTACGTCGCCTCCGCCCTGGCGATCGTGTCCAAGTACCGTGAAAGAAGCTTGTCGTACTCCTTATCCGTGAGCCGCCGCATCACCGCGGGGGTTTTCTTCTCCCCCGGTACGCGGCAAAGCACCTCGCTTTCGCGATCGGGGAACTCGCCAATCTCTTCCCACGCCGCGCGCGCCTGGGAGTAACGCCGAAAGTGTCAGTCGGTCGGACCATGTGTATATCCGGGATTGGGAAGGGTATAGTAGTGGTAGGACTTTGTGACTGTACTAGTAACATAGAAACAGGTACTAGTACAGTCAAGTAGTACAGCAGCACGTCCATCAGGGGCAGTAAACAGTCGGCGGAGCGTGGAACACGTGGGGAAATACGTACCCACGCGCGTTGCAGCCGCAAGGCTTTGGCATCCTCGTGTTTGTTTGATTCGAGAAGGGGGGAGGCCCAGGACAGGAGGTCGGGTAGGGGGCCTCCTTTCGGATCGGGGGGCGGTTCCCGTTCGCTCCAGTTGACGGCTTCGGGTTTCTTCACTGAAACATCTTTGTTTTTTTTGGCGCTGCTCTTCGTTGCGCTCGTCGCACCGGCACCGACGTCCGTGCCCACGAACTCGTCAAAGTCGTCGTAGTTGAACCCGACGTCATCCGAGATCTTGGAGCGCTTGGCGCGGCAGTGCACTCGCCTCGATCCGAGGCGCGCGGCGCTGTTGGACACCGCGAAGCCCGCGATTGACGATCCGCAACGCGCCGTCCTTAGGGCGACCGGCGTCGGGGCGATGGTTTTCGATCGACGCACCGCGTGCGCCGCGAAAGACGTCGACGCGTTGGTGGAGACCTCGCGGCGAGTGTGCGCGCGTTGCTCCGATCCGCGACGCGCGTTCGCGCTAGGCGGTGCCCTCAGCCCGCCACCGCATACACCGCGCACGAATCCGCCGTGCCATCGCGACGCCGTCCACGCGCGCGCCGGGTGATTCTCGACCCCCGCGTGTCTCGCCGCCCCGGTTGCGCACGGGACCAGCGCCGCCATCCCGGGCAACGGTTGTCAACCTCGACGCGTTGGCGAACCGGTAAACCGTACCCCGCGGTCGGTATCGCACGAACTGCACGCGACGGGGGCTGTCTTGCCTCGCGCGCCTCGCCTTCTGGGCGCCGGCGCACCTCGTGTTAGCCAAAAACGACCGAGTTGATAGGGAAACGACGTCGCCGAACGACGCAGAGTCGTCAAGTCAAACGCTCGGCCTTTCAAGGCTCGTTTCAAGGCCTGCTTTTGCTGCAGGGTTTTGGGTTAATGTCGAAAAACTGTTGCGACAGCAGCCAAGTCTTCGATTCGTGTAAATTCGCACCCTATCCGGCGGCTGCTGGAAATCGGAAAAACTGCGCGCGCCCTGGCGCGCGTGCATTCTCTCAGCCGCGCCACGCACGGCCGCCACCTGAAACAAAATGGCCTCCTTCACCATGAGTGCCCGGACCGTGGCTCCGGCCGTGTCCTTCCGGGCCGCGTCCCGTGGTGCGTGTTCTTTCGTCTCCCGCCTTGCCTTCGGGCCCAGCGCGAGTGTGATTCCGGAAAAAAACGAAGGGGCGACGTCACCACTCGCGTCTCGCCGCTCGTCTCGCGATGGATCGCGCGCGGGTGGACACGTGTACGGTTCTCTTCGCGCCCCTGCGTTGCGCTCCAGGAGGAAGCCTTTCGTTGGCAGCGACGCGACGCGGACGCATCACGCGAAACCCAAACCACCACGACCCGGACCCGCGCTGACAGATCCTTCCCGTTTTCCAACTCTGCTCTTCTGTGAATGAATCGGTAAAATTCCACAGGTCGCGTCTCGTCTCGCGCGCGCAAGGCCACGCACGTCACCGCCGCGGTGAAGGACGCCGCGGCGCCTGGAAGGTACGAAGCCGTGTTCCTGATGAAACCCGGGGTGGAGGATTCCTTAAGAGCGGCTGAGGTTGATAAGCTCCGTTCCATGTTTGAAACCGGCGGCGCGACCGAGTTTGAAGTCACCGACCGCGGCGTGGTGCAAAACGCGTACGAAATCAAAGGCTTCGCGGACTCGCACCAGTACATGATCAACGTGCAGTGCCCGCGGGGGACGGTGAAGACCGTGCAGGACGCGCTCGCGATGCCGGTGATCGGCGCGGAGGAGATCATCCTTCGGTACATGTTCTTCAAGGAATGAAGGAGGGTTGCGGCATAGCACGTCATCAATCTGACGACAAATTTTAAGGAAGGGAAGAGAGCGCATTGACATGCACCCGTATTGTTGCGGAGAAGAGAGTAGAGCGACACGACCGGTAATATCACGGAACGCACTTAGGCCACACACGTACACACGGCTCGAACCCGGGGGTGTTTTGTACCACTACGCAGGGCGGCGCTTCCACTACCCCGCCGTCGTACTTTCCACTGCGCGTCACATTTTTTATTTTTCTGAATTTTAGTTTTCACTTCTTTCCATCAAGACGACGACGCGCGCACAACCCTTGGGTTTACCTATAGCCCTTGCACGCACGACCCACCGCATGCCCTCCCGCGGTGCACGGAAGCGATATCGCGACCCCCAGCGAGGCCCTTCCGGGGCTTCCCCTAGACGTCATCGTCACGCACGTTCTCTCCCGCAAAAACCTTCCCGATCCGGCTGACCTGGCGAGGCTTCGTGTGGTGAGTCACGCGATGCGCGACGCGGTGACGATGAGGGGGCGTAAGGTGGCGGAGTTGGAGGCGTGGGAGTATGCGGAGCTTGGATGTTTAGACTCGCTGCTGCGATTGCGACGGCGAGGACCTCTGTTGGATGCGGGAGGAGTTTGCTCAGCTGCCGCGAGTGCTGGGCACCTCGAGGTGCTGAAAAGCGCGCGAGCGATGGACTGCCCTTGGGATCAGGGTTACGGTTCCACCTGCGTATCGGCGGCCCGGGCCGGGCACCTCGAGATTATTAAGTGGGCGCGCGCGCACGGCGCACCATGGAACGCAATGGCGTGTGCGACGGCGGCGGAATATGGGCACTCCGAGGTGCTGAAGTGGCTGCGTGCGAACGGCTGCCCGTGGGACTCAAACACGTGCCAGTACGCGGCGCAGCGCGGGCACCTCGAGATGCTGAGATGGGCACACGAGAACGGGTGCCCGTGGGACAAGCAGACGTGCGAGTTATTGGCGAAGGGCGGGCACTTCGAGGTGCTGCAGTGGGCGCGCGAGAACGGCGCACCGTGGAATAGGGAAACGTGCGTGGAGATCGCGAACCACGGGAACCTCGAGGTGTTGAAGTCGGCGCGCGCGAACGGCGCACCGTGGGACGTGTTCGTGTCCAACGTGGCGGCGGAGGGCGGGAATCTCGAGATGCTGCAGTGGGCGCGCGCGAACGGCTGCCCGTGGGCCCAGTGGACGTGCGCGGAGGCAGCGGCGGGCGGGCACCTCGAGGTGCTGAAATTTTTGGTGGACGAAGGGCACCTCAAGGTGCTTCAGTATCTGCGCGCGAACGGCTGCCCGTGGGATAAAAGTATGCGCGAGAATGCGGAAGATGTCGCGGGTGATGGTGATAATGAAGTGAGCAAGCTACTGGAGTGGGCGCGCGCGAACGGCTGCCCGTGAGAGGCCGGTGGAAATTGTCGATTTTTATTGCACAGGCCTTCTTGGCTTTTTCGCCTTTGCATGGAGGTTGGGTATGGCCAACCCAGCGCCTCTGGCGCCCACGCCTCGACCCAGCCGCGCGTGCGCGCTTTCCGTTGCGGGTGTGGCTTCGTCCTCGTTCTCTGTGATCGAGGGCTCGCCCGAATCTTCGACAGTGATGGTGGAAACGGCCCGAGCGTCATCCGCGAGAGATTCGTCGCGCGAGGCGTTTTTCCGGGTCTCGCCCGACGCGCGGGGTTCCTCGACGACGCCCGAGGACCGTGAGGCCAGGCGCGCGACCCACACCGCGGCGGCGAGACTCGCAACAGCCGTCGCCGCGAGCCACCACGAGGTCTCTCCCCGCGCCATGAGCGCCATCTATCCTGAGGTGCGGGGGGAACTGATTTTGTTGAGTTTCAGAAATCGGTTTTACAACATCGCGTCACAGCGAAGCGCTAAATGCCTAAATCTGCTCCTCCTCCAACTCTCCTAGCAGCCTCCGCGCAGCGCCAGCACCAGGTGAAGCACCGACCCGCCTTCGATGTTGTAGTCCTTCGCAGTCCGGTCATCGCTCATCTGCTTCCCGCCGAAAATCAACCTGTTCAGGGGACAAGAGGGAGACGGCGTGAGTCGAGAGGCTACGTGCAGAAAGAGATGTTGAGAAAGAAAGGGTGGTTGGCGCGTGTGTTGTTTTCGGTCATCCACAAGACACGCGGCGGTCCGTTGCCTCCGTGACCCGCCCGACGTACCGCTGCTGGACCGGGGGGATCCCCTCCTTCTCCTCCAGGCGTTCCTTGATGCGCTCGATGCTGTCACTAGGCTCGATGTCGATTTCAATCTCCTTGCCCGTCAGGGTCTTCACCTTGATCATCTGAGGCGCGACGAAAACGAAAAGGGGGACACGGAAAAGGATGAGGCGGAGGACGTCAGCACGTGGGCACCGGGCGGGGGATAGACGACGCGTCTCTGTGATTTCAATCGCCCTCGAAAATCGCGATACATGGGCAGACACGCACCATCTTGGCGAGCGGTGGTCGGGTGGTCGAGTGCGACCGAGGCGTGGCCTAGGAGTGCGGTGCGTGAGATCGGCGTCAGTGCCCAGATTTCAAGCCAAACTCGTACACTTGCTTTTCTCAGGCCGAGGCCGCGGCCGGAAATTCCCACTCATCACACCTGGGACCGCGCCTTTGGCCCGTCCGTCGTGGGCTCGAGGTTCGCGCGGGTACGGACCTTGAGGTGAAGCGTGTGGCGACCGCGCGGTCGCCATGCGGAGCGCGAGAGAAACCCGAGGTGGCTGGGACGGCGTGCCGCGAGGCGCGAGCACGGTTGCCCCGTCATCGACGGGCACATTTAGAACCGCCATGAGCAGGGGCGCCGTGAGCAGCGCCGCTTCCGATACCGCGTCGAGGATGTCCGAGTCGCCGTCGCGGTGGCTTCCAGACGACCTTCTGGCGTTGATGAGGTGCGTTTACGCGACGCGACACCGAACCCGAACATCGCCGCACCCCCACTCCAGGTCGTCGCATTTACCAGCCACCCATAGGACGCAACGGACCGAACGTGCGTAGTACCAAACTCACCGCGCACCTCTACCCCTTCGCTACCCCCCACATCCATTCCCACAGCGAGGAGGGCGCTTCCTTCACCGGCGAGCAGATGCGGCGCGTGGTGGACGCCGCGGAGGCGGGCGTGCGCGACCGCATGGAGCGCAAAGTGCTCAAGGCGGCTTCCATGGGGTACACCAGGGGCGTGCGCCAAGGCGAGGCGCAGGCGAAGGAGGAGTTTGTGAAGGAGTACCCGAGCAGGGGTGGCGGTTTGTTTGATGAATCGAATGGCACGAATGCTGATGTGTCTACGCGTGCCTTGGCACCCGAAGGCACAGGTGATACGAAAATGAACCTGAATCAAAGCGAAGAGCTCGCGTCGCTGCGAAACGCCGTCGCCGCCACGGCCGGCGGCAGCGTCGCCGAACGCGACGACGCCGGGAGCGTTTTTTCCGAGGACTCCGCGGTGGGCACGGCGGTCAGCGCGAGCGCGAGAGATGTCGAAAAGAATGCGCGAAAGCCCCCCGTGCCGCCTGGAGCGGCGGTGCACTTTCCGACGCGCATTCCGGAAGAGGACAGCGCGAAGGAACACTCCGACCGCGAAACGCCGAGCACGCCCGACAAAGACGCGAGCGACGCGGCGGATGACGAGCCTAATGCTTTTTCTGCGCGCTCAGATGGAGGCTCAGTCGCGACGTCTATCCGACCAAAAGGAAGCATGCCAACTGACGCGGGCCGGATGCCTGATGAGGTTTTCGTGGGGCGGCGCGTGGTCGGCGGGAAGGGGAAGACGTACGGTGTGAAAAATACGCCCCGTTCCGAAAACGGCGAAGGCGGAGGCGCGCCCACAGCGGCGCTGTGGGCGCTAAGCGTGTCCGCGAGGGACGGGAAGATTCCCACCGTGCGCCATGACGCCCTGGACCTCATTTCAAGCCGATGCCAGCTGTTCTTCGCGCACGACAAGCTGTCGCGCGCCACGCTGGGGTGGGCGGCGGCGCGCTGGCGCTTGGCATGCGCCGAGCCGCGAAGGCGACGCGCCGCCGCCGCGCACTTCACGCGCCGGCGCGCGCGGCGCGTCATCGCGCGGTGCTTCGCGGCGTGGGCGGTACGGGGCGCCGAGACAGAGGAGACGGCGACACGAGTGGAGGACGCGGTGAGCCGGGAGGCGCGCGCGAATGAAAGTGAACGGTCGATTTTTCACGAATTTACGTCGCCCGTATCGGCGCCGCCGCCGCGTTTGGATCGCGACGTCGCCGCTGGTTTGGTGGACCAGTTGAACGCTTTGCGGGGCGAAAACCGCGAGTTGTCGACGTCCCTGGCCGACGCGCGCGATGCCCTGGAGTCGTCAGGGCCCACGCCGCGCGAAGCCGCGCAGAGCGAAAAGTTCCGGGCGCACTTGCAGCGCCTGCAGCGTGAGCTCGAAGCGACCAAGCAGGCGAGGGATGTGGCGCGCGACTCGGTGGACCGCGCCGCGCGCGAGGCCGCGCGCGAGGCGACGACGAGGCGGCAAAGTCTGAAGGCCACGGCGACGCAAACGGGCGGGCCGGGGGACTTGTCCGGGCTGGCCTTGGAGGACCAAGACGCGGCGGCTGCGGCGACGGCGCTTGAACTCCGCGCGCAAGCCGGGAAGTTCCACGTAGAGTTTGAACGGCAGGCGCAAATCGCCGAGGCGGCGACTTCGAAACTGCGGGACGAAACGAGCTTACGCGCGCGCATGGAGGATTCGCACCGACGCGAGTTGTCATCTTTGAGGGACAAGCACGTCAGCGACCTCGCGTCGGCGCGAAGCGAGTGGGCGCGCGAAGCGAGGGTGGGTAGGGGTGCGAGCACCGACGTCCGCGCGCATGAAGCGCGATTCGAATCGCGTGGAGTTCCGCATTTGGATTCTCGTTGTGATGGTTCACACGACGCCGCGCGTCGTGTAACGGGCCCGTCAACGCAGTCACCGGAAACCACGCGACTCACCGCGGATCGCTTGGTGGCGCTGGAGTGCCAAGCGGGGACGATGCGTGACTCGGAGAATGTTGAGGAAAAGGTGAAAGGGTGGGAGGCGCGCGGCGTTTTGGCGCAAGGGGTGGGTTCTTCCCCGCCGGTGTCGCCGGGGAAGAAAGGAGGCAGCGCAGGGGCGAGCTCGTTCCCGCTCGCGCCAAAACGCGGCGACCCGGAGGACGCGTGGGGCGATTTCGGTGCCGGCGGGTCCTGGCGACGGCGCGACCCGATTCAAAACCGGCCACACGTCCCGCGACCGCCCGCCTCCGTGACCGGCAGCGAACGGAGCACTCGAAGCCGAGCGGGGACCGCGGCTGCTGTGGTGGCCGCGGTGAGGGCTGGCGGCGTCGTCGCGGTGGACGCTTTGCTCGCGAGCGGCGTTCTGGACGCGAGTGATGACGAGGAGGAGGAGTTTGGTTCTCGTCCCGGAAGCGCCGGCGGCGGCGTCGGCGGCGCCAGGGCGGTTCGCAGACCTCCCGCGTCCGCCACCCTCGCCGTCGCGCAACTCGTGATGCGCGGACACGGCAAGGCGGACGCGGAAACCGCGGTCGCGGCGGTGCATGGAAACGACGTGGATGCCGCGCACGAGTGGCTGAGACGACGTGCGCGGAATGGTGCCTTCATTAGCGGAAGCGCTTCGTGAATTCGAATTTAGTAGTAGTAAAATATAATCAAGACGGCTATTCCTCCAGAGGTGAATGTAGAAAGCGTCAGACCCCGTCAAACTTCTGATTCCTCGTACTCCCCGTTCACTGCTAAACGCGCACCCCCCACGCCGTACGTCGCGTGCACGGCTCGTGAGACGCAGTCAGGACACGCTAGTGCGCACTGATTCAGCGCGTACTCTGCTGCGACGAGCTCGCTGGACATCGGACATCCCGAGCGTTTCAGTTTTCCCGCAAACGCCGCCGCCGCGAATGCGAGCCGTTCCACCGGCAAAACGTGGCCGCACGAAAACACCCACGCGTCCGTGACTTTCCCGGATGCCTTCGGGGAAGGCGTTGGTAGCCCGAGCGGACCGGGAGTTTCAGATTCCTGACCGGGAGACTCAGGAGGCTCCAACGATTCGCCCTCCGCGGCCGCGACGACGGGCGCGGCGTGCCATCGAATGCACGTCGATTGTCCCGCGTCGGCGCACAGTGCAGCGCGCGCGCGCGACCAGCGAGACTCGTCGCTTTCTTTGCGTGTGCTCGCGCTCATCCGCGCGTCGTCGTGGTCGTGTTTCGTATCGCCCGTGAGTGGTACCCCATTAAAATCCTCCCTCACGCCGTGACCCGCATCGCGCGAAGCTGCTTCGACTCGAAGCAACGCCACGGCGAGCGCGAAGGACGCGGAGAACCAGGCCGGCTTGTTTTCGTGGTTCGTCGCGGCGTCATCCGCGGCGTCGCGCGCGCCGCACTCTGATTCCCCAAACGCCGCTCGCCGCCGCGCCGCGCGGTCGTGCCGTAACAGCAACGTCAGCGCCTCTGTTCCGACGAGATCCAGCTCCGTTAGCAAAACCGTCTCCAGCCGTGTTGCCGACAAGCAACGCGCGCGCCACGCAACGCAGACGGCGCCAATCGCCGCCGCGCGCGTCGTCGCCGTTTCGGCGCGCGTCGCGTACAAAGCGAGCGTCGCAACGAGCTCCGTTTCGGTCTCGGCGTCTTGGTCTCGGGCATTCCTGGTGTGGTTTGAAGACGGAATCGCGTCGTCAACGAAACGCAAGCGACACCGCGTCGCCCCTATCCAGTCCCCTACACATCCCAAAACAACCGCGGCGGCGCTTCCGTTGTTCCATCCCAGCGCCGCGGCGACCGCCCATTGCGGGCGAATTTTCTGGTGGCGCAGACCTTCGCGAAGGGTTTCCTCGAGGTCGCGCTGGTGTGTTAAATATCGCAGGTCTTTTTTGTATCCGCGCGTAGAGGCGGTGTCTCCAGCGGGACTAATACCTCTGGTGTCTCGCGAAGACGAGCTCGTGTTGGCAACAAGACACAGAAGCGCGGCGACGCGAATCTCCGCCGCGCCCGCGCCAGTCGCGAGCGCGTCGTTCGCGCGCGATGGGCCAATCGCCTGCCCCGCGACCGCCGCTAATGAAACAACCTCTTCCGGTCGCATCAAGGGAAGCACGGCGACGACCGCACCAGAGCAGTCAAACGAAACGTCCCCTGAAGCATGCGGGACAAGCGCCCCGTAGGCCACCGCGCGCGCCGCCGCGCAGGGCGAGCGCGCCGCGCTTTCGTCCAAGTCGTCGTCGTCAAAAAAGTCGTCCTCCTCTCCTCGCGACCCCCCTGCACCGCCACCCGGCGATGAGTACTCCACGAACTGACGCAGGGCCTGGCCGCCGTTGTGAAACGTGTCCGCGGCGGACCCCGCGGCGAGCGCGACTCGAAGCGTGGCAATTGCGGCGAGCCGAACCCGCGCACGAAACACACTCTTTGTCTCGTCGCCCCCCCGCTCGGCGGCAAAAACGTCGGCGTCGACAAACGCCGTGACTCCGGCGGCGGCGGCGGCGGCGAGCCGCGCGGCTGATACGATAAAAAAGAAAGTGTCAGTCTCGTATGGGCAATCAGGGAGGCGGAATGTGGGGAGTTGGAAATACTTACAGCGCGCGGCAGCCTCCAGGCTCCCTAAACCTTTGTGTCCTGGAGTCTGCGTTTTGGCGACGTTCGCGAGCGCCTCCGCCGCGGTCGCGGCGAGCGGCGGGGACAGCGCACCGGACGGCCAGGGAAATTCTGTGTCCGGGTGCTCCTCCGCGATGGCACCCGCCGCGCGAATGGCGGCGGCCGCGGTGGCCGCGGCCCACGCCGAGAGCTCCAGGTGCGTCGCACAGCACAAACGCAAAAAAACGCCTTGTTGTTTCTCGTGTGCTTGTTCTTGTTCTTCAGCGGTTTCTTCGTGAGTTTCCAGGTCCCTCGATGCACGCGTCGTGGGGTACCCGCCGCGGTCCAGGCGGTCCAGGTAATCCAGCGCGTCCGCCGCTCGCCACTCGCGAAGACATGCGGCGACGCACGTCGCGACGGGCGCGTTCGCCGACGCGCGCGGCGCTAAGCGTGCCGCGCGTGCGATGTCTCCCACGCGCGCGGCTTCGTGCACCGCCTCTGTGTACAGGCCCGATTCGTGGCTCGAGTTCATGCCAAGAAATAAGAGCAAAGTCTCCGCTTTGAAGTCGCCTCGTGTCACGGTTCGCGCGCTTAGTACCGCGCCGTCACCAAACTCGTCGTCGCCGCCGCTCTGCCTGCGACTACTCTCCTTACCCACCGCGCGGCGCATCGCGGCCGCGAACGCGTCCGCCTCGGGTCCTTTCGCGGTGCCCAGTAACCCTCGAACCAGCGTTTCCGTGGACGGCGTTGACGGACGACAAACCAACGTCGCGCCCTGCGTCGCGACGGCGCACCCCTCGAAATTTGTAACGCCGCCGCCGCCGTTTGTCTCGCCTCGCCGATCCCCGCAAGACATCAGCGCGCGCTCTAACGGCCGGCCCACGCTCGCAGACAGCGTCAGCTCTTGAAGCACCACAGGTACGATCTCTTTGTTTCTCCAAAGCGTGCCCGGCCCCGGCCCCGGCCCCGCCCCCGTTCCCGCCTGCGCAAGTTCCGTCCCACCGGACGCCGAAAACCCACCCGGTTTCGCGCCCCTCGAGTCCGCGGACCCCGCCGCGAGTGGTTTCGGTTCCAAACCGGAACCCTCGTCCGTCTCACGCCTGACCAGCACCGCAAGTCGCGCGCGTCCGCCTCGTTTCGCGCGATGCAGGGCGAATATCAGCCGGCGGGTGACACGCACGGCGGTGGTTCCGTCAGGTACCCGGTACGTCGCGATTGAAACGCGGTCGTTTGAGGGGTGAAAAAGCGCCAAAGTCGGAGACCCGGCGCCGAGGCGAGCCACGAGGGTCGTGGAGAGCCCACCGGGTGAAGCGGATGAATCGTCACCCTCACGCATCATCGACACACTCGTATCATGCGCGCCAGGGTGCACAGACAGAACCGCGTTTGATGAACAAATCTTCTCAGTGGAAGACGAAGAACAAGCTCCGAACCGCCCGTCCGCCAGCCGCGCGGGCGAGAACCCTCTTTTGCCAGCGGAGGTCGGAAGCGACGCGCCGCGTCGCTCCAACTGCAGCGTCCAGTGCGCATTGGGACTGGTGTAGGTACGGTCGGTACTGTGCGCACTGAAACTGGTACTGTTACTGTTCACATTACCAGTCACTTGGTGGTCCGCAAAGCCGGACACGAGCAGGTACTGGCCTAGCGAAGCGCCGGTGTCCACAACCGCCGCGCCCGCCGCGCGCCCGCCCACGAACACGGCGCACACCGGGTCCCCGGTCGGGTTCCAGAACCGAACCTCGCCGTTTTGCGCGCACGCCACCGCTACGAGTTCGTGGTTATCCGACGCACTACTTCCAGCACTACTTCCAGCACCTCCATCACTACTTCCATCACTTACATCACTTCCAGCACTACGTACAGCGTGTCTCCGCCACCACAGCACCGAGCATATGCGCGAGCCCGAGGTGCACAGCACGCGAACGCCTCGTGTCGTGGAGGCTTGGTTTGTCCGTGCGTCGCCCTCGCCCGCGCCGGTTGAAAGCAACGCCCCCGCCGCCACCACGTAAACCCCCCCCCCCTCCGTGCCGCACAGCAGCATGCGGGGCGGCGTACTACCACCCCGGTTGTTGGGTCTTGCCTCAGCGCACAGCGGGCTGAACTCCATGCTTGTGATCCGGGCGTCCGCGCCGTGGTACCACGGAAGCACGCGCGCAGTTGGCGGCGAGGCGTCCCCGGGGTCGTCCGCGAACTCCGACGCACCCGCGCCCTCCGAACGTAACAGCAGATCATGCCTGGTGCCTTCCTCGGAGGCGAGGGCTGCGGCGTGTAACACGCGTGTCGCGGTTGGGTCTCCC
>Ga0209302_10001459_pt1 | contig 13785 bp, 15 predicted proteins | sample ArcOceMetagenome_2_FD_187445 | JGI IMG/M metagenome (GOLD analysis project Ga0209302, IMG submission 187445) | Marine eukaryotic phytoplankton communities from Arctic Ocean - Arctic Ocean ARC135M Metagenome (SPAdes) (version 2) | ecosystem: Environmental > Aquatic > Marine > Oceanic | place... | reverse complement strand
GGCAACATTCTCAGGGTGGTCATCAGGGTATAAAGGCACCAATACGAGTCCTAAACCTAATGCTGCTTGATCAAAAAACACCCACTCGATACAGTTACGCAGATTGATGGCAACACGGTCACCAGATTGTAGCTCTTCCTTGATTAATGCACCCTGCCAGCATGCCACTCGAGTAGCAACTTCGCTCCAGGTGCTATCAAACCATTGCTTTGTTTCTGGATCATAGCTTTTATAAGCAGTTATATGAGGACTTCGCTTGAGGCGTTCTTTGAACAAGCCGTACAATGTACAAGCTTGTTTTGCTGAGATAGTATCGGTCATGTTCATAACTGATTTTCTTGACTAAATATTAGGGTAAAAGGCTTGGACATAAAAAAAGATTACCGTTAAAGTATTCATTTAAGTTACAACCATTATCATTCTTTTAATTAGTTACAGGAACTATTAAGTAAGGACGATAGACATTCAGGCTAGTACTTTAATGATTAACAATTTACACCAAATACTATTCATTTGCGATCATTTCAGTTGTTTCTCCTGGTAAAACCTATGGTTGCTCAATGATGCTCTCACAGGGAGTAGCCTCTTTGGCTTGTGTCCTTGGTAGTATACTTTTTACAGAGAATAAGTTTATTGATAGATCTACTAACACTTTGTGCCTTGTTATGATTGCTTCGGATGTTAGTGAAGAATGTTTGGAAGGTTGAAATTAAACTGAAGATGATTTAATGACGTTTGTATAACAAATCCCAAATCCCATGACCTAGCTTTTGTCCTCTATGTTCAAACTTAGTCAAAGGACGATAATCTGGACGGGGAATATATTTGTCATCTGCACAGTTTTTAAAATTGGTATTATCAGAGAAGTCTGTGAGCATTTGTTCGGCATAATGCTGCCAATCAGTAGCCATATGAAGGTGGCCCCCGAGTTTTATTTTTTTTGCTAATAGCTTGACGAAATCAGGTTGGATAATACGCCTTTTATGATGTCGTTTTTTATGCCAAGGATCTGGGAAAAAAAGTTGGAGTCTATCTAGACTATTGTCAGCTATTCGATGTTTGAGTAACTCAACAGCATCTGTGCAAGCAACTCGAAGGTTAGAGAGCCCATTCTTATCAATAAGGTTTAATAATTGGCCGACACCCGGCCTGTGTACTTCGATACCAAGAAAGTCTGTGTCTGGTTTACTTTTAGCCATTTCTGCTAAGGACGCACCATTGCCAAACCCAATTTCGATAACTTTAGGTGCTTTTCGATTAAACAACTGATTTAAATCCAACAAATCATCACCCTCATCTAATGCGAACTGGGGCCAAAGTTCATTAATTGCACGTTGCTGCCCAGGGGTAAGACGACCTTCGCGTCGTACAAAGCTGCGAATAGTCCGAAGTGTTTTTTGTTCTGGCATAATATTTTGCTATATCATCAGTATTTAAAGAAGAGATGTTAAATTTTATCTAAGACAAGTAGACTAGATAGATCATACCTTAAATCATTGGAAAGTTTTGTATGTCTTCATCTTGTCCAACCCCAGAACCGGTGGAACCGCCACCCGGATGTTGTAGTACTGAAACAACAAAAAAAGCACGTCCAGATATTTTGCTTATGTCTACTCTGGTACTGGTTAGTTTTGGCTATTTGATGGATCTATTATTTACGGAACAGCTAACTAGTTTTCCTATAGCTGTTGGTGTTTTGTTCTCCGCAGTCAGAGGCATCATGGATAGTATGTGGATAGGGCTTGGATTAGGTATGCTATTTGTAGGCCTACTGGGTCGTGTTCCACGAGAGTTTGTTACAGCTCTACTAGGTAAGGGAGATACCTTTGTAGGAATTTTACGAGCCACTTTTGCTGGTGTACTACTGGATCTTTGTAGTCATGGGATATTGCTTGTAGCTATGCGTTTATATCAACGGGGTGCTAGTTTGGGACAGGTGATGGCCTTTTTAATTGCCAGTCCTTGGAATTCTCTGTCACTCACTGTTATTTTAATTGCGTTAATAGGATGGTATTGGACTTTATTGTTTATTGCTTGTTCAATGATTATAGGTGTCGTTAGTGGGTTAATATTTAATGTTTTAGTGGCATCAGGAAAATTACCAGAAAACCCAAACACAGCGGACTTGAATGGCTTTAAAGCATGGCCAGAAGCGAAGCAACGCTTTAAAGCTACCTCATTTGATACAACATGGACGATGTCAATGTTATGGGAAGGTATCAAAGACTCACGAATGATTGTCCGTTGGCTGTTATTAGGTGTCTTGTTGGCAGCTACTATTCGTACTTTTGTGCCGATTGACAGTTTTCAAACCTATTTCGGTGCGACTATGGCAGGTTTAGGAATGACTTTAATCGTTGCGACTATTTTAGAGATTTGTTCCGAGGGATCGACTCCGATAGCCGCTGATCTTGTGACACGAGCTGAAGCCCCGGGTAATGGTTTCGCATTCTTAATGACTGGTGTAGCAACTGATTATACTGAGATTATGTCTCTGAAAGAGACGACAGGATCATGGAAAATAGCTCTGTTTTTGCCATTAGTGACAGTGCCTCAGGTTGTATTGTTTTCTTGGGTAATGAATTTAGCTGGAACTTAACGCACTTTTAGGTCGCTATTTCAATATGATTATCAAAGTTTTAAACAGAGTTATTTTCTAAACAGCTACGCCACCCGAATATGAATCACAGTGCGAAAAAGGCCTATTCGCGGTATACTAATTGTCCAGTTTATCTAAATAGTAGCTCTACCAATTTAACGTATTTGTAAAATTGTTATCGGTTGCATATTGACAAGAATCTATAGAGAGAAGTGAAAGTATGATCCATCCAGTATTAAAATCTGTGACTAATGATGTCATAAAGCGAAGTCAAAAAACACGGGAGGCGTATCTTAGCCGTGTAGATGATGCTATGACAGAAGATAGGCATCGTGGTGTACTAGCTTGTGGTAACTTAGCACATGGCTTTGCCGCTTGTTCCGCGGATGAAAAGGCTGATTTAACAGGTAATAAAAAAGATAATATTGCTATTGTCTCAGCTTACAATGATATGTTGTCTGCGCATGAACCATTTCAACATTACCCTAAGTTAATTAAAGAAGCAGCCAAGAAAGCGGGTGGCGTTGCCCAATTTGCCGGTGGTGTTCCTGCCATGTGCGATGGGGTTACTCAAGGTCAGCCAGGCATGGAGTTATCTTTATTTAGTCGTGATGTTATTGCGATGTCGACAGCGATCGCTCTAAGTCATAACATGTTCGATGCCGCTATGTATTTAGGCGTGTGTGACAAAATTGTCCCAGGCTTATTAATAGGTGCCTTGAGTTTTGGTCATCTACCAGCAGTCTTTGTGCCAGCAGGACCAATGCCAAGTGGATTACCAAATAAAGAGAAAGTAAGAATACGTCAACTTTATGCCGAAGGTAAAGTCGGCCGTGATGAATTGTTGAAAGCAGAATCAGAGTCTTATCATAGTGCAGGTACATGTACTTTTTACGGTACAGCTAATAGTAACCAGATGATGGTCGAGATGATGGGTCTTCATATGCCAGGGACATCATTCATTAACCCGTACACACCGCTGCGCGATGAGTTAACTAAAGCAGCAACACGGCAAGTACTGAAATTTACTGCTCAAGGTGATGATTATAGACCCATCGGTCATATGATCGACGAAAAAGCAATTATGAATGCATTGGTTGGTTTGTTAGCTACCGGTGGCTCAACAAATCATACAATTCATCTAATTGCGATTGCACGTGCTGCAGGTGTGATCATTAACTGGGATGATTTTGATCGCTTGTCCAAAGTTGTACCCTCAGTGACACGCGTTTATCCAAATGGTGATGCCGATATAAACCATTTCCAAGCAGCGGGTGGAATGAGTGTTTTAATCAGAGAGTTGAATGAAAATGGTCTTATGCATGAAGATGTTCTTGCCGTAGCGGACAAGCGTGGTATGAAATCTTATACGCAAGAGCCAAAATTAGTTGATGACAAATTAGTTTGGGTAGAAGGTCCATTAGTAACACTAGATCCTGAAGTTATAAGCTCAGTCAAAAATCCTTTCGCTGCAGGTGGAGGCTTACATTTGATGCAAGGTAATTTGGGTCGTGGAATGAGTAAAGTATCTGCTGTTGATCCTAAGCATCGGCTGGTGGAAGCTCCTGCAATGGTCTTTGACTATCAAGATGATGTTGTTGAAGCTTTTAAGCGTGGTGAGTTGAATAAAGACGTTATTGTAGTATTGTGCTTTCAGGGACCCAAATCGAACGGAATGCCAGAACTTCATAAGTTAACGCCACCATTGGGTGTTCTACAAGATAAAGGGTTTAAAGTGGCTTTAGTAACTGATGGCCGTATGTCTGGTGCCTCAGGTAAAGTCCCTTCTGCGATTCATATGTGCCCTGAATGTGCCGATGGTAGCGTGCTAACTAAAGTACGAGATGGCGATATTATCCGTTTGAATGCAGAAACTGGAGAACTTAATGTTCTCGTTGACGATAAGGAACTAGAGGGGCGTGTAGCTTGTGTGATGGCTAACACTGAACATCATTACGGCACAGGCCGTGAATTATTCGATAGTTTCCGACGTGGTGTTTCTACTGCCGAAACAGGTGCGATTAACTTGTTTAATGTTGAGTAATATTAGCCAAATAGATTTTTAGATTTTTAGGAAATTAGAAAAGTATGAGTAGAACAATTAAAGAGATCATGGCTATTTCGCCGATTGTGCCTGTAATGGTAATTAATAATGTTGAACATGCTGTGCCTTTAGCACATGCGTTAGTAAAAGGTGGCTTGAAAGTATTAGAGATCACTTTACGTACACCAGCAGCATTAGAATCTATTAGACGTATTAGAGCTGAAGTGCCTGATGCTATTGTCGGTGCAGGTACTATTATCAATATAGAAACACTTAATAAAGCGATTGATGCGGGTGCTGAATTCATTGTGAGCCCGGGCACAACAGATAAGATGATTGATGCAGCTTTAGCGACTGGCGTTCCATTATTACCCGGTATTGCCAACCCAAGCCAAGCGATGAATTTACTTGAAAAAGGTATTACTGAAATGAAGTTCTTTCCTGCTGAAGCAGCAGGTGGGGTACCAATGCTCAAATCAATCGGGGCTCCAATACCACAAATTTCTTTCTGCCCAACGGGAGGAGTGAGCCAGAAAAATGTTAAAGAGTATTACAACCTGTCCAATGTTGCTTGTGTAGGTGGTTCTTGGATGTGTGCAGCTAGTTTAGTGGATGCAGAGGACTGGGATGAAATTACACGTTTATCGATAGAAGCGATTGTCTTAGCGACGGGTTAAAACTTTGGGCTAGATTTACTTAAAGACATCGAAACGAAAGAAGGCTGATGGGGTATTCCCCATTAGCCTTTTTTGTTGTTAGCGATTGATATTTGTATATTTTTTATGAAGGGTAAATTAAAATGCTTCGTTTAATCCAGTCATGGATCAACTCTCTAGCACCCTCTATGACAACCTTTGGATTGGGATGCTGTAATTCATCGGCAAGTTGTTGTGCTGCTTGTTGGCCCGTTTTCCCTTCATTAAGTAAATCTATCAACTTAGCGCTCATAGGGTTGAGCTCTAAAAATAAGACTTCATCATCTAGGTTTCGATAAACGAGTAAAAATATGGGCACTTCACTAGGCTCACTAGGTTGAAATTCAGGTGAGATATGGTGTACTGGAAAGGGGTAGGATAGTGGCCACGCCAGCGGTGATGTCTTAATTTGAATTGCTAAATAGTCCTGTTGGTCATCAAAATTGATTGGGCAGACTTGGCTATCAGTAGTACTGAGTGCAAGTTCAACCCATTCGTAATGACAGAGATCTTTGATAAAAACTGGATCGCTAGAACTTTCACGCTCATTGTTAAGGTAAGTCAAAAACTCATAGGCCATCTCATTAAATAATGGAGATCTTGATTGGTGTTTCACCATAAAGTCGCGAACCATTACATTCCATGACTTTTCAGAGATAATTTTTTTGAGTACAGGGAATCCCGAAGATAAAAAGTTATCAATATTGTTATAAAATAATTCTGTATAGATGTTCATTCGTCTCTGTTCTATATCGTCAGGCATTGCGATATTCTCTGGATCGCGAATATGTGCAGAGAACTGATATTGAACTTGCTGAAATTTTGGTATTTTAGGAGGTTTGTGCAATGCGACTTTGTTCCTGTTGTAATTGATAATGACGAATTTTATCAACTTCGCGTGTTAGGCATGCAATTGAAGGAATATTAAAGTCACGTTCTAGAAGTGTAGGTATGACTCCATGACATTGATAAGATTTTTCAAGTAAGTCCCAGACAGGGTCAATAACGTCGCTACCGTGAGTGTCGACTTTTAAATCATTTTCTTCACTGTAGTGTCCTGCAATATGGAGATAGGCAATACGCTCTGTTGGCATTGATTTCATATATTGCACAGGGTCATAACCGTGATTAATACTATTAACATAGATATTATTGACGTCTAGAAGTAACCCACAATCGGCTTCTGCAAGCACTGAATTTGTAAAGTTAGCTTCTGTCATTTCTTGACCAGGAGCAGCATAATAAGATGCATTTTCAATAATGAGTTGGCGCTCTAATATGTCTTGAACACGCTTTATCCTGGCAGCTACATAGCTGACAGCTTCTTCTGTAAATGGAATGGGCATCAAGTCATAGAGATGGCCATCATCACCACAGTAGCTTAAGTGTTCACTATAGCTTCGGATATTATGTTTATCTAAAAACTTTTTGACACGAATGACAAAGTGTTCATCAAGTGGAGCAGGGCTGCCAAGAGATAGTGATAACCCGTGACACATCATGGGGTAGCGATCGGTAAAATAAGCAAACTTTTTACCTAATGCACCACCTATCTCCATCCAATTTTCTGGTGCGACTTCTAAAAAATCAAAAGGTTGATCTTTACGTTCAGCTAATTCACCCATAAAATCACGGCGTAAGCCCAAGCCAGCACCTGAAACTGCGTATTCGATTGTGTCCATAATTAATTTCCAAAAGAACTACTTATTCATTATGACAAGTGGACTCTACAAATGTTACAAACAATTGGACTACTTATTGCCTAACTCTTGGTTTGACTCCAGAGCTCGTAGCCTCCGCCCATTGAATGGACATCGGTAAACCCTAATTTCTTCAGTGCAATAGTAGCTAGAGCCGATCGACCGCCACTACGACAATAAATAAGGATGGGGGCATCTCTATCTTGGAATTTTTCATGGTCGCAAATTTTAAATTCTAAGACACCTCGGGAGAGATGGACTGTATTTGGAATATGACCAGCTTCAAATTCAGCTACTTCCCTAACATCTAATACGATACTACCACTGGTAATCATCCTATTCGCTTGTTCTACACTAACTTCGTTGATTGTTTTTTTTGCTTCTTTTACTAAATCAATTGCGGTCATCACCATGGAGGCACCTTCTAAAAAGAGTTCATCTAAAAATTATAGTGTATATCAGTGAATGATTAAACAAAACTCAGTTCGTTAGGCCTATAATTATTGCTTTGTTGCTCTTATAGATGACTAACGACCATGTTTGCTTATATTGTAAGAAGAATTCTGTATGCCTTTCCTATTCTGATGGGTGTAAATGCTTTAACGTTTGCGCTGTTTTTCATGGTGAATACGCCTGATGATATGGCAAGGATGCAGCTCGGCACTAAACACGTAACTCAAGTTTCAGTAGATGCTTGGAAAGAAGCTCGTGGTTACGATAAAGCACTTTTGTGGGAGAGTGATGCTGAGAGTTTTACAAATAAAGCTACTGAGACGATATTTTTTGAAAAATCATTGAGTTTGTTTATGTTTGATTTTGGCCAAGCTGATGATGGGCGAAATATTGGGCAAGATATCAAAACACGAATGTGGCCTAGTCTAGCTATAGCAGTTCCAACTTTGGTCATTGGCCTGATGGTCAATATTACCTTCGCTCTATTGATGGTGTTTTTCAGAGCCAGTTATATTGACTTGGGCGGTGTCATTCTATGTGTTGTCATTATGTCTATCTCTAGCTTATTCTACATTATTGGTGGTCAATTTTTAGTGGGTAAGCTCATGCAGCTTGTACCTATATCAGGTTATAGCGATGGTTTTAGTGCGATTAAGTTTGTGTTGTTGCCTGTAGTGATCGGAGTTATTTCAGGAATTGGTGGAGGCTCACGCTGGTATAGAACTTTATTTCTAGAAGAGGCTTCTAAAGACTATGTTAGAACAGCCCGAGCCAAAGGATTCTCAGAATTACAAGTGTTGTTCAAGCATGTATTAAAAAATGCCATGATCCCAATTTTAACTGGAGTTGTCGTGGTACTACCGACATTGTTCATGGGTAGTTTAATTATAGAATCATTTTTTGGTATTCCTGGCCTTGGAAGTTACACCATTGATGCAATTCAAGCACAGGATTTTGCTATTGTTCGGGCGATGGTTTTTCTAGGTTCGGTACTATATATTGTTGGTTTGGTATTGACAGACCTCTCCTATACCTTGGTTGATCCACGTGTCACCATGGATAATTAATAGTTGGATTTATGACAGAAAATGATAATGGATTAAGGGAAGCAGCACTATCTTGCCTACTAATGAAAGATCCTTTGGATAAAGTTAAGCAAACACAAAAGCTTTATCGGCGTTGGCAAGAAGAGACATTATCTATCTCGAAAGCCAAACTATCTGTACCCGATATACCGGGACAGCCAGACAAGCCAGAGTTAGTGGCACCACGTGACTTACCAAAGCGTAAAAATAGTTCAGCTACGGGTGTTGCACCCTTGATTCATGCCGTTAATCACATTGAATTTAATGCTATTAACTTAGCATTGGATGCTGTGGCACGTTTTCCAGGTCTTCCTCGGCAATATTATGCCGATTGGGTGAGAGTCGCTTATGAAGAATCACAACATTTTACTTTATTACGTGATCACTTAGTCTCACTAGGCTATGACTATGGAAGCTTCCCAGCTCATAATGGTATGTGGGAGATGGCTCAAAAGACTCACCATGACCCTCTGATGAGAATGGCTCTTGTACCCAGAGTACTAGAGGCTCGTGGCTTAGATGTAACACCGAAAATGATGGAGAAGCTAAGAGGAACCGGAGACTTAAGAGCCGTTGAAATTTTAGAGCTCATTTTACGAGAAGAAATAGGCCACGTTGCTATCGGTACACACTGGTTTAATTACCTTTGTGAAAGACGCGGAGTTGATGCTCTTGAAACCTTTAAAGATATATTAGATAACTACTTTGATGGTCAGTTACGAGGGCCTTTTCATACTGAAGCACGTAAGCAAGCCGGGTTTACAGATGCTGAGATGGCTTTGTTAGAAGGTCATGCATAATTTAGAGATTGGATTCTGTATTAGCTTTTTGTTTGGCTTGAGCTGCTTTTTTACGCTCCATTTCAACTTTCTTGCGTCGTGATTCTTTCGGATCTGCGATAAGCTTACGATAGATCTCAATGCGATCTTTATCATGCAAACTATTATTAAGCTTACATATTTTGCCGAAAACACCTACTTTGAATGTGTCTAAAGAGATTTCTGGGTAGGCCTCGAGGACGCCGGAGCGTTTAATGGCTTCTTCGACATCATAACTATCTGGTACTTCTAGTGAAAATATTCGTTGTTCATCGGGTAAAGCGTAACAGACTTCTATATTTATGTGGCTAGCCATACACTTCCTGAGCACGTTTAGAAAAAGCATCAACTAAAGAGCCTGATATTTGAGTAAAAACAGGGCCTAAGGCCATACTAATTAAACGATTTGAAAATTCAAAGTCCATATCGAGTTGAATACGGCATCCTTGGTTGTCACCAATCATCGCAAATTGCCAATGACCCTCTAAATGTTGGAAGGGGCCGTCGATTAATGAGATAGCAATAGATTTTCCGGGTAAGAGTTTATTTCGAGTAGAGAATTTATGATGGATCCCACCTTTAGCCAAATCAAGTGATGCAGAGATTTCTGTTTCTGTTCGGCTAATGATTTTACTACCATGACACCAAGGTAAAAAGTTAGGATAAGCTTCAATATCATTCACCAAAGCATACATTTGATCAGGGGTGTAAGACACTAGTGAGTTTCGAGTAATTGTCGTCATTGTTTACTTTGGCATTAGTGAAATTGGTTAATTCCACAACATATTTAAAAAGACAATAATAATGCCAGCGGGGGCAATATATCGGATTAGAAAACGCCAGGTTGAATAAAGATACTGGGGTTTAATATTAAGTTCTTTTTCACTTGAATCTTGGCTCATTATTCTACCTACAAATATGGCTATTAATAAACCACCGAGAGGCAACATAATATTTGCAGTGAGGTAGTCAAGTAAATCAAAAAAGGTGTTACCAAATACAGTCCATTCTGATGCAATATTAAATGAGAAAACAGTTAATAAACCAAGAGACCAAGTGACTAAACCCGTTATTACTGAAGCACGACGTCGACTAACTTCCTTATTTTCAACTAACCACGCTACAGCAGGTTCTATCAAAGAAATGGCGGAACTCCACGCTGCAAAGACTAAGAGTAAAAAGAATAAGCCACCAAAGAAAGCGCCACCCTGCATATGACCAAAAGCTATGGGTAGTGTGTGAAAAATAAGACCTGGGCCAGCATCAATGTCTAAACCATTAGCGAATACAAGTGGGAAGATAGCCATACCAGCTAATAAGGCAACGGCAGTGTCGGCGAAGGCAATAGCAAAGGTCATTTTTAAGATAGAAGCACTTTTTGGCAGATAAGAACCATAGACCATTATCGCGCCCATGCCTAAGCTGAGTGTGAAAAATGCATGACCCATTGCCGTTAGGACTGAATCACCAGAAAGTTTTGAAAAGTCAGCATGGAATAAAAAATCAATTCCTTGTTGAAAATAGATACCGGTATTTGCAGCGTAACCTACTAATAAAAATAGGATGGCGAGGAGGGCTGGCATTAAAAATTTAACAGCTTTTTCTAATCCTCCTTGAACTCCGCGAGCAACGACTATAGATGTGATGATCACGAAGATTGTATGCCAAGCTAAAAGGCGCTCAGGATCAGAAACAAGGGCGTTATAAATAGAAGTAGCCCCGTCAGCAGTAACCCCTTCGAATACACCAGAAAAGTTTCTAAAAACATAAGCAAGCGCTTGACCGGCAAAGACGCTGTAATAGGACATGATTAAAATGCCTGCCGTCAGGCCCAACCAGCCTAAATATTGCCAGTCTTGGGTTGTTTTCTCTTCTATTGCAAGACTATGAAGAGAGTTTACTGGGTTTTGACGGCCTCGTCGGCCCACGAGAATTTCGGCCATCATTACGGGTAAACCTATCAAGACGAGACAAGCAAGATAAACTAGAACAAATGCACCACCACCATTTTCACCAGTGATATAAGGAAACTTCCAAATATTCCCTAACCCAACGGCAGAACCCGTAGCTGCGAGGACAAAAGCCCAGCGAGACGACCATTGACCGTGAATAGATTGTAATGGTCTAGCCATATTGTGTTTTTTTACCTAAGGGTTTAAGTTGGAATAGCAGCCTCGTATGAGTTTTGCTATTTCTTGATGATGTAGCTATATAATAAACATAATGACTGATTTTATATAGTCCAAATCTTTTTATCTCCACAAATGGTTTTTATGATCTAAATTCACTAGGAGTTCAAGAACTACAGAGAATTGACTTAGATTAGTGATTAGCCGAGCGTTCAAGTCAACTTGCACTTATAATAGATACTATGGCCACAAAGAAAAGTAAAAAAGAAAAAGGTACAAGCAGTAATATTGCTAAAAATCGTCGTGTGCGTCATGACTTTTTCTTAGAAGATAATTTTGAAGCAGGATTGGTGTTGGAAGGATGGGAGGTCAAAAGCCTTCGTGACGGGCGTGGTCAGTTGAATGAAAGTTATGTTCAACTTCACCAAGGTGAGGCTTGGTTACACGGCTGCCATATTTCACCGATGTTATCGGCATCAACTCATATTCATCCTGATGACATTCGTCGTCGTAAACTACTATTAAATAGGGTCGAACTCAACCGTTTGGTAGCTGCTGTTGATAGAAAAGGTTATACCATCGTACCGGTTTCTATGTATTGGAAAAAGGGTAGAGCTAAACTTGAGATAGCACTGGCTAAAGGTAAGCAACATCACGATAAACGTGCGACCGAAAAAGATAAAGACTGGGCACGTGAAAAGTCTCGAATTTTTAGAAATAAATAACATATGTCTGGCTTGGATACAATCACTGACATATACTGTCTATATCGTACAACACTTTGGGGATGACTCTGGTTTCGACGTGGGTTACAAAACTTAAGGTGCATGCCGAGTATGTTAATTCTTCTCGTAAAACAGATTAACAAAATATAGTTGCAAACGATAACAACTACAAACTAGCAGCTTAGGCTTGCTAGCCATTGACTAAAGCCGTGCTTATGCGTTTAGGTTTCAATGGTCAATTCTCATAAGACAAGCCATAAGTATGCTTGGTACTGATGGTCTGAAACCTCTCAAGATCGCTAGTTATTTTCCCTGTTCATCGGGTAGTTTCTAGTTAAAATAATAGATGAAATAAGCATGTAGAGCTGAGAGCGGAGGATTTGCGGACGCGGGTTCGAGTCCCGCCATCTCCACCATATATAGGTTTCACAACCTACCAAGAAGAACTTAAAAGCCCATTACATATGGGTTTTTTTGTGCCTGTCGTTTCATAGCGTCATATAACATTCCTTTACATACCACCAATTATGGTGGTAGATTTGGTGGTAGATTGATACCTAAAAAGGAATCTACCACCAAATGCCATTAACTGATGTAAAAATAAAGAACGCCAAAGCAAAGATAAAGCCTGATGGTACAGCCACCAGCAAACTGTATCGAATGGCTGATGAAAAGGGTTTGTATCTTGAGGTTGCTCCAAGTGGAGGAAAGTTGTGGAGATTAAAGTATCGTTACGAGGGTAAACAGAAATTATTAGCACTGGGTGCTTACCCTGAAGTAAGTCTGAAACAGGCGAGAATGAAAAGAAATATTTTTCGCCAGTCATTATCTGATGGGATAGATCCATCACATTTAAGAAAAGCTGATAAGCAATCTGTAATGGATAAAGACAGCTTTGAAACAGTCGCCCGTGAATGGCACATCAAATTTCGCAATACCTGGTCAGATAGCCATGCTGATAAAACTATATTGAGATTAGAGCAAAAAGTTTTTCCTTGGCTAGGGAACAAGAATATCAATGACATAACAGCACCCGAAGTACTTACGATATTAAGACGTATTGAAAGCAAGGGCCATTTAGAAACTGCTCACAGAGTCAAGTCAATATGTGGGCGAGTCTTTAAATATGCTATATCGACTGGGCGCGCTGAACGAGATCCTAGTGCTGATTTGCAGGGAGCATTACCACCAACAAAAGAAAAGCATCATGCTTCAATAACCGATCCTGTTGCAATAGGGGCGTTGATGAGAGCCATACAGGACTTTACAGGCACAAGTATTGTAGCCTCAGCTTTAAAATTATCACCTCTAGTATTTGTCAGGCCGGGAGAGTTAAGAAAGGCAGAGTGGTCAGAGATCGATCTAAGCAAAGCTGAATGGCGTATATCAGCAGAAAAGATGAAAAGTTAGGCAAGCGAGAAATCAACAGAGCAGGAGACCCCAAAAAGATAGAAATAGCAGGAGAAGATCTGAGGAAACCAAGAGCAGTTATGGATCCAACGTTACCTTCGTTACGAGAAATAGAAGAACACACTTT
>Ga0209302_10001457_pt1 | contig 13792 bp, 8 predicted proteins | sample ArcOceMetagenome_2_FD_187445 | JGI IMG/M metagenome (GOLD analysis project Ga0209302, IMG submission 187445) | Marine eukaryotic phytoplankton communities from Arctic Ocean - Arctic Ocean ARC135M Metagenome (SPAdes) (version 2) | ecosystem: Environmental > Aquatic > Marine > Oceanic | place... | reverse complement strand
CCCAACCCCAACCCCAACCCCAACCCCAACCCCAACCCTACCCAGGTGCACGACGAGCCGGGCCCCTGGTTGCGCTACGGCCGCCTCGCCGGCACGACCTTCGCCGCGAGCGTGCGCGCCGAGCGATGGTCGGCCAGAGACCGCGGCAGGGCGGCGTCGCTCAACCTCGCGCGCCTCGGCCAGCGCGAGCGGCGCGCGTCGGTGATGCTGCGCTTCACCGACGTGTCGCACATCGACCTCACGCTCGGCTCCGAGGGAGGCAGCTCCTCCCTGGGGCAGCCGACCACCTCCCGCGACGCCGCCGAGGGGGCGCTGCTGCGGCCCAGCCGCCAGTTCCACATCGCCGCTTGGAACGCCGACCCGCCCAGCTGCGGTGCGGCCTGCCGCGCGGCGGCAGCGGCGCCGCCCCCCCTCGCGAGCGCCGCCGCGCACGTGGCGACGGAGGCGGAGGAGCTGCGGGAGGAGCTGCGGGAGGAGCGGCGCGCCTCGCAGCTGCAACTATACGCCTCGTCGCGGCGCAACGGCGCCGCCGGTGGCGCCGCCGGTGGCGCCGCCGCCAAGGCTTCGGTCTCGGTCTCGGTCTCGGCCTCGGCCTCGCGCCAGCTGAGCCGGTTGCAGCTGTTGCAGGCCATCCTGCAGACGCCGCCCACGGTGGAGGACGGCACCGAGTGGGGCGGCGAGGCGTGGGGCGGCGTGTGCGAGGCGCGCGCGCCCCTTTACGAGTCGCGCCTGCTCGAGCTCGAGCGCGCCCCCCTCCTGCCCACGCCCAAGGCGTCCAGCTGGACCGGCGGCACGGGCGGCGGCGGCACGGGCGGCGACGCCGGCGTGCCGCACCACTGGTCCGCAGGTACGGGGCTCGAGTGCGCGGCGTGCAAGCGCTCCCTCGCGGAGGTCGGCGCCTACTGCCGGCTGCAGCTACCCATGGGAGATCTCGCGCTCGGCCGCTTCGCGTGCGCGTGCAGCCTCGGCCGCACCTGCGCCCAGCTCAGCGCGGCCATCCTGCAGCGCGCCGAGAACACGTCCGCCTCGGCCCCCCGCAGCGTCTTCGCGTGCGCCGACCTGCCGTCGTGCGCAGGCTGCAACCTCAAGAACGGGCGGCACTGGCACGGCCCTGCAGCCAACGCCAGCGCCGCCGCCGCTGCTGCTGGGGATATGGTCGAGCACCACCAGCACCGCGTCGTCGATCCTAAGCAGCAGGGTGCGTCTCAGGACTCTACCGGGGAGTACAACCCTTGGGCCTCTGAGCCCAAGCGTGGCACCGGTCATCCCGACGCGCCCCTGTACGAAGACATCAACGACCCGTACGGCATCGCCGTCGCCAACGGCGACGGCGTGACGGTGGTAGACGCTATCGGCATCGTGCCCGACCCCGAGGAGATCATCACGACCCCGAGGAAGAACTCGCCGAGGAAGTCGCCGGTGCCGAACCCCCTGGGCAACGTGCCCGACGTGCCCGACCCCGAGGATGTCCTCACCGACGACGGCGGTGACGGCGGCCCGACGGTGGTCGATGCTGTCGGAAGCGTCGCCAACGGCGACGTCCTCGTGCCTCAAGACACCGACATCAGCGTGATCCAGCCGCTGGCGACACCCACGCCCTCGCCCTTTGTGGGCGGGGGCGTGCCGCGGGGCGTCCCGCGGCCGGCCGCGCTGCCCGACTGCATGAACCGGAGCTACGTGGCGGTGGCGATGGAGCGGCTTGCCAAGTTCTGCTTCTCGTTTGATCCGCAGGGCGTCGCCGACTGCCCGCTCTCGCCGCCGCCGCCGCCGCCCTTTGCGCCGCCGCCGCCAGCGCCGCCCGCCGCCCCCCCCTTCGGCGTGGACGGCTGCAAGGGTGACGGCGCGACCGAGCCGAGCAGCGACAACGGCACTAAGGTGGTTCTCAGCGGCTGCCCGACGGAGAAGCTCTCCCGCTACAGCCTCTATGGCGCCGCCGAGCAGCCCCCGCCGCCCGCAGTGCTGCTCTCGCCGCCGCCGCCGCCTCTCGAGTGCGCGGCGCAGTGCAAGGTGACCCCAGCCCTAGCCCTGACCCCAGCCCTAGCCCTGACCCCAGCCCTAGCCCTGACCCTAGCCCTAGCCCTGACGCTAGCCCTAGCCCTGACGCTAGCCCTAGCCCTAGCCCTGACCCTAGTCCTGACCCTAACCAGGTGAGCATGTCCATCGAGGAGGGCACGCTGCTGCGCAACAACCTGGGCGGGCTGGGCCCGTGGCGCAGCGGCGACGCCGAGATCCGTGTGGGCCGCGTCGGCGAGGTCGAGGGCAGGGCCTTCGACCTGCGCATACGGAACACCTCGGCCTACCGCGCGCCGAGCGCGGGCCTGCTCAATGGCCTGGCCGACGACGGCACATGCGACATGTCGATCCCTAACCCCAACCCCAACCCAAGCCCCAACCCCAACCCTAAACCCAACCCCAACCCCAACTCCAACCCTAACCCTAATCCTCACCCTCACCCCAACCCTAACCCCAACCCTAACCCTAACCAGGCCGCTTCGTCTCGATCTCGCTGCTTGAGGGCACCAGCGTCAACCTCAGCCTGAGTTTCGTCGACTCGGAGAGCGGCGCGCCCGTCGAGCTGCCCTGCCTCCACCTCGGTGCCTTCGGGCTTCACAATGGCGAGAATGGCGACGCGCAGGTCGGCCGCGCAGGGAGCTCAAACCCGAGGCTAGGCTAGCAGACCAGCCCATGAGTGAGTGGAGCCAGCCGGGGCTCGCAGGGCTTCTTCTGCCACTCAAGTAGTGTAAGTAGTTCTGCTACTCACGCGGCTGCGCCTTGCCTTGGACAGTGCCGCGAGAGCGTGGCGACGCCGACCGTCGGCGAGAGTGCGCTCGCCTCGGGCTTCGAGAGCTTCTTCCTCGACCCGGGCAGCAAGCTCAGCTCGCGCGTTGACGAGCGCGGCGACCTGCACATCCTGTCGGACAACTTGGCCGCCGCGGCCGATTGGCCGCTCCTTGGACCGTCGCACCTGAGCGAGCATCAGAAGGGGCGCTCCGTGCTGCTGCGCTTTCACGAGGTGGCCTCGCTCACCCCCAGCCTTAGCCTCAGCCTCAGCCTCAGCCTCAGCCTCAGCCTCAGCCTCAGCCTCAGCCTCAGCCTCAGCCTCAGCCTCAGCCTCAGGCTCAGCATCAGCCTCAGCATCAGCATCAGCATCAGCATCAGCATCAGCCTGACCCTAACACCCTAACACCCTAACCCTAACCCTAACCCTAACCCTAGCCCTAACCCTAACCCTAACCCTAACCCTAACCAGGTGGCCTCGCTCAGCCTGCGCCTCGGCTACCTTGGTCCGCCCGGCAGCAGTGCGGGCGGGCTGCCCGGCAGCACTACTGACGAGGCCGACTGCGGCGAGCGGAGCGCTCGGCGGGGCGAGCGGAGGTTCCACCTCGCCGGCTGGAACGCGGGGCTGCCTTGCCGTTACGTCGAGGAGGAGGCGGCGCAGCCCTCCTTCCTGCAGCAGGCCGCCGAGAAGCCCGAGACGGCCGCGGAGCCCGGCATGTGCATGGCCTCGCCCGAGGTGGCGGCGCAGAGCGTCACTGACCAGCAGGCGGGCCAGGTGCAGCTGTGCCAGCTGCCGGCTGACTTCGAGCGCTTCTGCACCGACTTCGCGCCGCCGCCGCCGGAGGGGCGCGACCCGCTCGCCTACTGTGCGCGCTTCATGAACGAGCTCGCACTGCAGCAGAGCGGCGGCGACCTGTGCGACGCCGCGACGGGCGCCTGGTTCGACGCGCCCGGCAGCGCCTGCCTGCCCTCGGGCCGCGCCGCGTGCAACGTCACCTACCCTGAGTGGGTCGGCGACGGCCAGTGCGACGGCGACGAGTATAACACCGTCGGCTGCGACTACGACGGCGGAGACTGCTGCAGGGCCACTTGCGTCCCCTCGGTGTACGGCTGCAGAGCCGCAGGCTCCGTGTACGGAGCGCCAGTCCCAGGCTCCTTCGAGCCTGATGATTGCATCGACCCCCGCGTCGCCGGCCTGCCCGTGCCCTGCGCACCGCCGCCGCCGCCGCCGCCGCCACTGCCGCCTGCGCCGCCCGGAGGCTACTCGCCCGTGCCGACGCCGACGCCAACGCACAACGCGCCGGCTCCGCTCGCGCCGACGCCCACGCCGGCGCCCTCTACGTCCAACGCCTCCTCCGTTGCTCCTCCGGGACCTGTGGGAGCAGTGACGGCGCTTGAAGCCTCGCAGCAGTTCAAGATCGAGGGGCGGCTCGCCAACTACACCGCCGGTGAGCTCGAGAGGCGAGCCCCGCTGGTCAAGGAATCGATCCGGTCCTTCGTCTCCAACCTCACGGCGGGCAGCTTCACGATCGTAACGACCACTGAAGGTGGGAGCGGCCCCAACGGGACCAGTGGGACGGCGAGCGCGACGGCGAGCGCCGGGGCGTACCGGAGCTACGGCACGCGGCGTGAGCGCAGGCGTGAGCGCAGGCGTGAGCGCAGGCGCGCACTCACCGCCACCTACAACGCCACGTACAACGACACAGATCAGGACGAGTGCGTCGGCTTGAGCGTGCGGATTGAGTTCGAGAACCCCTTGAGTGAGGCGATTGTCGTCGCGCTTAAGGCCGAGTGGCCGGGCCTCGTCCAAGACCCGCTCGAGCCGTACAACATCAGCGCGTGCAGCGACGCCCTCTTCACGGAGACGTACGCCAACGCCACCAACGCCACCAACGCCACCAACGCCTCGACGCCGACGCCCTATTGGCCCGATGACCCGCGCCCCGAGGGCCAGTGCATGCGCGAGCCCGGTAGCATCTCGCGGCGGATCCGCACCAAGCACGGCTGCTCCACGTGCAGCAAGCCCTCGGCCACGACACTGGGCGGCCAGCTCGTCGTGTGCCAGACGCTGCTCGAGGTCGTCAACGCCTCGTGCGCCGGCCTGCTCGAGGATGTCACCAACAGCTCGAGGCCGGCCGGGACGCCGTGGGGCAGCTGCCCGAGTAGCCGCCGCGTCAACGGCGTGCACGGCCTGCTCACCTCGCCCAGCGCGTGCTGCGGCTGCTGCGAGCACGCCCTCGCGCGCATACGCACCAAGGCCTTCTGCCTCACGCCCAAGCCGCCGCCGTGCAAGGGCGGGCCGGTCAACGGCAAGGGCGGCTGCGTCAAGCCCTTCAACGGGACGCTGCTCCGGCTGCCCAACGAGACAGTCAGACGCATCGTCGAGCTCGTCGAGCACACCTCCCAGCGGGCAACCAACGTCTGCGCCAACCTGCCTCCCGCGCCGCCGCTGCCGCCGCCGTCGCCGCCGTTGCCGCCGCCGCCGCCGCCGCCGCCGCCGCCGCCTCCCGCCGGCGAGTGCCCCCACGGTTGGGACCACGAGCAGTGCGTCGCGGCCTGCCCCGTCACGTATGAGGGCCGCAGCCCCGAGTGCGTGCAGTACTGCGCCGACACCTGCCCCGAGAGCCCGCCCGCCGCGCCGCCGCCGCCGCCGCCCGACGGCGCCAACGCCAGCAGCATCCGCCTGCTGCTCACTTGGTCGAGCGCCGAGCCGAGCAGCGAGGAGGTCGAGCGCGGCGTCGCGGCGAGCCTGCGTGACACGTGGCCCGGCTGCGAGGCGCACGTGGTCGAGATCGTGCAGACCTCGGCAGGCGGTGGCGGTGCGCCCATCTTCCTGCAGGCGCTCATCCCGGACAGCCTGGACCTGGAGGCCAGCGAGGCTGCGGCCGAGGCTGAGGGCAACGCCGACGTCACCTTCGACCTGGCGTGCAATGCGACCGACGCCGGCGCGGCAGATGCGCGCGGTGCCGCGAGCGAGCTCGCGTGCTCCATCGAGTTTGGCGCGACGCTCGCCCGCGAGATACCTGGCTCGGGCCGGCTCGAGGCGGTGCCCGAGGCGGGGCTCCTGGTGCTGCCCGCCTCCAAGGGGGGGTCTGGAACGGGCGTCGCCTACCCGCTACCCTGCTTGATGCCGGCGCCTCCTCCGTCGCCGCCCTCGCCGCCGCCCCCGCCGCCGCCCCCGTCGCCACCCTTTTCGCCACCGCCCTCGCCACCTCCGTCGCCGCCGACGCCGCCCCCGCCCCCATTGTACTCGCCGCCCCCGCCCCCGCCGCCTCCTCCGCCCCTCGACAACCCTCTCTCGCGCATATACTTCCTCGACATGGTCGTACCCGAGGGGGGGCACAAGGAGGGCGAGATCAGCCTCACGCAGCTCAGCGAGAACGTCACCGCCGCGCTCCCGCCGTGGGGCGACACGTCGCAGCTCAACGTCACGCTGCTCGACGTGGTGTACGAGGTCGAGGACTTGGCGAACTCCACCGTGCCCCAGATGTACCGGCGCCGCCACGCGGCGCGCAAGCTCATCCCCAAGTTTGCGGACGAGCAGGAGCGCGAGGACCGCAGGCGACAGGAGGCGGACGACGCGCAGAGGCGCAGGCTCACCAAGTTTGAGCGCGCGCAGGGCTATCGGCCCATGGTGCCTATGCCCATCATCGCGCAGACCGAGGAGCGGTGGGCCGACCCGGACCCGGAGATCGTGCTCGAGACGGGGACGACGGTGGAGCTCGTCTTCCAGGTGTCCCTGCCGCGGCAGTACGACCCGGAGGGGGCGAAGCGGCCGCTGAGCGAGGAGGAGGAGGCGGAGCTCGAGACTGAGGCCACCCTCCTCGCGAGCAAGATGGCGTGCCTTGTGCGCCAGGCCGCCAACCAGTCCGACCTGCCCGCGGTGACGGACGTCAACTCGAGCGAGACGGGCGGCTTCTGGCACTCCCAGTCCGACGGCACCGAGCCCTCCAACCTCACGTGCACCGATCTCGGACCGGTCGAGTCGCACGTCGCCTACTCGCCGCACATCGAGCCGACGCCCACGCCCGCGCCCGCGCCCGCGCCCACGCCCGCACCGGCCGCCGCACCGGTCGCGGCCGCGCCGGAGTCGGAGTGCGGCGACCACGACATGGAGCGCTTCTCTCTCTTCGTCGACCTGGGTCTGCTTATCCAGGAGGCGCAGGCGCTGGGCCTGCCCAACCGCAACCTGGCCCTCTCGCGCGGCGCAAAGGCGGCGGCCAAGGCCCGCGACCGCAGCCGCGCCCTCGGCCTCTTCCACCGCAGCGAGGGACACAACCGGAGGCTCGGAGGCGCCGCGGTGGCACGGCCCGACGAGGCGCGGCTCAACGCCTCGGGGGACCCGGCCGGCGTCTGTGGCGAGTGCTTCGCGGCCGGCAGCGGCAACGCCACGGCCGGCGCGTCGTGTGCCGCCGCGGTGGCGCGCGCGTGCCCGAGCCGCAGCCCGGGCGCGGCGGCCACCCCGCCGACGCTGCACGAGTACGACTTCTGCCCGCTCGTGGACACCCGCGTGAACAAGATCAACACCCTCAGCCTTGAGCAGGCCTCGGCGGTCGACGCGTGGCGCGCGGGGCACTGCACGCGCGACCGGTGGGTCTCGCAGTGGACGACTGCGACCGACACCTTCGGCTGCGTGCAGTGCGCCGCGCCGTGGTGGCTCGTCAACAGCAGCTGGTCGGCCGCGGCGTGCATGCACTTCTGCCAGGGGGGCGAGGTCGTCTCGATGCTGCAGACGGCCGTCGACTCGTCGGACGCGCGCGAGCTCCTGCCCTTTGGCGTCGTCGTCGACGGCATCTCCTCCGCACACACGCAGATGCAGCACAGCGGCGCCGCCCTCGGGGGAGATCTCCAGCGCGCGGTGCACGCGATGGCGCTCGCGTCCAACGATGTGCTCGCAGTGATGCACCTGCACATTTGCTCGCCTCCGAAGGTCGCCATCAACGCCAGCCGCGCCAGCTCCCGCTCCCTCGGACGGCTCAACCTCGTGCCGGGGTACAACCTGACGGGCTACATGCACAACGCGACCAACGACACGGTGACGCCGCCGCCGAAGGACGTGCCGACGGCCACGGACTGGGCGACCCAGTTCTCGTGCTCGCTGCCCCGCATGAAGCAGAAGGGCGACGTGTTAGACGACATCATCATCCCCGAGCTGGGCGTGATGACCTGGGGCATGACCGAGGAGATCCTCTGCCCCAACGAGACCGTCTACGCCGAGCCCCCGACGAGCCCGCCGCCCAAGACGCCGCCGCACCCGCCGCCGACGCCGCCGCCGCCGATGCCGGCGCCGAGCGCGAGCCCCTCGCCTGTGGAGGATGGCGTGCTCACCCACCCGTTTGGAGGCGCCGACTTCACGGAGGCGGAGGAGGACGCGCACCGCTTCCCACTCTTCAAGGCCACGCCCTTCCGGAAGAACGCCACGCGCAGCGGCAAGCTCCGGGACGCCGAGCCGCAGGAGCCCTTCACCAACGCCTACTCGCCCGCCGAGGCCAACGGCACGCACATGGACGGCACCGAATACCAGAAGGACGTCCAGCACAGCTTGATCCCGGTCGTGCCACTGCAGCCGAACGAGCGGCTGGCGCTCGGGCTCGCGGTGGCGGTCGTCGTGCTCGCCACCCTCGTGGCGGTCTGGCAGGTCGCACGCTACTGGCGATCCCACAGGGTGGTCGGTGCCGCGGCTGCGGAGGGGGATTACGTCCCCTACACCCCTGAGGAGAGGGGGGGCAGCACCAGAAAAGAAGAAGAACCAGCTGAGTGAGCTTAGGCCTTAGCATTTAGTTTGGTTTATTTAGCCGTAAATGAGTGGAATAGGCGCATGCACATAAACTATAATAGTCAGTTTTTAGACACCCATTCACAACGCGACCTCTCACCTCACCGGACCAGCGCCGACATCAACTCAAGAGAGAACGTTAGTGTCTATTCCTCTAGATCGCGGCAAGCGCAGTGCATAAAGCGTGTGTATATTTCCACCGGGTTTTCCTTCGGCTCGTTGACGTTGTCGTGTCTCGGCTCTCTCGCCCCCTTTTCTAATTCTATGCGCTACGGTAACCAAAACTAACGCTATATCGTATCATTCGCACAGTGCGAGAGAACACGGAGAGCTACGGTACGTCATGGGCAGCTCGCCTCCCCCCCCCCCCCCCCCCCCCCCCCCCCCCCCAACCCTTCTGCGCGCGCTCGGCCGCCGCCGTACAACATGTTGCGACTTGCGTTCGCGTGCTCTGCAACCAACCTTACCGCACGTCCTGCCGACAGTCGCGCATGCAGACGGGGCACGAGGGCTTGTCCTTCAGCCAGCGAGCGACGCACATCGCGTGGAAGGTGTGTGCGCACGCGGGGAGGATGCTCAGCTCATCGCCTGGGATGCACAGGGTTGCAGACTGGGATGCACAGGGTTGCAGACTGGGATGCACAGGGTTGCAGCTTGGTCTGCAAGCAGGAAGGGTGCTGATCTCATCTCATCTCATCTCATCTCATCTCATTCCGTCGAGGGTGCAGGTCCTCACCCTCTGTGGCTCTACTCACCATGGCTCTACTTACTACGGTATTCTCACCCTCGTCGTACTCGTCCTGGCACACGACGCACAGAGCGTCCTCCCCCTGCAGGGCATCCTTGGCACCGAGGAAGGCGCGCCTGGTTAGGGCTAGGGTTGGGGTTAGGGGTTAGGGTTGTGGTTAGGGTTAGGGTCAGGGTTAGGGTCAGGGTTAGGGTTGGGGTTAGGGGTTAGGGTTGGGGTTAGGGTTAGGGTTGGGGTTAGGGTTGGGGTTAGGGTTGGGGTTAGGCCGTACCTGGTTAGGGGTAGGGGTAGGGGAAGGGGTAGGGGTAGGGGTGGGGGAAGGGGTAGGGGTAGGGTAAGGGTTAGGGAAGGCGCGCCGCGGCAGCGCGTGCAGCTGCGCGCCGCTGAAGCCCTGGTCGACTGCACCGCCGCGCGTCTGCAGAGGGTGCAGTGAGGGTGCAGTGAGGGTGCAGTGAGCGTGCAGTGAGCGTGCAGTGAGCGTGCAGAGGGATGCCGAGGGTGCGGACGGGCGGAGGGTGCAGAGGGGTGCAATGAGAGTGCAGAGGGATGCAAAGGATGCGGAAGGGCAGAGGGTGCGCCTGCTCCCGCGTGGGAGCTGCTCCACTTACTATGACTCCACTTACTATGACTCCACTTACTATGACGCCTGCTCCCACTCGAGCAGTTCCTCATAGGTCGCATTCTCGGGCGGAGCGGCTGAGGCCGCGGCCGCCATGCCGCCGAAACCGCCGCCGCCGCCGCCGCCGCCGCCGCCGCCGCCAGCGGCATGGCCGATGCGCTGCGCGATGTAGCAGCGCATGCACCACTCGTACCCTGGGTTGGCGCGCGCCACACCGCAGCGCGAGCATGGCCGCGCGACCCCGGCGCCAGACCCGGTGCGCGACGCTTGGAAGCAGCCCTCGCACAGGCCGAAGCCGGGGTTGGCGGGTGCGGCAAAGCATCCGGTGCATGGTGTGACAGCGGGGCGTCGCTGCTCGTAGCATCCTGTGCAGTACGGGTAGCCTGGGTTGGCGGTGGCTGACTCGCAGCTCTCGCACCGCGACGCGAGCCACGCCGCGTAGTCGCCGTCACCCGCGGTGTCCTTGCTGCACGTCGGCGAGGTCAGGTCAATCGTGCCACCGCCGCTGCTGCTGCTGCTGCCGCCGCTGCTGCTGCCGCGGCTGCGGCGGCTGACGCTGGGCGTGTCGGATGTTAGATCGATCGGTTCCGAGACGGGTCGCTTCCTCGACATCTGCACACGAAAAGGCGCGCGCGTGGAGCCCGCGGGGTCAGTCAGCAAAGTGCGCAGGTTATATCTGGGGGCTACACGCGGCACACGGGACTGGATGATCATCATCTACGGCACTGGGTGTCGCGCCCTGTACAGGGTGTCGCGCGGCTCGAAGCCGGCAGGGTTCAGCAGCAAGTTTGGGGTGTGGCAGAAGGACATGCAAGCCAAAGGACCGGCGAGAGGGGAACACGCCCTTCCGTTGTGGGTGGGAGGGAGTTCTGTCTGATCACTTTCTTTCTCCTCTTTGAAACACGGTCGTTTCTCGCCTCAACGTGAGGGTTCTAAATCTCTCCCACCCTGCAACACCATATGCAACAGGCTGAAGATCCACTGAACAGCTTTCTTCGTGACGCATCTTCATCGATCGTCACACGCACCATCATGTCAGGTGTGTGCTAGCGCGTGCAGTGAGCGCGGTCTAGTGAGGCCCGGTTCGCCCACACTCGCCATACACTCGCCGTCTCGCTCCCGAACCCCAGCAGCTCAAAACATTCAAAATAGGGGAAGCGCATACGCCATTGAAGTTAGTTGTCTTAAACAACGCTAAGTAGCCGGTAAGAGAACGGACGGATATAGATGGTTAGGTTTCAGGCACGCGACTCGCGACGCTACACAATTCCGCAATGCTGGGCCCTCACACCCAGACACATTATCTTATCTCACATTCCCCTTATAGCATTTTGACGGGTTTTAAGGAATTGCGAAGTCGTGCCAGATTAACCTCCCAATGTCTGTCTGTCTGTGACAGAAGGAACCCGAAGGTCGGAGCGTGTCCGCTCGACTGTGTGAAGAACATCGGCCCGCTCGCTTCTCGGGCCGGCCAATGGCCAGCGGTGGCGCTGGACCGGCGTCGCAAAACGCGGAGGAGCTAACCGCACCGCCAGAAGGCATGTACTGGGTGCAGATGCAGGGCCTCTGGGCGCTCCGACCCGTCGTCGATCTCGATTACAACCGCGAGAGAGAACATAGCACCCAGCCCACTGAGCGCCCGGCCAGGTCGACGCTCGAGCAGCAGAGGGCCTCGTCGTCGAACGCCGACCGGCAGTGGCTGTCGCAGACCGCAGGCGCGGCATGCAGTGCCGCGGCACTCACTGTAGCCTCCGGGCCTCCGGGAGGAGAGGGCAGCTCCCGGCTAGAGCAGCTGGCGCGAATGCAAGGCGTCCTCGAATTTCACCACGAGCATGCGCAGTCGGCGCCAGTGCACAGTGGCCCCGAGCGGCCGAACGAGGCCAACCCGACAGCTCTGGTTCAACAAGGTGTCCTTCGACCACCGCAGGCCGTAACGGGGCAGCTGCATCCGACCTGGCCCGAGTGGTTCCTCCAATGGGGGCGACGTGTCGAAAACGACGGGGGCTCCGACCACGCGCCCGACTCGCCGGCGCCGCCTTCCGCGCCACCGTCGCCGCCCGGGACGCCGCAGCGCAGCATGGTCAAAAGTGCGACAGCGCAGCCCCGTTGCCAACACCCACACAGCTCCAGAAGCCCGCCCTCACAGGGCGGCCGGCCTCTGGGCCCGAGAGGAGAGCCCCTGGCACTGAGATGGCGGAGTAGAGGCAGCAGCGGCACCCTGTGGGCCGGTAAGCGGCCGGACCTAGGCCGGACCGAGCCGCCGACTTCACTGCTACTTCACTGTGCCCTTGACCATCCAGGCAGCATAAACTCGACAGCGAGTGGTTCTACCCCCTCAGCTGCGGGGGGCGCTGTTGCCGAGCCCGTTAAAGCCCGTGCTGGGCGCAGCTGCTGCCTGTAGTCCTAGCTATGCTGCGCTCGCTCATCGACATGATTCGGCGCATCGAGCCCATACATCGAGCCTAGCTAGAGCCCAGCCTGACCGCCGGACATCCCACGCTGCTACTGGACTACACCCCGCATTGCTGACGAACTTATGACGAACTGCGTGCTGCTTGCGACGGCCTCCAAGGAGACTATCGCTGCCATCCTGTCCGTCATCGGCACCTCGGCACAGCCATGCAGTACAGGCGCGATCTGCTGCTTCCTGGTAACTTCCTGGTACAGGGCGGCTCCCAAGGCTCCTATACCCCTTCGTTCCCGGAAGAGGTGCGCTCGCCGTGCACGTGCGCGTGCACTGCACAAGCGACGCACATCAAGAGCACCACGCCCCCGGTGAATGCACTCTGAACACGTGTCCTAACACATAGACTTGCATGCGCGCACAGGCGCGCTGCGCGCTGCGGCAGGAGTCTGGCCACCTTCCTGGGAGGCGCTGCAAGCGTTGATCGGCCAGATCTACTTGCAGCACCGCGAGTGACGCGTAGGTGATGCGAGGCTCGCAGCGCTGACCGTTATCCTCCGTTGCTCGGGCGGCGCATTCCCCCTGGCGTTCGGACTGGCGCGCTGCACCTCGCGCGCACCTCACGCCGCGCAGCAACACAGTGCGTACACACTGCGCACCTGGAACACTAGGAGTCTCATCTCATCATGCTATCATCATGCTGTCATCTCTCTATCTATCTAGAGTACGGGAAGGTATGCTAATGAAATGTGGGCATGCGAGCGACGCTAGCGTGCGTTCGGTCTTTCATAGACAAGTAGGCGGTGGCCCGATATCTATTTCAGGTTAGAGGTCACATGATGATTTGACTTAGCAGCGGGATCTACTCGTAAGGGGGGGGGGGGTAGTGCGTGGAGGATCTACGAACTCGAAGAAAGGCACCCGGTATACCCCCTCTACAGTGATTCAATTGGTTTGAATCCACAGCGGAAAACGCTCCGCGACTACCGATCCAGCGACCGTACTCACTGTGAGCCTCGGCATGCAGATCAGATAGATACGATTCTTGTGGGTTTCACGACGCTACACGACTCGCGACGCGATGCCTGCACCACGACTACACAATTCCGCGATGCCTGCACCAGGCGGGCGAGGTCAGTCAAGGTCTACAACACCATCATTTCGAAATCGTGATCCAACTTTAGAAAGAGATATTTATAGTCACACCAGTAGGAGCCATTTTCGGAGCTGCGAACTTGGCGCGGAATTTGGATTCGGGCAGCATTCCGTTGGCCAAACGAAGCAAGGAACGCGACCCTCCGGCAGCCAGGACACACGAGGGCAACCCACACGATGCTCGTGGACGATCTTCCTCACCCGCCGATGCCCATGGCACCCGCCGGGGTCTCGCCGCACCTGCTCCGGCGGCCTCTCTCACCCTGGCAGCCTCAAGCCGCACCGCCTCCCAGCCTGCTGAGCATTGGTACC
>Ga0209302_10001453_pt1 | contig 13803 bp, 10 predicted proteins | sample ArcOceMetagenome_2_FD_187445 | JGI IMG/M metagenome (GOLD analysis project Ga0209302, IMG submission 187445) | Marine eukaryotic phytoplankton communities from Arctic Ocean - Arctic Ocean ARC135M Metagenome (SPAdes) (version 2) | ecosystem: Environmental > Aquatic > Marine > Oceanic | place... | reverse complement strand
CACAAAAAAATATGTACCTACAATAATGAAAACACAGTAGTTGCAATTAGCAACGACCAAACACCTACGCCTATCCCTACATCTACAATCCTTGTAGAGAAACAAGATGATATGCCTGACATGAAAGAGTTAATAATTGCCTTGATGACACAAAATCAAAACATGCAAAAGCAAATGTTAGAAATGATGCCTCAATGTGGGAATACAACCAATAACAATACCATGTCAAATAGTCATAACAAAACCAATAACTTCAACGTGAATATGTTTTTAAATGAGCATTGTCAGAATGCCATGAATATCTCTGATTTTATCGAATCGTTACCGATAACACACAAAGAGTTGGATAATACCAGAAAATACGGTCTCTCTGAAAGCATATCAAATATGGTAATCAAGGGTCTAGATGATATGTCTATTTATGAGCGTCCGATCCATTGTACAGATCCAAGCCGAAAAACGGTATACGTGAGAGATAATGACGAATGGGTAAAAGACGACAACAATGTAATTATGCAAAGAAATGCTGTACGGTTAGCCGTGAAACAGCGAAACAATGTAAAACTGTGGCGTGATCAGTATTTGGAAGGGAAAGAGTCGGACCGTACACACCTGGATTATCATGATATGGCACTGAACTGTCTTAAATATATTGAAACAGATGAAAAAGAAAAGAATAAAATAGTCAAGAAGATATGTCAAGTGACGCACTTAACGGTGGATATGAAGCAGAAACTGATGTCGATTCACTGAGGTAATCGAAAGCCCCGCATAGTAAATACTATGGTGTAATTAGAATATAAATATTTATGAGTATATTTATGTATTGTTATGAATGTGTGCTTAAATGAGAATACGGTAGCTCTAGAGGAAATGTTGCACATAGTTAGTGAATTGTATGAAAAATATAAAGAAAATAAACCAGTCCAAGAGAAATTAATACAAAATGTGACACATACCTTGCCTGAAATGTTGAAGAATACAGATAATACAATTGTTGAAAGAGAGAAACGTCGCAACTATTTAGAGACAGAATCTGACATATTTAATAGGAGTTTTTTACACAAAAATAAATATTATTATCATACAACGTCTGAAATGTTTTTTGAATATACAAACGATACATTTTCCATAATAAAGGAAGATGATATTCAGCATAAAATTCTCACTAGTATATCATCGAATAAACATCTTCTTGATTGGAAATATAAATTAAAGGTGAATATTCTAAAAAAAATAAAAGATAGAGATATATTTTCATGTATTCCCGAGTCATCAACTATTCAGAATGTGATTAAGCGCGTATCGCAGTCGTTTGCATTAAATAGAATTTCCGCGAAATACTTTCTTACTATACTTGGAGACGTACTTTTAAAGAAAGACAATCACATATATTTTATATCACCAAAAACCAAGACATTTTTAAAAGAATTAAGTAATCTAAGTTGTATCATGTTTGGAACCCCCAACTTATTTAATATTTTTAAATTCAAATATTACGATCATAAATTAAGTGATTGTCGTATTGTAAAATGTCGTGAATACATAGATATAGATAGTTGGAGTCCGTATTTTAAGAAAACAAATGCGTTGGATTTATTTTGTGTAGCAGCACATTATTCGTGGAGGTTTAAAAATGCGGATAGGTATTTATTAGAACATAGTAAAGACGAAGCCTTGCAAAATTACAGTATGTTTTTAAAAAATAATACAGAAGATGACATAGTAACCATGTTTATGAATAATAATATTGAAAAAAGCGACGATTGTTCAATTTCATGGAAAAATATGTTTTATTTATGGAAACAATTTATTTCAATACAGATGATCCCAAATATGTTTTTTACAGCAAATCTAAAGAATAAATTAATAACACATATGCAATATAATTCAGAAGACGATAAATTTATGTGTGTTACTAGTAAGAATATACCGAATGTAATAAAATTTAAAACATTTTGGGAAGAACATATAACTTATGATATACATAATAATGAAGAATTAGAAATAGACGAATTATCTTCCTTGTTTTATGCAAACACGAAACAACAAATCCATGAATCAACATTAATGGATCTAATAAAACACTTTTATCCGGACGTTCAAATAGAAGACGACAAGTATTTATTGAATATTAATTGCAACCTATGGGTTAAGCCAGTGGACATATCAATATTTGTAAAAAAATATTTTTTAGACGATGCTAAAATGAACGATACATCGAGTATATCATCCAATGAATCATCACAAGATGCATCTATCAACCAATTATATGAATATTACAGCACGTATTGTAAAAATAAGTTTATCGTAAGTAAACGATACTTTGAAAAATATATGAAATTTGAGTATGCAACCTATATATATGATGAAAATTTTGTAAAATCGAGTGTTTTTGAAATTATGTGATGATATATGCTGTATATATTTGAAGGACTATAAAATATTATGAATAAAACATTAATAATATTTTTGTTTATGGTGTATCGTTTTCATTTCGAACGATGTAGTATACTCACTAAGAATACATTTACTTTTTTCTGTGAGACTTTTTCATTGTCTTGGAATGCTTCTTGACAGAACCAAACTTTCCCTTCTTGGTGAAATATCCAGCTTTCTCTAAACGTTTCTCCTTCTTGGCGGTTCCGTGCTTCTTGCGAGATACAATTCTACCATGCTTGTTCATTAACAATTGGTGTTTCTCTAACCCTCCAGGTGTCTTCATAGCAGTTCCATGCCATACTTGAGCGCGGGAACCTTCAAGTTGATCATATACGTGATTACCGACGTGATATTTACCATCTGCAGCCTTGTGATGACGTTTCATTATAATCACTAGAGAGAATATTATTTTTGTAAAATGGCTAAATATTCTAAATATTCTAAATATTCTAAATATTCTAAATATTCTAAAATCACAATCACAATCACAATCTAAAATGTATTTTTTGGTGGGGCACCAGATCCTTGTGGAGCACCAGAACGAGAACCGAAAAGATTTGTTGGATTGTGTACAATTTTATATCTAGATCCACGAGTAAAGCGCGAATTCCGTATATTTTGCGCAGCACGTTGATTTTGTGTTAAAGTTCTTGTAATATTAGAACCATTTTGTTCAGGAATAATTACTGGACACGGACAATTACTCTTAGGTTTTGGTGGAGGAGGTGGAGGTGGTGGGTGCTGAGGTGTAAATCTAGACCCTATACCATTACCAATACCGCTTATTGCATTACTAGATGCGTTGAACCAGTTAATAGCATCATATGAATATTTTGTTGTGATAGTATTTGTGCTTCTACCAACTGCAACCCATAACCGATTACCACTATTATCTAAACCCCATGTAACATCATATCCTGTATCATTAAAGTTTCCACTTGTAATATTATTCCAATTAATACCGTCACTAGAATACTTTATGGTATTACCACTATTATCACCTCCTACGGCTACCCATTTATAGTTTCCCGAATTATCAATACCCCATGCACAACCAAGACCTGTATTTGAAAATACATTAGAAACAACATTAGACCATATTATGCCGTCACTCGAGTATTTTATGGTGTGTCCTGCCAAATCTTGACCAACAGATACCCATAAACTTTCTCCGGAACCGTTTACACCCCATCCAACATTCTCACCTTGGAGTGAAAATTGGTTTGATGTAACATTATTCCATATTTTGCCATCACTAGAATATTTTATCGTGTTACCGCTAATATCGGTACCAACTGCAATCCATTTTCCAACAGTATATGCATCCCCTCCCCATACAACTCCACTACCTTGTCCATTGCCAGCACTGCCATCAAAAAATGTATTTGTAGAAACATCTAGCCACGTACTACCGTCACTCGAATATTTGATTGTATTGCCACTACTATCACCACCAACAGCAACCCATAATTTATTTCCAATAGCATCTTCACCCCAACCAATATTGCCTCCACTTCCATAACTCCCCGAAAATGTATTACTAGATGCATCATTCCACGTAACACCATGATCGTCTGAATATTTGATATTATTATTTGAATTATCTTCGCCTACCATGATCCATCGTCCATTACCATTACCGTCTTCACCATAGGCTACGTGATTTCCGAAAAGACTAAATGGATTGTCAGTTGAATCGAACCATATACTTCCATCGTTACTTATTTTTGTATCGTATGCATTTCCTGAAAAATCGGAACCAACTTCTATAAAATTCACAGTCATTCGTTGTGGTATGTATATTACATCAATAGAAAAGAATAAAAATTGAAACTATTTAGAAAATATCCAACTTGTCAATATATAACTGACAATATGAGTGATCAAACTAGTCTAAATAAATACCAAAAGCTTACAGACCGTGAACATATTTTGAAAAAGCCCGATACTTATATTGGCTCTATTGAAAATACTGAACATGTCGATTACCTATTCAATGACGTAGATAATGGAATTTATCATAAAGAATTTCAATATATACCGGGCCTTTATAAGTTATTTGATGAAGGAATTGTAAACTGTCGTGATCATGTGATTCGACAAGGACAAGCAGTAAAAGATAATGTGACAAATGCACTACCAGTTTCGAATATTGACATATCTATTAGCGATGATGGTATTATTACAATGACAAATGATGGTAACGGAATTGATGTTGCACAACATCCTGAATATAAATTATGGATTCCTGAAATGATATTTGGTCATTTGAGAACTTCTACAAATTATGATGAAAAAAAGAAGGAAAAAACAGTGGGAGGGAAAAATGGATTTGGTTTCAAATTGGTTCTTATATGGTCATCGTGGGGCAAGATCGAGACAATTGACCATACACGTGGTCTAAAATACGTCCAAGAATTTAAAAACAATCTAACAGAAATAGGTAAACCAACGATTACTAAATGTAAAAATAAGCCATATACAAAAGTAAGTTTTAAACCCGATTATGCAAGATTAGGTATTGATGGTCTATCGCCTGATATGATATCATTGTTTAAGAAGCGTGTGTATGATATATCAGCAGTTACAGATAAATCCGTAAAGGTGAAGTATAATTCTACACTGGTTCCTTGTAAAAACTTCGAACAGTATATTGATTTATATGTTGGCAATAAAGTAGAAACGAAACGAGTATACGAAAGTGGGCACAATCGTTGGGAATATGCAGTATGTTTAACACCTACTGACGAGTTCCAACAAGTAAGTTTTGTGAATGGTGTTTATACATCGAAAGGAGGAAAGCACGTTGAATATATTATGGGTCAAATTATTCGTAAATTATGCGCATATATTAAAATAAAAAAGAAGGTTGATGTTAAACCAAATACCATTAAAGAACAGTTAATGCTCTTTCTCAGATGTGATATAGATAATCCGTCGTTCTCTAGTCAAACGAAGGATGAACTTGGAACCGCTAGTTCTAATTTCGGTTCGTCGTGCTCAGTGAGTGATACCTTTATTGAAAAGATTGCTAAAATGGGTGTTATGAATGCTGCATGTGCGTTGACTGAAGTGAAAGACAACAAGGCTGCTAAAAAGACAGATGGATCTAAAACCCGCAATATTCGAGGTATCCCTAAGTTGATTGATGCGAATTTTGCAGGAACATCGAAGTCAAAAGATTGTACATTAATTCTATGTGAGGGTGATTCAGCGAAGGCTGGTATTGTATCAGGATTAAGTAAAGATGATCGTAATACGATTGGTGTATACCCGATGAAGGGGAAGATATTTAATACACGTGGCGAAGCATTGAAACGAATTAATGAAAACAAAGAAATTATTGAAATAAAACAAATATTGGCTTTAGAAACTGGCAAAAGTTATACACAAGAAACTGCATTATCTACACTTAGATACGGAAAGGTATTATTTATGACTGATCAAGATTTGGACGGTTCACATATCAAGGGACTAGGTATTAATTTATTTCAAGATCAATGGAATTCACTTTCTACGATTCCTGATTTTATTGGATTTATGAACACGCCAATTTTGAAAGCAAAGAAAAATGGAAAGGAATTGTTATTTTACAATGAAGGTGAGTACAATGATTGGAAAGAACAGAATGATACAAAGGGGTGGAATGTTAAGTATTATAAGGGTTTAGGTACCAGTACTGGTAAGGAATTTAAGGAATATTTCGAACATAAAAAGTTGGTCTTCTTTAATCATACTGGCGAATCAAGTGATAATATTATTGATATGATTTTCAATAAAAAGAGAGCAGACGAACGGAAGGAATGGTTATCCAAATATGATAGAAAGAATTATTTAGATACCGGACACGAGAATGTAACTTATGAAGATTTTATTAATAAGGAATTAATCCATTTCTCTAAATATGATTGTGAACGATCTATTCCAAATATGATGGATGGACTCAAAATCAGTTTGCGAAAGATATTGTATTCGGCATTTAAGAAAAATCTGAAAACGGAGATTAAAGTAGCACAGTTTAGTGGGTATGTTTCCGAACATTCAGGATATCATCATGGTGAAGCCAGTTTAAATGCGGCTATTGTAGGACTTGCACAAAATTATGTTGGAAGCAATAATATTAACTTGTTTCAACCAAATGGTCAATTTGGAACACGATTACAAGGAGGCAAGGATTCAGCCAGTGAAAGATATATATTCACGCAATTAAATAAGTTAACCAGGCTTATTTTCCGAGAAGAAGATGATGCAATCTTAGAATATCTGAAGGACGATGGCGATCCGGTCGAACCCATGTTTTACTGTCCTATTATTCCAATGGTATTAGTGAATGGTTCTAAAGGAATCGGTACAGGCTTTAGTACAGATATATTATCATATGATCCTAAAAAGATTATTCAATACCTAAAACAAAAATTAACACAAGAACCCAATAATAACAACGATGAAACATCGATTGAATTAATGCCATATTATAGAGGGTTTAACGGTTCTATTCACAAAACAGAACCTAAGAAATATATTGTAAAGGGATGTTATAGCAAAATAAACGACTATAAAATAAAAATTACAGAATTACCTATAGGTCATTGGACGGACGACTTTAAACAGCACCTAGAAAATCTTATGGAAAGTGATAAAGATAAGAACGACAAGGTAAAAAAAGCAAGACCATTTGTAAAGGAGTATAGTGATTTGAGTACAGACACAACGGTTGATATTGATGTTACATTTAATGAACCAATTGACGAAACATTTGAAAAAAACAACACGTATGTTAATAAACTAGAGAAGACGTTAAAGTTATACTGTAATCAAAGCACCAGTAACATGCACATGTTTAATGAAGATGAAAAACTAATGAAATATTCAGATGAACAACATATTATATCATCTTATTATCCGGTACGACTAGAATACTATGATAAGCGAAAAACAAATATGATTAATAATTTAGAAAAAGAATTATTGCTTCTATCAAATAAGTCAAGATATATTGTTGAAGTGTTAGATGATACGATCGAACTAAGACGCAGAAAAAAACAAGATATAGTAGAAGAATTATCTAATAAAGGATATATCACGATTGATGATGACGCAGATTATAAATATTTGTTGAAAATGCCAATGGATAGTGTAAGTGAAGAAAATGTAAATAAGATTATGAAAGATACGGAGTATAAACAACAAGAAATGTTACATATTCAAAATACAACGATTCACCAAATGTGGTTAGATGAACTAACTATTTTAGAGACAGAATTAGAAAAAGTTGGTTCTCACATGTCTTCGTTGATTCCAACAAACTCAAAATCAGTATCTTCTAAAGCCATGAAAATGAAGGTAAAGGTAAAGAAACCCGGAAAAATGTAAGTAGATAATTATTATGATAACAAAATAATTATATATATATATATATTTGAAGACTTACACACACTCCAATTGTTCAACCAATTGTTCAACCAACTTCACAATTGAAAACATAAAACATAAAACATAAAACATAAAACATAAAACATAAAACATAAAATTATTATGCACCTTAAAACCATTTTTTTAATTCCAATGTTTTGTTATTGAAATCGGGTTGTGTAGGTCTAGGAATAGGAGTGTACATAGTACTAGCATCTCGTCTATAATTAATATAGCCTTGTGCTTCGCCATATACTTGCTTGACACAATAGTCAATAACCATACCATTTAATTGTTCTATTTGTTTAGTAATATTGTCTAATTGATTTGTCGAATTTTGTAAAAATACACTTCTCATAATAATTTTTAAGGTGTCGTTATTTTGAGGTGCAATAATATATTGTTCCTTCGATTTATTATATACACCAGCGCGTATACCATTTTGAACAATCGTTATATTTTGCTCTGAGAAATATGCTATGGATAAATTTGAAACTTCCCAATTTCCGTTCATTGCGTCACTAAATGATGTTGTTTTCTCTGTAGAAATTTTATCATATAATGAAAATTGATCGGCTGGTGGTTGCATGATATTTATTCTTCCGTTTGTAGTTACACAATTCATCTATATTAGAATGAGAGAAAAATATATTGAAAACCTCACCGTATAGAAAAAAATATTCATAGATTATATAATGAATTTTCAAAAAATAATTTTAAGTGTCGCAGGTCTCATGTTAGTAATAACATTATTGATTATTGGATATTCCATGTACTTTATGAAATATGATACTAAATTCCCCCCGAGTATTAGCCAATGTCCTGATTATTGGGTAAATGAACATTTAGAGGCAAATATGAATAGTAATTCATCTAGTTCTATGTGTAGTAATGTCAAAGATTTAGGTAAAGACATTTGCCCCAAACAAATGGATTTTAACGACTCTGTCTGGCAAGGAAATAGAGGCATGTGTATGAAACAGGTTTGGGCACGTGAATGTGATTTAACATGGGATGGTATAACAAACAACAACGAAGTTTGTAAATATTAAGGTTTTAGGTTTTAGGTTTTACCCATTGTTCATATGTCTAAAATTTGTAAAAAGGCGAAAAGAGTATAAAAATAATTTATGTATATTCATATCAAGATGGAATTTATTGATTTGAATAAAATATTAAATCGTAGACAAATAGAAGAAGATATTACCACTTTTTTACATCATTTCCAACAACATAAACACGAACTAACTACTAAACGTGGCATATATCTATATGGAAATCCAGGAACTGGCAAAACGTCATTTGTTATAAATTTATTGAATAAATTAAATTATGATGTTGTTAAATATGATGCTGGCGATATTCGAAATACATGCATAATGGATACAATAACTAAGCACAATATGTCAGATAAGAACGTTCTATCTATGTTGCACAAGAAAACCAAGCAAATAGCAATCGTAATGGATGAAATCGATGGCATGAATAATGGAGACAAAGGTGGTATAAATTCTTTGATCAAAATGATTCGACCAAAAAAAACAAAAAAACAAATGAAGGAGGAACATACGATGAATCCAATAATTTGTATAGGTAATTACCACGTCGATAAAAAAATTAACGAACTATCTAAAGTGTGTACTAATTTCGAATTAAAAAACCCTACTACGCGTGAGATAAATACACTACTCGACATATTAATACCCAATATGGAACAACAATTAAAAGACAATATTATCGATTATATACAGTGTGATCTACGAAAAATGATATCGATTTATAATATATACTCGAAACAAAATTTTGTATTGAAACATGAAATTATACAAAACATTTTTCAATCTAAGACATATAACGATGACAGTAAAAAAATAACAAAAAAAATATTAGAAACCCAATATAACATTGACGAACATATGACCATTATGAATGAAACAGACAGAACAACTGTTGGACTTTTATTGCATGAGAATATTGTTGATATTATAGAACACGAAACTAAAACGGAGACAATACCATTTTATAATAAATTACTAGATAATATTTGCTTTTCTGATTATATTGATAGGATCACATTTCAAAAACAAATATGGCAATTTAATGAAATGAGTTCATTAGTCAAAACGTTTTACAATAATAAAATATTTCATGAAAGAAATAAAACTTCCAATAAGCCATTAACGATACCAGATACGAATATAGATACACATACGAATATAGATACACATACGAATATAGATACACATACGAATATAGATACACATACGAATATAGATACACATACGAATACGAATACAGATATTCGTTTTACAAAAGTATTGACAAAGTATAGTACCGAATATAATAACTCTGTTTTCATTCAAAAAATGTGTTTCCATTTAGATATGGACGAAAGCGATATGAAAACGTATTTTTATCATATTCGAAATATCATGGATTATGATAATATTGTTATATTATTAGAGAATTACGATATTAATAAGTTAGATATTAATAGACTATATAGGTATTTGGATAAAAACTGTATAATTACGCCATGTGATTCTGAAAACGTCGATGGTGACATGATCCAGTAGACATTGGAAAACAAAATAAATTTTATATTTTAGTTATTTTGTTTTTGTTTAGACATTTGATTTTTTTTCATTTTTCATTTTTTCAAGTTCATCGGTAAGCACATCTACCTTTTTATTTAGATCTTGAATACAACTCTCTTTGAATGTAATAAATTTTACTAACTGTTCGTGTGTTAATGGTACTTCCTTACCATTTTGTGTAATCGTAATTTGTCCTTGTTCTGATAACTTTTCGATTTCTACTTTCTGATTCGCAATTATTTCGTCCTTTTGTTTTAGTACAGCATCTTTGGTTTGTAACAAGCCAAGAATTTGTTGGTTTGACAATGGTACTTGTTTACCATTTTGAGTTGCTGTTAATTGACCACCACCACCTCCAAGTAGTGCTAGTTTTTCTTCAGCCATTTTTCTTCTCTTTTCTTCAATCTTAATCATTTGTTGTAGAACATCCGGCTTCATGGTTGGGTCTCCTGGTTTATATGTCTTTAATTCTTCGTCAATATTCATAAAAAAGTTTTTAATATCCTTTTGCTTTATAAACATATCAACCGTTTTAGACGATTCCTTCACCATTGGATTTGGTCCACCATCTAATAATTTGCGTTTATCAAATGTATTCTGCTCATGTGATACAACCAAAATAGTTTTTAATGGTTCTAATTGAACAAATGGAACCGTATAATCTTTTAAAAATGCTTTTTCTTCTGCTAAACAGGCATCTTCGTCATATTGATTGTCTTTTAGTAATTCACGTTTAAACGCGAATGTTCCTGCAGTTGCATGTTTTGGACCATATGGCCCAAATTGATACATTTTTTGAATATGTTTAAAATAAATGTAAATCTCACTTGAACCAGCACATAGCGCTTCTTTGTCATTCGTTAATTTCGTTACTGCGTGCGATATTCGCTCGGGAGGATAATAATCATCATCATCCATATATACTAAAATATCACCACAACTTTTTTCATGCATTAGATTGCGTTTCCTTCCCAATGTCATTTTTGTATCATAATAGAAATATTTTACATTTGGATGATTTGTTACTAATTCTTCTATCTTATCCGTTCCGTCATCAATAATAATCCACTCTATTCGATCCATTGGATAAGTCTGACTATTAAAACATTTAATCATTGTATTAATAAACGGTCTACGATTATATGTAGGAGTACATACACTAACAAATGGATACTGTTTGTTTCGTTCTTCATCGTCTTTACTTATAGGTTCCTTTTGAATGTTTTTGTTGTTCTTGTTTCCAGGATTTGTATTCTTCTTATTCTTATTCTTATTATTATTTTTTCCCATAATAATAAGAATACTGTATTATTTTTATATTCTATTTTTCATATACATTTTTTTAAGACACTTACACTTGTTACACCGACCGGAAAGAAAATGAGATAAAATATATATTTATGCAAAATCTTCATTCCATTTTTTTTCACCTCGACATATTCTTAAAATTGCCTCATTTTGTATCTCCGTATTATCTTTCAATTTTGAGTGTTCAAAATCTATAATCCAAACTTCGTCATTTGAATCCTCTACAAAATTATACCCTGTTAGATCTGGATACTCGATTCCATTTGCAATAAGTTTCTTTATGATTGTAGATATAGATTTGAATACATTATTCGGAACATCCTTTGCATTCTCGCCATATACATCTGATACATTCATGATACCAACACGCGCCATTGCCATTGTACGCGTCTCTTTACAATAGTCTAATATCTCTGGTACTCGTACGATATTAAGTCCATATACATGTGTTTGCATATTGAACTCATGTATATCTACATTTTGTTTGACATAATATTTATCTGGGCATTTACTATATTTTTCCATTGAAGATGACATTTAGATATCTAAAATAGATATATCTAAATCAAAACAACAATAACATATACATATACTGTCAATCTAGAAGAATGACTGCTTTATCAAATAGGCTAAAAACATAAAGGTAATAGAGGCTGCTAGTTCTATTTTTAAAAACATAAACGCGCTTATAGCAATCGATAATAGTAATATGAGGGAAATGCTACCCTTATTTTGGGAAATGATTTCTTTGTATATAGGACTATTCCATACATAAGGATACATTAATGGGAAAAATAGAAATGTCCACATCATATCAACAAATTGGACTAGATTTATAAAAAATGATGTTAAATATGTCCACCCAAATAATAAACCTGCTGCAGAAAATAATAAATTATTTGTGGGCATTGATTTAAAACATGCAACTAGTGTGGGTAAAAACCATACAAATGGTAATATTAACAATAATGGTATAATGATAGGACCAATATTGAATAATAAAACATCAGAATATCCTGTTGGTAATGTTTCACATAATTTACCCATTTTTGTACTCATATTTATTAGAAAATGTCTTAACCATATATTCGATTTTGTCGACACTTGTGATAACCATCTTCCTAAAAAACCAAATACATGTTCCTCATTTACAGTATTATATGGGAAAGAATATTTATAGCCGAAATCACCATCCACAATACTAATTTTAGGCGTACATTCACCTCCACCTTTCATCGGTTTTGAATTACTTGCCTTTGTGTATGGTTCTTTAGTAGGATCTGTTGGAAACAATATATTTAATTTACTAACGGCTAAATGTGTTATATAGGTAAAATTTGTTCCTAGTATTGTCCATAAAAATGCAATTGCTAATGATACTACTATTGCGATACCAAATCCTGTGATATTATTTTGTTTTGTTTTTTTCGTATGATGTTTCTTTTTGTATATTTCAGATGTGTCAGTTGCCATTATACACACGTGAGAAATTAAATTTGTCATATTGGTAAAAAATCTCTCTATAACATATAATCCAAAATGAAACCAATATATATCAAACTAACAATATTTATGATAGTTGGAATAATACTTACTAACTATTATTTTCATTTTGTAGAGAGATTACCACCCATAAATCTTACAGAAGGTATGAAAAATAACGGTTCAAAGGCAGAAATTACAGTTACAGAGACTCCATCTATTACCGACCAACGTATTATTACGACAACAAAAAAAAATAGCAATACTATTGTCGATATTCAAGTATACGATACATACATATCCGACTCTGATAAAATGTCGAGAGATTACATACAAAATAAGGCATTATCATTTGATAATTCCGACGATACCTCAAATTTAGGGGATTTTGATATACATACAAAATCGTCATTTACGCCATTTGAATATCCAAACAATCATAAATTCAAGGTGAAATACAATTGTCGTCGCACATCAACAGGTATGTTTACAGACTGTGGGCCATATTCTGCAAATATCGGATGGGATCAAGACCCTTACAAAGGTTGCAATTGTAAAGAAT
>Ga0209302_10001452_pt1 | contig 13804 bp, 21 predicted proteins | sample ArcOceMetagenome_2_FD_187445 | JGI IMG/M metagenome (GOLD analysis project Ga0209302, IMG submission 187445) | Marine eukaryotic phytoplankton communities from Arctic Ocean - Arctic Ocean ARC135M Metagenome (SPAdes) (version 2) | ecosystem: Environmental > Aquatic > Marine > Oceanic | place... | reverse complement strand
TCTCCAACAAGTGCTGCGCAGATGCGTGGAGCGTGCCGTCGTCGCTGATCATGAGCGACATGCGCGCGCCGGGAAGGCATTTAACATGCACAGAATAAGACTATCCGCTGGTGCCCCCCATGGGCACAAACAAACGCTGCTTATCGAAACTTGCGTCCCAAAAAGGGACGCAAGAGGGCTGGGGCCTCAGAGGCTCTTGTGCGTCTGTCCCCAGCGGTAGCCCTTTGTTTTTGACCCGCCCGCCATCCCGTAGGTGTGTATTAGAGGGGAGTGGTGGAGTGCTTCGCTGTTGCGTGCGCTCGTGGGCTCCCTCTACATAAAGATTAACATCCCTCTATACCTACTCTCGGAGATCGCGCGCCGTTTTCCCCGTTTACCGAGAACTCTGGCGGACTGGACCGTCCAGCTCCAGGCGGCACGCCCAGGGTGCACACAGTGGCCATTTTCCACCTCTTATACGGGCGGATGCTTCCTACGAGATTACACGTGTCAGTCACATCATAGATGTGCCATGCATGTGCACGCGCGCAAACACGCCCACACGCCCGGCTGCAACCTCACGACACGCGATGGCCCGGCTCGGGCCTCGTCGGAGCGGGAGCATGGTCCCGCACCTCCGACGGCGCGAAGCCATCCTCGTCGCCGGCCACGATGGGCGCGTTGAGGCAGTGCTCCGAGTTGGCGTCGCCCAGGCGGTTGAACGTGGCGTAGGCGTCAGTACCGTAGCCTTCCATCGGGAAGAGCTGCAGCGACCCGCCAAAGTACATCGCGTACAGCCGCGCGAGGGGCAGCCCCATGCCGGTGCCGCCCCGCAGCCGCCCGCTGTTGTACATCCACACGTCCGCCAGCTGGCTGCGCGCGATGCCACCAGCCTCGTCAGACACCTTGATGACGACCTGGTGGCCGGAGGTCGAGATGTAGTGTAGGTCGTACACGCAGTGCAGCTCTAGCGCACATGCGTGCGCACCTGGTGTCCCGAGACCGAGATCACGACGCGCTTACTGCTCACGAACTTACTCACTTACCTGGTGGCCCGAGACCGAGATCACGACGCGCACGGCGGGGAGTTGCGCCTCGTCAGCGGCGGTGAGTGTCGCCTCGTCGCGCTGCGTCGCCTGCGCGTACTTCTGTAGCGTGACCCGGCTGGCGTTGCGCAGCAGCTCGCCCACAACGAACCGCAAGTGCTCGGGCACAAACATGAAGGTCTGCGAGCGAGCGGTCGAGCAAAGGGCGGCGGCCTCAGATCGATGCACAAGGCATCAGCCTCCTCTCTCTCTCTCTCTTCTCGTACATCTGTACAAATACATCTAGATCTCTCTGGTACATCTCCTTAGTGGATCTCTCTAGCGCATGGGGTTGCAGGGTGAGAGGCGCGGCGTGCGCGCCTGCGAGCGGTCATTCGCGTGCACCTCGATCGGCGGCGCCGCACCCGATCGCTCGCGGCACTCGGCGGCGATCGAGGCGGCGGTGTCCTCGCATAGCTCTGCGGCGCAGCATTCCTTCTGGATGATGCCCATGAAACCGTCCACCTGGTGCATGTGCATGCACATGCAACATGCACATGCATGGTATGTGCATGCAATGTACGGAACATGCAGTGAACACGCAGTGCACATGCACATGACATGCACATGCACATGCACATGCAGTGCGCGTGCAGTGCGCGTGCAGTGCACATGCAGTGTGCATGCAGCCGCCCACCGGTGGCGACGTAGTGCGCGAGGCGATGTAGTGCTTGACGAGGAATCGGATGCCCACGCGGCTGAGGAAGATCCGGTCGATATGCCGGTCGATGACCGCCTGGTTAGCGTGTGGGCTTGGGCTCGGGCTTGGGTCTGGGCTCAGGCCTGGGCTCTAGCGTCCGGGTCTGGGTTCTGGCTCTGGGCTTGGGCGTGGGCTCCGGTCGATGACCGCCTGCTGCTCGCGCGGCATAGTAAGTATAGCCATAGTACGTAGGAGCGCCTGCTGCTCGCGCGGCACCCGCTGCCCCTCGTGCGCGGCCGCCAACGCCGCAAGTGACACGCCAAAGGCCTTGCGCGTCTCGCCCAGCTGCTCCGGAAGCGCGCTCTGCATCACCTTCGCGAAGGCCTGCTCGTCCTCGGCCGTGCGCAGGTACGGCGTGCGCAGGTAGCTGCCGAGCCGCTGGTGGTATTTCTTGGCGAGCTCCTGGCTAGGGTTAGAGTTAGGCTTGAGGTTAGGGTTAGAGTTAGGGCTGGTTGCCGGCGGTGATGCTGGTTTAATTCATTGGCGAGCTCCTGCACGCCGGCAGCGCTAGCAAGCTCGTCGGGCATCTGCTGGAACTGCTGGAGCATGGCCGCGCGCCGCGCGATGAGCTCGGCGTGTATGAACCTTGCGTTGAGCAACGACTGTTCCGCGGACGCTCGGCGCCCGGCCATCGAGAGCTGGTTGATGGAGACAGGCGTGGGCGGCATGGCTCCGGTGAGCGCCGCCAGCGTGTCAGGCGAGAAGATGCCGTCCCTCTCGTAAGAGCGGAGTGCATCTTCACAAGCGTGAGTGTTGCCACTCAGTCCCCTGATAGTGCGACTGGGTGGTCTGAGCTTTGCTTGAGACAGAACTCGCCGCATGTTACGGCACGAAAAGCTCCGACATCTTCAACCCCTAACCCATTACGAGACAGGGAGGATAAAGTGTATTTGCACAGACTTCAGCCGAGCTCTATTTTGTATATATCTCGACAGAGTATTGATCTAGAGAGTGAGAAAGATTAGAATCACACCGTTGTCACACGCTGCTATTTAAGTCCCTGGGACACCAACACTGGGTCTATCATACTGCCCCTCTCGCATTAGGTTCACGGACATTGGCCCACTACATCCTAATTGGCAAGGGAGACACCCGCCAGACGCTGTCCGAAACACGCCCCAGATACGCTATGTAAGCCACTGAGATACGCCCCAGATACGCCATGTAACCAGGAGATATATATTTTTTGGTTACAGGAGTTATAACCGGACCCATATAGAAAACCGGACGGAATACGGAAAATTCAATGCGCGGACGCCACACACTTTTATTAAATAGACTCCAAGAATGCTCCCGTGTCTGAACTATCTACAACGAACCCCTCTCGTGTCTCAGCCATCCGGGTAGAGGGCCGCGAGCTCGGGTTTGGGCAAGTAGCCGCGCGCTCGGTCGTAGCCGCCGAAATACTGGGCGATCTCGGGGTGCTCCAGCGGCTGCGCGAGCGTCGCGACGCGCAGACAAGGCGCTGGGTCGTCCTCACGACACAGCGCGACGATATATCTGGTCAGGTAAAGGAGCAAACCGTTACTACCGCCTGGCTGGCTGGCTGGCTGGCTGGCTGGAGTCGTGTCAGGCCCAGGGGCCGCCTGACGGCCCGCCCACAGCTGAGACGGCCCGCCCACAGCTGTGAAACTGACAAGCCAGATGGCACTTCATGAAACGGTGCTACAACATTGCTGTGGGCGCACCGTTTCATGAAGTGCTTGCTGCCATCTGGCTTGTCGATTTCCTCCAGCACAGAGAAGTGCGGCGCGTACCTGCAGGAGGTAGGGCTACGACTACGTCTATGGCTACGGCTACGGCTGGTGGCTGGGGCGAGGGCGAGGGCTGTACAGATGGTGCGGCGCACAGCCGGCGCATCTGGTCGGCCCAGGAGCGCTTGCCCGGAAGGTTCGCGACGAGCCACTCGCGTGGCGCGCGGGCGCGCTCGTCCCAGCCAACGACCACGCCGCGCGCACCGGTGAGCGCATGCGTGTACACTGCGCCGACGTGCAACGAGTGCTCGACCTGTGTCGACAGGGTGGCACAAGCTTCGACCAGCCGGCCCTCTGCAGCCTTCTTTCAGCGTCAGATCATGCCCGTGGCGGCCCCAAGCTCCGGTCAGCCTCGGCCAATCAGCCGGTTAGGCCGCGCTGGCCGGCCACATCGGCCTTGTTTCCGACACATGGTGCTTGCCATCGACGCCGGTCGTTTCCCTCGCTGCGTGGTGGCCGCACCAAACCACACGCCCGGCGGGTCGTGCGCGAAGTCGTCCCGCCACCACGCCTCCTCATAGGTGTCTGCGCTGGGCGCCGGGGGCGGCGCCGGCTCCTCACCCTCCACCTCGGCACTCAGCCCTCCTACGTGTGGTGTGGCTCTGCCGTCACCGAGAGCGCCCTCTGAGACCCAGTCGATGCGGATAGTGCCGAACTGCGCGACGACCGAATGTGCGAGGAGGCCGGCGGCAAGGCAGACGCGCATGGAGGCGTCGCGAAGACGGCGCTCGCTTCCTGGAAAGCACCTTTTTAGATAGATACTTAGAGAAACGCGCGGCCTAGACCGCGGACAAGGGACAACCCGTCGGGGTCGTCTCGCAGATAAACACAACTACCCGTCACCAAACGCCGCCCGCACCCGCACCCAAGCCGCCGCAAACCGATGCCCCAAACCAACCCGCACGCCACCCAGGTACACGGCCTACTTCTCCGCTCATTATTCTCCTAGAGAATATGCATGATGGGCACTGTGCCTACCCCAGGCAGCGCGAAAGTGCGTGCACCTGCAGTTAGATCGCCAGTGGAGAGCTGAGGCTACTTGATGGCGGGAGGCGTCGCCGCCTCGCGCCGCTCCTGCTCCGTAAGCTTGACCATGCCACGCTCGGGGAAGAAGGCATAGAGCACGGGGAACTCCTCTGGCAGCGCCCCGTCGCTAAGGGCTGAGGCCGACCCCTGACGCCGGAAGTCACACCAGGTGGCACGGGCGGCGGCAACAGCACGAGTGGCGGCGTTGGTGGCGCGAGTGGCGGCGGCGGCGGCGGTGGTGGTGATGGTGTGGCCACCGTTCTCAAACAGCCACGCGCCATCCTCCCAGCCTTGGCGGTAGGTGTACGCGGAGCAGACTCGCTGCCACCACAACCACCGCCGTAGCAGCTGCCCAAGCCGGTGACGAAGCCGAGTGGACCTCGGAGGGTGATAGTGTGCCACTTCGACTGCTGTCTTCCCCTCCATTTCTTGATTCGTCGCTGCCCCCTCCTGTGCGGCTAGCATCACCTCTCTCGTCCCTCCCGCGACCTGTGACGCCCAGCTCGACCTCTGACTCTGATAGGAGCAATCGGCTGGGGCTGGCACTGCTGCCGGCTCCAGGTTAGGCTCCGGGTCCTGACTCTGATAACGGCCGTGGGGTCCCCACAGTTTGCTCTCGCTGTGCATGCCCGTACGGTGGACGAAGCCGCGCAGGAGCCCCGCGTTGACCCCCTGTTGCGCGCTGGCCTTGCGCACCTCCTGGCGTTGCGTGGTTAGCGGCTCGCGGGAAGGTAGCTGGGTCGCACGAGCAGCGGCAGTAGGCAACGCCGGGCTAGCCGTTGGCCCGCGGCCGTTGCTCAGAGGCCGTACAAGGGCACGCGGTGCTGAGAGAGATAAAGCCGACCAGACAGATGACCATCTGCATTATGATGCAAACGACTAGACTCGCCCTGTTGCAGGGAGATCGGGGGAGGGAAAAGTAAAGAAAAAGCGCGGGCGCAGTGGAACCAGAGTGGAACCCGTAGCTAGGAGCTACTGTACGGTACCCGTCGAGTGCTGTGGGCGCCGGCTCGAAAAGCAATATATTTTCGGTGGGTCGAGGCCACCACTAGAATGCGAGGCACAGCCAAAGCACAATGGCGCTCATGGTAGAGCGCCACTGAAGCTGAGTGTCCACGTTCGCAGCCGAGAGTTGCTCATTTGCTCACCGCCTTGAACTGAATGCACTTCTCCCGGATCGTAGAGACCTGCGGCACAATTTGGGGTGGTAAGTAAGTAGTGAGTAGCGCACTTGGAGTGGGTGAGCTGCCGTTAGGCTCGAGGGCATAGCATAGATGGATGCGGTTTGTAGGAGGAGATCGGCGCACAATGAAGAAGGCGCCGCACGTGCGAATAGTCCGCGCAAGACCCCCGGAGTAGAGCCTGGCTATGCCATTTGTGCGGTAGAGCTCGGGAAGGGCCTGCAGCATGCCGCGGTACTTGGCACCTGTCACGTCCGCCTGGATGACTGTCTTTGCCGTGTCGATAGGATCTGTCGAGGGGGATCGGGCGCGTCTCAGTCAACACGCCTTGTATGACATGCGGCAAACCTTGGGGCAGCACTCTTCGTGTGGACTCTTCTTGTGGGAGCACCTAGGGAGCACCAACAGGCCTTGGCCTTTTGGGCATGCTATGGGCACGCAGCTCGGCGCATGTATACGGCGCATGGGGCTCCTTAAGGGGGCAGTAGCCCCTTAGGCTCCTGCGTGTCGGTTCGCACGTGGCTGCTTTCAACATGCGGCTGGATCGGGTGGCCACATTGGCGATGACGCCAGCGACGCACGAGCTGAGGACGGCCGAAGCGAAGAAGCTCTCCTCCCAGCCTTTCTGGCGCATGAGCTTGGCACAGATCAGTGGGGCTAAGCCCAGGTAGCCTGTGTCGCTCAAACGAAGCCGGCTCAGCCGTCGGCCAGCTGGCGCTCCGGAGGCCTCTCTCAGCGCCAGGTCACGCCTTAGGCTGCCCCAGGCTGCCCAGCCAGCCTCGGCCAATCCACCATTTGGTCGTGCGCGATATGGCCGCTGCCGCGTCGGGCTCGCTTTCGACATAGGAGGTATAGCCGGCAGTGTAGATGGCCTCGCGCCACGCTGTAGGCACGACCCCGCGCCACAGGCAGGCGGTGCCGTAGGTGCGCGTGAGGTGCGAAATGGTGCCGAGAGGACTCTGGTTAGGGTTAGGGTCAGGGTTAGGGTTGGGGCTAGGGTTGGGGCTAGGGTTGGGGCTAGGGTTGGGGCTAGGGTTGGGGCTAGGATTCGTCTTAGAGTTCGTCTTAGGGTTCGTGTTAGGTCGAGGGTTACCAGCCCGGTCTTCTGTTGGTGGATAGTGGTCATCTCTACTGGGCCGTAGAGGAGAGCCGACACCGCGCCCGCACCGAGGGCAGAGCAGATCACCTGGTTAGGGTCAGGGTTAGGGGGTTAGGGTTGGAGGTCGGGTGCAAGGCGTCAGAGGTAGCGGTTGGGTGTTAGGGTCCAGGGGTGGGTGTAAGGGGTTGGGGTTAGCTAGGCAGGGCAGATCACTTCCGGGCTCGTCGCGGCGCGGCTTCCCCCAGTGAGCACGCCCTCGAAGAGGCCGTTGAAGCACATCTGCAAGCCGGTGAGCGGCGCCACGCTCCCCGCGAGCACGGCCACGCCGCGGTACCTTTTTTGTGGAAGCTAAGGGAGGTATGGCCGGTCAGCAGGAGCACAGCTGCCGATTGGCCGAGGCTGGCCGAGGCTGGAGGCCGCCCTGCGCTTGATCAGGGGCTAGCCGGGCGCGCTGAAGGGCGCGCTGGCCAACGCCCCATAAGCGGTTGTTCCCACATAGCGCGGTACCAAGGTGCGATGGATCCCAAGGTGCGCGGAAGCGTGGGTAGCGCGCGCCCCTCCTGAGCGCAGAACTTCCACGTTAGCACGGGCATGAGGGTAGCCGTCTCGAAGCAGCCTCCGCCCACACCGACCGCGAGGTTCTCGTAGTACGACAGCGCGGGCCGCGCGCACGCAGCCTCCTGCGTCGTCAGCCCTGCTTGGAGACTGATGCCCGAGTTAACGCGGGAGTCGTGGCGCCTCAAACCGGACGCCGTCGGGTTGGCCACATGGGCACCCTTACTCGGCGGCGGAAGGAGCGACGCAATCTCTTGGATGGTGGGCATGGCGATGACCTACGACACCAGTGGGTGGCTCAGAAGGCGCGTGCTGCGTGCATATGAGCAACTGGGCTCGCCGTAACCCTGCCCTCGCACCCTTCCCACTGACTACTGACCTGACCGAGAACTAACCTCAAATCCTAACCAGCGACAGGCATGAGGCTATGCATGCAGCGGGCTCACGTCTTCGACAGACACCAGCCCTTCGCCAAACTCCTGCCCGATCTGAAAGAGGAGCTCAGCCAGCCCGAGCTCGTCGATGCCCAAGTCGGCAAGCGAAGCATCCGGCACAAACTCGATCGGCGAGCCCACAACGTTCTGGCACATCGCCCAGACCTTGTGGACGTTGGCAGGCGCCAGCTTCTGGGCTGGAGCTGCTGCGCCGTCCATCTTTTCGCTGGACGGCTGCTGTGCACACACGCCGACGGAGCTCCGCTCTCGCGCACGCAGGATCGAATGTCGCGTCTTTTCCACGCCGCACGTGGCGGTTTTTTTTGCTTGGGAGGGGCCTGAGTTGGAGGTAGGTAGGTGGTCAAATCGTCATTTGGCGCCAGAATCCGTTTTTTTTCTCCACGCGTTTCGCGTGCGACACGGCCGGGAATCGAACCCGGGTCCTCAGCTTGAGCATCCATCCAAATTAACCGCTGCGTCAACGGTGAATCGATTGCTTTCGTGCCTCTTTGGAGTAGGTAGGTAGTCTTTCTTTGCTTTCCCCGGACTTTGAGGTTTTTTGAACTCAGGCCCTGGGAAGAAATAAAAAACGCCACCCGCACGGGGGTTAAAATAGAGGTTTTGAGAATTGTTAGGATACTAAAAGTGCAATTATGGGTCTAATCAGACCCAACTAGCGACGGCGAAAACTAGCGACTCATTCGCGCGCCTTCTTGGCATGTTGCTCGTGGCGTGCTTCACGAGCTCAACATTGTCAAGCCTTAGAGCACGCACGACTCCCCGTCACAGCAGGCTGCAGACGCACGTGCGCGTATCAATGCTTGCACTGGAGGAGCTCCGTGTCGAAGAGCTTGGTGCCGAAGCGTCGCTGGCAGAGCTCGCACGCCTCGTGGCCAGGCTGGGCGCGGAGTGCCCGTGGACGTGCGCGCAGAACACGACCGACGTGGTGCGCTACACGCGAGCGGAGCTGCTTGAGGTGGAGCAGGCGGCGAGCAGGAGCAGCCAGTCCGGTGCAGACGAGGCCGGTGCTGAGGAGCTCGCCGACGGGCAGACCGATGAGCTGACCGATGAGCTGGGCGACGTGCTGTTCAACGCGCTGCTGCTCATCGAGGTGGCGCGGCGCGAGCGGCCGCAGTTGTCTGTCGACACGAGCGCCGCGGCGGCCGTGCGCAAGCTTCGAAGGCGGGCGCCAACCTCTCGAACCCTAGCCCCAACCTCGTCCTAGCCTTGGCTCTAGCCCTAACCCTGACGCTGACCTGTAACCTAACCAGGCGGGCGCCGTACCTCTTTGGCGGCCCGCCGGTCTCCAGCGTCGCCGAGGCCGAGGCAGCGTGGCAGGCCGCCAAGGCAACAGAGCGCGCGGCGGTGGCGGCGGTGGCGGTGGCGGCGGTGGCGCCGCCAGAGGTACCCAGAGGGGACGGGCGCACGCGCCGCTCGCCGTCGCCGACGATGCGGCTGCACGGCGACGGCCGCCGCATGACGCGCCGCGCCGTCGCGGCGGAGGCGTCAGCGGTGGCGGCGGTGGCAGCGGCAGCGGCAGCTCTTTGCCGGCCCGCGCTGGCGCTGCCGCCGCCCTGTGGGTCGTCAGAGTCGCTGGTGCCGCTGCTGCAGTGCCGCGTGCTGCTCGCCGAGCTTGCCGCACTCGCGATGGCCGGTGGGACCATCGACCTAGGGCCTAGCCCTAACCCTCACCCTCACCCACACCCTCACCCTCACCCTAACCCCTCACCCTGACCCTAAGCAGGGGGGACCATCGACTGGCGCGGCGTGCGGCTGGTGCTGCGCAGCCCGCCGTTCGCAGAGGTGTCGAGCGCGGTGGCCCGCTACCAGGCCTCGCTCTACCGTAGCTCTACTAGGTCGATACGCTACATTCTGCCGCGGTACTAGATCTATCGAAAGGGTACTAGATCCCTGGCTAACTAACGGCTACCTCGATAGCTGATCGGCACACTGCTGCCCCGTCGTGATCTCTCTGCGGCCCGCTACCCAGGCCTCACTGAGCTACGGCGGCGCGGCGGCACTCAGCGTGGCCGACCGCCAGCTGTGCTTCCCGCGCAGCGACGCGGCGTGCACGGCGCAGCTGGTGGGGGCGGACAGAGACTTCCGCAACTTACTGCGGAACGGCTGCCTTAACAGCCTTCGCGAGGTAGACTATGAGCTCGAGTACCTTTCCCGCTGCCAGGTGAGCGAGTAAGTAAGTAAGGTAGTCAGTAGGTAAATACAAACTGTGTCACGGACTGTGCGGCTAGCACGCTACACAATCCCACGACGAGCCTCCCCTGACCCCCAAGTCTGGGGCACGGTGTATTCCCTTTCTCGCCGCTTACCGCTGCTAGGAGGCGGGCGCCACCGCCACCGTCGCCGCCGCGGCCAACGCGCCGCCTATCCTCCTGGCCGACGGCGTGCGCTGTGGGCCCGAGGCCCTCACTGACACGGCCGAGGTGCGCACGCTGCTGTTGCAGGCCGGCTACAGTAGTGAAGTGTATGTGTGTATCACGAGCGATGTGGCCAGCATGAGGCCAGCACGCTACACAACTCCGCGACCCAACCCTGGCTGCTTACTTACTTGCCTGATTCCTTACAGGCGGGTGCGAGCTTCGATGCGCTCTTTGACTCGGTGCCGGCAGCCGAGCTGCAGCAGGCGATGGAGGCGGTGATGCGCCAGCGCGAGCCGCGCCGCGAGATTGTCAAGGTGGATTGACACATACTCTGTCTTCTTCCGAGGCGGCGCGAAGACAAGGGGCAGACACACCCCTCGGTGCTCATCTTTATCTTCTCTTCTTCTTCTCTCGATGTCGAGGTTTTTTTACTCTTATAATTCACCCCAAGGCTGTTGTTGGTTGCAGACGGGCGGGCGCGCGTGGAGGGCTTCGGTTCCACCATGGAGACCGTCGTGATCATAGACGCCGGCGCGAGCTCGTGGTGCTGCGGCTATCACGAGAGCGAAGGGCCCGACGTCACGATGCCCGGGGTCGGCTTCACCGACCGCGCGGCGTGGGGATCGCAGCTCGCAGCCGCCTTCGAGCAGCTCGAGGTGAACCCCTCGGAGGTGTCGGTGCTGCTCAGTGAGCCGCCGGGCGTGTCCGCTGCCGATCGCGAGCACGCGGCCAAGACCCTGTTCCACGAGCACAGCGTGCTGGCGCTGCACATGGCAGCCTCGCCGCTCCAGGCGCTCTACCACTACGACAAGACGGCGCTGGTGGTCGACTGCGCAGGCGGCGAGGGCGCCTCCGTGTACGCCGTGTACGACGGCTTCGCCCTCCTCGAGGGCGCTGCCATTGCGCCGCTGACCGACCTCGCCGACGCCATCCTGCGGACCGTGGCGCTCGTCGACACGAGCCTCCGTGGGGCGCTGCTGGCGCGCGTGCTCCTCGTCGGCGCGGCTTCCATGGAGGGTGGCCTCGCCGAGGAGCTGCAGCAAGAGCTCAAGGCGGCGCTCGCGTCGTCCCCGTGGGAGCCGCGCGTCCTCGCCAAGAGTGAGCGCGCGTTCATCTGCTGGCTCGGAGGCGCGACCTTCTGCGCCATGTCGTCAGCCGAGGCCGCTTTCGTCACACGCGCCGAGTACGACCTCGACCCCGCCGAGCTCGGCCGGCGCTGCCCGTCGGTGTCCGGCCTGCCTATTCACGAGCTGGAGGCGCGGCATAAGGCGGCGGCGCAGGCGGCGGCGAAGGCGCGGGCGCGGGCGCGCGGCCTTGCCGCCCGTCGCATCGCCGCCGAGGCAGAGGAGGGCCGCCGCTGGTGGGTGTCGCAAGCGCCTGCGGGCGGCGCGGAGGAGCGCGTGCGCATGCGCTGGGCGCAGGCAAACGTGGTGCGCCCGCTGTACCGTGGCGCGCTCACGCGGCTTGGCCTCGAGTCAGGCGAAGCTAGTGGCGGCGGTGGCATCGGCGGTGGCGCGGCCGGCGGCGGCGGCGCCTCGCTGCGGCAGGCGCGCCTATCCTCGTCGTCGGACGAGGCCGTGGGCGAGGAGGCCGCCACACCGCGCCGCGCCGCCTCGCCCAAGGGGCCGTGGTCGCCCGCCGCCTTGGCCGCCGTGTGGGGCCGCTGCCTTGAGCAGCTTCGCGCGCCCGGCGGTGTGCGTGGCGTGGCTAACCAGGGGCGGCTAAGCAGCGGCAATAATGCGGCGTCCGAGGAGGGCAACTCCGAGGATGGCGTGTGGCGGCAGGTAGCGCACGCGCTGGCCGCCGCGTGGGCCTCGTCGCCGATGAACGTGCTACTCACCGAGGAGGCGGAGGCCACTTGCCCCTCGATGGGGAGCCGGGACTGGGATGGCTCTCTGGCGGTGCACTGGCGCGCCGCGTCGCGGCGGTCGGCATGGAGGTGCTGGCGCCGGTGGCGGCTGAGCAGGCTCGCGCTCGAGCAGCGCGCGGCGGCGCACTTCGCGGCCCGGCGCGCGTGGGTGCTGCTCTGGCGCGGCCTGGACGCGTGGAAGACGTGCGTGGGCGCGCTCCTGGACGCCGCGCGCGTCTTGCACAGGATCGAGCTCTGCTTCGCACTCCGCCGCGGCTTCGCTGGCTGGATGCGCTGGATGCTCTCCCAGCGGTGGCGCTGGGTGCTGCTCGCCGTCGGCCAGCGCCGTCGGCTGCAGGGCACGCTCGTGCGCGGCGTGCGGAGCTGGGCGCGGCGGTTGCCGGAGCTGGCGCGCGGCGCGACGCTTTCGGCCGAGGCGGACGGGTGCGCACGGGGCCTGGCGCTCGGCCGCTTCTTCCGGGGCCTGAGCTGGTGCGCGGAGGAGGAGACGCGGCGCTGGCAGCAGCTGGCGAGCGCAGCGGATGGCCGCTTCAGGGCGGCCTCCCTCGCGAGCTACTGCCGGCGGCTTCGTACCGCCACCGCCGCCAGGCACGAGGACAGCGAGTGTGCGACGCAGCTTCGCATGCACATTCGCACCCTCCTGCTGGCGAGGCCTGCGCGCGCGATGACCCGATGGGCGGCGACGGCGCGCTACGTGCGCGCAGTGCGCATAGTGGAGGCTCGGCTGTCGCAGCTCGTGTACAGCTGGCAGCGCGCGAGGGCCCTGCGGCTGTGGGCCCAGCACCGCGCGCGCCGCAAGGAGCTGACAAGGGCGATGCGGCGCGGCGACGACCTACGGCGGATCGAGGCCTTCGGTAAGCTCGCCGCGTGGGCGCTCACGTTGCGCGCAGTCCAGCTAGCTGACGCGCGACTCAGCCGGGCGCATCGCCGCTGGAGGCGCGCGGCCGCTCTCAAGCGGTGGCGCCAGCACGCCGCGCACCGGCAGACCATCGCGAGGGCGCTCGAGCTCAACGAGCGCCGGCAGTGCATCAAGGCGCTCTGGAGGCTCGCGGCGTGGGCGCGCTTCGCGCAGGCCGTCGAGGCCTGGGGGCGGACGGTGCCGAGCCTGTCTGACGAGATCGCGAGCACCAACAAGGCGGCGCTGGGCCGCTTGACGGCGAACCCGCTCTCGGCAGCCCGCGGGCTACAATCTGTGGAGTTGAAGCCGCACTTCTGATTAACAGCTTTTCCGGTTGTGGTGTGGAATCATAACCTTTATTTTTTGCGAACATATCAACATGTGTGCATGCACATGCAACATGCACACATGTGCATGTGCATGTGCATGTGCGCACATGTGCATGTGCGCACATGTGCATGTGCATGTGCACATGCACATGTGCATGCACATGCACATGTTACGCACATGCACATGTGCATGCACATGCACATGTTATGCACATGCACATGTGCATGTGTGCGCATATCTGTAGTTTTTGAGAAGAAAAAAACGTGTACGCGGGGACTACAATGTAAAGTACGGTGCCTGACCCTGAGGCAGAGGGCTGAGGGAACAGGCAACAGGCACGTCACACCACTAGTAGTCAGTCTCTCAGTCAGTCACTCAGTAGCAGCAAGCGGTAGCGCAACTATTTTTAATAAAATGATTACTGACCGCAAATAAAATGCCGCGCGCGCGAGAGAGCCGTGCACACTGGCGGCCGCGCAGCGTGCGCACAGCCACAGGCGCTTGGGCTCTTGCCG
>Ga0209302_10001446_pt1 | contig 13826 bp, 9 predicted proteins | sample ArcOceMetagenome_2_FD_187445 | JGI IMG/M metagenome (GOLD analysis project Ga0209302, IMG submission 187445) | Marine eukaryotic phytoplankton communities from Arctic Ocean - Arctic Ocean ARC135M Metagenome (SPAdes) (version 2) | ecosystem: Environmental > Aquatic > Marine > Oceanic | place... | reverse complement strand
GGCAGGGCAGGCAGCGCGCGCGCGACGAGGACGCGTCGCCTCCCCCCCCTTCCCACCCACCTCTCGCCTTACCCACCCACCCGCCCCCTCCCTCCTGCCTGCGCAACGCAGCCCCGACATGCCACACGGCGAGGGCGAGGCGGAGGGCAGGGCCGAGGGGCTGGTCGCCGAGAAGTGCCTCGGCGCCGCACGGCCACTCGACGCCGTGAGCTGCAGCTCGCGCACCTTCTACCGCGGCGCCGCCTTCGCCGCCACCGACGAGCGGCACGCCGTCGGTGCCACCACCGCGCGGCCCGACCCGACGGCCAACGCGGCCGCCTGCCTGAGCGATGGTGGCCTCGAGCTGCTCTACCACGCCTCCTCCCTCGCGATCATCCACTTCCAGGTGGGCTCGCTCAACGACCTGGTCATGCGCGTCATGCGCCAAGCGGCGCGGCTCAGCCCGTCGCGCTGCAACCAGAAGGACCGCCCGCACGTCTCCTCCGAGGTCAAGGAGCTGCAGATGTACTGCCAGTGGCACGCCGCGCTCTCCAAGGCGGAGCTCAACCTCTAACCCCTGACCCTAACCCTATCCCTGACCCTGACCCGGACCCTAATCCTAACCCTGACCCTAACCCTGACCCTAACCCTAACCCTCCAAGGCCGAACTCAACCTCACCGCCATCCGGCCGGCCTACGAGCACGCCTACTGCGCGCCGGCCGCGGGCCTGCTCTCGCTGCAGGCCGCGCTCAAGCAGGCCTGCTTCCCCGCCTCGAGCGAGCGCAGCATCAGCGCTACGCCCGGCATGTGAGGCGTGGGGGCGAGACGGAGCCGTCGTCCCTGAACGCCTGAACCGTGAACGCCGGAGGTGCGCACGCGCACGCAATCAGTTGGTTTGCGGCTTCCGACGTCGGGGGGCGGCACCGGTAGGGGTAGAGGAGGTGCATTTTCCTGAGTCAGAGCGTGTTTTCGCATGCGACCCCCCCCCAAATATTTACCGGGATGTTGCGGGAAGCGGGAAGCGGGATGCGGTCGATCCCGAAGCGAAATCACAAAAATGCTGTGTGTAACCCTAAGATTTTCTTTTTTACTTGTCCCCCAATCCGGCTGCGGAATCAAATGTGGGATAAATACCACTCGACTTTTCTGGCACGAACTCTGTGGCTGCCCAGCGTCGCGCCAAGTGAAGGGCCGCGAACAACCCCTTAGCCGCGAATCATCACGCCTCCTCGTCATGCTCCTCGTCCTACTGACTTCAACGAATACATGCCCCAGGGGCAGCGCAGGTCGATGGGGTTGTGGAGATCGGCCCGGTGGGACCGGCGACCCAAAACAAAGGAAGTGGCGCCAGCGCTGGCCAACACCTCGCGCAAGCGTGACGCCGCTGAGGCACAGCAGCACAGCCAGCCAGCAGCAGCCCGTCGCGCCGCTCGTGGCCACGCTACTGCTGCCTGTGAGCCGTGACCGCAGCGACCGGCAGCTAGCTGCGACAGCCAGGACGGCAGCAGCGGGCAGCTCAAGCCAGAGCTAGGTAGCGAGTTGCGTGTATTGTACTTTCCATTTGATATCAAACCTTTTGGCAAGTGTAGTCTTTTTTGAGGAAAAATCAACTTTTGCCGGCGCGGGCTCGCGAGCTTCGATTTGGGGGGGGGGGGGGGGGGGGGTAGGCCTTAAAAATCCCGGGATATCGTAATCAAACAATCAAAATGTGGAAGAAATCAAAGAATCAAATACCACTTAAATACCACTCATCCCATCCCACTCCAAAATGAAATCAAAACAATCAAAATACCGGGATAATCTTAGTAAGTATTTCACACTGTGGTCCCGCCCCCCGTGTGACGGTCGAGAAGCAGAAGAATAGGGTCGAAGGCTGCGAGGTGCGACCCTACTTACTGAGTGCGCACAGCACAGGCCACAGGGCAGAGATAAGATAGCCAACAGCAGTGAGGCAGATACTAGGATACGGTAGTACATTACTTTAGAGATAGATTATGGATTTGGCGTAGATTTAACGTTTAAGATTTATAGGTACTAATAGAGGAGTTTGTGAGCCGGCACAGTGAGCGCAGTATGGACAGCTCGCAGATCGTACGAAGAGGACGGCCGCGTTGGTCAAAATATCGATGTCTTTACTCTATAGTATATGAAGTAGAGGCAAAAGTAGATATAACCCAAGTGCCCAAAAGTGGAGGGCTAATGTAGATATAAAGTAGAGGCAAAAAGCTCAGCATGGAAGAGCGGAGGATGAGCTGGACTGCACAACGATGACAGCGCCGCGCGGATCGCGATGAGGGACGAGCTAGACAGCGATGGCATGAGGAAGCCGAGCGACGCAAGTGGAGCAAGGAAGCTATGTGCTGCGAGTGCGTCAGTTGCGGCGTTTCCGACCCACACCCGGACCCCGGCCACGAGCTCATCGAAGACAACCCGAGCACGCGTGCAGCCGACCTTCCAAGCGCGCGGGACTCCAACGGCTGGAGGGTCATCTCTGACGACTGGTCGCAGGGCATCTGCCCCGACTGCAAGGACGGCGTGCTGGGCTCTGAGGCCGCCTCCGAGGAAGACGAGTCCAAGTCCGAGTCCGAGTTAAGTCCCGAGGGGAGGACGAGGACGAGGACGACGACTAGGAAGCGAAGAAGAACAGGGAGGAGATTCGCGCTTGCAAAGCATTCTTGCGATCGCGGGGGCTATCCTGCCGGACGACGCGTCGCTTCTGAAAATCTCTATCCTAGGTTCCTACCGGCAAGGAGAACTACCTACCAACCACCACGTCGTGGACCACTTTGTGTCTTTGAGCGATCTCGGCGCACTGGGCGCAGCGCCATGGCCGAAACGGGGACGGTGCCGCGTATAGCCGGAGAGTGATAGAGCCGGTGCCCAACTAGCTGCGAGTCAAGAGCACGCCAGTCTATCTATCGATCTATCTATCTATCTATCTATCTATCTATCTATCTATCTATCTATCTAGATAAGATAGATAGATAGATAGATAGCTATCTATCTATCTATCTATCTATCTTATCTATCTATCTATCTATCTATCTATCACGGCAGTCGTTCCCCGATTACCCCCGCAGGAATGCTGCAAGTTCGCGCGGGCGGGTCGGCTTTTTTGCCGGATCAGCGATGAGTCTCTCCGAACTGAACGCTGACGCCGTCGAAGCAATTGCGGGCGAAGTCGCTCACGACCTTGCAAATTTCGCCGGTACTTCGAGGGCCTGCGCAACTGCAGCACGACTCGTCTGGTGGCGTCTATTCTTGAAGAGGTGGCCAGCGTGGAGAGACGGGATGTGTGGGAAGCTGTTCACTGCAGGCATGGGCTCACCAAGAGACTTCCGTGAGCCATCTGGCTTACCGGCTTGCCCCGAACCGACACATATCCGCGAGTCGTGGCACGCTCACGGAGGAAACGACCTGGACAGGCTCTCCTATGTCACGTCGGCAAACGGTGAGGGTCTCTTCATCGCGACAGCGACGGACCGAGTTGACGCTGATGAATCGCCGATGCTGTACATGTGGGGTGCAAGGTTCTCCGTGCTCGAGAAGTACTTCTCGACCACATCGGTGCCTTCGCCGCGTCTCGTGGCCGGTGCGCCGCTGCAGGTGCAGCGCCTGGCCATGGGCCACGGAGATTTCGCGGTCATCACGGCGTCCGGCGAGCTGTGGCTGACGCATCTTGCGCCAGCGTCCGCACAGACACTGCGCAAACAGGCCGTGCCCTTTGCGGTCGCCGACGCGTCCCTCGGGTGCGGCGAGGGAGATTTCATCCTCCTGCTCGGCGAGGCGGGTGAGCTCGCGGCCTTCGGAGGCAACCGCCACGCAGCATGGTCAACTGCTCGCCTTGCGCTTGGTTCCTGTGCCTCCGCAGGGGCGGGCCTAGGGACTCTGGGCGGCCTCACACTCCCAGTGGGAGAGGCTGGGTGACTGGGCGCCCGGGAGTGCGAGGTCTCGATAAGGGGGTAGACAGGTCTCGAGAGCCGCCTCCAAAGTCACCGATACCATTTGACCATTCAGGCCGCGGCCAGCTGGGGACTGGTGACTTCGAAACGCGAGACGCTCCGGCCACGGTGTGTGTGGCTCTGGAGGGCATGGGCAGCGCGCAGGCAGGCGGCGTGCCGTTTGCTGGCATCGCGGCGGGGATGAACCACAGCCTCGTGGTCGACGCAACTGGCCACGCGCTTTCGTGTGGTGACAACACCCGAGGGCAGCTCGGCCGAGGACAACGCGCCTGCGACCCAACTCAATGGGTCCCAGGCGCGTCAACCCAATTCGGGCGAGTGCGCTGCGGGTCGGGGGTCACGCAGGTTGGGGCCGGTTTCAACCTCAGTGCGATGGTAAAGGCGAGCGGCCTTCTCTACACCTTCGGCCAGGGCAACGAGGGTGGGCTCGGGCACGGACAAGGGCACCTCTACGACGTGCCGCGAGCTGGGCCCGTGCACGCTCTTGCCGACCACCACATCGTGGCCGTTGCCGTGGGCTCCGGTCATATGGTCGCGCTCACCGCGATGGGGCGCGCCTTCAGCTGGGGCAACAATGACGACTGGCAGACCGGTCGGAAGTGCTCCGAGTTTGAGAAGCGAGAGTCGGGGAATGTGTATTCTGCCTTCGAAGTGGCACCAGTGCCCCTGCCCGGGCCGGCGCAGTCCGTATCGGCTGGCTTTGCGTCGAGCTTTGTCCTCGGGCTGCACGGGCCGCCAGTCATTCCCTTTACTATGGAATGCCGGGATTCCGAGGAGGAGACTGAGGAGGAGGAGGAGGAGGAGGAGGAGGAGGGCAGCGACGAGGGGGAGGAGGAAGATAACGACGACGATGACGACGAGGGCTCCGACGAAGCGGGCGAGGAGGAGGGCGACGCCGACGAGTACACGTAGGAAAGGCACTGTGTGGAAGATCCTTGTTTGCTGGGTTGACTCAGTTGGCTTGGGCCGAACTAAGTATACGGTCTTACGATCTGTTTTCTCATCTGCATTTACTGCATATCTTGTAAGTTGTATATATGCGACTGGTTGTGGCGTTAATACCTGTTATGAGTAACGAAACCCAAGTGAGCGTGAACTACCGTAGCGTGAACTACGCTCCGGGTGAAGCACGATCGGACAATCAAGGCGTGTGGCAATGCGCAGCGGCCCATTTCTCCCCACCCACTACCCAACGCAGCACGGGGGCCCCTGCCCCACCCACCCTGAAGTGTGCCCGCCCAGCCCGCAGCATGACGTGCAAGCTCCTCATTGCCACGCTCTCCGTCGTCTCTGCCCTCAAGATCGAGCAGGCTCCCAAGCCAGTGCTCCAGCACAAGCACCCCCTCCTGCGCCTTCGCGGCGGCGCTGACCAGACTGAGATTGCCAAGTACATTGTCTACGGCGTGAGCACCTTCATGTTCCTCCCAGCGGGCCGCGACATTGTCTCACCCGGCGCGGAGATCATGCCCGATGACGACAAGATGATTGCTAAGATGTTTACCGACACGAGCAAGGATGGGTACACCTTCATGTGGAACCAGTGGGGCGTGAACTGGATCATGCTTTCGATCATGAAGATCCTCGCGGTATCGTCGGGCAGCGTCGACTTCATGAAGGTCGGGTTTGCCCATGACGTCGTCACCTGCGCCATGATGATGAAGGGATGGATCCCTGAATTCAAGCCCTTCGCCCTCTTTTTCGGCCTCGAGATGCTCGCGCTCGGCAAGCTCGCCTTCGCGTAGTGACACTCAGCGAGAACTCCGCTGCACGCGTGCTTGAGTTCCCGCGGCAGCTGGCTCATCTGGTCATGCCCACAAATATGCCTCTCTTGTCTCGTGCTTCGGGCGGGAGTCCACTAGAGGCGCAATGCGCGAAGTGAGGTCGATACAGGTGGAGGTATACACTTGTCTCCGAGCTTAGCTCAAAGATATTCAATTTCTCCCTGTGTGGTGGTGTCAAGTGGTGTCGGTCGTGACAGGATGTAGGGGTGCTCAATGTAAGCTCAATCGCGGAACCGTTCTGAGTGTCGAGTGTTGAGTTGGAGTTGGCAGTTGCGCAGTTGGTGTCCCGAACACGTCACCGGCGCTTGCGCGACCTTGGAGCTTTAGGCTCGGGGGCTCGGCGACCGCTCAGGCTGACGGGGGTGCTCGATAAGAGATAAGATAAGAGATATAAATCTGATCTTTAGTGTTTAGATCTTATCGGATAAAGATAAGATTTTTAAGATTGTTGGGTTTATCTTATCGGGATAAGATAAGATAAGATAAGATTGTATCTTATCTTATCGGGGTGCTCGATAAGATAAGATAAGATTGTTGGGTTTCACGACGCTACACGACTCACGACGGTACGCGATTCCGCGATGCCTGGACCCCTCACACCCAGACACAAAGGTACGGTTAACTGGCGATGATGAATACGCCCCTACAAACCTAGGGACTCGGCCCGGTCGGCGCTGCTGGACTGTATCTTATCTTATCTATCGATAGATAGATAGATAGATAGATAGATAGATAGATAGATAGATACTATCTATCTATCTATCTATCTATCTATCTATCTATCTATCTATCTATCTATCTATCTATCTATCTATCTATCTATCTATCTATTATATCTTATCTTATCTATCTATCGGGGTGCTCGTCCAGAGATGGGTAAAATCAGCGGGCCGAGCCTCCTTCCTCATGCTGCGCGCCGCTTCCAGCGCTGGCAAGAAGCGCAAGCAGTCAGAGGCCTCTTCCTCCACGGACGTACTGCCGATGGCCGACTTGAGCGAAGAAGACACTCGACTGACCGACCTCTGCGCACAGTGGCCCGGGCGGCAAGCCGAGTGCACGCGGCTCTTTGACCTGATCGAAGAGGCGCGCCGCCGCCCGCATGTCACCGCGCCGCTCGCTGCGCCAAGCTAACCCCACTCGCGCACCACCGCGCCGCCCGCTGCGCCACGCTAACCCCACCCGTGTGTGCGCAGCCGGAGCGCTCGATGCCGCTCTTCGTGTACGGCCCCACCGGAGGCGGCAAGAGCGGCGTGCTGTCGGACGTGCTCGCGTCGCTCGACGTGCCGCGCGCGATCGTGGACTGCGTGGCGTGCGCGACGCCGCGCGCGCTCTACGAGACGTGCCTCAACCAGCTGCACGACCACCGGCCGTGCGAGGCTAACAACTACTCGTCGTGGTGCTCTTGCGAGAACCCCGCCCAGTTCGTGCAGGGGGTGAGGGACGTCGCGCAGGAGAGGGGGCGCGTTTGCCTGGTCTTCGACCGCGCCGAGCGGCTGCAGCAGCAGGAGAAGCTCCTCTCCACGCTCCTCACCCTACCCACTCTCGTGAGCCTCGGCCAGTCGGAGGTGAGCAGCTACGTGCTCCCCGTCTTCGTGGCCGAGGCGCTATGGGCAGGGGGCGGCTCGAAGTTCCACATGCTCACGCAGTTCCGCCCCATCCTCTGCATCGGCTTCGGCGGGTGGTACGACAAGCCCCAGCTCTCCACCATCCTTAAACGCGATGCGCCTCGCCTCGTCGCCGCCGCGGCGCGCGCCGGCGGCGGCGGCGGCGGCGGCGGCGGCGGCGGCGGCGGCGGCGGCGGCGGCGCGCGGGGGAATGGCGCGCCTCCACCGGCGGCGGCGGCGGCGGCGGCGGCGGCGGCGGCGGCGGCGGCGGCGGCGGCGGCGGCGGCGGCGGCGGCGGACATGGCGGCGGCCTTCGAGGCCTTCCTGCCGCTCTTCGTCGACTTCTTCGCAGAGGTGTGGCAGCACCTGCCTGCTCGAGCTGCGCCTAACCCTAGCCCTAGCCCTAACCCTAGCCCTAACCCTAACCCTAACCCTGAGCCTAACCCTGAGCCTAACCCTGAGCCTAACCCTGAGCCTAACCCTGAGCCTAACCCTAACCCTCACCAGGTGTGCCAGGACCTGCTCGAGCTACGCTACATGTGCGCCGAGGTCTTCCACCAATGGCTGCTGCCCGTGCGTGAGGGCCGCATCGCCGCCTCCGATACGGCCCAGCTCTTCCGCGAGTCGACGCCGCACCTCCGCCGCGCCCTCAAGAAGGTCGGCGCGCACGACGGCCCTTACCCTAACCCCAACCCCAAGCCTAACCCTAATCGTGACCCTGACCCCAACCCTAACCCTCACCAGGTCTACGCACACGACGGCTCGGAAAAGCTCAGCGCCGCCGCCGCGGTCGCGCCGACGACGCTGCGCCTGCCCACGTGCGCCAAGTACTTGCTGCTCGCCGCGCACCTGGCGTCGCGCTTCCCCGCGCGCATGGACGTGGCGCTCTTCAGCTCGATCCGACGCGGCGCCAAGCAGCGGCGCACCAAGCGCGCCACGGCGCACGACGAGCCGCGCCCCTTTACGCTCGAGCGGCTGCTCACCACGTACGCGCACATCCAGCCCGAGACGGAGCTGCAACCGCTGCGCGTAGAGGTGCGGCGGTGGCGCGGCACCCTGACTCCCTCACCCCCATCACGCACCCTGACGTCCTCTTGCAACCCTCTGCATGTGCGTTGCTGCACACTCTCAGCGCCACCACACCTCTCTTTAGGCCCCCTCACCCCCAGCACATATCTTATATCTTATCCCCAGCACATATCTTATATCTTATCCCCACCACACCTCTCACGCCCCCCGTCCAGGTGCTGGTGCAGCTCGGCACCCTCATCCAGCAGCAGCTCGTGGTGCGCGTCTCGTCAGAGGCCGTGCTCGAGGGGATGCGGCTGCGGTGCGAGGCGCCACAGGACACGCTCAAGGCCGCCGCAGAGGAGCTCAAGTTCGACCTGGACAGGTACTTTGAGGACGTGGCGGGATCCTGACCAGGTTGACGAGCCGCCCTTTATCTTTATCCGTATCTCTTTTTTTTATCTCTCTTACTTTATCCGAGCCGAGCGGTCGCGTTTTACCCCCCTCTAAGCGTCGCTGAAATGCCGCAAACGCCGTGATGAACATAAAGGCTAAGGGGAAGTAAGCCTGGCGAATCCGTCAAGGTGCGCACCCAGAGAGAGCCAAAAACGCCGCGGTCTGCCACCGTGTGACGCCGCGCTCATGGGACTCTTCTTCAACCATGTGGTGCCCACGCTGTTCTACGTGCTCACGAAGCTCACCTACCCCCTCTCGCTCTTCTCGCTAGCCTTTGACCGTACCCCTGCGATCGACGGGGGTCTCGAGAAGGCTCCTCAGAACCCTGGAGCGAACAAGTCGCTACCCGGAGCGCTCAAGGATATGGTTGGCACGTGGAAGCTTCAGGAGAAGATTAACGTGGACCAGTTCATGGCCGGGCTCGGTATCAACAGGGCAAAGCGGGCCGCACTCCGCCTCGCAGGGCAGGAGTATGAATTGTTGGCCGACGCTTCGGCGCTCACGATCGTGACGAAAGACATGAGAGGCCACTCGGCGCTCAAGCTTCCCCTCGGCGGCCGCGGCGTCGTGTCCCACGACGGTGACGACGGTGCCACTGTCCGGCGGGCGGTTTCCGTGCTGAGGGACGCAGTCGTCATCACTGAGACCCTCGTCGGAGAGTCGCAGCCCCTGAGCATCTGCCGCCGGTCGCTGCAACGCGACGGACGGATGCGCATCGACATCAGCAAGCGCACCCCCGACGGCCAGACCGTGGCGATGGCGGCGATCGCGACGCGCTCGCGCGTTCAGCCAGTGCTCCATCGCGCGCTCCAGTGCTGACGTAGCCAAGGCCATTTGTTCACCAGCGGCGGGCGGCCGAGGCCAGCCAGCCCGATATTTCTACGTTATGAGCCTCCGTGCTCTGCATGATATGCAAGCGAGCCACAGGCAAAGACCCTGTGAGCCGTGGGACGCTTCATCCGATAATGCACTGTTTTTCTCTGGTGTGTGTTCTTTTGGTTTGAGCTTTTTTGCTGTTGGCGCGCTTTCACCCCTCGCGCGAAAGCGGACGTGTGTGAATGCTGAGCATCACCGGGGCGTGTAGTCCGTGTTCGCCTTCGGGCAAGATGTCTGTCTGTCTAAAGCGGACGCGCGAGCGGCACCAACGCGAGAAGCCCAACATGTTCGACTGGTTGAAGCCCGAGAACAGCGTCGATGGCTTCATCCGGTCCATCCTCGCCGCGTGCGTCGTCGCCGTGATCGGCGCACTGTTCGCATTGTGGTTGCTGCTTCGTTGCCTGCTTCTGTCGCCCTCAGTGGTGGGCGCCACCCTGTCTCTTGCAGTGGCGCTCTGGCTGGGAGGTTATCAGCGCCAGAGCACTGCGCGTGGGCGCCGCTGGGCGGCACGGACCTGCATTGGCGTAGCGGCTCTCTGTCTAGTCTCGCATCAGCTCTACCCCGACACTGAGACAACTGTGTCGGCGTCACTGGAGCCACCGCCGTCACCGCCGTCACCGCCTTCGGTCTGCAAGCGCTGGTGCAGCGAGCACGAGGAGGTCTGGGCACGCAAATGCGTGTGGCGCGACGGTGCCTGCTCCGCCTGCAGCGAGTGCTTCGAAGTCCAAGTTCGCCGTGCCGGTGGCCGAAGCAGCGACTTGGCCGCATCCGGCAGCGCGACCACGCGGCCAGCCCCAGCCCCAACCTCGCCATCCGTCCCAAGGCCCATCCCGCAGCCCGCCGCGCCACCGGCCCCGCCGCTGCCTTCCTCGTGCGGCCGCCTCTGCCTAACGCACGCCACGGGCGGCGAGTGGCCATCCTCACCGCTGTGGCTCGCGGCCCGGCGGCTCACAGCGCTGCCGTGCGCAGCGGCGGCGGCGGGCGCGGCCCGGCTCGCGCCGCCGGGCTCGTTCGCGCGCGACTTCTGGCCGGTGCTCGCGCCGCTGACGCTCGTGACAGCAGTGGCCCTTGCCTCGCTCGCGCGCCCGCTCGCCGCGCCCGCTCTCGCGCCGCTGCTGCACGCGCTCCGCGTGCGCCGCCACGCGCTCGCCCGCCTCGCCCGCGCGGCGGCGGCCGCCGCCGCCGCCGCCGCCGCCGCCACGCTCGGCGCGGCGGCGCTCGGTGCGCGCGCTGGCGGCGCGGCGCCGCTGCTTGTGCTGTGGCGCGCCGCGCCCGCGGCGCCCGCCGCGCTGCTAGCCGTGCACTGGGCGGGAGGGGCGGCGGAGGCGGGAGGGGCGGCGGGAGGGGCGGCGCGCGCGCAGGCGGTGCGGGCGGCGCTACTCGTCTGCTCGGGACTGGCCGCCGCGTGCCTGGACACCGCAAGGGCGCTACTCATTGCGCCCGCGCTGCCACCCGCGCCGTCGCCGCTCGCGCGGGCCGCCTTGCTGCTCCGCGCGCTCGTCGCCTCGTCGCCGCCGCGCGACGCACCGCTGGGAGGCGCGGGTTGCAAGGCGGCGTGGTGCGCGGCCGGCTGGGGCCTCGCCGGCCTCGGTTGCAGCTGGGCGGCTCTGGCGCTCCTCGCAGAGGCCTTCCGCAGCGCCACCCTTCGCCGCATCGCCGTCACACCGCTCCGCATCGCCACCGCACTCTGCGGTGCGTTGTCCACCGCCGCCGCCGCCGCCGCTGCCGCCGCCGCGCGCGCCACCACCACCGTGCTCGCCGCCGCCGCTACCGCCGCGCGCGCCACAACCCGCCTGCTGCGACCACCGTGCGTCGCCGCCGCCACCGCTGCCGCCGCCGCCGCCGCCGCTGCCGCCGCCGCCACCGCCGCTGCGGGGCGCACGCTCCGCCGGACGGCGTGGCGGGAGCGACACACGGTCCAAGGCGCAGCGCTGTGCGTGGCGGCGGTGGTGCTCCTGCTCGATCTTGACCTCGGCCTCGGCGCGATCTCGACCCCCGAGCTGCTGGTTAGCGCGGCGTGGCGCGACTGGGCGTCGCCGCCGCGGCGCGCGCCCGCCGTCTGCGCGGCTGCGGCCAGCGTCACTGCGACCGAGCTGGGCGGCGTGGGCCAGCTGCCGCTGTGCCGGCTGGCGGTGGCGCTGTGCCGCGGCGGCGGCGCGTGCGGTGGCGCGCTGCTGCGCGCGCTGCTCGGCGCGCTCGCGTTCGCGGGCGGCGCCGAGTTGCTCGCCTGGCGCGCCGCCGTGCCCCCCGCGTTCACACTCTTGCGCGCACCGCTGAGCGCGCCGCTGGCCGCGCTGCGCCGCCTCCTGAGCACACCGCCGCCGCCGCCCGTCCGCTTCGCGCGCGACGGCGTGGCCCCGCTGACGCTCGGTCTATGGCTGCTGCGACAGGCGTGGCGGCCCCTCCCCGCCGTACCGCTCGCTGCCGACATCCACGCGGGCCTCGCGGCGCACGGTCTCGGTACTTCGCTCCTCGTCGCAGCCATCGAGGTGCCCGCCGCCCTCGCGCTGGTCTACGCGGGCGGCGCCACACTCTACGCGATGGCGATGCAGGTCCCCGCGCTCGCCGCCGCCGCCGCCGCCGCCGCCGCCGCCGCCGCCGCCGCCGCTGCCACCGCCGCCGCCGCCACGCGCGCCACCGCCACCGCCGTGCTGCGCGCTTCGCACGCCGCCGCCGTTGCATCCGCCGCATCCGCCGCATCTGCCGCATCCGCCGTTCACGTCGTCTATCTCCGCCTCGCCCGTGCGATCTTCGCGTCGATGTCAGCGTGGTCGCGGTGGGGGTGGGGACACGCGCGCGACGGCGCGGCAGTGGTGGCACGCGCGGCATCGGCGGCGGCGGCGGTGGCGGCGGCGGTGGCGCGCCGGGCGCTCGCTATCATGGTTCGGTGGTGGCGGCGGTGGTCGGCGGCCGCGGCGCGCGTGGCGCGCGCCGTGGGACACGCGGGCCGGCGCTCGGTTGAGCGGTTGCTGCTCTCACTACTGCTGCCGCTGCTGAGATTTGGCGCCCGCTACTGGCCGGTCGTCAGTGCCGCCACCGCCGGTGCGTCGGCCGGCCTCTTTGCCCGAGCCGCCGTGCGCCACCTCGCCGCCGCGCGCGCACCCGCCGTCGCCGCCGCCGCCGCGGGCCTCGCGGCGTCGACGGGCGTCTGCCTGAGCTCTGCCGCCCTCGTGCTGCCATCCCCTGCCCTACGCCACCTCTCAAAGCTCGCTGTGCGCCACGTCGACTTTGGCGCCACGCGCCTCCTCGCCGCCGCCACGCGCCGCGCCGCCGCCGCCACGCGCCGCGCCGCCGCTGCCGCGCGCGTAGGGGCGCACGTGGCGGCGCGCGTTGCGGCGGCACTCTCGCGCGGCCTGGCCCATTTCCTTGGGCCGCCGCTCGATGCGCTGCGCCGTGCCGCCGCCGCCGCCGCCCGTGCGGCGCGGCGCGCGCTAAGGCAGCTCGGCCACTGGCTGGGACAGCTCGCCACCACCGGGGCGCGGCTCCTCGGCGCCGCGGCAAGGCTGCTCGTAGCGCCTCTGCGCGTCGTGTGGCGCAGCCCGACGCTCTCGCTCGGCGCGAGCGTCGCGGCGGTGGCTGCACTCTACGCGCTGCACGCCAGCGGCGCGTGGGCTAGGGTGCTCGCCACCGGACTCGGTGCCTTGCACGCAGCGCGCACTGCCGCCACCGGCGCAGCAGCAGTAGCAGCCACCGCCACCGCGTCCACCTCTGCCATCGTCGTCGCCTCCGCTGCCACCTCCTTCACGACCGCCTCCGAGCTAGTGTCGGGCGCGGGCGCGCGCGTGGCGCGCGCCGTCGCTCGGCGGCATGCCTTCGCGCTTGGGCGTGGCGTGCATCTGCTGCGTGGGGTGGTGGAGCAGACAGGCGCGGCGCAGGCGGTGCTTGCGTCGGCAGGCGCGTCGGCGGGCGCGCTGCACGCGGCGCCCGCCTTCGGCACGCTCGTGTGGGGTCTGGTTGCACTCGTGTCCAGCACCTCGCCGGGCGACGTGCCCCCTAAGGCGCTCGCCGCCGTGCAGCTCGCGCTGGTCAGCCACTTCTGGGTCTAACCTTAGCCCCAGCCCTTGCCCTCACCCTCACCCTCACCCTCACCCTCACCCTCACCCTCACCCTCACCCTCACCCTCACCCTCACCCTCACCCTCACCCTCACCCTCACCCTC
>Ga0209302_10001445_pt1 | contig 13828 bp, 7 predicted proteins | sample ArcOceMetagenome_2_FD_187445 | JGI IMG/M metagenome (GOLD analysis project Ga0209302, IMG submission 187445) | Marine eukaryotic phytoplankton communities from Arctic Ocean - Arctic Ocean ARC135M Metagenome (SPAdes) (version 2) | ecosystem: Environmental > Aquatic > Marine > Oceanic | place... | reverse complement strand
ACACACACACACACACACACACACACACACACACACACACACACACACACACACACACACACACACACACACACACACACACACACACACACACACACACACACACACCACTCCGCCCGTCTCCTCCCAAGGTGGTGGCGATGTGCCTTGCGCACTGCTCGGAGTACCTCATCGCCCAGCTGGCCTGCAACATGGCGGGCGCCGCCTGCTTCCCCCTCGAGACGCACTTCGGCCCGCAGATGCTGCAGGCGCGCCTCGACTCACGTGACGCGGGGCGGGGCGGAGCGGGTGGGGCAGGGCAGGGCAGGGCGGGGCGGGTGGGGCGGGACGGGGCGGGTCAGAGTGGGTCAGGATAGGCCTGGGGTGCATAGGGGAGGTGGGACGGGTCGAGATGCGCAGGCAGCAAGCGGCCCTCCTCCCCCCACCCCACCCACCCCATCCCCCGGCCCACGCAGGAATTGCTGCGCGACACCCAGCCTGTCGCCGCTCTCGTGAGTGCCGCAACGCTCCCCAAGCTCTCAGCCGCCCTCGCCGCCTCCAGAGTAACCTCCGCCGTGCTCGACGTCCTCGACAACGCCGCGTGGCGTGCCGCCGCGGGGGTGCCGTGCCACACGTCCCTGGCCACCCCGGCGCCTCACACACCGCCCCAGTTCCCCCTCTGCGCCTGTGCGCCTCCTGAGCGCCTCCTGCGCGCCTCCTGCGCGCCCTCCGCAGGCGTGCACCACACCGCCGCTTGGCGGCTGGCCGCGCGCCGCGCCGCGCGACCCCGCGATCATCACCATGACCTCGGGCACCTCGGGCAAGCCAAAGTGCATCCTGTGCCCCTTCGTGCCTTCGCCACCGCCGTGAGCGCGCCGACCCTGCCCTCACCCCTCACCCCGTGCACCTGCGCCCCCCCCCCGTTAGTTGCACCCGTACTCCCGCCTCAGGTGCATGCGCGCGAGGCGGCGCTCGAGGCGATGGGCCTCGGCTATGCCTTGGGTGACGTCGAGGCGTGTAACGTCATGTTCGTGTGGGAGGCGGCGCGGCCGCTGTGCTTCGGCCGCGCGCTGGCGGCGGTACCCGACCATGTCATCGTTGACACGCCGCTGCTGCTCGCTTTCCTTGGACGGTGGCGCGTGGCGCGCGTGCTGACCACCCCCTCGCTCCTCGCCACGCTGCTCGACACGGCGACGCCCAGCCGCAAGCACGCCGACGCCGACGCCGACGCCGACGTTGACGCCGGGGCCGAGGCCGGGGCTGGGGGCGAGGGGCGCCGTACCGAGCACGCTGAGCCGCCGCTGCTCCCCGGGGAGATCCTGCTCCCCGAGCTGCGCCTCTGGCTCTGCTGCGGCGAGGTCGTCCCGGCGCCGCTGGTGGGCCGCGCCGCCCGCACGATGCCGCACGTGACCCTGTGTAACGACTACTCCTCGTGGGAGGCCTCCGACGCGACGCTCGCGCGGCTCCGCGCGCCGCCGCGCGGCGCGCCCGCCGCGCGGCTCGCGCCGGCGGGGCGCGTGCTGCCGTCGGCGGCGCTCGCCATCCTCGATCCGGAGAGCCTGCGGCCGGTGGCACACGGCGCGCAGGGCGAGCTCTTCGTGAGCTCGCCGATGCTCTTCAGCGGCTATCTCGGCGCGCCCGAGCTCAGCGCGCAGCGCCTGCTTCCCGTGCCAGCGCAGCTGCGCGCGGCGCTGCGCCTCGCCGACGACGACGACGCGGCGCGCCTCTGCCGCACGGGCGACCGCGCGCGGCTCATGGCTGACGGGCAGCTGCAGGTGCTCGGCCGGCTCGACTCAACCGTCAAGATCCGCGGCTTCAAGGTGGGCCTCAGCTACGTGGAGGCGGCGCTCGGCGCGCTGCCCGGCGTCGCGCGCGCGGCGGTGGTGGCGCTGCTCGACGACGCGACCGGCCAGCCCGTCGCGCTCGTGGCCCATGTGCTGCCCGACGAGGCGGCCGAGGCGGCGGCGGCGGCCGACGCCAAGGCCTGGCTGGCGGCGCTCCGGCTGGCGGCACGGGGCGAGCTGTCGCCGCACGCCGTGCCGCACCACTGGATGATCTCGCGGCAGCTCGCGCTCGGCGGCGGCGAGGCGAAGAAGCTCGACCGCAGCGCACTGCCCAAACCCGAGCTCGCGCTGGCGGCGCCGCGCCGCGCTGCGCCCGCGTCCGCGCTGCCGGCCGGCGCGCCGATGCCCACTGGCGCCTCGCTCGAGGCCTCGCTCGCCGCGATCTGGGCCGATGTGCTCGAGGTCGACGAGGTGGCGCCCGAGGACAACTTCTTCGACCTGGGCGGCCACTCGCTCCTCGCCTCCAAGCTCGTCGCCGCCGTCTCCGCCGCGCTTTCCAGGTCGCTCACCGTGTTCGACCTCTTCGACGCGCCCACGGTGCGCTCGCTCGCCGTGCTGCTCGCGCCGCCGCCTGCGCCTTCGGCCTCGTCCGAGCTCGCGTCGCCGCGCGTCGCCTTCCCCGCGGGCTCGCCCGGGCAGCCGTCGTCGTCGGAGCGGCGGCTGGCCATCGTGGGAGTGGCAGGGATGTTCCCCGGCGCCGGCGACGTCGACGCCTTCTGGGAGATGCTGGCGGCGGGCCGGGACGCGCTGACGCTCTTCGACCAACCGACGCTCGCCGCCAAGGGCGTGCCCGCCGCGGTGCGTGACCACCCCAACTTCGTGCCGGCGGCGTACATGGTCCACGGCGCGCAGCACTTTGACGCGGCCTTCTTCGGCATCTCGCCCCACGAGGCGCGCATCATGGACCCGCAGCATCGGCTCTTCATGCAGGTCGCCTGGGGCGCGCTCGAGCACGCGGGGTACGCGCCGCGCAGCGGCACGCCCTCGCGCACCGCCGTCTTCGCCTCGCCGGGCATCGACGGCTACCTGGTGCACCACCTCGAAGGCAAGCCGCTGTACGACACGCTATCGCCCGGCGACATCTTCCTCGGCGAGGTGGGGCGCACGCGCACGCACGCACGGGCGCACGCACGCATGGGCGCACGCACACACGCACGGGCTCACGTACGCACGCACGGCGCATGCACGCACGCACGCACCCCCCACCCCCCACACACGTCTAGGTGGGCAACGAGAAGGACTACATCGCCACGCGCGTCTCGTATGCGCTCGACCTGATGGGACCCTCGCTCGCCGTCAACTCGGCCTGCTCGTCGGCCCTCGCGGCGGTAGCGCAGGCGGCGCAGGCGCTGCTCACTGGCCAGGCCGACATGGCCCTCGCCGGCGGCGCGGCGCTGACCTTCCCGGGGCACGGCTACCTGTACGAGGAGGGGCTCGTCAACTCGACCGACGGCCGCGTGCGCCCCTTCGACGCCGCGGCCAACGGCACCGTCTTCGGCGACGCCGTCGGCGCGGTCGTGCTCAAGCGCGAGGCTGACGCGCTAGCCGACGACGACAACATCCTCGCGACGATGCTCGGGTTCGGCATGAGCAACGACGGCGCGCGCAAGGTGGGCTACGCCGCGCCCGGCGTGGCGGGGCAGCGCGCGGCGATCGACGCCGCGCTGCAGATGGCGGCGGTCGACGCCTCGACCATCACGTACGTTGAGTGCCACGCCACCGGCACGCTCATTGGCGACGGGATCGAGCTGCGCGCGCTGGGCGAGAGTTACCGCGCTGCGGGCGCCGTGCCGGCCGAGGGGCAGCCGCCGTGGTGCGCCATCGGCTCGGTCAAGGGCAGCATCGGCCACGCCAACGCGGCGGCGGGCGTGACGGGGCTCATCAAGACGTGCCTGTGCCTGCAGAGGAAGCAGCTCGTGCCGACGGCGCACTTCGAGCGGCTCAACGCCAAGGTCGTGCTGGCGGGCACGCCCTTTTACGTGCACGAGGGCGGCGGTGCGGGCGGTGGCGCCGCGCCGTGGCCGCGCCGCAAAGGCGGCGGCGGCGGTGGCGGCGCGCCCGGCTCCGAGGTGCCGCGCCGCGCCGCCGTCTCCTCGTTTGGCATCGGCGGCACCAACGTGCACTGCGTGCTCGAGGAGCCGCCCGCGCGCGCCGACGGCGTCCTCGTCGCGGCGCCGCGCAGCCACCAGCTACTCACGCTGTCGGCCAAGACGCCCGCCGCGCTGCGGCGCGTCGCCGTGCAGCTCGCCTCTTGGCTCGACGACCGCGCCGTGGGCGGCGCCGCGCCGCTGCCGCGCGTCGCACACACGCTGCACCTCGGGCGTGAGCAGTACGCCCACCGGCTGGCGGTAGTGGTGGCCGACAGGGCCGAGGCCGCCGACAGGCTGCGCGACGCGGCGGGCGCGCGCGCCGACTCGACGCCCCCTTACGCCCCATGCACCCCCTTACAATCCCCTCACCAACCCCTAAGTCCCCTGCACTCCCCCGTTGCGCCCCCCTTGCAGGCCAGCTCGCCGGCTCAACGTCCGCCGGCGGCGCGCGCAAGGCGGCCAAGGTGCTGCTGATCTTCCCGGGGCAAGGCTCGCAATGCGTGCGCATGGGCGAGGGGCTCTACCGCACCGAACCGCGCTTCCGTGCGCACGTCGACCGGATGAGCGCCGTGCTGGCGCCGCTGCTCGGCTTCGACTTGCGCACCAAGCTCTACCCCGCCGCCGCCACCGAGGCCGCATCGGACTTTGGCGCGGTCTTCGACGAGCCCACCGTAGCGCAGCCCGCCATATTCGTCACAGAGCTCGCGCTCGGCCGGACGCTGCTCGAGCTCGGCGTGGTACCGCACGCGATGGCGGGCCACTCCATCGGCGAGTTCGTCGCGGCGACGCTTGCGGAAGTCTTCGATGAGGTGGACGCGCTGGCGCTCATCGCGCAGCGCGCGCAGCTGAGCGCGGCGGCGGCGGAGGGCGCGATGCTCGCTATCTCCGCCACGCGCGACGAGGCGGAGGCGCTCGCGCGCGTGCACGGCGCGGCGTACGCTGGCCAGCTGTGGCTCGCGGTGAGCAACGCCGAGCGGCGTCAGGTGCTCGCGGGCGCGCCGGCGGCAGTGGCGGCGGCGGCGGCAGCGCTCGAGGCGACGGGCAAGCGGAGCCGCCTGCTACCGATCACGCGCGCCTACCACACGCCTATGATGGCCGCGGCGCAGCGGGCGCTGGCGGAGACGCTGAGCGGCCTCGCGCTGCAGCCGCCATCGACGCCACTGTGCTGCAACGGCAGCGGCGGCTGGATGGCGCCGAGCACGGCCACCGACCCGCTGTACTGGGCGGCGCACGTGGCGAGCGCGGTGCGCTGGGCCGACAACATGGACACGCTTGCCACCGCGGCGCCCGCCACCGTGCTCGAGGTGGGCTCGGGCAACGCGCTAGCGCCGCTGTTCGCTGAGTGCGCCGCGCCGGGCGCCGACGCGCTCGAGCCGGTCGCGACGCTGCGCGTGCCGCGCGCCGACTGGGCCGCGGGCGCTGCCGACGCGCGCGCCTTCGGTGAGGCGCTAGCGCAGTTGTGGGAGGCCAAGGCGGCGCTCGACTGGCACGCGTACCACGCGGGCGAGCGCTTGGTCAGGCTGCCGCTGCCCACCTACTCCTTCGAGCCCACCGAGCACTGGGTCAACCCCAAGGCATCCATGTACGTGCCGCCCACCGCCGCCGCGCTCGCGGCGGCAGTGGCGGCGCTCGAGGCCGCCGCCAACCCTGCGCCGCCGCCCGTGGCGCCGCTCTTGGTGCGGTTGCGCCCCGCGGCGCCCGAGCGGCGGTGGGCGAGCGCCTACTGCCTGGCGTACGCGGGCGGCTCGACGGTGGCGTTCGTTGAGTTTGCGCGCGGCGCCCCGGAGTGGCTCGAGGTGGTGGGGGTGGAGATGCCGGGCAAGGGCGAGCTGGCCGACAGCGCGTGGCCAGGCGACGCCGCCCGCCGCAGGAGGGAGAAGAAGAAGCCGGGCAAGGCGGATGGCGTCGGGGGCAGCAATGCCGAAGGGGACGAAGCCGAGGACGAGGTGGCGGTCGCGGCGGCCGAGCAAGCGGAGGCGGAGATGATGGTGGCGCTCGCGGCGGCGCTGCGCGCCGACGCGGCGGGCAGCGCGCTGGTGCTCGTGGGCTGGAGCATGGGGGGGATGCTTGCGGCCGAGCTCGCGCTGCACCTGCAGCAGCTCGGCGCGCCGCCGCAGCTGCTGCACGTGGCGGGCCGCTTCGCGCCAGGCTCCTTCGTCGAGGCCGAGGAGGACGTGGGCATGTACGTCGACGCGTCCGAGGAGGTGCGACAGAGCGAGGCGTGGCAGGGTTACATCCAGCCGCTGCTCGAGGCGGACCTGCGCGCCGACGCGCGCGCCGAACGGCGCGTCACCGCGTTGTGGTCGGACATGCTCACTGCCAGGGGCGTCGAGGGTGGCTACGTCAACGCGGGCGGGCCGCCGCTGCGCTGCGCGCTGCACGTGTGCTGCGGCCAGCAGGACGCGGTCTTCCCACCCGAGGCGATCGATGCGTGGCGGCCGCTCAGCGGCGGCCCCTTCGCGACGCACACGCTGCCCGGCGGGCACGACGTGCTGCAGCGGCGCGCGCCCGAGCTGCTCCGCCGGATGGTGGGCGAGCTCATGCCGTACACGCAGCTCTACGCCGTGCAGTGGCGACCGCTCGACGGCGCATCGGCCGAGGCGCCGCCGCCGCCACCCATCAAGCTGAGCGGCCGCGTCCACCACATTGCGCTCTCCGCCGCGCACTCCTCGCCCGGCGGCGGCGGCGGCGGCGGCGGCGGCGGTGGCGGCGGCGGCGGCGCTGGCAGCGCCACGAGTACTGCGGGCGCGCCCCTGCTGCCCGCAGTGGGCGCGGCCGATCTCGCGGCGCTGCGCGGCGAGGCGGGCCTGCTGGTCTACCTACCCCCTGCGCGCGGGCTGCACTTGCAGCAGGCGCAGGCGTGGCGGCTGCTGCAGCTCGTGCAGGCGCTCACCGCCGCGGGCGGCACGGGGCGGCTGCTGCTCCTCTGCGGGGGCGGCGGCGACGGCGGGCTTGCGGCGGGCGCCTCGAAGGCAGTGCCGCTCGAGTACCCTGAGCTCTTCGTGCAGAGGATCTGGCTGGCCGAGGACGCCGACCTGCTGCGGCTCGCGCACACGCACGCCGGGCGGCAGGGCCGCCGCAGGGGCGGCGGCGGCGGCGGCGGCGGCAGCGGCGGCATGGGCGCGCTGGCGATGCTCGACGACGTGCTGCAGGGCTGGCTGCGGTGGGTCGCCGCCACCGCCGCGACGCACGCGACGGAGGTCGACCTGTACCTCGACCCGCGCGCACCCGACGCGCCGCTTGCGCCGCGCCTCGCACCGCAGCCGCGGCCGCCCCCCTCGTCCAAGCCGGCTGTCGACCCGGCGGGCTTCTACGTCATCACGGGCGGCTCGGGCGGCATCGGCTCGGCGCTCGTCTCGTGGCTTCTCACCGAGCAGCGCGTGCCGCCGCCTCAGCTGCTGCTGCTCTCGCGCCGTGGTGGCCCACCGCCCAACGGCGCCGAGGGCGTGCGCTGCGTCGCGGCCGATCTGGCCGGCGGCGGCGCGGCGCTGCGCGGCGCGCTCGCGGCGGCGCTGGCCGGCGTGGCCTCGGTGACAGGCGTTTTCCACCTCGCCGGGGTGCTCGACGACGGGCTCATCGAGAACATGGACGAGGCGCGGCTCAGCAGGGTGGTGGCGCCCAAGGCGGGGCTGATCCCGCTGCTCGCGCACCTCGAGAAGGCTGGCCTGCCACCCGCGTGGGTGATGGCGGCCTCGTCGACCTCCTCGCTGCTGGGCTATGCGGGGCAGGCCAACTACTGCGCCGCCAACGCGCTGCTCGACAGCGCCGCCACCTTCGGCCTGCCTAGTATGGGCCTCGAGGGCGGCGGCAGCGGCGGCAGCGGCAGCGGCAGCGGCGGTGGCGGCGGCGGTGGCGGTGGCCACGCGCCGCGGCTGCTCACGCTCAACTTTGGCCCGTGGGGCGAGGTGGGCATGGCGCGGGAGGGCACTAAGGCGCACCAGCTCTCCCTCGAGAGCGGCGAGCTACCGATGGCATCGACCGCCGCAGTCTCGTGCATTGCCGAGGCGCTGCGGCAGCTGCAGCAGCTGCCCAGGCCCGGCGCCACCGCCACCGCCACCGCCACCGCCTCAGACGACTCAAGTTCCGAGTCGGGCTCCGAGCCGACTGCCCACGGCGACGACGACGGCGACGACGACGTGGCGGCGCCGCGCGAGCTCCACCCGAACGCGCTCCAGTTCGCCGTGGCCGATGTCGAGTGGTGGCGTTCGCCGTGGCCGACCCACTCGCTGCTGCAGGGCTTCATGCGTCGGCTGCCCGCGCTTGCCGAGGCCGAGACGCTGCAGGCCGCCGCCGCCGCCGCCGCCGCTGCGGACACTGCCGCGACGCAAACCGGTGGCAGCAGCACCGGGGCCGAGAGCGGCGGCGCTGAGGGTGGCGGCGGCGGCGGCGGCGGCGGCTCGGCGGCGCGCGAGCGCGTCGAGGCCTTCTTGAAGGGGCGGCTGAGCGTGTGGGAGCTACAGGCGCCGCTAGTGGAGCTGGGGCTCGACTCGCTCGACCTAGTGAGTCTCCGCACCGCCTTCCAGAAGGGCTTCAAGTGCGTGGTGCCGCTCTCGACCTTCACCAACGCCAACCAGACCCTCGACCACCTGACGGCCCAGCTTTGCGAGAGGCTGCTGGCGTGATAGAAGCGCCGTGCGCTCGTTTCCACGACGGCTGACTGTGGCCGCGGTATATTTAGACCAGACCATACATGTGTGCAAACTTATAATTTGGTTGGAGTCTTTCAGAGCAACGTTGCTACTGCAGGCAAAAAATTACGCTGCTCCCCCCCCCCCAGCCCCACGCGAAGGTGTGCAGTGTGTGACCGATTGTATACAATCTCCGACTCCGTACACGTTTGCCCTCTTCTCGATTTAAAACATCCATTTTTTTCGGGACCCGAATAAGATTTAAGAGATACGATTGTTGGGTTTCACGACGACACGACACTCTCAGGTGCTAGTCAGGTGCATCTTGAAGAGCTGCCACGCCAGTACACGCCCAGTGGCAGGACTGGCAGCGCTCCAGGTGCGTGCCCCAGGTGGGGCATGCTGCTCGTTACACGCACCGCTACGCGCTAGCGCGCTAGGTGCACACAAATAAAGACTTCCACGATCTACTTTAGCTGTAGGAATCTCTCGTGTTTGGACACGCAAAAAGAAAACAACTTTTCTTTTAGGGGTGGCCAAGGTGGCCATGGTGGCCACGGGCCAACCATCGAGCGGATCCTCCCTCTAACGGTGGCCATGGACCCGAGAGTGCACGCACGCACAAGCACGATGCACGAAGGTCACACACACACTCTCCTACGCTCGAAGACCGGCAGAGCCGGGTGGAGCAGCCGACGGGATGGGCGCCGTAACGAGACGCACAGTGGCGACGGAGGCGGCCGACGGCGGCAGCGACGGCGGAGGCGACAGGGCGGGATGCGGCGGCATGGCCGCGGCGGGTGAGGCGCTTAGGGGTGACGATGGCGGCGACGGCGGCGATGGCGGCGAGGCGAGGCGCGGCGACATGGCTGCGGCGGAGCAGCGGTCACGACGGCGACGGCGGCGACGACGGCGACGGCATGGGCCACACGTAAAGTCGCTAGTTCGCGGCGCGCTGCTTCTTGCGAGGCGCAGTGTCGTCTGCCTCCTGATGCTCGGCCCCCGAGACCTTCTGCTCAAGGCTTGCCTTCAAGCTCGGGTTATCTTCGATGATCGTGGTGATAAACTCGAGGCCGTCTTGCTTTTCAGCGGCCCGCTGCAGCGCGGTGATCACGACGGCACAGAAGCGGCTGTAGTGCTGACTAGCCGCTATGCCGAGCTTCTCATCCGACTCTAAGTTCATGGGCATCGTCGCGCCGCTCAGCACTTTGTGCACCGATTTCACTAGGTTTTGGAAGCCATGCACGAACGTGTCTCGAATGGACTCGAAGATGTTGGTGATCACCGCCTCCAGCGCGCGCTGAACGTCGCTGTTGAGCTTCGAGGAGATCAACTTCAGGTATTCCTTCCGCTTCAGATTCGTGCCACACGACTTGAAGATCACAGAAAAGCGCTCCTTCTGGGGACGTCCGGGAGCATACAGCATCTCGTTCTGCAGGATCTTGTCAATCTCGGCCTGCAGGCCAGTTTTGTGCTCGTGGAAGCTCATCCTGAAGCCCTCTTTCATGGCCTGCTCTTCCACCTTGAACTCTCGCCGGATTATCTCCGCCAGTGCTTTGAGCTGCTGCGATGGGAAGGTGTCACCTCCCGCAGCCGTGGAGGGTTTCTCAAAATCGGTGAGCAGGTTGCGCATGAAAGTGGCGAGCTCCCCGAGCGGCGCCTGGAGAGCCCCTTCCATGTCGTCCAGCTTCTGGTGGATGGCCAGCAAGACTCTCGGCAAGTCGCTAGCCAGCGGACCAGACACGAGCTGTCTCAGCAAGCCCGTGTGCGGCTCCTCGGAGCGCAGAGCATGCCCGAGTTGGCGAGCCCCCTTCTGCCGCCACGCGTTGAACTCGCCACTGAACCAGCTCGTGTCGACAGCATCGGGCGTGCACCTCTTGACGACGGGGTCCACGATATCACGAAAGGCCTTCGCACGCACCTGGGGTGTGTCGTGAAAGTCGGCCTGCGGGTTGACCATCGCGTCCACGCCCTTGAGTAGCTTGGGGAGTTCGGGGACGTTCTTCTTCATGTATGCGCGCGTCTCGTCGGACAGTCTGCCCATCTGCTCAATGCGCTTCGTCAGCTGGCAGAAGGGCCCGAGGACCATCGTCAAGAGTACAGACAAAAAGCGTCCCGCCCGCCGCTTGCTGTCTTTGTCGCACTCGCGCTGGAGGCTCTTGATAAACTGGCCCATGCTTTTCACGTCGATGCCTCTCGTCACCTCGTCGGGAATCACGCCTTTCACGTCGACCGCGTACTGCTGACAGACGGTTTCGAGCGTTGTCTTCGTGCGCTCTTTACGGAGATCGGACGCGTCGCTTGATTGGGCCTCGTTGAGCATAAGCTGAATCTCCTCCTTCATCTGGTCCATCGCGTTATTCGTCGCGATCTTCGCCGCCTTGTTCAGCCCCTTCCTCGTTAGCTGGTCCTTGAGCTTCCAGTCAAGCGACTGCACGCCCGCGAGGCAGCCAATGCGGCTCTCCCTGCGGTCGCTGAGCAGCTCCAACAGGATGCCATGCTCGAGCAAGTGCTTGCGGATGTTGCCGTTGCTTGCTCCGCGTGAAGGCATGCACATGAGCAGCATAGACGCGGGAGACCCGAGCGCCTCCTGGTAGATGGTCTGACGGAACGGATCGGCCTGCTCATCTGCAAAGCCGGGCACGTCCCAGATGGAAAAGTTGGCCGTCTGCGACGGGATCGTGACCTCGACAGACTCCACGGTCGCCCAGTGGCTGAACTCCTTGGTGGACTCGTCGCCCACAGTGACGCCCTCCTCTTCGACCCACAGCTTGGAGTTGGACCAGTCGAGCGTATGCAGCAGGAGCTGCTCCGCGAGCTTGTGGAGAGCATCGCGCTGGGATCGGTGCCCTTGATCGTGATCACGCGTTCGCGCCCGAGCAGCTGATCGAAGCGGGGCGGCAGCTTGAAGGCCCCCTCGTACGCCTCCAGGTCTTCGTAGCCGGTGCCCCTGCCCGTCGAGATGCCGAGGAGAGCGCACGCGCGGTAGATCTCGATGGTCCAGTCGATCCGTTTGCCCTGCGCGTTGGTGAGCTGCGGCCCCTCCTCCTCGCCCTCCTCCTCGCCCTCCTCCGCGCCCTCGCTCGCCTTCGTCTTGATAAGATGATCTCGAATGGCCTCGGCATTCGCGAGGACCAACTCGATCTCGCGCTGCTCGTGGTACCGCACGCGGAGGGTGATCTCGCGCACTTCGGGGTCGAACCGGATCTTGGTGATCAGGGCCGTGCACGCGCCATCGGTGCCGGAAGTGGGCAGGATGTCTTTGCTGTCCTCATCGTAGATGTCCTCCTCGGCCAGCTTTTTCAGGATCTCCTCCTCGATCTTGAGAATCGGGTCAAGCGGCACGCTCATCTCGAAGGGGAAGCGCTGCGACAGCGTGGTCGACATGGGCAATTTGCCATCATCGACATCCATGGGGGCGGCAGAGGATGAGGCGCCGCCGCTGACGGGCGCGGCGAGCTGCTCGGCGGTCTTCATCGCGCTCGTAATAATGTGGTTGACCGTCGTAGACTTACCCACGGCCTCCATCCCGATGACGATCACGCGCGGCTCGATAGACTTCTTCGGGGCGAAGTGCTCGCGCTGCAGCTTCTGGATCGCGGTCTGCAACTGGAGAAGTTCCATGTCGAGGTCCTTGGCGTCGAGGGCCGACTTGTCGAGCCGCGCGCGCCAGTGGCGCATGGCCTCCGTGACCTTGTTGGCGAGCAGGGCAAGGTTCGTTCCCTTCTTGTCAGAGAAACCCACCGAGAGCTTGTGGTTCCAGAAGTCCGGGCTGTCAACCTGGAGCTCCGCACGCACGCTGTCCGCGGCTTTCTCGGATGCAGCTAACTCGGCGGCCTTGTGCTGCGGTGCCTTTCCCCTGGCTTTGCGCACGTCCTCACACGAGCGCAAGTGATGCCACTCCTTCTCTGGGCGTGGCTCGTCGATCACAACGCCGGTGGGCTCCATGCTGTTCGTCCGGAGGCCGATTCGGAACACTTCAGCTCGTCCGTTGCCGTCGGATACGAGTCGGAGCAGAGTGCCGGTCTCCTCGGGCACGCTCTCATAGAGCTCAGCTACTGTGTAGCCCATCACGAGGCCCTCATGCCCTCCCTTGAGCACGACCCTCTCTTCATACTCGGACAGCGCAGACGACTCGTCGGGCGGCATCGCAGGCCGAGGCTCGGCGACAGGTTTCCTCGGCGGCGGCGGCGCGAGCGGGATCTCCTCGATGTTGGTGTAATGCAAGCCACCGAGGGTCAGGTAGATGGTGCCCTTAATCTCGTCGCAGGTGGGGGTGAGTTGGTGCTGGTACAGCTGCAGGCCTTGCGCCGGTGCGCGGTTGACCTGTGCACACCATGACATCAGGCGCTTCAGGAGCGTTGGGCAATGGATCGGCTGGTCGGGACACGAGTGGGAGGGGCTCGGGCGGTTCGTGGTCGCCGCGTCGCGCGCACCACCAGGCGCGCACGCAAATGGAGCATCTCAGTGAGCGCGATTAGCGTGTGATGCTGACCAAACTCGACGCCCTCGCCGACGGCGAGATCGAGAGCGTCCATGTATCCCTGGTATCCGAGTCGCTTGATCTTCTGGTTTTCCTTCAGTCTCGTCAGTGCATCGAAACGATCGCCCCCGCCGCCGGTGCCATTTTCGTCGCCTGTGATGTGCACGCTCATGCTTACTTCGTACTTCTTCTGGTAGATGCGCAAGAACCTGACGGCCGTGTGCTGCAACTCGGAAGCGGGGACATGACCGCCGAAAGCTGCTCGGCTGACCGACTCATACTGGCAGAGCCCGTCGGATTTGACGCCAGCGTCTCGTCGCAGCTCCAGCTCGCGGAAAAGGGGATTGAACGTGGTGCCGCAGCCGTGTGCGAAGTTCTGGCCGATACCCTGCAAGGCTTCGTTCTGCCACATGCAGTCCATGATCGTGCTTCCCTGAATGATGAGTTTATCCCGCAGCTTTTTCGCATCTTCTTCAAGTCGCTCAGCTTCGGCGACGCAGAAGTTGGCGGCCTGTTCCGCGCCGTCGACGCTCGAAGATGGAGGCATGCGCGCCCGGGCTCGCACGCAGCCTTGCGCTCGCCTTCGCCGCGCGCCCGCGGCACTTATTCGGCAAGTGGCACCAGGGGGTGAAAACACACGGACAGAGCGCTGTTCAATAAAGTCGGTTCGTGGGGGGGCGACGTGCGCGGCGTGACCGGGGCGGCGCTGCGCCAGAGGATTGGCTTTGTGACGCAGGCACGCCGCGCCGTTGCAGCCACGCCCAGGTCCCATGCCCCGCGCGCCCTGCGCGGGTGCTGCCGGTC
>Ga0209302_10001443_pt1 | contig 13836 bp, 13 predicted proteins | sample ArcOceMetagenome_2_FD_187445 | JGI IMG/M metagenome (GOLD analysis project Ga0209302, IMG submission 187445) | Marine eukaryotic phytoplankton communities from Arctic Ocean - Arctic Ocean ARC135M Metagenome (SPAdes) (version 2) | ecosystem: Environmental > Aquatic > Marine > Oceanic | place... | reverse complement strand
AACGTAGCCCGAGCTCTACCCCTAGCTCTACCCCTAGCCCTACCTAGCTCTACACCTCTTAAGCATGACCCTACCCCTAGCCCACTCCCTATAGCCCTCAGCCTGCACAGCACTCATCCCCTTGCGTATCGTTTTCTGGCAGGTCTCAATGAGAGCTTTACAACGAGGTGCGGTAGGTCGTGTGGTATGCAGATTTTGCTTCAAAATGGCCTTTAAATCGTCAAAAATTCCCCGGGGCTGCGCCCCGGACCCACTGACCCCCGGACAGGTACGGGGTGTGCCCGAGGGGTGCCGCCGTGCAGTAGTATGGGCAGCCTGATATCGGGTCGAACCAACTTGGTCGAGCTTGAACATTATATCCCCAGTGTCCCATATTGGGAAATGCACATGCAATGCACATGCACATGCACATGCACATGCACATGCACATGCACATGCACATGCACATGCACATGCACATGCACATGCACATGCACATGCACATGCACATGCACATGCACATGCAAACCCACAGAAGAAGAAAAGAAGAAGAGGAGAGAAGAAGAACAAGAGAAGAAGAGAAGAGAAGAAGAGAAGAAGAGAAAGAAGAGGAAGAAGAAGAGAAGAAGAGGAGGAAGAGGAAGAAGAAAAGAAGAAGAGGAAGAAGAGGAAGAAGGCGGAATACGGCGAGCGTAGATCTCACAGAGTACTATCACGTGCCGTTGTATGATTCAGGTTCGATCACTTCCGCGGGGTGGTCCTTTCCGATCTGCTCACCGTGGAAGGCGTTTGAGACCTGAGGCTCCGCCCCAGACCCCGCACCTGCCGGCGGGCCCTTTTTTCTTTTCTTTCCTGGTGCGAAGAGGAGAACAAGAGCAAACGAGGAAAGAAGACAAGAGGCGAAGAAGAGGAAAAGAGGAGAAGAGGAGAAGAGGAGCGAGGAGCAGGCGAGGACAAGAGGGAAGAGGGAAGAAGAAGGCGGAGAGGAGAAGTGGAAGAAGGGGAAGAAGAAGAAAGTTTCAAGCAGGTGCCGAACGAAGACGCAGCAGAGGGGAGGGGGCGAGGAAGAGGGAGAAGAGGGAAAAGGGCGGAGAAGGAGTAGCTGGAGATCAAGAGGTTTGTGGCGTGGAGGCAGCTACCTGAAGTGAGATAATTGAATATTAACGCGCCGTCGGGCGTAGAGGAGAAGAGGAGAAGAGGAGAGGAGGAGAAGAGGAGAAGAGGAGAAGAGGAGAGGAGGAGAAGGGGAGAAGAGGAGAAGAGGAGAAGAGGAGAAGAGGAGAAGAGGAGAAGAGGAGAAGAGGAGAGGAGGAGAGGAGGAGAGGAGGAGAAGAGGAGAAGAGGAGAAGAGGAGAAGAGGAGAAGAGGAGAAGAGGAGAAGAAGAGGAAGAGGAGAACGAGAAGAGGAGAAGAGGAGAAGAGGCGGAGGCGAGGTGGGCGATGAGGAAGGTGGCGCAGAGGGAGGCAAGTTTTTTGCTATACACATGTGTACACTAGAGAACCGCCACACACCGACCCGTGGACAAACGGACACACCTGGCGGGCCCTATAACTCGGCAAAGTCTGTCTCTGCACAGTGCGCTATGGACGTAGGCCAGGTGTGTGACACAACACAAGCAAATGAGTGGCAATACACTTCTGTCCGCGGTGCTCTGTGCGGTGTCGCACCGCACGCTCAGGCAAGCCTACTCCACACGCGGCTCGGTGACGCCGCCGCCGGCGCGGCCACCGCGCCCTCTGCGCCCTACACGCGCGGGCGCGGGCGCGTTCCACGGTGGTGCGCGCTCGCCGTGCCCGCACCTCACTGCCACCTGGTAGGGTCGGAAGTGGGGGGTGGGGTTTGCATTGGGGGTTAGAAATCAGGTGTGGCGGCGCATCGGCACCTGCCTCGCTGCTGGCTCAGATTGACGATGTCGCGCGGCCCCAGGGAGACCGCCAGGAAGCGCGTGCGGCGCTTCGCGACCTGCCCACCGACGCGCTTCAAGAAGGGCAGGGACAGCGCGCCCGTCAGCACGTGCATCAGGTTGTCGATGGCCGAGCCGAACGACGAGGCGAGCCGCTGCCCCGGGTCCGTGCTCTCCTTGCAGCCCCGCAGCGTCGTGGCGCGCGATGTCGGCTGCGTCGTCACCTCCGCCAGCAGCGTGAGCGGCGGCAGCTGCTTCGCCGCCTCCGGGTTCGACGCGAGGTCGAGCGTGAAGCCGAGCCGCAGCCGCTGGCCCTCGGCGACGGTGGAGAGGCCGACGGCGTCCTCGACGTGAGGGATGGTCGGGGTCAGCGCCTCGATCAGGATGTTGTATGTGTCAGCGAGCCCGGCGTTCTCGCCGAGGGGGGTAAGAGCGCCGCGGAGCAGGATGTTGGCCCGGCGCACCTTGAGCTGCACCGAGTTTACCCAGCCCTGATCGAGCCAGAAGAAGTCTCCCAGGCGCACGCCGGCGAGCTCGAGGAGGCGCATGAGCCGCGCGAACCAGCGGCCGCACGTCACCTCGGGCTTCATGTGGCACGCGGCCTGCTGGAAGCGCTTTATCTGTGAGCAAGCAGGGTTGCGATGACGCGAGCTGGTGCAGCAGCGGGGAGGTGCGGAGAGGTGCCGAGGGAGGGTGGTGGTGGTGGCGTGGCGGAGGGCGGGAGCGGCGGGGCAATGGTTAGCGGGCGAGGAGGAGGGGGTGGCGGCGGTGGCGCGGAGGCTCGAGCGAGGCAGGCGGGTTGGAGGTGCTGCTGCCGCGCCGCGCACCAGCTCGACGCCACTGTACTCGACGTTGCGGTTGAGCACGAGCTCGCAGGCGAAGATCTGTCCCCGTAGCTGCTCTTCTGCGTCCTGCGATGGGTCCGCGCTGCCCGCACTGCGGGCATCGTCGAGCATCTGGCGCGCAAGCGGGGTGGTAAAGGGTGAGAGCTGCAAAAGAAGGCACGTGGTCGGCCAGGATTCTAGTTGGGGTTGGAGCTCTGCGCGACGGGACCTGGAGCCGCGCGTCGCGAAGCTGCAGGCAGGACGCCACGTATGACGCCTTCACCTCCGGCCGCACGTAAGTCCAACACTCTTGCGCAAAAGGGTCCATGGTCTCGGGGCTGGCGGCGCGGGTGATGAACTGGCAGACGATCTGCGACTGCCAACAACGGAAGGGCGTGCGTCGGGATGCAGGAGACGCGGAAAACCCGGGTGTGCAGAGCAGAGTGGGTGCGGGTGGGGGTGGCGGTGGCTGGTTCGATGCTGTGTGTAGCGTGCGTTCTTGTGATAGTGCTCCGGGTTCTCGAGGTTGGCCTGCGCGAGCGTGCCGAGGTCGGCGGCCAGTAGCGAGGGGTTGCGCCGCATCGCCTCGTCGATCCGCGCCTGCGTCCTCTGCCACTCCGCCGCCCGCTGCTCGGCATGCGCCAGCCGGTGCAGCAGCAAGCCGCGCCGGCGAAGGGCGTCGGGCACCAGCTTGAGCAGGCGCGCCGCGAGTGCGGGCAGCGCCTCGTCGGGCGTAGAGGCGCCGCGCCCCGCGGCGAGGGCGGTGCGCCCGATGTCGTGCAGCGCAAAGGCGATGGCGAGGAGCGCGAAGGGCCCGTTGGGGTAGGACCCGAACGGCCGACGGTGGAGGGCTTCGAGCTGAGACCGCGCATCGAGCCACGCGTCGCTCTGCGAGGTGAACTCCGCCGTGCGCGGCGTGTCCATGAGCTCGGTCAACGGCGCCATGCGCGCCTCGAGCTCGGACTCTTCGCGGAGCGGGTCGACCTCAGCCAGCACGGCCTCGTGCAGCACGGTGTTGTGTCCGCCGAACCTCGAGAACCCGGAGCTCTTTACTACCGTCAGCAGGCCGAGCACGCGCGTGGCGCCGAGCGTGGCGTTCTCGCGCTCGAAGTCGCGCGGCTCGAGAGCGGCTGCGTGCGCGAGCGCCTGCAGCACTGCGCCCACCACGCTCTTGCACTCGAGCGCACCCGCACTGACGTTGCGCCACAGCTCGTCACGCGCGGTAGTGTAGCTGAGCTTGCTGAGGTGCGAGGACACAAGCATCGTCGTGAGCGCCTCGAGCCGCCGGAGGGGGCTCTCACAGCTGAGCAGTGCCCGCTCGGCGAGCACGCCGAGCGGGGACGACGGCGTCTCGCATGCAAAGACGCGCTCGAGGAGCGCGCCCGGCAAGGTCCAGCTAGGATGGCGCCGGTCCTCGCGCTGGGGAGCGCGGAGCAGCTGCAGCGGCTCGGCGACCTCGTCGGCCTCGGAGCAGAGCTCGCGCGTGCGCTCCGCCTGCTTAGATGAAGGCTGGATGTGACCACAGCGGCCGAGGCGCACACGGGCTCTCCATAGGCTCGTGCGCTACGCACTGGGCGCTGAGCGCTGGAGGCTGCGAGCCGCAGGCCGCAGGCTGCAGGCCGCAGGCTGCAGAGGCTGCAGGCTGCAGGTGGGGGCTGGCGGCAGGAGGGTGGGGGCTGCGAGCGGCCCGGAGCTTAGAGGAGAGGGCAGCCCTCGACTCTCGACGTGCTCAGCGGCGCCTTGTTAGAGTGGCTAGCGATGCCGGGGTGGTGTGCGGCGCAGAGCTGCGCGGTGCCGCGCCCATCGAGCGGGTACAGGCACCCCGGCTTCTCGCAGCAGACGCCGTGGAGCCCCATCTGCGCCTTCAGCTCGCGCGCCGTCGCCGGCAACTGCGTGGTCAGAGGACGGATTTGCTGGCGAAATGAGGAGGGAGACGAGTGGCGGAGATTGCGAGGCGTGTGTTCGAGGCTGTGTGTGCTACGGATGGTGCACCTCGTACGGCTTGCACGTGTGCTTGGGCGGCGGCTCGTCATTGGCGTCGGCGTCGGCGCCGGCGCCGCCGTCGTCGTCGTCGGCGCCGCCGCCGCCGTCGTCGGCGCCGTCGCTGCCGGGCGCACTGGCCGACACGCGATTCACCGCGGCGCGAAGGACCGTGATGATCCTGCCGCGCATCCTGGAGGCCGCCCTTTTCAGCTCCAACGGGTCGGCTAGCCCAGCCGCTTTGGCTTGCACCTGGTAGGAGCCGCGGCCGCCCTGCAGCAGCGTGTAGTCCGCCGCGACGCCAGCGACTAGGTGGCTCAGCAGCACGACCTCGTACGCGCGCTCCCATGAGTTGTGCCGACGAGGCTTCGGTGCGCCGGCTACCGCCTCGAGGAAGGTCTCCAGCGACAGCTGGCCGCCGCTCAGCACCTGCCTCATGGCGGCGAGAATGGGCGGCGGCTCGTCCTCGAAGCTGGGGGGCAGCGTCTGATCCACCTGCCGGGTATAGGCCGAATACATGGGCATGCACATGCACATGCACATGCACATGCACATGCACATGCATGTGCATGTGCATGTGCATGTGCAGCATGTGCATGAGCATGTGCATGTGCATGTATGCATGTGCATGCACATTAACTTGCACATATGTAACCTGTGCATGCACATGCATTTGCGCGTGCATGCAGGTATTCACGTGCAGCATGCAGGTATAGTTATGCCTGCGCCCGCTCCAGATTAAACCACGAAGGCTGAGCGTCGCCGTCGCAGCTGACGCCACCAACGGGCGAGCCCTGGTCAGGGGACAAAGGGTGACGGTCAGGGTCGAGAGGGGGGAGCGTGCACAGAGTGCCTGCGAAGCGCGTGCTGAACGCATGCAGAGCGCGTGCAGAGCAGGGCCCATCTGACCGAGGCCGAAGCCGCCGAGCCCGTCGAAGCCGTCGAGGCGGAAGCGGTCGAAGAGCTCAGAGGGGCCGAGGCCGGTGCGGCGGAGGCCAGTGCGGCCGCTGTCGGAGCGGCCGACGCCGAGGCGGTCGAAGCGGCAGCGGCAGTGGCGGCGGCGGCAGCGGCAGCGACAGCTGCCCCGTGACGTACCGCCCGTCTGCCCAGTGCCCCGTCCTCCTCCGCCTCGGCGAGCAGCTCCCTCAGTCGCTCCAGCGGCGCGGGCGCCATCGGCGCCGTCACGCTCACGCCTGTGCTGGCGCCCGCGGCGCTGGAGCGCTTCGACGCGCGGGCGGGCAGGCCGTGGCGCCAGAGCACGCCCATCTTTATCGCCGCCTTAGCAGGCTCGATATGGTCGAGGAAGAGCATCCCGGCCGCCGCCACGGTGTGCATGTTCCTTTGCCCCTTGACGCGCCCGTAGTCGCCGTTCGCCTCGCCCGCCCCTTGCGCCGCGCGCGCGAACGCGGCGTGGGCCGCCGCATCTTTCTCCTCTTGGCTGACCTGCGGCATGGCACGCACCGGTCCCTGGTACTCGCGCAGCTCCACGAGCCAGCGCTGCTCGTCGATCGAGCACCTGGCGTTCCCGGACCCCCCGCGGCCCGCGCAGCACGAGCTCTTGCAGCTCGAGGCGAGCTTGACCATCCGGGGCATCTGCGCCGTCAAGGGGGCGTCGCCGTCGGAGCCGCAGTCCATGGCCTCAGGCTGCGCCCCTGACACGGCCTGCACGGCCTGCACGGCCTCCGCCGCCCCCACGGCCATCGCGGCGGCAGCACCCGCCGCCTCCCTCGACGACGCGCCCGTGGCAGACCGTGGCGCCTTGGGCTTCTGCGGCGCGCCGCCGCTCAGCGCCGCCGCCTCGCGCTTCTTACGCGAGTTGCTCAGAGACGTGCTCCGAGCCGGCGCCTGCAAGTTGTGCGACAACCAAGTTGAGCGTGGGGAAGGGGGGCGTGGTGCGGGCGGGGGCGATGGTGGGCGGTGGGGAAGAGCTACCGCTGCCAGGCCACCACCCACCCCCACCACTGAAGCCGCACCAAGAGAGCAGCCGCGCCCCTTGTGTGTTCGTTCGGGCATGGCCCTCGCCAGTGCGCAGCTGAATTCTCTGCTGCGCCCCCGCCCCCCCCCCGAGGCTTCTGTCGCGCGGCGGGTGGCTCTCTCTCCCCATACCGGCCGGGCACCATTTCAACTCTGCAGCTCGCCTTGGGCGCGCTGGGCTGCGCATCTGGTGTCTGCCGGTCCGGCGTCGGCTTCGGGTCGGCATGCGCGGTGATGGCTGTGGCGGCGCAGGTCGTGGCGCCGGCAGCTGTGGCGCCATGAGGCGGCGGGCTCGCCAGCTCCATGGACAGCACCTCGAGCGCTCTGCTGCAAGCGGCGGCCGGAGCGGAGCAAGCCGGATGACCGATGCCCAAGACGAAGGGGAGCGCGCGCCCGAGTTGCCGGACTCGCCTTGGGGGATATCCAGCGGAGTGGATTCACCCAGGGGAGTCCGGCAACTCGTGCGCGCGCTCCTCTTCGTCTTGGGCATCGGCCGACCGGCTCGCTCCGCTCCGGCCGCCGCCGCCACTCGCGCCGCCGCCGCCACTCGGCACTCGCGCGTCGCCGCAGCCATGGCCCTCGCTCGCCCGCTCTTGGTGCTCCTCCTTGCGGGACTTGCCGAGCGGGACGGCCTCGGTGCTGAGCAGCGCTGGCCGTTCGGCAAGCTAGTTCGGCAAGTACGCGTTCAGCAAGCCCGTGAGCACGAAGCCGTACGACTCGTCACCGATCCACCTGGTTATAGGGTGGGAGCTGCGGCGTCGTCGCGAGGGTTGGGCTTGTGGGGCTGGCAAGGGTTGGGCTTGGGGGTTGGAGGTCTAGGGTTGCGCGCACCATTGATTGGGGTCGTGATGTGGTTGCAGCCAAGGGTCATGCCGCTGGCGGAAGCTACTGGCCTGCCTCAAGTGAGCTCGCTAGCCGCCAGCGCTGTGAACCGTGGAGCTCGGTAGAAGGTAGCGGTGCGCGAAGGAACTTGTGCCATGGTGGGGTAACATGACGCCACCATGGCAGGGCGGGCCGTTGGAGAAGCCGATCAGGTCCGCGGTGTTGCCGGATAGGACGGCGCCGAGAGCGGTGGTTGGCGAGCGGCGATCGACGAGCAAGCGATGGAGGGGATAGGCAACGCTCCCTCTTCTGCGGCGGCGGCAAATGTTTTGTGCAATATTTTTGATCTGAACATTCGTTTTTTTTCTTCCAGACGTGCTCACCGTGGGGAAAGCGTTTGAGACCTGGGGCTCTTTTTTTCCTTTAGCCGGGGAGGAAGAAGGAGCAGGAGGAGTAGAAGGGACGGGAGCAGAGGAGAAGAGGAGAGGATGAGCGGAGGAGAAGAGGAGAGGAGGAGGGAGAGGAGAACGAGGAGAAGAGGAGAAGAGGAGGAGGAGAGGAGGGTAGCGTTTTGTGCAGAAAAACCGCATTTTACACAGAAGGAAAGGAGAAGAAGAGGCGGAGAATAGGAGAAGAAGGCAAGGAGAAGAGGAGGAGAAGAGGAGAGTAGAGCAAGAGGGGGGTGATTTAATACATCCCCTCCTCGTTTGAAACAGAAACGTTTTCTGTCTCGACCGAGAGACCGATCGCTCGGGACGTTTTTCCCAGCGGTTCCATGGACATGCTCGCGGAGGCGGCGGCGCTGCGGGACGAGGGGGCAGCGGAGATCCTCAACCTATTGCGCGCGCAGCCCGCCTCCCCGTCCCCTCCCCCCTCGGAGGACGACGAGCGCTCGTCCAGTTTCACCGAGCTTCCCGATCCCTCCTTTGAAGATTCCTCGACAAACCAAGATTGGTCGCGCGCCGAGGACGACCTGCTGCGCCGGATATCGTCTTCCAAGTCTCTGTCGCTGGGCGGCGGCCGTGGACGCGCGCAGACCCTGCCACTTGACGCGAGCCTCCCAGTTTGGCAAGAGCTGGCGGACCAGTTCGAAGGCCGCACCCCTGCGCAGTGTATGCTCAGGTGGCGGACCGTCTTGAACGCGGAGAACGTCAAAGGGCCTTGGTGTCCGAACGAGGACGCGCAGCTGATGGAGCTCGTCAGCCAGTACGGCGGGAAGCACTGGGCACACATCGCGAGCATGCTGCCCGGCCGCACCGGCAAGCAGTGCCGTGAGCGGTGGTGCAACAACCTCGACCCGACGCTCAAGAAGGGCGCGTGGACACCCGACGAGGACCAGATCATCCTGAAGATGCACGCGAAGCTAGGGACGAGGTGGGCCGAGATCGCCAAGTGCCTGCCGGGACGCTCGGACAACTCGGTGAAGAACAGGTGGTACTCGACGTCTCGCCGCTAGTCTCAAAGGGCGTCTCCCCTCGAGCACACAACCCCGCGCGCCCCTGGAGGCGCAGGGCCGCGCCCACTCACAGCCCCAGTCTCCCAAGCTGCCCTAACCCATGCGGTCAGGCGCAGACCCCCCCCCTCCGAGATCGCTCCAGATGCCCCCCAGCGTTTGATTACTGACCTCCCCAACGTTTGTAACCGTCAGGTGCAGCCGACTGCTCCGGCAGCAGCAGCTGGAGGCGATGGGAGGCGCAGGGGAGGAGGCGAGCGCTGGGGCACCGAGCTCCAGCTCGTCCTTTGCCAAGGAGGAGCTCAGCGAGGTGGCGGAGGAGCACTTGTCGCGGCCGCGGCCGCGGGGAGGCCGCAAGGAGCCCGCTGCAAGCGAGGGGGGCGGGGAGGAGGCGGGTGGAAGCGGCCGCGTCTCGCCCTCGCCGGACAAACGGCTCAGCCCACCCAACAATGCCGTCTTCCCCTCGCCGCTGCACAAGTCCCGCCCCTCGTCCTCGCTGCGCCGCGCCACAGCGTCACCCTCACCGCGCAGCCGCAAGCGCAGCAAGACGGGCACCCCCACCTCGCCCGCCACGGAGGAGCGCGTCATCATGCTCGCCGACAAGCCCAAGACGCTGCGCACCGTCGAGCGGCTCGAGGGCGCCGCGCACAGCGGTGCCGAGGGCGCCGCGCACAGCGGTGCCGAGGGCGCCGTGCTCAAGCTCGCGCTGCCCCTCGCATGGAAGCCGCTCACCGTCACGCCTCCCGAGAGCGACAGGATGGACGGCTGCGTCACGCCGGGCGCGCTCAGCGCCGAGATGCAGTGAGGGAATGGCCTCGTCATGGGGGTGGATCGATGGTTCGATTGGACCCGGATGGATCCGCCGCTAGCGATGATTGATATGGAGCCGGATGGTTTGTTATTGGGGGCGGAGCTCAAGATGTGAGTCGCCCGCGCCGGAGGGACACGGCGGGCGCTACTCTGTGTGTGGCCTGTGGGCAATTGTGTTGCGTGAATCAAGCAGTTTCCAGTCAGTACCGTAACAGGTTTTGTTTAGATTGTTTCGCAGAAAACGGCTCGTTATGATACAAAATCATAGAGAGAGCACACCACCCGGGACCCGGCGTGGAGATAATGCGAGTTTACACAATGGGATGAGTGTTACCCGCGGGTAAAGTTCGTTCCTCGTGGGAACGGTTTCAGAGGGGAGTGATAACCAGCGGACGGGGCGCCGCCGCCCGCGACGCGCCCAGCTAAGAGATGCCTAACGACACCATCTTCGTCGTGCAGGAGGGCTCTCTATTAGGTGGTCGGTGGCGCGTCAAGCGTCGCGTGGGACGTGGCACCTTTTCCGAGATCTTCGAGGTCTCGGACCAGCACGGAGCCCGCGATGGCAGCGGCAGGCACCCACACCTCGCCGTGAAGGTCGCGCGCGACGCGGATAAGTGCTCGATGCTGCTGCATGAGGAGGAGGTGCTGAGCGACTTGCAAAGCTCGCTCTACATCGCGCGCTATGTCGAGCTGGGCAAGGAGGCAGGCATCCACTACCTCGTGATGCAATTGCTCGGCGACAACCTCTCGGAGTTGCGGCGCACGACGCCCACGAAGCGCTTCTCGCTGCGTACCGTCTCGCAGCTCGGTCTGCAGATGGTCGAAGCGATCCGTGAGATGCACGAAAACGGCTACGTCCACCGTGATATCAAGCCATCCAACTTCTGCATCGGGCTCCCAACTGCCACTGCTCACGGCGGCGGCGGCGACGGGCCGAGTGACGGCGACGGGCCGGGTGAGGGCGAGGGGCGGTGCTACATCCTCGACTTTGGGTTAGCCCGGCGCTGGAAGCAGCGCGACGGCGAGATCCGGCAGGCGCGCGAGTCGGTCGAGTTTCGCGGCACTTGCCGCTACGCCTCCAAGCACTCGCACATGTCGGAGGACCTCGGCAGGCGCACCTCGCCGCCCGAGCTCAGCCGAAACCCGAAGCCCCAACCCGAAGCGCCAGTCACCTCTCGCCTCCCCCGTCTACGCCCCTAGCCACCAGGCGCAGCCCTGAGCCCCACCCCAACCCCACCCAGCCCCACCCCCACCCCCAAAGAGCCCTGCCGACCAGGCGAGATGACATCTGGTCGCTGCTCTACATGCTGCTCGAGCTTCTGGGTGGTGAGCTTCCATGGCGCGCGGGCAAGGACCGAACCCTGGCCACGGGCCTAACCAAGGACCGAACCCTGGCCACGGGCCTAACCAAGGACCGAACCCTGGCCACGGGCCTAACCAAGGACCGAACCCTGGCCACGGGCCTAACCAAGGACCGAACCCTGGCCACGGGCCTAACCAAGGACCGAACCCTAGCCACGGGCCTACTCCCGCTCCTAACCCTACGCCGCGCCAGACTCGCGTGCCTAAGGACTAGGCCCTGGACTGGAGCCCTGCCCCCTACCCCTGCTTCCCACCCCACCCCCTGCCACGCCCCAAGCCGTCCCAGCCCCCCCACCCCCGCCCCCACCCCCACCTGACCCCATGAACAACCCCCACCCCCACCAGCCACTTACAACGCTAGGCATGTGACCAAGGATCGCGATGCCGTGCTCGAGATGAAGAAAGCCCACGAGGCTGACATGCTGCGCGCCTCAGGCGTGACGCGCTCCATCCACGGCGTGGCCGTGCCCGCCTGGGCGGCAAAAGTCGGCACTGCCCCTCCCTCCGCACGTGGCCGTCATTTGGAGCCGCTGCGCACGAAGCGCGCCTGCGCCTGTGCTTCCAGCTGCCTGCTGCCCAGAGACGTACCCGAGATTCACCAGAGATGTAGATGTAAGATGTACCAGAGAAGGTCGTGGCGTGCGTCTTCGCGGCCGCCATGTGGCAACTCTTCCGTTTGCCACGCAGGTGCCGGCCGCTTTCCCCCTGCTCTTCCAGCATGTGCACGGCCTCAAGTTCGACGAGTCGCCCGACTACGCATACGTCGAGCGCACGCTCGCCACCCTCGTACCAACGCCGCCGGGAGCCGAGCCGTTGGTCCCCGCCAGCGCGACGGTTCTTGACTGGGCGGCCGAGGGCGCGAGCACGAGCAAGCGGCACATGCGCGCCGCCGCCGCCGCGCGACAGTCGTCTGGCTCGGGGCTGCCCGCGCCGGCAGTGCACGACGCGCCGCCTATTGCCGCCGGCGCTGCGGCCGCCTCCACACCCACCGCCTGCAGCGTCGTGTCGCGCGCGGGCGCCGTCCCGGGCTCCGGGCCCATCTCGGCCATCGGCATCGGCATCGGCGGCGGCGGCGGCGGAAGCGGAAGCGGAGGCGGAAGCGGTGCCACCGCCACCGCCACCGCCAACGGCGTCAATGGCGGCGCCAGCGGCGGCGCCAGCGCCAGCGCCAGCGCCAGCGCCAGCGCCAGCGCCGGCCCGTCGGTGCATGTGATGGTTGCGGGGCTGCGCGGCTCGCAATGCAGCGTGCAGGGGCTTCGCCAGCTCTGCGAGGAGTGGGTTGGCTGCTCCGTGACAAACGTCATGCTTGACACTGAGCGCAGCAACGGCGTGGTGAGCTTCCTCAACGTGTCCTCCGCCACGCAGGCGGTGCGTGCGATGCACGGCCAGTGTGGGCTGCGCGTGCAGTTCTACACAGCGAAGCCGCCGCCGCCGCCGCCGCCGCCGCCGCCGCCGCCGCCGCCGCCGCCGCGCGAGCCGCGGCGCGAACCGACCGCCCCGGCGCGCACCGCCAGTTGGAGTGGCTCAGGCGGGCCGGGCGGCCCAGGCGGCACGGGCGGCTTCGCAGCGGGCGGCTTCGCAGCAGCTATGGCAGCGGGAGGTGTAAGAGGAGGCGCGCGGCACGACGAGGCGCGCCCTACGCGCCTCGAGGAGCCGCAGTGGGGAGAGCGGGGGGCAGAGCGGGGGGCAGAGCGGGGCGATGGCCGCGGCCGCAGCGAGTACCGGAGCGACGGCCGGGGGGGCGACCTGGGCGGAGGGAGGGTAGAGACCGGGCGGGGGGTGACTGGCAGGGGCGGCGGAGGCGGCGGCGGCAGCGGCGGACCCGGCGGCGCGGCGGCGGGCGGCTACAGTGCGGAGCGCACGGTCTCGGGAGAGCGCGGCGGTGGTGTCTCGGGGGCGGGCAGGAGCGAGCAGGGGCGCTCTACTGCATCTCGCGAGACTGCATCTCGCGAGACTGCATCTCACGAGATGTGCGCCGCGCCGCGGGCCTCCGAACCTGTGCATGCGACCCTGTGGATTCACATGCGCGCACACAAACGCGCACGCGCGTGCACACGCACACGCACACGCGTACACAAACACGGTCCTCGCCGTTTCTGCTGCCCACATGCGCTCACGCCCCCCCCCAATACGGCGGCCCAGGAGCCCACCGCGCAGCGCGATGGGCGGTCACCGCCTGCCGAGCAGCAGCAGTTGCGCTTGCGCCGACGCACCCCACCACGCGGTGGCGGCGGCGGCGCTTGCGCTTGCGCCGACTCGACGCGGCGGTGGCGGCGGCGAGCCCTCGGCCTATGCTGGTGCAGCGGGGCATGGCCTCCAGTGGCGTTCTGGGCGGGAGGAAGGCGAGCCCTCCAAACCTGCGGGGCAGTCGGCACGGCAGAGCGTCGGCACGGGCGCCCATGGTTCGGGTGGTGGGCAGCTCACACCGCAGGAGACAGCCAAGGCGGCCGTGTCCCGGGTGCATCCAACCCAGCCAGCTTGGCCAACGCAGCCGCGCCCGCCGCCCCAGCGTTTCGACTCGAACCCGCGGCCAAGCAGACCCACGCCGCCGCCAGCCGAGCCGCAGGAGTCGCGACAGCCGCCCGCCGCGCCGCCCACCGCGCCGCCCACCGCACCGTCCACCGCCCACGCCGCCGCCGCCGCCGCCGCGCCGCCACCGCCCGCCGCCGCCGCGCCACCACCGCACGGGCTCAGCTGCAAGGCTAAGCCGCCAGCCGCCGCCGCGCCA
>Ga0209302_10001442_pt1 | contig 13840 bp, 13 predicted proteins | sample ArcOceMetagenome_2_FD_187445 | JGI IMG/M metagenome (GOLD analysis project Ga0209302, IMG submission 187445) | Marine eukaryotic phytoplankton communities from Arctic Ocean - Arctic Ocean ARC135M Metagenome (SPAdes) (version 2) | ecosystem: Environmental > Aquatic > Marine > Oceanic | place... | reverse complement strand
GTTAGGCAGGAGTGTTTATTTGCGATTCTTCTTTCGTAGTTACGTGTCTGGTTTAATTTTTTTAAGCATAGAGTTTTAGCAGTCGTCGTATAGGTTTAAAGAAGTTTAAAATTTTTTATTGTATCTTGCGGTATAAAACAAATATATATGGCAAAAGTATTCGTAGGAACTTGGGTAGATAAAAAAACAAGAATAGATTTTAAAATGAAATGTGCAGAACTAGAATTAAATCAAGGAGATGTTATAGATTTGCTAATAATTAACTGGTTAAATAAAAATCATATAAAAAATGGAAAATAATAAAAAAGATTCAGTAGCTTTAGGTTTCGTAGTTTTTACATCAATTATTTTAATTGGAATATTAGGTATCTTTCAATTTATACAATCAGTTGTAGGTATTGTATGTTGGGCTTTCGGAATATAAATAAAAAACAATATGGCAAATAAAGAAAGAAAAAATGAACTAGACAAACTTTTAACAAGTATGCAAACCGTTCACTCTAAACGTATGAACGCTTTACTTTCAACAATGGAAGATGAAGATTTTATTGTAGCGTACTTTAAGACTTTAGAATATTCGGCTCCTAAATTACAGAGAAGAGAAATATCAGTAGAGTCTAAAGAAACTAAGATTATTATAGAGCACGTAACTTCAGTTGCGGATTCTGAAAAGTAAAATATGGACGTAAGGTTTAAGGTAACAAACGTATTTAAAAAGAATGAGGAGTCTTATCACAGTCCTAAACTTAGGTACATTGTTAATTCGGGAGGTTCTCGTTCTAGCAAAACCTATTCAATTCTTCAATTGTTTGTTACTATTCTTATGCAAAAGCAGAATTACAAGATTTCCTGCTATCGTAATCTACGAATAGATTGTATTGATACGGTAGGGCAAGATTTTAAAAATATAATCGAACAGTCGGGGCTTTCAGATAGATTTGTCCACAATATAAAAGATGCAAAATGGCTATGTAAAGCAACGGGTTCGGTTATATATTTTGCGGGAACTGAAAAAATACACAAAGCTTTAGGGCAACAAAACAATATTATATTTTTAAACGAGATTTCAGAGTTCTCCTTAGCTGTTTTTAATCAATTAGACCAAAGAACAAGAGATAAAGTCTTTATTGACTACAACCCCTCAAAAGATTTTTGGATTGAAAGTTATAGAGAAAATGAGTCAGCAATATTTTTACACTCAACTTACAAAGATAACCCATTTTTAACAAAGGGTATAACATTAAAACTTGAAAGCTATAATCCTTACGAGGTAGGTAGTACTTACGTAGAGAACGGACAAGTCTTTTACAAAGAAAGTCCTGTATCAGAAAAAAACCAACCACCTGTAAATATTAATAATATAAAGAACAATACGGCAGATAAGTATTTGTACGAAGTTTATTGTCTTGGATTAGGTTCTGAAAAACCAAATAGAATTTATACGGGCTGGAAAACTTGCGAGGAAAATTTCTTTCACGCATTACCTTACGAAAAGTTTTACGGTCTTGATTTTGGAGTAAGTAGTCCTACCGCTGTTGTTGAAGCTTGTTTTGACGGAGATAGAACTTTCTATATAAATGAGATACTATATAAGCCTATGGGTGAAATGGGTATGACTTTAGGTGAGTATCTTCAACAAAAGAGAACAAACGGGAAACCACTTGTAGATAGAGACAAGATAATGATTTGTGACTCCGCTAAGAAGTCTATGGTTTTAGATTTAGCCAAACAAGGCTTAAACGCAGTACCTGCTTTAAAAGGGCAAGGTTCGGTATCTAGAACAATATCAAGCGTTCAGTCTTTCAATATAGTATATACTAAATCTTCATTAAATTTAAAAGAAGAATATTTTGAGTATTCGTGGAAACTAGATAGATACGGTTTAGCTGACGAGTCGCCTGAATTACATAAACCAGACCACCTTATGGATTCAACGGGTTACGTTATATCTTGGATGATAAACTACTTAGCTATCGGTGTAGTTTAATTAATTTAAAAAAAAAGAAAATGGGAAAAATTGTAAAATGGTTAAACAAGTCAGAAGCAGAGTTTTTAGAACTTAAAGCAAAAGAAAACGTTAAAAATAGAACCCAAAATAGATATTACGTAACTCAAGAAGAATGGGAAAAGGTATTAGGTAAAAGAAAAGGTCAGGAATGGGTAGAGAATAAAGTTAAATCAAAAAGTAATCCAAATGATTATACTGAAAAACCATTAATTCTATCAGCCTGGAGTAGTAAAGGATTTATGATGGATATAGACGAATACTGTAATCACTATAAGTTACCTAGAAAAGATATTTCATCATATAAATTAGTAAGTCATACGGGAACACCGTTTTATAATATAGTATTTAAAGAAAACGTAGCGGAAGAAGTAGCTGATTTTAACTTTGAAGAAATTATTAAGAAACATATTAAACCTATTCACGTAGAAGGAACTCCTAAAATTTGGGGAGGTCAAGATGATTTTGATATTTTAACCTATACTGACGTACATATTGGTATGGATTCTGACTCTGATAACAATACAATGTATAAAAGAGAGTGGAATAAGGTTGAGTTAATGAAATCTGCTGATATAATTATTTCAGAAACAATAAAGGAGCAAGAGAGTAATATACTTTACGTTGACGATTTAGGTGATTTATTAGACGGTTTCAACGGTGTTACTACTCGAGGAGGGCATTTATTACCTCAAAATATGACTAATGAAGAATGTTTTGACGCAGGATTAGAATTTAAAATGAAGATTGTACACGGTTTAGTTAATCATTATGATAAGATTTTCTTTAATAATATATGTAACGACAATCATTCGGGTGCTTTTGGGTATTTTGTTAACAAAGCTTTTAAAGAAATTGCTGAATTACAATATGACAACGTAACTGTTACAAATCATAGAAAGTTTATAAATCATTATTTTGTAAATAAAATATGCTTTGTAATAACTCACGGTAAAGATGACAAGTCTTTAAAGTTTGGTTTTAAACCTCACTTAGATTTTAAGGGTGCTGAAAAGATAGACCAATACTGTAAACAAAACGGAATTTACAAGAAATCAGACTTAGTTATCTTTAAAAAAGGAGATAGTCACCAAGCTTTGTTTGATATGTGTACCTCAGACGACTTTTACTACTATAATTACCCCGCATTATCGCCAAGTAGTAATTGGATTAAGAATAACTTTAAACTAGGTCGTAGAGGCTTTGTAAATGAAACATTCAGAGGGTTAAAAAATAGTCAGAAAATTAAGTTTATTTATTAATAGTAATATTTTTAGCAACTTTTTCTACACTTCTACCAACTACGTAACCACCAATTCCTAGTTGTAATAAATCCCAAAACTCATCCTCTAAAGGGGGGATGGGTAAACTGAATAAAGGAGCAATAAATTTAACGTAAATAACTATAAAACCAAAGGACAACATTAGTATTGGTCTCCAACTTCTTTGTAGCCAATTTCCGTTAGCTTCTGCTAATATTATTTCAGTTTGTAATTGTTGTAATTTTAGCTTCTGTTCTTGTAGTACTTTAAACACCTCGTTTTTGGCATTTAAACGCTCCTCATCAGACGTAAATAAATTATCTATAACTTTACCTACCTCTGTAACTAAACCACCTGAAAACCAGCTTAAAATCTTTTTCATATCTTATATATTTTTTCCCCAACGTAATTGCACTTGTATAAAGAACAAAAACAAATTAACTTCTTTAAAATCAAAACCCTCCTCTTCTTCGAAATGCTGATAACCTAATATCATTGAATTAGGTATTAATAAAATTAAATTTATATCCATATTGTTTTTAATATCTAAAACTTATATTCTCGTATTGGTGTCTTGCATCAAAACTAGGACAATCTTTGTCGCTAAAATCTCTATGCCCAAAAACTTGACCTCCGTAAGTATCTTTTAAGTCGGTAAGCAAATTAACTAATGATTCTTTTTGACATTCGGTTCTTGTATCTTTAGATTTCATATCTAAATCAACACCTCCAATATAACAAACTCCTATACTATCGTGATTGTTACCTTTAGAGTGCGCTCCTTTAATTTCAATCGGTCTACCAATCCTTACGGAGCCATCTAACTCAATTACAAAGTGATAACCAATATCAGACCAACCCCTTTCTTCTACGTGCCAACGCTTAACTTCAGAAATTAAAACATTCCTACCTTCAGGAGTAGCTGAACAATGAACTATGATTTTATTAATCTTTCTCATTTTTCTTTTTATTCATTAAATACCACTTTTGAATAGTATATCCCATTACAACAATAGTCAATAATATTTTTAGTCCTATTTCTATTTCAGAAAAGTTTAAAGCCATTGCTAAACCGTTTAGTCCGTATATTTTCAAATCAATTAGTTTCATTTTTATTTATTTATTAATATATAACTTTTATTAATACTATAAGTTAAATATAGTATATAAAATTTCCTTAGAAATTATTTTTTGGTTGTGAATAATTAATAATTGCAATACTGGAATACAAGTGTACCACCAATCTAAAAACTCCATTTTACCTCTACCTAATAATTTATCATAAATTAATTCTTTTAATCCATAAATAATTATAGCAATTAATCCGCCAATATTACCAAATAAAAGAACCATTGGAAACCCCGTAAGCACACCTACAATTAAGTGCGCTTTTTTATCTTCTTGAATACTATTTATAAAATGATTTATTCTTTTCATTATATTTTTATTTTGCTTTTAAAATATCGATTTCTGCTTTTAATTCTTGTATTGACTTAATTAACAAAGGAACTATTTTAGAGTAATCAACCCCTTGCATTTCTTCAGCATCTTTTTCTCCTGTAACCGAATTTGGTAAAACTTCTTGAAGTTCGTGAGCCATAACTCCGTAACTTCTATCTTTACTAGACTTCCATTTATAGTCATATACAGGTATTTTAGAAACCATATCTAATCCTGCAAAGTCTTTTAAATCTTCTTTTAATCTATAATCAGAAGATGTGTTGTAAGCAGTTGCAGAGGCATTTGTTGTTATTGTGCCAACAATGTTTGTGGCATTTCTAAAAACAGCGTGGCTGTGTGCGCCACTTCCCCAAGAAGTCCAATTGGCATAAGCACTTGAACCTGAAAAAGCGTTACCATAAGCCCTACTCGTTGCATCTAAAATAGATGGAACACCTATTAAAACATTCCCCCCACTTGTAATACTTACTTTTGCGTCTCCTGAAGCGTTAATAAAAGCTAAACTATCATTACCATCTAAACCAATATTGTATTTTTCAACATCATTTCTTTGTAACTTGAACATTGGAGTAACTGATGCACCTGCGAGTAGATTTGCAGTGTACATATCTCCACCACCTTTAGTGAAAAATGCCCCTTGATTAATAGTAGTATATCCTGCGGTTGCTCCGACTTGTACAGTCCCCCCACTTGTAATACGCATTCTTTCTGTAAGTGTTGTTGGTGTCCCTGTGTGAAACGCTAATCCTGCCTCTCCTTGAAAACTACTACTATTTATACTTCTTATTTTACTAACAACTCCAACTCCATTACCACTTGGGTCTGATTGAGAAAAGTTAATATCTCCAATTATTTGGTTTGCAATTAAAGAATTATCTGAATTTTGCAACACAAATGTTGGTGTACCGTTTGAAATAGAAACAACACCTTGAGCGTTTATACGCATTCTTTCAACTGCTTGACTACCTTCAGAACCACTTCCTGATTGAGTTGAAAACAATAATTGCCCACCTGCACCTGTACTTGAACTTGACAACACCGTTATTGAAGATGCTATGTTTGACCCTGCACCTGATACATCTTTGTTAAAAAACTCTATTGCTGCATATTTATTTTCAGAACTATTGCTTCCGTCACCTGAAATACGAAGCGTGCTTACATTGCCTCCATCTATTTCTAAATTAGCATCAGGACTAACCGTTCCGATACCTACGTTACCTGTGTTTTTAATTATTAATGGAGTGTACCACATTCCTGCGGTACGATTATATACATCAAAGTTCAAATCCTCACTTGTGTCTCCGTTTCTTATTTCAAAACTATTACCCCCAAAAGAACCAGTACCTACAGTGTCACTTTTTGTTGTAACATAAACATCTCCCCCAACAACCATTAATTTTCTACCAGGACTAGTCGTTCCGATACCTACGTTGCCTGTATCTAGAATAGTCATTGCAGTTATAAAGTTAGTTTGACCTGCTCCTGTGTTTTGAGATACATCAAATTGAAGACCTCCATCGTAAGATTGTGACGCCCTTGCAGATATTCTACCTATAGAAAAAGGGTCGCCTCCTGCCCATTTATTATAAAATTCTATACCAACACCTGCTGATGGTACGTCTCCTGCATTTTCCGTATTACTTTGACCTGTTAATCTAAGCAACCCTTCAACAGTATCTTTGTCAATGTAGCTTGGATAAAGTATCTCTAACTGCTTATCAGGACTATCCGTTCCGATACCTACGTTGCCACCTGCTTCTATACGCATACGCTCAGTTAGAACACCACTTGTACCTGTCTCTTTAAATGAAAACGCTAAATCTGCAGTAAAATCGTTATTATCTACTGTTTTTATTTGGTTTTGTATTGGTTGGGTGTGACTTGTAGCTTTAAAATTTAAGTAGTTACTTGTTGCACCCCCTGTGGATGCGATAGATATTTCAGGATTAGAGGCTGACTCAATTTCTAAATTAGCACTAGGATTATCCGTTCCGATACCTACCTTGCCTGCCCCGTTTATTGAAAGTGCATTTACACCGCCATTTTGAAAATCAAACCCTTCAAGATTTATACTATTTAATATCATAGCACCTGTCGTATCAGTAGATATTTCAGTTGCTACCCCATTGTTTGGTCTTTGTAAAATAAGTTTATTACCACTTCTTACCTCTACATTTCCTGCAAAAGTTGCGTTGCTATTTACTCCGCTTATTTTTAAAGCAGGCGTACTAAAAGTAGTTCCACCAACTGCTGTAGATGGTGTTATCTCAAAGTGTTGGTCTACATTTTCTTGAGCAGCAATCATCCAACTATATTTAGTTGCATCAGGTGTAAGGTATAATTCAGGAGAACTATTATCAATAGTAACATCATCTGTAAATGTTGCTGACGTACCTGTTAAAGCACCTGTCAAAGGAAATCCTGAGCCTGCTGAAAGTGGTAAATAGTCCCCAATAGGTATTGCTGATGCTGCTGCATTTGCATAGGCAGTAGTCGCTACCTTTGTAGAATTGTCTCCTGCTGTTTGTGTTGTAGCAGTTACGCCATTAGCTAAAACCCCTGATATAGTACCTGTTGTACTTATACTTCCACTAAAAGCTGTATTGCCGTCTGAATCAATACGCATTCTTTCGGTATTGTTAGTACCTGTACTTGTACCTGCAGTTCTAAAAACTAGTGAGAGATATTCTGCCGTGTTGCCTTGTTCATTTTCGTATGATATAGACCCTTTAAGTCCTGCTCCTGCTCCTGACCCATCGTATGAGTAAAAATCAATTGCTCCAATTTTATCGCCAACTGACCAACCTCCATCATTATTTGTACTTCCTAAAGTTATTATTGAAGTATTTTTAAAACCTTCTAAATTTAAAACTGTATCAGGACTATCCGTTCCAATACCTACACTACCTTTCAATATAGTTTTAACTATACTATCGTTTCCTAAAGTAACCGTATTGCTTCCGTTTCCTATTGCATCACCACCAATAACTATTTGATTGGTTTCACTGTTTGCGTTTGCTTTTGTATTTTTTCCTATAAAAATAGAATTTTCACTCGTTGCATTTGGAGTTGAACCGTCTGCAATCCATTTTCCAGAGTAGCTACCCATTGCAACGTTATCGCTACCTGTTGTATTTGAAACTAGACTTTGAGCGCCAAAAGCTGTGTTTGAATTTCCTGTCGTGTTTGCAATTAAACTAGAAAGACCTAAAGCTGTATTAGAACCTCCTGTTGTATTATTCCACAAAGCTTGTTGTCCTATCCCCATGTTTGCGGAACCTGTTGTATTCTTCTCTAAACTTCTTTCGCCTAAACCTATGTTAGCAAATCCAGACGAGTTGGTGTATAAAGAAAGAAATCCTATACCTATGTTATTACTACCTGTAGTAGAGCTATATAATGCCTGCTGCCCTATTGCTATGTTATAACTACCACTTATATTTGAATATAAACTATACTTGCCGATAGCAGTATTATGACCACCAGTTGTATTGCTAAATAAAGAATTATACCCTAAACCTATGTTTTCATCTCCTGTTGTGTTGTTTACCCCTGTGTCTTCACCTATAAAGCTATTCTGTAAAGAGTCACTTAAATCAAGTCTATCTGTCATTGTAACAACTTCTGTAAACGTTTTTTCTCCCGCTATACTTTGGTTTCCTGTTAATTTTACGCAATTAGCAAGAGCTGCAGTAAGACCCGTTATATCAGTTATAGATAAAACAATAACACCTGTTCTTCCCGCTACGCTTAATACCTTATCAGTATTATCTATTTTAGCCCAACCTGTTGCAGTTTTTACAGCCCAATCGTTTATTTCCCAATCAGTTATACCTCCAATATCAGTAGTACCAGCAATAGAAACTATCCAAAAATAACCTGTTTCTGCAATACCACCGTCAATATCAGGGTCGTTTGTTAAAGCGTTCCAAGTTCCTTGAGGTATTAATCCGTCCGCTAAAGAATCTAAAGCTAATTGAAGACCAGTTATATCAGATATTTGATTTGGAGATATTTTTATCCAATTATCTTCAGAAAGATAAACTAAGTCACCTGCAACGTAATCTATTGAGCCAGAGCCAATATTAATATTACCACCAATACTTACTTTGTAAATATCTCCAACTACTCCCGAACCATTAGATAGTACAGGATTGTTTGTATCAGCTTCCCAATTACCTTTATAGCCTCGAATAGTTTTTGCGTTTGCGTATTTAGCATCTAATACACCCTCTTGTACTACAATTTTTTGGTCTAAACTATCTATACTCGCCAACTCTGCTAGTTGAGAAGATAACTTACTATTTGAAATAACAGAGTTAATCCAATTTGTATTATTCGCTACTGCTTGACCTAAACTTTCTGAACTCATTATGTTGTTTTTTTAATTTTTAAGAAACCTTCTGACTCCGTTTTTAATAATATTGGTATTTCAAAAGCACCCGTACTAAATACTTCACCAGTACCTTTTGAGGTATATACCGCATTTGCTTTAGTCATTGGTGCATTCATTCTATATAAATTTGTACCTATTAACCCACTTACTTCAGGAGATTCTTCTTTAACGTATTGTACGTCATTCAAAAATACGAATTTATGCGCTAAAGCTTGTACAACTTTACGCATCATTTGCTTAGGCATTAATTTAAAAGCAATAGTATCAGATTCATAACCTTCCGCACTTATTAAATAAGTATTAATATCAGTTCTTTCAGCCGTAGTTTCATCAATAACGCTACCCCCAAAATACTCTATTGGCATCCTTATTTTATTCTTTATTCCTGTTGCGTAAAACATATCGGTATTGTTATCATTGTAATAATCAATACATACGGTTCCTTCGTGAACAGTAGCAACGTCTATAACCTCACTTAGAAAAACTACTTCAGGAAAAGAAACGTCATCATCTGTTTGAGTAATATTGACTTGTATTTTTTTATTTTGAAACAAAGACATATCAACGTTAAACTCAAATATATTATAAGGCTCTAGGTTATATATTGAACTAACTATAATAGAAGAATCTGCTCCCGTATAAGTAGTATTTATAATTAATACATAAGAAGCAATTGAGTCATCATAAATTATATTTGAAATTAATAACCAAGCGTTATTATAAAATATATAATTACCTATTACTCCCCAAGCAGGTAAACTTCCGTTAAGATTATAACTCCCCGTTATACCGCTTCCGTCAAAATCATACAAGTTACCACTTAAAAAATAAATACCCGTAAACTCGCCTCCTACATTGTATATTCTAGCATCTCTTTTGTCTTTTAGATTTGTATAGAATGTTTTTTGAGTAACAGTTACTTGTGTTTCTACAAGTTGCTCATCTATAACCGTAGCTACAATATTTGAGTAATTTGTTTTTATTTGAGTTGTAATATTATCACAATCTTGAAAAAGTTGTTTATACTCACAAGCATTTTGAACGTAAGGTAATTGCCAACTTAAAGTATTTTCATCATTTTTATAATCGCTACATATTCCCCAATCAACGTATCTAGCGTATCTAATTGAATTTGATTTACTTGGTAAATCAGCGTAAGCTATTCTTTCACCAATTCCACCGTCACTAAAAGGAGGTATAGTTATAGGTACTGAAGTTGTACAACCTAATTGGTCGTTTACAGTTATAGTATAATCTCCCTCAAGTATTCCTGAAAAAACAGAACCTTGTTGAAAGTTAGTTCCATCTAAAGAATAACCGTAAGTTAAACCATTTAAAGCAGGATTAACAACAATACTTATTGTAGCCCCGTTTGGAGAGTTTACGTAAGATGTTGATATATCCGAAGAAACAAGATAACTTGGAGTATTTATTAAACGTGCTGTTGAGATTTGGGTACCTTTTTTTACGTATAGAGAATAGCTAGTTGCTCTATTTAATGTTGGTACTGTAAAAGGATTTGTAGTTACGGGAAAAAAATAATCAACATTGTTAAGAGAGAACTTATCAACTTGCTCACTTGTAGTTACGGAAGCATTAACTTGAGTACAAGGAACTCCAGGATTTGCTTGAACAAAAACAAACGAGTCTACCGTTATAGGTTGTACCGTAGGTACGTTTGTAAAAGTAACTGACCAATTACTACCATTGTCAACCCATTTTGCTGATGTAAAATAATTATATATATCACTCTCTATTGTTATATAAGGAAAGTCGCCTGGGGGAACGTTTAAATTTAAAAGAATTGTTAAGTTAGTACTATAATCAAGTACAAGAGCACCTACTAAAGCACCTAGTTGAGAATTTAACTTATCGTCAAGTGTTCCGCCTGCCCAACTACCAATCTTACATTGCCCGAATTGTGTCCTTGTAGTTACAAAGGTTTCTCTCATTCCAGGAGTTTCCCCACTCTGAAACTCAACGTAATCATTTATTGAAGGTAGAGTTAGTATATCTAATCTTATAATGCTTGACATATTTTATCTATTAAATTTATTTATAGTCCATTTCCCTACTCCGTTTGGAGATAATTTTTCTATGTAACCCTCTTCAATATCCCCGTTCTCATTCATAAAAGCTACAAGACCATAGAAATTTGGAATCTCTTTTCCCAAAATTACGGTTTTTCCTTGAATTTTTTGTAATAAATCGTAATCAACATTAAATTCAAACTCAATTATTTGTCCGTCCATACGAGCAGTTTCTAAATCACTGTTCTGTATATTGCCGTTTTCCGAATGAGCAACACCTCCGTATTGAGGGTAGTCAGATAGTTTTAACTTAGTAGTTAATCCGCTATTGGCAACAGAACTCCCGTATCTAATAAAGTCTAAAGGGTATTTTACAAGACCCGTACCAATAAACCAACCGTGCCTCAAAAGGATATTAAAAGGAGATAGTCTTAAATTTTGAGCCGTAGCTGGGCTAAAAACACCCGTTGGTTCTTCTGAAAAATCATTTTGCCAAAGTCTTTGATTAAAAATAGCTGAATTAGCATTTCTAATTAAATCAAATAACCAAATAGAATTATCATATTTTGTATCTTCGGTAGGGAATGTTGCGTAAGGTTTTCTACGAGCAAACTCTGCTCCGTAAGAATCTGCTCTATATCCTGAAACCGCTTTAAAACTTGACTTAACTTTATCTATTATAGTAGTAAGAGTTGTTCTTGTATTATATTCATCAAGACCAATAGCTTCTTCGTAATCACCACCTTGAGTATAACCAATATCTAAACCTGAAATAAAAGCTTTTTTATTTAATGTTCTTTTAACGTTGTTTACTTGTACGTATTCAAACTTGCCGTCTACTATTTGACCTAATCGTATTAATATATTTTTGTTGTAGAAATAACCTAATTTTTCTATTCTAAAAGTTTCTCTAAAACCTACCTTTTCAATACCTGCTCCAAGATTCCATACGTCAAAATATGATTTATAAAAGTCACTAAAACTTGTAGTCATAGACTTGTATCTATTTTCGTCAGTTATTTCAGCACCGTCATCTTTACTAAACCCTCTAATCCAAAATCCGTGAGCCATAGCAATTAATGAAGCTTCTCCGTCCTCTTCGTAACCGTCTTCTGTTTTACCTAAAACATTACTTACTACTAAATTATCTTGTTCCGTAAAAAGTTTAAGAAATCTATTTGCTACGTTAAAAGGAAAATGAATTTTACTAATACTAGGCTCGTATTGACTATCTCTTATTATCTCTATTGAACCAGTCATATTTTGAAAACTTGCTCTAAGGTTACCGTAACTAAATGGTACTCCTAAAACCCAATCTCCCCATTCAGTTGCTGATGCAAAAAATTCAAGAGAAGCACTTTCTCCTTCTAATAATTGTAAATCATAATCAAACGCACCTGATTGTAAGGCGGTAGTAAAGTTACTACCAGTAATAAGATTTGAAGTTATATTGTCTTTTACTACTTCTTTAAAATCGTAATCAGTACCGTTTTCATATACAGTCAATCTTAAATGTAGTGAAGGGTTACTTATATCTCCAAGACTATTTTGACCACCAAGATAAGTACTAGCTTTAAAAACATTAAAATTATATTTTATTTTTAATTGAAGCGTTGTATCTTTTTCACTTACAGCGTAAAACATAGCTTCTTGCCTTCCCGTTAAAGGGGTGCTAGTGAATGATAAGTTACCTCCTACAAATTGATTTACACTTTCATCAGAAACATAGGTAACAAACATTGGATAGCCTATTGTACCTGTTCTTGTACTTTGAGTTTGAAACCTCATATTAAGCATATTAAGACCAGGTGATGGCGGATTTGCAATAGGTGTAGTAGTATAAGCAAGTTCTTTATCTGTTTCTAACAAAGAATTTAACTGAATATTTCTACCGAGTAAAGAAACTTGACTAGGCTCTAAATAAGGTACTTCAGTTCCTTGTAAAGTATCTAACCTATCTAACTCTATCTTTTCGTTTTGTCTTGCCTTAATCACTCTTAAAAGACCGCTACTTACAAACTTAATAGAAACCCCTTCACCTTTTAAAGAATAAGTTGAAAAATCTAAAAAACCCGTATATACTAATTCCCAAACATCTGTCTTAGGATTCCTTTCTTCTTTTGTTAAAATTAAGTCTGCATTTATACCAAATACATTGTAAATAGAAGTTATATATAATCCTCCTTGATTATAGAAAGTAAGGTTGTTTGTCATCTGCGGGAATATACCGTGGAAAGACTTATCTCTTACAAACTCATTGTCATCGTTTCTAAAACCTACGGGTTCTTCAACTAATTGCTGACCTGTTGGATTATGAGTTAATTTGTATCTTACTCTATCCGTGTATATTGGGTATATATTACTCATTAATTTAAAAGATTAGATTTCCAAAGTTCGTGCGCTATATCTATATTCTGTGTCTTAACGTAAGTATTTGATTGAGATTTTTTAACCGCTTTTGTATTGAGTAACATTGCATCTAATAGTCTTTCATCTAATTGTTGCTTACCTGACATCATTCCGTTTATATTCTTTTGATTTAAACTTATACTAGCTAATAAACTTGCCGAGTGTAACATAGAACTCATTTCATTAGGGTTTTGTTGATTAAATTTATCAACTGAAGAAAATATTTCAGTTCCTTTCTGTAAATTAACAACCGTATCAGTATTAGGAGTTAAAGATA
>Ga0209302_10001440_pt1 | contig 13847 bp, 23 predicted proteins | sample ArcOceMetagenome_2_FD_187445 | JGI IMG/M metagenome (GOLD analysis project Ga0209302, IMG submission 187445) | Marine eukaryotic phytoplankton communities from Arctic Ocean - Arctic Ocean ARC135M Metagenome (SPAdes) (version 2) | ecosystem: Environmental > Aquatic > Marine > Oceanic | place... | reverse complement strand
AATATCAAACTTGTAAAATCCTACTAAGTCTGCAATCTTGTCATCGGCACTTGGATCATTATCTCCTCGTTCTACTTCTGTAACATCATAATAGTTTTTATTAATAAATGATGCAAGATCTTGTTCACTTGGTCTTCTACCTAATTTATTGATTACTTTCTTAACAGTATTATATTTACCAACATCTTCACGTTTTTCAGTAATTAATGATTCGTAAATACTTACGCTAATACGACTATCTTTTACATAGCTCTTTAATTTTAATCCTAGAGCTAAACCTACTTTTTCCATTTCAGCTTGAGACATATATGTTGAAGTTCTAACCTCATAGCCTTTTCCCTTTTTAGCAATTTTCTTAATAGCTTTAGAACTGTTTCCAGTTTCCTCTTCAAATTTAAGTGGAAATTCATATTTAAAATCAGAGATGACCCCATCATACGCTTCACTAAATAATCTTTGTCCTGTTTTATCTTCTAAATGTATTAGTGCTTTAGGGTATTTCTTTTGCATTACATTAAATGTAGCAGGAGCAACTTCTGGAGTACTTACTGGTTCTTGATGGATAACTTTACCATCTTGTACAACTACAACAACTGCAGGATAACTTCCTTGCTTTGCTGCTTTATGTACTTTACCTTTATTAGCCTCAGATAAGAAGCTTTCAAATAATTTTACTTTCTTCATAGTTATTTAATTTTATTTACCAACCTCATTTGGTCTATTTTAAACGAATATCCTGCAGCTGGGCTTTCAGAAACATGTATGAAACTAACTTCTTTAAATTGTTTATTTAAATGTTTTAATATATCTTGAGCAGCATCATCAGTATTTAGATATGCACCTTCAATAACATCTAAATCAATAGAGGTTTTAGGCAAGAAAACAATTAAGTCTCCAAAACTATTAGTAACTTCCATTAAGCTAAATGTTACTTCATAACCATCCATCATCATTGTAGATCTAGTAGCTTCGTTTAATGAAGCAATAGTATTACTAGTATATTCTTCAAATAAGTTTATCTTTTTCATGATTATTTCTTTTTTCTAACAGGTGCCTTCATAGCGAATTTAGCTAGTGGAGCGTTCATGTTTCTTTCTGGTTGTTTCTTTTCTATTTCAACTGTCTTTGCGTTTCCAGTAAAGAAGCTTCCTATTTTTTGCATTAATCCCATCTTATTATAGTTGTTTTTATATTGTTTATATATCTTTTATAGTTTGTTCCAAATCCTAGGCTTTTTTATTTTAAACCATAATCCTACGAATTTCCCCCAGAGCCAGGTCTTTAGTTTAACTTTCAGCTTTAAAACCATATCTTATAGTGCTTTTGTCCCTTTTGTTTCAACATCTTTGAACTTTTTTATGTGCTTGCAAGGTCCTCTGAAGAATGTACTAGCAGGACACGTGCAATCCCATACACCACCTATTGAAGTTACATTATATGTTTTGTCACCCTTAGATGATAGTGCCTTAAAGCTTAATCTTTCAGTCTTCTTTATTTTAACCTCAGGACTCTTAGATGGATTCTTCACTTTAATGTTTGATAACTCAGAAGTTAACTCAACTTGATCTCTCGTGGTTCCAGAGGGTACCTTGTGCCAGCCGGGCATAACATAAGTCTTATCTAATATGTTTACGATAGCAAAGAATCCAGGTGAGAAGCCATGAGATCCTGTATTGATCTTAATCTTTTTCATATCTTTTCTAAGTACTTCTGATATACGTGCCATATTTATAGATCAAAGTTTTCTTGTAATTCTTTGATAAGAGTTTTAATCTCTTCTTTATTAAGAGCAATATGAGTAAAGAAATCTCCTTGAGTTCTCATTGTTAATTGAAGTTTAAGACCTTCTTCTCCTCCACTGAATCTTGTTAGTGACATTTCAGTAGAATCCATTTGTAAAGTTTTTTGATTCCAAAACTTACCTTTTAATGATTTTAATTCTGTTGACATAATATATGGTTTTAATTATTTGTTATATGTAAATATAAACCTTTTTATTGATATAAAAAAACTTTTATGCATTTATTTTCAAAAGTTATTAACAATTTTGGCCGAGGGGCATAAAAAAACCCAAACAATAGCTTGGGTTCTAATATTAGTTAGTTGTTTTGTTATTTTACTTTAACTTTTGCTAAGTGTCCTTCAATTTCAGTATATTGTGATCTGAATTTAGTAACTCCTAATAAAGTTCCCATTGTAAAAGAAACCATAGTTCCTTCTGGTTTTTTCATTGAAGCTACATAGGCATCTTTTGCAGAATTTTCATCATCAAAAATACCAAGAACTGATTTACTAGTAGCAGATCCTATACCGAATCCACCTGATAATCTAATTTCTTGTCCATTAAAATCTGCTTTATTATGTGCGAATACTAAATATTTAGTTTCCCCTTTAGCAGGTGCGTTATTAGAGAACTGTCCAAAATCATTTGGAGAATCAAAGAGAAATGAACTAAATGATTCGTTTAATTCTACATTATTAGATTCTAAAAAAGAATCATAAGATTGTACGTTTTTCATTATTTATTTATTTTATTTAATACCTTTTTAATTATAAAAGATACAACAACCCAAGCAACAGCCATAAATATAGCTCCAAATACTTCAGTAAATTGAGATCCTACAAAAAATCCAGAAGCAAAGATTAAACCACTAGCACAATCACCCTTACAGGCAAATCCTTTAATATGTTTTAATAATCCTTTTATTTTTTCCATACATTATATATCCTCATTATTCTTGAGCTTCTCAACATTGTATGTATGTTGCCTTAACCCTGAGGATGAAAATCTATGATCTCTTTTATTATAATGAATATCTATGTTGCGTATTTCACACATTTTCTTTGCGGTGAATGGCTTATCAGCGTATTCAACCCCTATAATTCTTACGTCTAGATCAAATGATGCAAATATATCTTCAAGATCTTGTTCAGAAACATAAGGAACAACCTCATCAACATGAACACATGCACTTACTTGAATATATCTTTCAACAACATTTTGTACTGGTTTATTCTTTTCAGGCCTATCGAGAGTTGGATCAACTTGAAGCGCTACTATTAAATAGTCACATTGTTTCTTAGCATCTTCCAACATTTTAACATGGCCTGCATGGAATAAATCAAAAGTCGAACAGGTAATTCCTATCCGACCTTTATTTTTTATTTTATTTTTCATTAATTAAATCACTTTTAAAATACATTGCATTGTTAATAACTAAGATACTTGTTTCAGAATCCATGAATAATGCCATTGCATCTTCAGGTGTTTCAACAATAGGTTGTCCTTTAATATTTAACGAAGTATTCATTACAACAGGACATCCTGTGATCTTATCGAATTCTGTAATTAATTCATGGAATCTTGGATTGTGCTCCTGTGTAAGTGTTTGAACTCTTGCAGTATTATCAATATGTACTGCTGATGGAATAACCTGTGGCTTTCTACAAGGCACTGTGTATAACATATACGGCGATTCAAAATCCATATCAAAGAATTCTTCTTTTCTTTCATTAAGAACAACAGGTGCAAATGGTCTGAACCACTCTCTCATTTTAACCTTAGCGTTTAAGATATCTTTCATATGTGGATTACTAGGATCACATATAAATGATCTGTTTCCTAATGCTCTTGGTCCTAGCTCTGAGCGGCCTTGGAACCAACATACAATAGCTCCTTTGGATAACTCTTCCGCAACGATATTCGAATCATAGTCATACGCTGGTAATTCTGAATAAGGTTGATGTGTATAATCAGTACCTAAATAAGCAAGATCTTGAGTTTTATATTTTACTCTGTCATATCCTAACTCCATGTGGGTAATATACAACGCAGATCCTACTGAAATTCCATCATCCCCACATGCTGGAAAGAAGTGAATGTTTTCAAATGCAGTTTCTGTCATAACTTTATAGTTAGCATTACAGTTAAGTGCAACACCACCTGATAAACATAGATTGTTTGAGTTAAAGTCTGCTGTTTCTTTATGTAGTTGTTTAGAATAATTAACCATTGCAATCTCACACAAGTATTGAATACCTGCTGCATGATCCATAACTTCTTGTTTGTTATAGTCTCCTTTCTTATAAACTGTCTGATACGCTCTTTGAAAAAAGTGTGAGTCTCCTCCACCTTCAACCATTTCTTCACGTAATCCACCAACATGCGGATATTTACCAGTGATTTGAGAAAATAACCATGAAATATATTGATGATCTTGTACTGGTGAATCGCGCTTCCATAGTGGTTTAACCCAATCTTCAGCATTTTCTTTTACTTTACCAGAAACTTTACCAAAAGCAGCAAGTCCCATAAGTGTTCCAGCTTTAGTAGTTCCAGGCCCTAGTCCTAAGAATTCAGTAGCAGCATCATAAAAAGTACCAATCATTAATCCAGGTTCTCTGAAAGTTGATAATGCATTTCCATCTCCAATATAATAACCACTACAATTTTCAGGATCGTGCATTGAAGCATCGACTGTCATAATCGCAGCTTGATCAAATGGTGAAGTATAATAAGCACTTGCAGCATGTGACATATGATGATCTACGAAGAATCCCGGGACCACTCTGTCATATCCTTCAATAACACAATTAAGACCTAAAACATGACTAGCAGTAATTACTGAACTACTATAAGGTGGTTGGATCCTGTCAAGATAATAAGGAAGTGTATAACCGTACTCAGTTTCAACAACCTTATTCTCATAAGACTCTAGATGATTCATAATCATACTCTCTTTATTATATGTTCCCATACGAGAGAGTGGATACGGTTCATCTAAGGGACTATATATGTCTAACCAAGGCGAAGTTCCTTTGTTCCAATAACCCATTGTGATATAATCTATATCATCTAATTCTATTTCGTTATTAAGCAAAAACTTATCTAGAGATTCTCTTGATAATTGCATGTCTTTTTTATTTCTAGAATATCTTTCAACCGATATTGAAGAAACTAATTTTCCATCTACGACTAATGCCAACGACGCGTCATGTCCGGAGTGTATTCCTAATATTTTCATAAATTTTAAAGTATTTCGTTTGTATTTATATTAGAAATTATGAAATTGTTTATTTTATTTCAAATCTTTCTGGATCTAATTCTAGAGTTTTAGCATTCATAAACTTTGCTAATTTTTCAAGTTCGGTAAGTGTTTGTTTATCTAAATCCCTCTTAAAGAAATCATTAAAGATTTGCTTATATGTTTCTATTGTAGAGTCATAAGGAACCCCAGGTTGGGAGTTACTTTCAATAATGTATAATTTACCATCTTGATCTTCCATAATATCAAAACAAAGATATGGTAAGTCACTGAACTTCTTACAGAATTTTTCAACAAGATCATGGAACTTTTGAGGAATTGTAGACACATCACGTTTAATATATTTAAACTTCATTTCTTCTTCACCGTCTCCGTCTCCACTCTTTGCTTTATCATTCATAGGTTCACGTTCCATCCAAAAGAATGGAGTACCTTTAAAGTTAAATAATCGGTGTTCTGACTTTTTATCAATGTATTCTGAATAAACATCCAATTTAGAATGATCAGCACTGTCAAAACTCTTTTTATCTTTAAAAACTTGAATTCCTAAACCACTATGACCATCTGCTGGTTTTGCAATTAATGGAAATCCAATCTCTAGGGCTTCTTCTTTAGTGTGACATGTTTGTGGAATATTTTCATCACCATCTACAATCTTGTGAAATTCTGATTTAGAACCAGATTGCTTGATATATTTTGGATGGTTATATACATTCTCATCTTTGATTAATCCTTCATCTAATAGGGTTTTACAAACCTTAGAATTATAATTAAGAACTGGAAGTTCCGGATCAATATCTATATCTTTATAGTTTTCTAGTGTAAGCTGTACAAAAAACTTGCTTCCTGCGAAATCCTTATAAGACCACCATCGGTGACCACTACCTGGATCTATACATAAATACGCTTTAAAAAGGTCTTGTTGTTCTTTAGCTTCATTTAGAAACTCTTCAAATAATTTTATTCTCTCCATAGACTATATATCTATAAAAGATAATCTAAAACAGCAGACCAATTTGGAAATTCATCCCCACCAAATAACAAATGTTCACCTTCAAATTTATCAGCTCCATTTGCTAATCTGTCATCTATTAGATAATCTCCTTTGTTTAAATGTTTATTGTGTGATAAGATTAAACGCTTATGTCCGAATAAGCCTAGCCACTTTTCAACCCATAATCTCTTTTCCATCCATGCTTCAGGGTTTCCCCAAGGGGCCGTTGAAAGAATATAGCAATCATATTTCTGGCTAAGTTCTTGAAATGCAAAGATAGCGCCTTTGATTGGTTTTAAATCATTGAAGATTCCAGGTATTTGATCAATGTCCGTTCCATACTTAATTGCAAGTTCTGGAGTTACCTTTTCGCGAATTGCCCTGTGAAAATCTGCTAGGACTCCATCCATATCGAAATATAGAATTTGCTTACATGGTAATTCAACGTTCCACATTTTACCTTTTACTTCTGTTCTCATAACTATTTATTTAATCCTAATAGCACCATACGTTACGATACTATTTCGTGATTTTTTATGTTGAACCTTTCTTTATATCTTGTAATAAAAGATTCTCCAATACCTATTTCATCGATTGGATATTTATTAGGTATTAATGGCTTTCTCGCATTTAAATTAACAATCCTATCAGGTGTTAATTCGTTTATAAATACTTTCATGTATTTTTTCTTAGAGGTTTCTGTTTTTCTATATACAACTACTATCATTATACTGCTGTTACTGTTTCTACGATTAATGCTTTACCTCTACGAATACGGTTTTTAACAGTTTGTAAGCTGATTCCGTACTTATCTGCAATTTGATCATATTTCATGTTGTTAACTAATCGATCAACTACGATATCTTTGTACATATCCTTAAGTCCTTGCATTGCTTCTAATGCACTTGTATATCTTTCCATTAATTCATTATCTTCATCAAGAAAGTCTTGCTCTGTCATTTCGTAAGCTTCTTCCATTGCAGCAGATAACGTTGCTTGAGTAGATCCGTTATTATTAACTTCTACGCCAAATTCAGCTAAAGCGTCTAGAGAAGAACTTTTCTTACGTTTTGCAATATGTCCTAAAGCATCGTTAAAAGCAATTCTATATAACCATGTTGTTATTTGGTATTTAGGATCATACTGATCAATCTTAGTCCACAATTTAGTTAAGGTGTTGATTGCAATATCTTCAGCGATATCACGATCTTTAATAATTTTATTGGTGTAATTTGTTAATCCTGGCTTGATTCTGTAGAATAATTTTGTAAAATCTTCTTCTGATCTAGTTGCTAAAAAGTTTTCTGTCATTTCTCTGTAAGTTGCCATAATTTTGTAATTTTTTGTGGTTGTACGTTTGATTATTTGTTATATGTAAATATAAACCTTTTAATTGATATAAAAAAACTTTATTGCATTTATTTTGCAAAAAGTTTCACAAATTATTAGAAAACTTTAGTTTCACTAATTGGATAATCCTTACAAATAAAATATACACTAGTAAGTCTTTCATAAAGATCAACTGGAAGCTTTTGAGCTTCTAAGATTAAATTCTCATAAAGATATCCATCCATTAAACCGAATAACCAGTTTTCAAGGGTGGATGTTTCGAATTTAATATCTTCTCTTGTCCATAACGATCTTTTAATACTCATGATCTCAGTTAGAGTATCTGAATTCATTGTTTCGTGGCGATTAAATTTTGTAAAGTTTGACATAATATTGTGGCTTTAATTATTTGTTATATGTAAATATAAACCTTTTATGTGATATAAAAAAACATTTATGCATTTATTTTCAAAAAGTTATTAACAATTCTTGGGAGACAACGAAACCGACATAGATCTTTCTAGTCGGGTTTCATAGCTTTTTTATTTTTTTAAATCAGGATCATTAAATAATTCTGTTAGATGGTTAATTTCAATAGGTTTATAATCCCATCGATCACATGTTACGTTTATAATGCTCTCATTATGGTCGGTTTTATATTTTGGATTTGGATGTCCTATGAAAGAAGTATATGATTTGTTCTTCTTACCTGGCCAATCCTTTAACGGCCAATATGATAATACAGCTTTTTTGTTTCGCATTACTTTAATACCATCTGAGATATATCTTATTTTAGCTTCCGCTAAACTTGAATCTTTTTTAATCTTTACGATATCCTCAGTGGCTCTATCCCATTCACCATCAATTACTAATATATCACCATTAAGTGCTTTAATAATTTCTTCTCCAGTTTCAGGATCCCACATCAAATTACCTAATACAAATACAGCATCTCCATCTTTAACAACGCTATTCCATTGTTTAATAAGATGATCATTCATTTCTGATACATCTTCAAATGATCTTTTATATGCTTTGATGGCGCCAGTTCGGCCAAACTGTTGATTTGATGTTACGAATACTTTCATTAAGTGTTAGTTTTAAACTATTACAAATTTAACATTGAAGTTATCCCAAATGTTTTCTAGAAATCTTTGTTCTGTTACTGCTGTTGCTCCATTAAGGATCTTACCTTCGTCACTAGTATCAATGAACATATAGATTACAAAGTCATATACTGTTGAATAAATTAAAGATTGTCCGAATCCCTCACGAAGTCCTGAACCTCTATTACCTTTTTTAAATTCAATTGCAACTTTAACTCCACTAATATCTAATGTCATATCAGGTCTGTTTGCAGTACCCATAAAGTGAATGTTCTTAACCGTCGTATTAACGTTACCTTCCCACTTAATCATGGTTTTTGCCTTCTCTCTAGCCAAAGATCTATTGAATCCTTTTTTCTCCATTACATATTCTGTAACTTTGTTTAATAGGTTAGGATAGATGAATTGCTTGATCTTATCCTCAGACTGATTTTTATAATCAATCGTTTCAAATATTTCTTGGGTAGATATACCATCCTGAACCATGTCCAGGATAGCAATTCTATTTTTACTTTTACTAGCTAATTTCATCTGCTTCTACGGTTTCTTTTGATAATTCGTCAATTGCAGCGTCTAACTCAGCGAGTTGTACGTGTATTTCTTGAATTGCTTTATTATCAGCTGCCATAGATTGCATAGCATCTGTGATTTGTTTTCCAACATTGGTTAATAATCTTGTGAATGTTCTTGCAGATTCAATACCTGTTCCGTTGATGTTAGTTAAAACTTGGTACAATGTATTTAAATCTAAAGAATTTAATTCTACAGTTGCAGTATCTCCTGATTTAGTAATAGCAACTTTATTAGCTTTAAGATTGTCATATAAGCTAATTACATACGCTGCATTCTTGATCGTCCATCCGTAAGATTTATCAATTTGTTTCAAGATTGAAGTAATGTTTGCAACTTCTTCAAATTCAACAGCATAAAGTTTTTCTGCTAATTCAACTTGTTTTGTGTTGGCTTCGTTTTCAACATCAACTCTCGTTGCGATTAATTGGTCTTTTGTTAGTTTTTCACTCATTTTTTATTGTATTTAGTATTTATATATTAGTATTAGAAATCTTCATTAGTTATTTTACAGTCGAAATTAGAAAAGTTTCGAAATTGTTTTTCATCTTCCACGATTCTTCTCTCTGGTGTATCATAATCCTTGCGAGAACTTAATCTTTTAAATCTTATATCCTTATCGATATCTGTATAAATTACAAATAACCTTTCACGATATTCAGGTTCTAATAAATCTACAGCTTCTGCGTTAAGAATCATAACATCACATCTTTCGAATTCTGGTTTTACTAAACCATATTTCCAGTTGTTAAATTCTTGCCACTCTACGAAAAGCTCATTTTCAATTCCATCGTTAAATTCTTCATCAGTTAAAAAATAATAGTCTACGCCATTCTTTTCTCCAGGACGAGGAGGTCTTGTTGTACTTGATACTCCATAAACAAATCCCCTGCTTTGGAATTTACTTCTTAAATAATCCTTACCAGATGCTCCGGCTCCTACTAATGCTATTTTACCCGACATTTGCACATTCTTTAACTGATTCAATCCACTCGCTTAAACTCTCTTGAGGTTCCCATCCTAATCTTTCGTTAGTATCTGATGGAAATTCTTCACTTGTAAATCTTTCTCCTCTACGCTCTCCAATGATTTCGTAACCATTACCATACATCGCAGCTAAATCGATCATTGATACATTTACACCACTTCTTAAGTGCCATTCGTGTTTATCACTTCTCTTACAAGCCTTTATTAATCCATTAACTACATCACCAACGTGTGTGAAGTCTCTTGTTTGTGTTCCAGGGGTTACTACTGTACATTTTTTACCAGCTCTTAATTGTTTTTCAAAGATACCAATAACTGTAGCATAAGATCCTTCCGTAATTTGACCAGGTCCGTATACATTAAAGAAGTAACAGATTTCATAATCAAGATCGAACCATTCTCCGTAATTCTTAATTAATTCAACCATCTTAGATTTTGCCCAAGAATAAGGGCTTAAGTTTTCATCTTTACCTTCATTTCCAAATTTACTAGAACTTGCAGAATAGATTAGCTTAGCTCCCCATTCTTTACATAATTCTAATATTCTAGGAGTACCTACTAAAATAGCATCAGTCACTATTTTAATGTCATCGAATGATTGTACGATTCTTGAATATTCTCCAAAATGAAATACAGTATCGAATGTTCTATCGCTAAAGATAGTATCTGCATTCATTGTATGTCCATGATAATATTCAACACCAGCAACGTGATTTTCTTGCTTTCCTGTGAAGTAATTATCTAATGAAACAATATTTGCTTCAGGATAATCCACTTTAAGTCTTTTAATTAAGTTAGAGCCTACAAAACCAGCTCCTCCAGTTACTAAAACGTTTTTCATGTTAATTATAATTTATTTTTAATTGTTTTTCTTAACCCATTTAGGATCGAACCAAAATCTTCTACCGTTTCTATCTACGATTTGTCCCATGCCTTTTACACCATAACATACAAAGAAGCTTTCATTAAGTTCATCAATGAATGCATTCTTGAATGGATTCTTCCAGTCCTTGATGCTTCCACCACCTCTTTGATAGGCTATCATTGGAATATCACGACATAGTTCAAGTACCATAGGATGTGACTCTATAGCTTCTCGGCCACTAATACTTGGGTTTAACGTTGGAATTCTGTATAAGATTTCAGCTCTTAAATAGTTACCAATACCATTAAAGAACTTTTGATCCATTAAGGTTTCATAAATCGGTTTGCTAAAGGCAGCACGATTCAGATTCTTATATATGTTTTCTTTAAATTGTTTAAATTCTATAGTTGGATCTGGACCTCTACCATCATTCCACCATACGCCTTGTTTCCATTTACCAAATCTTCGAACATCTACAAAACTTAATGTAGTTCCATCACTTGTATTAAATTTAAGGTGTGAGTGTTTTGCTTCACTACCAGTATTTGTCATTGAGAAATAACCACTCATTCCCATTGTAATTCTAATAGGAATAATTTTATCACTATAGCAATCTAATATACCTATAACAATTTCTTTACCACGCGATTGTGCTTTGATCTTAAATTTCTTAAATGGAATTTCTAAATCTTGGCATTTGTGTTCTGGATTTTTGTCAACTGATTCAAACTTTAGCCCATGCGCTCTACTATTAATATAGTCTGCTGTAAGTCTTAATTCGGCTAATTCTGGCATATGGTTTGTTATTAGTTATAGTTTATATACGGTTTTTTTATTTTGTTTCAGTGAGTTTGTATTTTGATTTAACTCTAGAGCTGATTGGAATTGCATCCCCTTGTTCATCAATTCTTACGAATTTAATGTTAGTTGATAGGATAATAGCTTGGCGACCATCATATACATTATGGCTTCTTGCTTCAACTGCGAGTGTAACTGATGTTCTACCAATATTCTTTACTTCTCCATATATTTTAAGTAAATGACCCTCTTTAGCAGGTCTTTTAAATAAACATTCATCAATAAGAACTGTTACCATTCTTGGGGTATCACATACTTGAGTTGCGTATGCAGCGCCTGCTGCGTCAACCCATGCTAAGAGTTTTCCGCCAAAAAGATTGCCATGAAATCCTAAATCTGATTTTTTTACTGGGTGTGTACTGATTAATTCCATATTATTTAATCTTACATTTGTCTCCATACTATCTCTTTAAATTTCCTTTATTTTTGTTTAATTGTCGAAAGCATAAGCGATCAGTAATATGAATAGAATGAATAGCATTAAGATTGCGAGGTCTGTAAATAGAGTCATGTTATTTGTATTAGTAGTTAGCTTCATTGCTTACAGTTATTTTATCTTCTTTCATTACTATATGTCAAATGCTTCGTTTAATGTTGCTGGTTTTATCTTTCCCATGTCTTCATCGGAGACGTCAGGTGGATCTATATAGACTGGTTTCTTATATGGTTTATCGTATGTCCTTGATTCAACCTTCTTTTTATGACTCTTTAGCATCTCAGGTCGGTTTTCTAGAATCCAACTAAAATATCTTTTATCGGTTTGATAAACGTAATTTACTGTTTTTCCAGCGTATTTACCTGTTCTAAATACATGATTTTTATCCATACTTATTTTTGTTTATTATTTCTATAATTCACAACAGCCTTTGCTAATAAATGAATCCTATATCCAGGATTGTGGATTAATATTCTTTCAGTAACTTGATATTCTGTTTCTTTATAAAATCTTCTTCCTTTTTTCTGTGGATTTAATTGATAAATAGTACGGGCAGTATTTCCATAGTATGATTTTGCAGTATATGCTCTACGTACATATCCACTACTATAGCTTAAATAATCGCAATTGGTGATTGGATCATGAAAACAAAGTGTTCCATTTTTCTTTTGAGTTTTTGAAGTTGTTTCAACTAATCCTAATGTTTCTAATTTGTTCATAATATTGTGGCTTTAATTATTTGTTATATGTAAATATAAACCTTTTATTTGATATAAAAAAACTTTTGGGCATTTATTTTCAAATAATAATGCTTTCATATTCTGATCGCCATTCCATGTATGGTACTTCTGTTGCCTTCAACATTGTTAAGTAGTTCCAATGTATAAATAATTTACGGTCGTTCCAATCCGCATACTTAGCAATTAATATGGTTTGTTCTTCCATAACTGAATAGTATTCGTTGGCTTGTATCTGCTCGTTATCGAATTTAATTTCTAATTCCTTAAGGTGCATTACAGCTATATCCGTCGGTGCTTGATATGATGCTAATGAAACTATAAGTTCCTTTAAATCTACTATTTTTGATGAAAGATCATTAAGAATAGGTACATGTTTGTTATATGATTCCTTTGCAGATTCTCTGCTCTTTTGGAAACGATCATAATTACCTTGCAATTCTTTGTCATCTAAATCTTCTTTAAATAGGGACTCAGGATCAATTCCATAGTAATCATCAAAACTATCTCCACCGGGTAAAGGCGCTTGAGTTGCTGCACTTGCTATATTCTCATTAGATAATTTAAGAACTGCAACATAACAGTTTCCTCTTTGTGCTGTTAATAATTCCTTAACTTGTTTTTCTGTATATAGTTTCATATAGTCTATTTTAATAGTATTAATTTTTCTGATCTACTTAATTTTTTTATTGCTGATTCTCTTTTAGATGCCGAGGATCGGTCTTGTTGTGTCTCAGAGTACACTAGATGAACTGGTCGCCTTGACTTTGTATACTTTGCACCTTTATTTGAAGTGTTATGCTCTTCAACCCTGCGTTCAAGATCGACTGTAATTCCAGTATATAGAGAATTATCTGAGCACTTTACGATATAAACATACCAATCTTTATTCATTAGTTTTAAAGTGTTGATTATCTTCC
>Ga0209302_10001439_pt1 | contig 13847 bp, 11 predicted proteins | sample ArcOceMetagenome_2_FD_187445 | JGI IMG/M metagenome (GOLD analysis project Ga0209302, IMG submission 187445) | Marine eukaryotic phytoplankton communities from Arctic Ocean - Arctic Ocean ARC135M Metagenome (SPAdes) (version 2) | ecosystem: Environmental > Aquatic > Marine > Oceanic | place... | reverse complement strand
TAACCCTAGCCCTAGCCCTAGCCCTAGCCCCAGCCCTAGCCCTAGCCCTAACCCTAACCCTAACCCTAACCCTAACCCTAACTCTCACCCTAAACCTAACCCTAACTCTCACCCTCACCCTCACCCTCACCCTAACCCTAGCCCTAACCCTAGCCCTAACCCTAGCCCTAACCCTAGCCCTAACCCTAACTAGCCCTAGCCATTAAGACCGAACTCGCCATTAAGACCGCCGCGCGTGCCCTATTTGCATTATCGTACTGAGGTATAGAGCGAACGCAGCTGCATATTTCTTTAGTCCTGACCCGTTTACCTCCCCACAAACTTCCCTCTCGCCATCAACGAGCGAGGGTGGTGCGAGAGACGTGGACATCTTAGGTTACCTGGGTCCGCGACCGGAGCGGGCAGCCCAGGTTACCTGGGTCGATGAGAGTTCTCACGCGGGCCGTCGCGCTGGGAAGCTCCACGCGAATGCTGTGGCTCCTGCAGGCGACCTCCTCGCGCACGAGGGTCCCGTGCGCGCTGTGTCACAGCGCAGCCTCGCAGGTGCCGCAGGTGCCTCAGGTGCGTTTCGCCGAGCTGGCGCAGACGCTCGACTCGATTGAGCAGGCGGGCGCCCGGCTGGCAAAGGAGGAGCTGATGGCGAAGCTCCTCGAGCGCGCCTGCCGCGAGGCGCCGAGTGATATGACCCTGTGCGTCGCGCTCACATCGCTCCAGCTCTCGCCGGGCATGCGGCCGTCCAAGCTCGGGATTGGCGACGCGCTAATCATTTCGGCACTCTCCGAGGCGTCGGGAACGCCCGTGGCGACGCTCAAGGCCGAGCTGACGCAGGTGGGCGACCTGGGCATAGTGTCCGTTGACAACCTGGGCGAGCCTCCCGCCGGGGGCGCGCCACTCACACTGAGCGAGGTGCACGACGCGCTGCTCGAGCTCGCCGTGCAGTCAGGCGGCGGCTCGAGCACGCGCAAGGCGCAGATGCTCTCGGAGATGATGGTGCGCGCGACGCCACTCGAGGCCAAGTTCATCGTGCGCTCGATCCGCGGCAAGACCCGCACCGGCCTGGGCGACCGCAGCCTCCGCGCGGCGCTCGCGCAGGCCGGTGCGGCGCTCGTCGACGACCCGTCGCCGGAGCTCGCCGAGGCGCTGAGCAACGAGGCAGAGACCGCCGCCCTCGCCCTCGCCGCTGCCGAGGGGGTGAGGGGGGTGCCCGCCGCTGAGAAGAAGGCGCAGCGTGCAGCCACCGCGGCGCGCAAGGCCGCGGACAAGGTGCGGGGCCAGCGGCGGCGGCGCGCGGTGGAGCTGGTGGACGCGGTGTTCCAGGTGCAGCCCTGCTACCACCAGCTCGTGGAGGCGCTGCTCGAGGGTGGCGTGTGGAGCCTCGACGTCTCTGCCAAGCCAGGCATGCCCCTGCAGCCGATGACCGCCGCCCCGGTCAACAGTGTGGCAGGCGTGCTCAAGAGGTTCGGCGCCGAGCGGCCCTTCCTCGCCGAGCGCAAGTATGACGGCGAGCGCTGCCAGCTGCACCTACTGCCGCCGCAGGCCGACGGCTCGAGCCGCGTCCGCCTGTACAGCCGCTCCAACGACGAGGTCTCGGTGAGATTCCCCGAGATCATCGAGCTGCTGCCAGAGTGCCTGCCGGGCACCACCTCCGCCGTCATCGACGCCGAGGTGTGCGCGTACGACGTGGAGAAGGACGCCATACTTCCCTTTCAGAGCCTCGCCGCTCGACCACGCAAGGCTCCGACGGCCGAGCAGGCGGCCGCGACGCCGCTGTGCGTCTTCGCCTTCGACCTGCTCGTGCACGACGGCGTGGAGCTGCTGCAGACGCCGCTGTCCGAGCGACGGCGGCTGCTGGCAGAGCACGTGCGGCCGGTCAAGGGCAGGATGGCACTTGCGCTCGGCGTCGAGGTGGCCGACGAGGCGGCGCTCGAGGAGCAGCTGGCGCTCGCCGTCGCCGAGAGCGCCGAGGGCCTCATGTGCAAGGCCCTCGAGGGGCCGGAGGCGGCCTACCAGCCGGGCAAGCGCTCGCTACATTGGCTCAAGCTTAAGGCGGACTACGTCGACGGTATGGGCGACTCGCTCGACCTCGTACCCATCGGCGGCTACATGGGCCAGGGCAAGCGGAGCGGCCGCTTCGGCGCCTACCTGCTCGCCTGCCTCGACGCCGCCTCAGGCAGATGGCAGCCCGTGTGCAAGCTGGGTAGCGGCTTCTCGGACGACGACCTCGCCACGTGGCACGCGATTTTCGCGGCCGAGGCGCCCCCGCAGGCGGAGCCGCAGGGTGAGGCGCAGCCGCCGCCCGAGTGGCTCGAGCTGCCTGCGGGCGGGCTGCCGCCGTCGCTGCAGCCGCACACCTGGCTCGAGCCCAAGCACGTGTGGGAGGTCAAGGGCGCCGCGCTCTCGCTCTCGCCGTGGATGAGCGCCGCGCTCGGCCGTGTGGTGGGCGAGCCGACCAAGGGCCTCGCGCTGCGCTTCCCGCGGCTGGTGCGCGCACGGCCCTAACCTTAACCCTAACCTCAACCTTAAGCCCAGCCCCAACCCCAACCCTAACCCCAACCCCAACCCGAACCCCAACCCCAACCCCAACCCCAGCCCTAACACCAACCCTAACCCCAACCCTAACCAGGTGCGCGCCCGTCCCGACAAGGAGTGCAAGCAGGCCTCGAGCAGCGTGCAGCTCGCAGACATGTTTGCTCTGCAGCCCGAGGCCACGCTCGCCGCCGCGCCGCCCGCCGCCGCGCCGCCCGCCGCCGCGCCGCCCGCCGCCGCGCCGCCCGCGACGGAGGGTGCGGCGGCGCCGGGGGGTGCAGCGGCTGCGGCAGCTGAGGCGGCTGCGGCGGGGGAGGCGCAGCTGGGCGACGCGCGCGGGTGGGACCTGACGGGCGGTGCGACGATGTCGTTTGGCGTGGAGGACTGGCTCGCCCGCCAGCCGCTCGCGAGCAAGACAGTCGTGTTCACAGGCGCACTGCAGATGCCGCGTGCTGAGGCCAGCGCCAGGGCGGTGGCGGCGGGGGCCAAGGTTGGCAGCACGATCACTGGCAAGACTGACATCCTCGTTGCGGGCGAGAAGCCAGGCAGCAACATGCCCTCGAGCAAGGTGGATGCGGCCCGAGCCAAGGGCGTGGACGTTTGGACCGAGGCGCAGTTTGTCGCCGCCGCCGCCGCTGCGAGCGGCACAGCCACTCCGCTCCCGGCCGCCAGTGTGCCTGCCCCCTCGCCCGGTGAGAGCACGGCAGGCGGCGAGGCCATGCGTGCAGAGCTGGCAGCACTGCCTCGCAAAGAGCTGCAAGCCCGCGCGAAAGCTGCCGGGCTCAAAGCCAACGCCAAGTCGCTGCTGCTCGTCGAGCAGCTGCTCGCGCTGGCCGCGGATGGCTAGCAAGACGCGGTCGCCCGGCTCGCCGTAAAAAGCGTACTAGTGTGATGATATTGATACCGGGCGGGGGGGGGGGGGGGGGGGGGCTATAGGTCGTTTATACTTTGAAAACAATCGGCGTGAGGCGGGTGGTCCGGCCCCGCCCCGCGCCCGCGGGGCGCGGCGCGTGTGTCACAAGTGAGAAGTGTGTCAGTACGTGGTGGAGATGTGGTGGTCTAATATAAAGCACACGCTTCGCTTTATACCGTATGTGGGGTATATCTCCGGACACCGGAGGACTCTCAGCTGTCTCTATCTAATATACTCTAGGTTCCCTAACTGTGTAACTCTCCCCGACCGCAACCCTGTATACCCTTGACTCGTCGGAGGAAGCTAAAGAGAGGAATAATCTATATTCTACCGCACGTCACGTGCACGCCCACTAATATATCATCAAAAGGGCCACACATCAAAATCGTTCTGTAGGCAGGGTAATCTTCTTGCCCTCCAGCAGCTTCGACACCTTCACCTGGCATCCTAAGCGAGAGGTGTCCTCTAGGCCGAAGGCAAGATCGAGCATGTCCATCTCCTCGTCATCGACCGCATCCAGCTCAGAAAAGACTTCCTGCTGCAGTACGACGTGGCATGTTGAGCAGGCCAGAGAATGGTCACAGGCTCCTGTGACACACAGCACGGCGATGAGACGCGCGGTCGATGGAACAGGGTGTGCGTGGTGCTGCACCTTCGAGGTCCACATCGTTCTCATGCGCTGCCTCGAGCAGTGACGTCCCTATGGCGGCGGTCGCAGGAATCTCCTCGCCGTCCTCGATGAAGAAGAAATTCACCGTCTCGGCGGGCTCTGCAGGCGGAGGAGCCTCCTTGGGCGTGCATAGCGCGCGCATCGCCGGTAACGGGCGCATCGCAGCGGGCCGTCTTGCGAGATGCCGCAGCATCGTCCTGCCAAGGGCTTCACCTCGGAGCAGCGAGAGCTTCACGCGCGAGGCGGCGACCTTCGTTCGGTGCCCTTTTCTCTTCGCAAGACGGTCGAGGCGATGACAGCGTAGCGTAAGTCCCGCAATTCCTCCCTCCAGTACATGTAGCTTCCGTGCCGCGCTGCCGCTGCTCAAGCTGCGAGAAGGACTCGCTGCCGGCCGGCGACCTCGCTGCCGTAAACGTCTCGCGACGCTGGCGTGCTGCCTGCCCTCGGCTTGTCAGCATGGCAGGTAGGGCGGTGGCTTCCATTTTGGCTGCAGCGAAGCGGCACCGCCCTGACAACGACGACGAGCCGCAGTTTGTCGGCCAGCGCTCCTGGCAAGAGCGCGACGCAGCAGCGAGAGCATCCACAGTGGACCTAACTGATAGTCCCGTCGAGCCACGACAATATAGCCGGATTCCCGGCGCGGCCGGTGCGGCCGGTGCAGCCGGTGCAGCCGACGCAGGCTTTGGCGACGGCCACGATCCCGAGGGTGCTTCCGCGCTCGCCGCTCTCTCCGAAAGCGGTGACGATGAAGCCGTCGAATTTGTCGGCCAGCGCTCTTGGAGGGAGCGCGACGATGTTGCGCGAGCGGCGGCGGTGGACGTGGAGCATGCGCCACCCATGCTGCGGCCCGAGCTGCGGCCCGACCAGGCGGCCTCCGCCAGCCGCGTCAAGCCCGAGCCAGCAGCCCGCATCAAGCCAGAGCCGCCGCCGCCGCTGGCTTCGCCCCTGACGCAGCCGGCGCCCTCCGCGCGTCCGCGCGTGCCACCACCGCTACCTTCAGGCTTCGCCACGGCGGCGCCGCCTCTGCAGCCGGCGCCGCCCCTCTTCGACCCCAACGCCGGCCTCGACCCCGACCAGCTTCGCGCGCTGGCGGTGGCCCTCTCCGGCCGCTCCCTCTTCCTCACCGGCGGCGCGGGCGTGGGCAAGAGCTTCACGCTGCGGCGGATCGTCGGTGCGCTGCAGCAGCGGCACGGCATCAACGCAGTGGCGGTCACCGCCAGCACAGGCACAGCGAGCGTGCACCTGGAGCCCGACGGGCAGGCGCGTCCGGACACTCTCGAGCTAAACCCAGCCCTACCCCTACCCCTACCCCTGCACCCAATCTACCGCTACCACTCGCCCTAGACACGAGCCCTCACCCTACCACTAAAAGCCCTACCCAGACTCTGCACTCGATGGCGGGCGTCGGCGTGCCGCAGCACTTTGGCCACTTTGGTCGGATCTGGTCGCACGGCGGCGTCAAGGTGCAGGACTGGAGAGGCACGGCCGTGCTCATCGTCGATGAGGTGTCGATGCTCGATGCCGAGTTCGTCGATTGGCTCAGCGTCACCGTGGCCGAGGCGGTGGCCGAGCCGTATGTGACGGCGGAGGAGCAAGAGGAGCGGCGCGCCATGGGCTATGCGCCGCCGCAGTACAAGCCGTTTGGCGGGCGCATCCAGCTCATCTTCTGCGGCGACTTCCTCCAGTTGCCTCCCGTGCAGGGCGGCCGCGACGAGGCGGCGAGCCTGCGCGAGGCACCGAGCGGCAAGCAGCTCGACGGCGTGCCCTACGGGCTTTGGGAGTGCGCGGCCAAGCCGGCCTTCATGAGCGTGTGCTGGCGCGAGGCCAACCTCGAGGTGGTCGAGCTGCGCACGGTGCACCGGCAGCGCGACGTCGCCTTCATGGGTGCCCTCAACGCCATCCGGCTCGGCGTGCGGCGCACCCCCGAGATCGACCAGCTGCTGCGGTGCGCGGCTCGGCCTCTGCCGCCGCGCAACGGCGTCGAGCCGACCCGCCTCTTCCCCACCAACGACGAGTGCAATGGCGTCAATGAGTCCAAGCTCGCCGCGCTGCCGGGCGCGCTCACGACGGTGACCTCCCACGACGTCGTCGAGGAGGCGGCCGAGTGTCCGAAGCTCGCCGACGCGCGGCGTGCGCACGGTGCCAAGAGCGCGGAGCTGGCCGCGGCTGTGGAGGAGGTGCGGGCCGAGCTGCGCCAGGACGAGTTCTTCGCCGACGGCCACTCGGGCGCGTGCCGGGTCCCCGCCGAGCTCGCGCTCAAGCTGGGCGCGCAGGTGATGCTGCTGCGCAACGAGGGGCCGGGCGGCTTCGTCAACGGAGACACTGGCCTCGTCGTCGGCTTCGAGGCCGTGCAGCCGGGCAGCGAGGAGCACGAGCAGCTCAAGAAGGAGCTTCCCGCCGCCATGGAGGTGCGATGGCCGCGCGTGCGCTTCGCGCGCTCGACGCGCGGCGGGCGCGAGGAGAAGCTCGTGCTGCCTGTCAAGTTCGAGCGGCGCGTCTTCCGCCGCGGCACGTGTGTGCGCTGGCAGAGCCCACTGCGCCTCAGCTGGGCGATCACGATCCACAAGAGTCAGGGGATGAGCCTGCCCTACGTCGTGTGCGACCTCGGACGCGCCTTCGCGCCCGGCCAGGTCTACGTCGCCCTCTCGCGCGCGACGAGCGTCGAGGGGCTGCAGATCCTGCGGCTCGACCCCGGCCGCATCCAGGTGAGCTTCGCCGCAAAGTACTTCCACGCCGCGGCGAGCGAGGCGTCGGCCAAGCGCGCCACCGCGCCGCTGGAGGCGCTGTGGGCACGCTCGCACTTCTGGTGGCTGCCTCTCGTCAACACGGCCAACGCCCACCCGCGCTGGCTCGAGCTGTACGAGGGCAGGGTCGAGGCATCGCAGCTGCAGCGCTGGCGGGCCACGTTCCCCGTGCCGCAGAACCTGTGAGCCCCTCCATGCAGGCCGCGGGGGAAATTGCGAGAAAGGGCGCCAGTTGAGAGGTGTGTGGGCTGCCTGGTTTATTTTTATCTATATCTGATCAGATAAGCTTCTCTTAGCTATTTTTTCTTATCCGGTGGCGTCCGGGAGGGTTTGAAATCGACCGCTTCGAACCGAACTCGTCCGCCAAAGTGTCACCCCGCCCGGCGAAAACGTTTTTCGCCTTGCGCTCGAGCCCGTCAACGTGCCTCGTTGGCTGGCTGGCTGTAGCCAATGTCGCACCTCAGGCGCCCTCAATTTGGTCACGTCGACCCACAACACCACATGGTCTCCAGTCAGAACTGGGGCCGTGGAGATCCGACCTCCTCACCAGGCCATGACATGGACCCGGAGCTTGCAGAGAAGCGTAAGAAGCAGGCGCATAATGCAAGGGAACTGCAGGTTCAGATGCAGCAGAACAGGGAGCGGCGCGAGCGTGAGAAGCAGAACGAGCGTCGTCGCGAGGAGAAAGAGGAGGCCGACCTGCTCAACTACAATCCGTTTGGCCGGGGCGGCGCTGGGGCGCCTCTACGGAACGAATACGGCGACGTCCAGGCGAATTTGCGAGAGGTGACGAGGGAGGCGCCGAATCCGAACGGGACCAGATATGACGGCCCATCACCGGCGATCAACGACCTTCTCGAGCGCACTCGACCGGGCATGGGCGGCCCGCCGCCGAGCTACATGCCCATGCCCAGTGGTGGCGGTCCACCGCCGAGCGGCGGTCAGCGACACAGGACGCCGCAGCACGCGTACGCCGGCGCGCCACCGCCCATGCCGCTGCCCCACTCGCCGACGCGGCAGGGCATCAGCTCGATGTTCGGAGGCGACCAGCACTCGTACGAGAAGCAGCAGCGGCAGAAGAAGTACGTAAGCGAGCTCGAGGAGCAGATGCGCGAGAACCAGAACCGCAGGCAGCGCGAGGCGGCGGTGTCAGCGCAGTACGAGGCGAAACTCGACAAGGAGGGCCGGCACGGCCCACACGACGCAAACCACCTGTCGAACCCTAACTTCAACAAGTGGAGCGACCCGACGGCGCGCGGCACTGGCAGCAGCGTCGCGCCGACGCCGCAGCTGCGCTTTGCGCCGCCACCCATGCACGGAGGCGGCATGATCACCCCTGGGGGCATGATGACGCCTGGGATGACCCCTGTCAGCATGATGCCGTCGCCGGGCGGTTTCGGCGGGATGGCGCCGGCGGGCTTCGGGGCGCCTCTGCCGCGTCAGAATGAGAGCCACGCGAGAGTCACGGCGCCCTGGGACGGTAGGCTGCAGTCGAGCGGCGGCCTCGGTGGCGGAGGGATGGGCGAGTACCGCCTGGGTGCCATCCCCGAGGGAGACCACTCCGACGAGATCCGGCTGAAGGCGACGCTCTCTGAGCCGCGCTACGCCGAGCCCGTGGTGCGTGGCTCGACGCGTGAGGCGGAGCTGTCACGCATGCTCGAGTGGGAGCGTGACCGGGCGCGCGAGGCGGAGTTCGAGCGGCGGCGCGAGCGCGAGCAGGAGCGGGCACGCGAGTCGACGCGGCAGGGTGAGTACGACAGGCTGGCGGAGCGGCAGAAGGAGTGGGAGCAGCGGATGCAGATGGAGGAGGGCGAGCGAAGACGGCGCGAGGAGCAGCGCCTCTCCGAGGACATCGCCGCCATGCGCCGCGACTTCTTCGCCCAGCAGCGGCAGATCATGTCGCAGGTCGAGGAACAGCTCGCACGCATGCGCGCCACCGCCGTCGCCGCCGCCTCTGTGCCACCGGGCGGCATGCCCACGCGCTCGACGCTGCTCTACGCCGATGGCTCGCTGCAGCCTGCCGCCGGCGGGGCCTCAGGCTCGTCGCCGCTGATGGCCGGGATGGCCGGGATGGCCGGGATGGGGTCCGCTGGCCGGGAGCCGTCGGCGCCGCCGCAGCAGGCCTCCTCCAGCCCACCGCCTGGCGCCAACGGCAGCTTTGGCAGCGCGGGGGGTGAGAGCGAGGCTGACGTGGGCCTCGGGCTGGGGTTCAGCCTGCTCACGGCCGGGATGAGCGTGGCTGACGAAGGCGACCGCGCGCCCGAGGAGATTGACCAGCTGCTGCAGGAGTTCCTTGGTAAGGCTTCGGACTGATGAGCACTGCGGCCTCGCGGCTCCATGGACCTTTAGCAATCCCGCCTTTCTTCAGAGCAGATTGCCCATTTATCACCGCTTACCCCTCTCGCCGAGAGATGAGAGATAGAGATGATCTATCTCATCTATCTATCTTATCTATCTGATAGATAGATAGAGAGATAGATATCTCTATCTTATCTATCTCGCCGCGCACATTCAAAGATATTCACCCCTCTCGCTCCCCCGCGAAACCAGTGTGGTGGGAGCCACCATGGCCGCGGAGGCTGTGCCCACCACGGCGGCCATCCAGTCGCCCATCCTCCTACGTGCACCGAACGGCGCGGAGGTCTGGACGATTATCGAGCTGCAAGGCTCGATCGAGTCCAAGGCCAGCAATTCACTCAACGGCGTGGAGTTTGCCCAGCTCTCGTGGGAGCCAAACACCGTGAGCCACGCCCGCGCCCATCGCCCACGCCGTAGCACAGCGTGCACGCTCGCACCGGCCCGCTGCAGGCCGCGCCTTTCATCATCTTCGGCAAGCAGAAGGCGGCAGGCTCTTGGGCGGACCTCAAGAAGCCGCTGGTCATCTTCCATAAGGTCGAAGGCAACCCATGCCACTATGAGGGTGCGGCCCTCCCTGCGACCGACTCGGATGGTAGTGCCGACTCGCCTAACCACCATCGCGCCTCCCGTCCGTTGCCCAGCTCGCGGCGTCGTAAGGCGAAAGCTCGTCTTCAAGGCGCGGCCCAAGCCCATCACGCGCACTGCCGCCATCCGCAAGAGGATTCGACTTGACGGGCCAGAGGCGCCGGGAGGGCAGGAGTCGGAAGCGCCGGTAGTGCCGGAGGTGCCGGGGGCGTCGTCATAGCCCGGGCCAGCGCTGCCTGCGCCCTCAAGGCACATGGGGTGGAGCGGCGAGCGGGTTGTCTAGCTGGCCTTATATGCGCGCGAGGTGTCTTCAGCGGTTTAATATTTCTGTGACACGCGAATTTTGGACGTGTGTTTGCCCGCGGTGCTCTCGCACGCGCGGGCGCACGAGAGCAGACGCGAGCCACGAGATCTCACGAGGAGAGAGTCCCCGCGCGCGCGGTTAAGGGCGACACGAGAGGTCTCACGCTGTGTGTTATTTTCACGTCCGAGCTCGCACATGGCGATGGCTCAGGTTAGCGGTATCCAGTCCACCTGGATTCTGAGCTTTTGAGACTGCCTTTCAGATCACTATCTGTGGTGGTGTTGGGGCTTCGTTTCAGCTGTTTTTAAGAAAATACCGGGTAATACCCGAAATTCCCCAGGTATACCCGCAAAATACCCGGGTATTCTGCGACATCTCGCCGCTTTGGCTAGAAGATGCCACGCAGGCCGTACACGCTCGGGAGGTGCGAAAGCTGCGGCAGCAACCGCCTGCTCAAGTACGCAAAGCTGTGAGGTGTGAGTCAGAGACTGTGCGCACACTCTGGAATCTCGCGCGGGCCCGCCGCCGCGCCCGCGGCGCCGCGCGCCCGGGGGCGGGATCCGCTTCGCTTTATGGCGGGAACCGGGTGTGTGCGGGGGAAGAGCGGTGAGCGGAAGCACAGCATCAGCACATGCATCTCAGCAACAGCCAACACGCGCCCGCCCGCGCCCCGCGCGCCCGCCTCTGCCGCCCGGCCCGTCCGGTCCGACTGGAGCTCCGAAAGTCCCTCATTCTGCCTATCCCCGGGTTTTAAATCGAAATCTAGAAGCACAACTGGCCTCATATGACGGGCGCGGCGCCAGGCTGGACCACCAGCTCCGGAACCTTGTATTTGGCCGCGGCGACTTTCAGAAAGTCTGCCAGCAGCTCACTCGCCGCCCGGGCCGCCTCCGCCTGTTCGGCACCGGGCACCCGCCGGCGGTTTCTATCCTCCAGTGCGGTGAGCTGCTGGCCGAACTGAGAGGTGAGCTCTGCGCCCTTGACTCTGTCCGTCGCGCGAAGCGCTGCTAGCGGAGCCGAGGGTTTCGGCTCGAGCATCTTCTCCATGAGCACGCGCGTCGGCTTGAAGGAAAAGCCGAGCAGCTGAAAGATCGCGATGCGGTCCTCCTCGTTCAACTTGTACCCGGGCGCGCCGAGCTTGGTGCCGAGAGCGTCGAGCTCCCTCCTCGCGTTCTGGATGTACAGGAGGTCGCCCGTCGGCTGGAAGAAGCCTGGATCTCCGATGCCGTCAAAGTCCTTGGGAGCTTCGACTGCTGCAGAGTCTCCTTTGCTCCTCCAGCCTGCGACACCGCTAGGCTTCCAGTTTGGGTCCAGGCCCTTGAAGGGGCTATCGGCTGCAGCCGCCGGAAGAGTCGCTGCCGGAAGAGCGAGCAACGTCGAGAAGCACAGCGAGCGCCGGCTGACTCGAATGCCGGCGACAGTGCGAGGCTCGTTGGTGGCTGCTGAGCAGCCGGGCAGAAGGGTTGGCGCCGATAGTATGAGGGGGACCATGCCGAGACGCGCTCTGTTGGCGCCGTACGAGGAAGAGTGCCCCTTTTTAACCACCACGACCCAGGGGGGTGCAGTTACTGCCCCCTCCGGCCACGGGAAGGCGCAGGGGGTCCGTACCGACCTTCCCGTGCCCTCAGCGCGGCCTAAGTGCGCGATGGCGGCCGCCACGCGCGCCCGTGGGCGTTCGGGCGAAACCCCGGAAAACCCACCGGGGCGCCGCACGCTCGCCGCGCGGCCCGGGCGCCCAGTTAGCGCCCCGTACCCATTGGGGGAGTCATTCACCACCCAAATGAGGCTTCCCCAGCCAGCAGCGCGCGCTAACTGCGCCATCGCAGGCCGGCCTATGCGCACCGCCCCCCGGTGGGGCCGCCGAGGGCCGGCAGCGCGCCCTCGGCCTGTTGCAGCCGCAGTTACCGCCCCCAACCGCTCTGGGAAGTGAGAGCACACCCGTGCCCTGCGCGATGGCGGCCTCCACGCGCGCCCCTCGGCCCCCGGCTGAAACGCCTGAAAACCCACCGGGGCGCCGCCGCTCCGCCGCGCGGTCCGGGCGCCCAGTTAGCGCTCCGTAGCCGTTGGGGAAGCCATCTACCACCAATATGCGGCTTCCCCGGCGAGAACTGGCCGCTAACTGCGCGGCCGCGGCCGCCACCGCGCCCCTTGGCGCGCCGGGCGCGCGCTGGAAAGCAGCCGGGGCGGCGCGCGCTCCGCCGCGCGGCCCTGGCGCCCAGTTAGCGCTCCGTGGCCATGGGGGAAGCCGTCTACCACCAAGGTGCGGCTTCCCCAACGAGAACTGGCCGCTGACTGCGCGGTAGCCGGCCTTCACCCCGCCGCTCTTCAACGCGCCGCTCTTCAACGCGCCGCTCTTCATCGCGCCGCCCTTCATCGCGCCGCTCATCAACGGCGCCGCCCTTCATCGCGCCGCCCTTCATCGCGACGCTCATCAACGCGCAACCCTTCATCGCGCCGCCGTTCAGGGTAGCCGGCCTTCAAGGTAGCCGGCCTTCACCCCGCCGCCCTTCAACCCGCCGCTCTTCAACGTTGAAGAGCGGTGCGACGGCGAGTCCTTTGCCATCGAGGAGTCCCACACTGGCGAGTCTTCCTGCACATTGAGCCTGCACTTGGGCGGAGTGGTCGCCTCACTGAGCATCACGCTGCCACGGCTCTACCCCACGTCGGTGCCGCCGCGGCTCGCGGTGTCGATTCCTGCGCTGCGCGATCTCAGCAGCCTCACCGCGGCGCTCGACCAAATCGCTGCGAATGGCGTTGCTACCGACCGAGAGGTGCTCTTCGAGGTTTGCGAGGCCTTCCAAGAGGGCGCGACAGTTTTCGCATCACAGAGCGCAGCAGCCGCGCATGTCGCCGTGCAAGAGGCAGCAGGCGAGACGGGAGACGATCAAGCGCGCTGCGTCTGCTTTGTCTGGTTCCACCACATAAAGAATTTCAACAAGCGGAAGCACATTGTGAGCTGGGCGCGAGACGCGGCGCTGCGAGGCTTCAGCAAGCCGGGCTTTCCCGGCGTAGTGGCGGTAGAGGGCGAGGCAGGCGCATGCACCGAGTACCTTGCGCGGCTACGTGCGTTGCGCTGGCAGGCGATGGAGGTGCGGCTGCGGACCGAGCTGGTTGACGATGCGCCAAAACTGTGCGCGCCGTTTACCGAGCTGCCGGAGGCAGGGATGGGCGACGCGGCGGCGCTCTGCGAGTCGGCTCATCTGCTTGCCGAATTCCGTGCGGCAGTGCTGAAGCTGCCATGCAAGGTGGAAGGGGAGTGTTTGTAACATTATATCAGATTCCGGTTTTGCGAAATATCGATTGTGAGCCGTATATCAATCGTTATCAATAAGCCGTATATCGCGCTCTGTTTCGCTTTCCACAAACTCCCGGACCGACACACCGACACTGAGAGAGAGAGAGAGATCTCCGCGGTTATCGCGTGTGAGCAGTGAGGCGTGTATAGGTGTTGCGTCCGTCTCGTCGTCCACGTCGTCGCGAATATATAATATATATGCACGTTCGGTGCCGCACTGTGCTCTCTCTGACCTTCTTTTTCTGTCTTATCGGTTGGTCGCTCTCACACGAAACCACTACTTACATAAGAGAACAAGTCAACAACCAGACTCAAGCGAGCTACCGGGTGGTTCCACGGCTGGTGCACTTGCAATAGTTCACTTTGGTAGTGTAGGGCGCCTCTGTGGTCTTTTTGAGCGCTCTAAAGCCACCTAGGCGCGTACTGGACTCCACCCATATAGACAACACAGC
>Ga0209302_10001438_pt1 | contig 13850 bp, 16 predicted proteins | sample ArcOceMetagenome_2_FD_187445 | JGI IMG/M metagenome (GOLD analysis project Ga0209302, IMG submission 187445) | Marine eukaryotic phytoplankton communities from Arctic Ocean - Arctic Ocean ARC135M Metagenome (SPAdes) (version 2) | ecosystem: Environmental > Aquatic > Marine > Oceanic | place... | reverse complement strand
GGGGGGCTTGGCGGGGGAGAGGGTGGCGGGGCTGGGGGCGGGTGGGATGGAGTCGGCAGCGGGGGCGGGGTCGTCGTGCGCGCGCTCTGCTTACCAATGTGTTTGGGGCATGGGTGTGTTTTCTGCTTACCAATGGCGCGGCCGAAGGCGAAGTGCATGAAGGCGAGCGTCGGCTGCTGCCCCTCGCCCGCCACCTTCCTCAGCTCGGCGAACTTGCGCGAGCCGGTGACCTTGTTAGGGTTAGGGTTAGGGTTAGGGTTAGGGTTAGGGTTAGGGTTCGGGTTAGGGTTAGGGTTAGGGTTAGGGTTAGGGTTAGGGTTGGGGTTAGGGTTAGGGTTAGGGTTAGGGTTAGGGTTAGGGTTAGAGCCGGTGACCTTTTTCTCGAGAGCGGCGATCGCAAAGGGCGCGGCGAACCAGAAGGCGTCGTGCAGCGGGAAGCCGAGGCGCGCCGTGAAGCGCCCCGCGCGCAGCACGCGCAGCGGGTCATCGCGCAGCACCTTGGTTAGGGTTAGGGTTAGGGTTAGGGTTAGGGTTAGGGTTAGGGTTAGGGTTAGGGTTAGGGCCAGGGTTAGGGCTAGGGTTAGGGTCGTCGCGCAGCACCTTGACCCACCACACGGCCTGCAGCAGCGCCTCCTGGTTGCGCGCGCGGCGCACCTCGGCGCTCGGCGCCGCGTTGGCCACAGAGGCTGCCCCGACGGAGGCGGCGGAGGCGGCGGCGGCGACGCGTAGCCCGCGCCGGTGCTGCGCCTCACTGGCCGAGGCGAGCCGCGCGCCGCACGCCCACACCGAGGGCCGTCCGGTCGCGCCGCCCCTGCCGGGCGATGCGATGCGCAGCCCGAGGCCGAGCTGCGCCGCGAGTTGCGAGTCGGCGGGGGAGGCCATCACCTGCTCAGGGGTAGGGTCAGGGGTAAGGTCAGGGGAAGGGTCAGGGGTAGGGTCAGGGGTAGGGTCAGGGGTAGGGTTAGGGGTAGGGTCAGGGGTAGGGTTAGGGGTAAGGTCAAGGGTAGGGCTAGGGTTGGGGTTGGGGTTGGGGTCGGTGGTCAGTGGTGAGTGGTCAGGGTTGGGCTTAGACTTCAGCTTAGGACGGGGGAGGCTGTCACCTCTGTCCACAGCTCGTCGAACTGCCGGCCGCGCGGCACGGGCGAGCGCAGCACGCGCGCCCTCAGGTCAGCCACGCCGCCGTACCAGTCGAGCAGAGTGTACTCTAGCGGCCGCGCCTCCGTGCGCCGCGCCTGGTCGAGCAGCGGCGAGAGGCTGAGGCCGAGGCCCTCCGCGCCGAGCTGCTTGGCGCGCTGCGGCCAGTAGACCCACGGCGGCAGGATCTGCCCGCGGCTCACCTCGAGCAGCATCGAGCCGATCGTCAGGTCCCGCCGCAGTGCGTCCTGCTCCGGCGTACCCCGCCCGTCGCGGCAGGGGACGCGGTCGGCGGCGTCGTACGTCTCGGTGCCGATGGTGGGCATGAAGTCGACGTTGAGGCTCTCGCCCCCCACGACCATCCGCACCTTGGCCGTGTCCACCTCCTTCCCCCGCGCCGTGTCGGACAGCGCCGTCGTGATCGAGACCTCGCTCACACCGAGATCGGGCCGCCGCCGCGCGAAGGCGGGGAGGCCGTCGACGATGACGGCGATGGTGACCTCGCAAGGGCAGTTGGCGAGGCATATGGACAGGTCCAGGTCAGCCGGGGGCACGCCCAGCAGCAGGTCGCGCACGTACCCGCCCGAGATGAGCAGCGGGGCCCTCAGGCACTCTTCCTCGAGGAAGGAGAGGACAAACGAGATGGCGATCTGCTCCGACGACGAGATCAGGCTGGCAGTGAGCGCCCGAGGGAGCACCGAGCGGTGGGCCAGTGGCGCCGTGCGCGCGAGGGTCTCGATGAAGAGGGCGTCGCGGAGGTCGTAGAACCGAGGGTCCAGGTTGCCTGGATCGATCACTGCGATGGCTGAGGCTTCTCCAGCTAACACAGCGCGCGCGGCAGGCGCCCGCCGGCTAACACCAGCTCGCACCGGAGCCGGCGACGTGGGAGCGCGCACCAAGCAGGCGACCCCGCATAGAGCATGGCGACACCGCTCGGGGGCACCTCGCAGCTAAATTAGAAGTCTTCGTCAAGCAACTCATCACGGCGCGAACAACCCAACCTCTTCCACCCTCCATCGCGAGGCGCGCGCACATTCGCGCGCCACCAAGCCCAGCGCCCCACCCACACTCAAGCCTCTGCACGGCAGCCTTGGGCAATGCTATTCTTTGGGCTCGTTCTTGGGCTGGTTAGCGTCTGGCAGTCGCCGTCCCGGCCACGAGCGCGTTGCAACAACAGAGCACGTTGCTGCATCATGGCGTTGCAGGAGCCATGCAATGTGGTGCTGACGCACACGAACGCCGACTTTGACTCACTTGCCAGCGCTGTAGCCGTGGCCAAGGTGTGGAAGATTGAGCACCCTGAGCACCCGACGCACGTGGTGATGCCGCGCGGCAGCAACCCGCTCGTCTCGCGCTTCCTCGCCTACCACAAGCACCTGCTGCCCCTGCGCGGCTATGCCACGATCCAGGCGGACGATCTCCAGAGGGTGGGTGTCGTGGACACGTCTGCCGCCCGCCCCCGTCGAATACACCCGCCCGGCTCTCAAGCCCCTCACCCTACCTGCCACCCCCCCCACCCCCCCCCCCGCCACTCCCCACCCCAACCGGCTCGCCAGCCGCCCGAGGCCGACACCCACCTTCGACCCTGCGCACCCCGCAGGCAGTCTCGCAACCGGCTCGGCCCTGCCGAGAAGTGGCTCGCTTCCGCGAGCCACGTCGTCGTGTACGATCACCACGTCGAAGTCAACGGCGACATCAACCCCAACGAGCTCGTGCTCGACGACGTGGGATCCCTCACCACGGTCCTCGTCGAGAAGCTCCCTAGCCCCAATCCTAACCCTCACCCCAACCCTAACCCTCACCCCAACCCTGACAATCCCAACCCCCTGACCCTGACCACTGACCACTGACCACTGACCACTAACCCTGACCAGGTGCTCGTCGAGAAGCTGCAGCAGCTCGACGTCGCGCTCTCCGAGGCCGAGGCAACACTCTTCGCCTTGGGCATCCGCGCCGACACGGGCGCGCTCTCGTATGCGCAGACGACGCCGCGCGATGGCGAGGCGCTCGTCTGGCTCATGCGCCACGGCTCGTCGCAGTCGGCCATCGCAGAGTTCGGTCACGCACGGCTCTCGGCGGTGCAGCGTGACATCCTCGGCGAGGTGGCCTACCCCTAAAGCCCTAACCCTAGCCCTAACCCTAACCCTAGCCCTAACCCTAACCCTAACCCTAACCCTAACCCTGACCCTAAAGCCCTAACCCTAAAGCCCTAACCCTAAAGCCCTAACCCTAGCCCTAGCCCTAGCCCTAACCCTAACCCTAACCCTAACCCTAACCCTAACCCTAACCCTAACCCTAACCCTAACCCTAACCCTAACCCCAACCCCAACCCTAACCCTAACCCTAACCCTCACCCTAACCCTAACCCTAACCCTAACCCTAACCCTAACCCTAACCCTAACCCTAACCCTAACCCCAACCCTAACCCCAACCCTAACCCTAACCCTAACCCTAACCCTAACCTCGGCGAGGCGCTGCACAAGACGGCACGGCTACGGCACGAGGGGCTGAGCATCGGCACCGTGCAGCTCTACACGGGGCGCGGCTTCGTCACGGGCATGGCCGCGGTGGCGGAGGAGCTGATCGCCCTCATGTCTCTCGATGTGATGCTCCTGTGCGCCGTGCACCAGAACGCAAAGCGCCAGCCCTTTTCTTTCGCCACCCCTAACCCGCACCCGAGCCCGAGCCCGAGCCCGAACCCGAACCCTAAACCAGGTGCGTCGTCCACCAGAATGCAAAGGGCCAGCCCTTTCTCTCGCTCATCGGCCGTGCCTCGAGCAGGGCGAGCACCGTGGACCTCAACGAGGTCATGGCGCGCCGGAACCCTGACCCTGACCCTAACCACTGACCACTGACCACTGACCCTGACCCTGAACCTGACCACTGGCCATTGAACACTGACCCTGAGCCCAACCTAACGCTGAGCCCAACCCCGCGCCCAACCCTAACCCTGACGACTGACCCTAACCCTGAGCGTGAGCAGGTTATGGGGCGGTGGGGCGGCGGCGGCCACCGTGCGGCCTCGGCCTGCTCCCTCCGGCTGAGCGAGGTCGAGGAGGTCGCGGTGCAGGGGGCGCAGGCCGAGGCCAGGGCCAACGCCAGGGCCGAGGCCGGGGCCGAGGCCGGGGCCGGCGCCGGCGCCGGGGCCGGAGGCGGCGCCGAGGCGGACGACCCGGAGGCGGAGGCGCGAGATAGCGAGGTCGCCAAGCGCGCGCTGGTCGAGATGGAGGAGGCGGCCTACCGCTACCTCGCGCAGGTGCTCGAGCAGCTAACCCTAACCCTAACCCTAACCCTAACCCTACTCGAGCAGCTAACCCTAACCCTAACCCTAACCCTAACCCTACTCGACCAGCTAACCCTAACCCCACTCGACCAGCTAACCCTACCGCTAACCCTAACCCTAATCCTAACCTCGCGCAGGGGCTGCAGCAGGTGCTCGAGCAGCTGCCCGCGCAGAAGACCGCGACGGAGCTCATGACCACGACAGTCTTCTGCGTCGCGCCTGATGACTCGATGGAGGAGGCGCGGCTCAAGATGCTGAGGGTCAACAAGAAGTCGACGCCGGTGGTCGACGCCGACGGCAAGTTCGAGGGCACGCTCAAGTACAACGCGGTGGTCAAGGCGGCCAAAGCGGGCAAGGCGGCGCAGATGGTCAAGGCCTGGATGCGCAGGGAGGGGGTCACGGTGGCGCCGGACACGCCGTTCGACGACCTCGAGCGCGTCATGGAGAGCGAGGTGTGCGTTGAGCCTCGGCTCGTACTCCCATGTCTCCCATGTACTCACTGCCGACTCACTGCCTGCTTACTACCTCCCTACCACCTACTTACTCGAGTACTTTGTACAGGGGGCGGGGCGGCTGCCTGTGGTCTCAGACGACGGCAAGCTGCTCGGCCTCGTAACGCGCACCGACGTGCTGAGGGAGCGCAAGCTGTACGCGAGCGTGGGGGGCACGGGGCAGAGGCGCGTCCGATGAGGACCGCGTGAGGTGCATGCGGCCCCGAGACGCGTTCGCTTGGCCGAGGGCTCGCAAAGTCACAGGTGGCTCTCGCAGATTGTAAGGCTAGGGGCGGGCGAGGGGCAACGAGATGTGCTGCCACCCCTGATATGCCTTCTGGGTCTTATCTTATCTTATCGAGTGCGTGCTTGAAGTTTTCGTTCCGTGTTTATTCCGTGTTTGTTGTGCAGGGGCCGGCCGCAGCGAGGCGAGCTGCGAGGGTGGTCAAGTGGCTGCGCAAGGCAGGGCCGGTTGACGCGCTCTGCTCTGTGACCGTAAGAGAAGGTCTGCTGTTAGCCTTCAGCCTGCTTCATACCGCCGCAAGCCAACGGCCAGCTAAAGCCGTAGAAATGGTGGTGGAGCTGCTGCAGGTGCAGCGGGGCGTGAGCGTCGACTTGCCATCCAGCCTGGGCACATCACCGCGCTTATGGATGCTGTGGACCACGGCCACCCCTCCATCGTGTTCGTCCTCCTGCAGCACTCGGCCGACCCCGAGGGTGAGTACACGGTAAAGGGTACATGAATTTGAGCAACTTGCAGCATGGGTCTTGCGAGGTCTTTTGCTCGAAAGTCTAGACTAAGACTCGCGGTTTTTTCGGTGTGCCTCTCGGAATCGGGTCCAAAGTGCGCGCGAACATACTCATGTACGTCGATCCGCGCCGGTAAGTCTACTTTTTCTGCCCTAGTTAGAGAGGTGCATTGGAGCCTCAAAAAACGCTTCCACCCCGCGCCGTGAGTAAAACGGCAAGCCTTACTCTAGAGATGGCCCGAGTTATTGACGTAGCCGATCGGTCTAGACCCTCTAGATGGGTTTAGCACCAAAGATGAGCCCAAACCGACCACGTGGCCAGATTTTACGACGTTTTCCCAACCCCTCCGCAAAACGCCCGGCCTTGGCCCAAAATCAAGGGTGCCTTTTGGGCTCGGCATTTGGGCAGCCGTGCGGGCCAATGCGGGCAGATCCACTATGATCCACCGTTATACGGGCGGTTTTAGCAGCTCCTCAGCCATGCACAGACTGCCCCCAAGCCCCATGGCCTGAGGAGCAAAGCTGGCTTAAAAGGAAAACGTTTGCTGCACTTCCGAGGAAATCATGTAGGCTTAATCGTGTAGTCACCCCGACCTGCAGACCATCGACGGCGAGGCCGCTCTGATGTCGGCCGCTGGCGGAGGGCAAGAGTCGTGTGTGAGGGCCTCCTGCGAGCCAAGGCCAACACCGAGCTGCTCGACAACACCGAGCTGTCTGCGCTCGAGGCGGCGCTCGCGGCGGCGCCACGCGAGGTGCGGGAGGGCGGCGTTGGCGCGGAGGCGCGATCCCGGCGCGATAGGCTGCTAGAGGTGCAGCAGGAGGCCGAGCGCGCGGCGAAGCAGGAGGCGGCGGCAGAGGCGGCGAGGCTGACGGCAGAGCAGGTGTGGGGAGCGGCACAGTGCGGGAAGCGGTGCGAGTTGCGGCAGTGCGTGTTATGTGTGTTTTTAGGGGTAGAAGTAGATATCAAATTAGGTCAAATTAGGTGAAATTATGTCTAATTGGGTCTAATTAGATCTAATCAGACCTAATTTATCCTAATTTGACCTAGTTTGATATCTACTTCTACCCCTAAAACACACAAAACCCCCCGAAATCATGATCGACCCCGTGTGTACGGCGGATGGCTTCACCTACGAGCACATCGAGGCCATCTCGGAGTGGCTCTACACCAAGGACACCTCGCCAGTCACGGGCGCCACGCTGGAGAGCAGGGTACTCATTCTGAACCATCTGGTGCGCTGTCTGCTTCGTGTGATCGTGTGCCTTCAACGCTACGAGCGAGGTGCCTTCGACATCATCATTGTAGCTTGCGGGCCTCTTTGGATGTGATAGGCAGCTCGGAAGCGCATGGCAACCGCGGCCGGCCGCTGTGGCACTATGTGGCAGAGCGCGTGGCCCGTGGCCATGTGCCGTACACCCGAAAGGAGCACACACTCATCGCTCCTGGGCGTGGTTGTAAATCTAGCGCCGCTGACCCTGACGCACGCGCGTGTCGTGTGTGAGCGTGAACCGGTGAGAGCGGTGTGCGCTGTGCCGATAAGCTTCGCGCATATCGTATACGAGGGAAAGCAAAGTCGTATAGTACATGTTACGGCATGACGCACACACTAGACAGGCCGGAGTCAGATGCCGTCATGGTCAACGTCGCCGACGGCTTTCCAGAACTCGTCCTCCACTTCCTTGGCCCTGACCTCCCATGGCATCCCGACCGGCTCTCGTGCTGCAAAGCCCTCCTCCTTAGCGGCCGCCTCCGCCGCCTTGGCCTCCTTGGCCTTGCTGATGCGAGACTCCTTGGCGCGCGCGTCGAGGTTCTTCTCCCGCTTCGACTCGCGCTCGAACATGGAGGTGATCTGCGGCTTCTCGTTGCGCTGCAGCGTCGTCAGCCCCTCGGAGAGCTCGAGCAGGTAGACCGAGCCGTCCACCGAGCCCGTGCACAGCAGGCTGCCCTGCTGCTCGATCGAGACCGAGTAGAGACCGTCGTCGTGCACCTGTGCGCCGAGATGGGTGGTGGGTGGGTGGATGGTTGCGGAGAGGGTGGGTATGGACGGATGGATTGCAATGGATGGATGGGCGCTCCCGTCATCTCGCGCGCACCTGCGTCGAGAGCACGGGCTCGTTCTGCTTGTAGAAGATGTCCCACACGTCGAGTGTGCCTGGTTAGGTTAGGGGTTAGGGGTTAGGAGTTACGGTTAGGGTTAGGGGTTAGGGGTTAGGGGTTAGGGTTAGGGTCGTCGAGCGTGCCGTCCATCTTAGTCGTCATGAAGACGCCCGGCCGCGCGGGGCTCCAGCACGTGTCCGTCATGTAGCTCATGTGGTACTTGCTCGTGATCACGGGGGCGCGCAGCTCCTCGTTCCACAGCCTCCACGTCCAGTCGCCGATGGTGAGGAAGAACTTCGGCATGAACGGGCTGCGCTGGCACGCGTACACCGGCCCCGAGTGTCCCTCGTAGCTCATGCCGCTGCGGTCGGCGGGGTTCTTGGCCTTGCGGTTACACGAGACCACCGTGCCCTGCTCGGTCGCCACCAGGAACTTGCCTCCCGCGGTAGTGTACCTGCCACACACCATTACCGCCGTGTATGATTCATAACCACCCCAACCCGCGCGCGCAGCCATGTGCGATGCGATGTGCGGCTGGGTGCAATGCTGCGGCGAGACTCACTCGAGGCGGACACCGCCGATGGCGCGGCCGTTGGCCTTGTCCTCCAGTTGCATCTTCTCCTGCGATCAGGCCAGCTGAGGGTGAGCTGGGGCTGGGGGTGGGGTTAGGGCTGGGGCTGCGGCTGGGGCTGCGGCTGGGGCTGGAGTAGGACTTGGGGTGGGGGTGGGGCTGCTGGGGGGTGGGGGAGTTCGAGTCGCCTCGTCTCTCCTGCGGTTCGGCCAGCTTGCGTGCGTCCCACCACAGCACCTAGTAAGTACAGCCATTGTAAATCTAACCCGTGGTGAGCACAGTCATGGTGAGTACATTCGCAGCACCCGGTAAGCATAGCCATAGTGACTATATAGCACCTGCCCGTCGGTAGAGGTGGAGACGCAGTCCGTGGCCGTCTTGCCCGCGAGCCAGCAGATGTCGTACACGGGGTCGCGGTGGGAGCAGGCTATGACACTTGTCTCCACAGGACTCGGGCCCTTGCGCGTGTCCCAGAAGGAGACGAGCCCGTTGTACAGCCCGCCCACGAGCAGGTCCTGCTGCTTGGGGTTGTAGGCGTCGAGGCAGCATAGCGAGGCCACGGGGTGCAATGCCATCTCCGGCTCGTTGGGGCTGTTGACATCCCAGATGTAGGAGGCGTGCGAGGCCCGCTCGATGCGCCAGTCTTGGAACTGCAACGGGCGAGAAGGGGGGGGAGGGACACAGGTGTGCATGCTCACGTCATGCACGTGCGCACACGCATATGCACGTACTAGCACACATACACACGCACATGCGCGTACATATGCGCGCCTGCATGATCGAGAAGGCGACGGCGATCCTCCTGCCGCCATCTGGGAACCAGCTGATGCGGCAGGCCGTGCGCTTGATATCCGACGGATCCTTGAAGACGGCGAGTGTCTTAGCGGAGGGCGCCTCGTTCGAGGTGGTCTCGCTCGCGCCGTCAGCCTCGAAGTAGTTCTCATAGATGTCGACGGCGTTGTTCTGCGCACGGTGGGGCGGCGCGTTGCGTGTGCATGTGGCGTGTGCATGTGGCGTGTGCATATTGCGTGTGCATGTTGTGCATGTATGACCTGCTCCCGCGTGCTTTGTCGTGTCCGTTGTTTTCCGTCTAAATGAACACCCTATTAATGCATATTGCATATATGTGCATGTGCATGTGCATGTGCATGTGGCGCGTGCATGGCGTGTGCATGGCGTGTGCATGGCATGTGCATGGCATGTGCATGGCGTGTGCATGGCGTGTGCACATGCCTGCATGAGTGAGCCCTCGAGCTCGTCTGCTAGGCTCTTGATCTTGCGTAGGTACTCCTCGTCCTTCTCCACCTGGTAAGAAGGGGCGCGGCAGGGAGGTGGCACCTGGGGTGGGGCAGGGGGGAAGCAGGGGAATGGCAGCGAGTAGCGAGGGGGCAGCCAAGAGGCGGTCAGAACTCTGAACTCTGCAGGAGGTATAGAATAGGCAGGAGGGGGGCAGGAGGGTGGCAGGGGTGTGTGTCAGGAGGGGGACAAAAGTGGCAAGGGGGTTGCAAGGAGGCGGTACCTTCTTGCGGTAGCGTGCGGTCTGGTCCTTCTCTGTGGGGTCGACGTCCTTGGGCCAGCCACCCTCCATGTGGTTCATGCCGTGGCTCTGGTATTCCACGTGCTCGGGGTCTGCTCAGAGCGCAGAGCCGCCAAGGGTTAGCTACTAGAAGCTCGGAGGAGGCTGTGTGCAGCCATGCCACGCAGGAAGGCCACACACAGTGCCGTGCGGAGACTAAGAGGGCCTTGCTCAGCGAGCCCGTGCCACAGGCGCGCGAGCCACATGCACGCGGGGCGGCACGCACCGACCCAGTGCTCGGAGCGCTCAGGGATGGCCTGCACATTGAGCAGCACGCGGGTTCTCTCCGGGTAGGAGGCGATCAGCGCCTCGTTGGTCTCGAACTCGCCCAGCGGCTCAGGTTCGGTGATGATCAGGTGGGTCGCCGCACGGCCAAACGTCTTACGCTTCTTCAAGTAGACGGTCGACAGGTCCATGGCTCAGCTCGGCGAGAACCACAGACGGTTTCGCCTTCTGCTTGTAACGTCTTCAGAAACATCCCACCGAGAAATTTCACACCTTGCCGTTCGTGTCGCAGCCGACACCGACGATCATAAAGCTATATGCCCCCATGCAACTCTCAGGCAAAACACTCAGCGCGAGATGGCGGCCAGAGCCTTGTCAAGCTGCGCGCCCAACGAGTCGCCGCTGCTCGGCGTGATGCCCAGCAGCTCGTTGGCCTTGGCGATGGCGGGGATAGCCGGGATAGCCGGTTTAATGTCGAGCTCACGCTTGAGCAGGGCTAATAGCTTGTCCTTGAAGATGGCGGGAGCTGGCGCAGCAGCGACCGTCGCCACGAGCGCTGGAGCGGATGGCGGCGCCAGCACGGAGTCCACAACTACTACGGGGCGAGGCACCAGGGTGCTGCGAGGCTGCTTGGCAGGTGGCAGCACGGCGCGCTTCGCGGCGGCGGCGCGCGGCGCGGCGACAGGCGCGGTGGTGGTGCGTGCAGCTGCGCGCGCGACAGCCAGGGCCGCCTCCTCGGCGGTGTCAAAGCACCCTAGGTACACCTCCTTGCCGGCACGCTTCTCCTTTGCAGAGTACCTCGTGCTCGTCTGCCCCACCACAGTGGTGACTCGCATGTAGCCGGACGCGTTGCTGCTTGGCTGCAGCGTTAGCCCCTCGGCCTCCGCCTGGCGCACGGCCGCCTCCGCCGCGTCTGTCTGCTCCGAAGTAGCCGCCCTCTTCTTACGTGCGCCCTTTGCTGGCCCGCGGGCGAGGGTAGTGCCAGCTGCAGTGCGGGCCACCGGCTGCTGCCCTCCCATGGTTGCGCCTGTCTTGGCCGGGAACTTGCGCCCAGGCGACGGCTCGGTCTCCCATGTCTCATTCAGAGAGTGTGAGGCACTCTGCAGGTAGTGCGTCGCCTGTGCGCCGTCGTCGTAGGCTATGGTGTGCACGCTGCCGCTGTCGCCGCGTCCAACCGCGACGACGCGGCCAGCGTACCACCTCTTCGAGGCGGTCCACCACACGCGGATGCGCGAGTCGATGATGAGCGCCTCGTCAACCATGGAAGGTACAACAGATAAGAGCATCGTGACGTCTCTTCAAGCATCAGAGGGAGGGCTGCAACAGCGTGTGCAGTGTCGTGTGAAGGTCGGATGGGGGACATTCCGGGGATGGACAGCAGCAAACCGGCTAAGCTGGCCCTATAGCTGGCCCTATATAAGCCGCGCCTATATATAACGGAATGGTCTTGTAGAGTATAGGGGCTTCTTGAGTGTGTTGATTGGAAGCCTGCACGTGGACATGGACATGCACATGCACATGGGACATGAACATGCACATGTGCATGTGCATGTGCATGTGCATGTGCATGTGCATGTGCATGTGCATGTCACAAAACATGCACATGTCACATGTGCATGTGCATGTGTTCAATGTGTATAGAGGCGGGATGCCCCCCGAGGTTCATCCAAAGTCAGTCGATCAGTCACTACCGCACTCCGAGCATGAAGCACAGCGGCCCACCTTTCACTCTAATTTGGTCTTCTTTCGAGCCCTCTGTGAGATCTGAGCATCTGTTATCTTGTCAGCCGCGCTCCCCTGCCTCCCCGGTAGCCGTTGGTATAGCGTCCCCGCACAAAAGATGTTCTGCTTCCTTTGCTGTTCACCTGTCCTCTGCGTGCCGACGATGTATGGTCCATGTTGACTTGTTGAGGGGTGGGGTAGACACAACCAACCATCAATGGGGTTACTAGACCGCAAAATAAACACATACTTGATTATAACAGGATCTTCTTTTCAGACGATTCTGAGTCGATTGAACACAGTTCCGTAAATGTTACCGATTTCAACACCCCCACTCGATCAGGCCGAACTTCTGGGACTTGCAGCCCAGGGGGGGGTAGGCGCGGAAAAGTCGCCCGCGCGAAGATCGCCTCCCCTGGCGCCGCAGAGCGCCACCGAGGCCGACTCCCACCCAGGGAAGGCCCTGGGACCGTCCCCAGCCCGCCCCAGAGCGACCTGAGGACCACCAATGGCCTTGGCAGCCAACGCGGCGGCGCTTACGACCTGCCGCCCAGACGACCCTTTGATTCGCGCACGGGGAAGCCGAGCCAGATCGGCATCCATCGCGGCGGCGGCGCAGCGCGATTCCAACGCGCGCCCACAGGCTCGCCGAGCGGTAGAGACCTGCGCACGCACAATGAGGGTGCACTCAGTGGCTTTCGACGGGGCGAGGCTCTGTAGTTGGCCTAAGGCCTTGATAGTTGACTGAGGCCGGGCGCTGGGTGTGGCTGCGCACCTGCCGACGGCCGGTACCGAGCCGTGCGGCTCGCGTTGAACATCGTGCGAGGCCGAACTGCACATCATCGATGCTCCACCAAGCCGTCGGGGCAGCGTGCTCGTCGAGCCGGGGCAGCATGGGCTGTCGATCAGGTTCACGAAGCACGGCCAGTCGAATGTAGAGCGGCTCACGGCGGTGCACATGGTTGCGCGCACGCGTGCTCGCGCGTGCGCACCCACGCGGGCTTGACAACAGCTGCGGCGGCGGCTCTCAAGCCCACCGCCGCGCGGCCCGACAGGCTTGAACGAGAGATAGTTACCAGTAGTCCCGTTACAGATTTTGCAGAATCCGCACGATTTCCGCAAAAAAGGATAAAGCGCTCGCGCAGGGATCGACGCTTCATTTCACTCCTCGAAAGAACCGCCGCCAGGGCTGCTCTAGTGGGACGTTACTGAGGCGGCTCAGCCATTAAGAAGCTTCTGGGGCCATGATGGCGTTCGGGACCCAAATTCAACATGGACCAGACGATGTTGGTGATTGTCGGATGGCGCTGTGATCCCGATTAGAGCGGACCTCGCGATAAACCAGATAGCTCGCCGGAGATATCATCCAACCCTCCGGAGGGGGACGCCACGAGGACGCCGTGATGTTCGAGGTGATGTGATGATGTGGATGAATGAATGCCCTGGCGGTCGACTCGCGGTGGCTCGAAGTGTGCGGCCCGAGTGCCGGAAAGCCGAAGGTGTCGAAGAGTCCGTGTGATCGCCTCTTTTTCTGTCCAACAAGTTTGAGCCAAAGACACAGACAACAGCTGACACCTGACTAAACACCTGACCTGGGTACAGGCCCTTAGCAATAATGAAAGGGGCTGAAGAAGGTGGACAGAGATGAGTCAGTGGTGATACCGGACGCCGCGAACCGAACGGACACAGTGGGCCACAGCACGCCAGATCCCTGCACTCGTGAGGGGCTCCACGCACAACAACAACAACAACAACAACAACAACAACAACTATGAACACGCCGGTGGGTGGTGGCACGGAGTGGAGAAGCCGCCCGCGTTCCGTAGAGTCTTTTTGTCCCGCACAAACGTGGCATCTGAAGCGCACCTCGACCGCTCTGATACGGCCTGAATCCAATGGACAGCATATCGGGATAGTGGTCTAGTGGCATGATTCGCCCTTCGGGTGGGCGAGGTCCCGGGTTCGATTCCCGGCTGTCCCCCTCCCTTTTTTTTTCTTTTT
>Ga0209302_10001434_pt1 | contig 13876 bp, 10 predicted proteins | sample ArcOceMetagenome_2_FD_187445 | JGI IMG/M metagenome (GOLD analysis project Ga0209302, IMG submission 187445) | Marine eukaryotic phytoplankton communities from Arctic Ocean - Arctic Ocean ARC135M Metagenome (SPAdes) (version 2) | ecosystem: Environmental > Aquatic > Marine > Oceanic | place... | reverse complement strand
ACCGGATTTTCCTGAACGCGGCACTCTCGTCTCTCCAGCGCGTACTCCTCGGCTCACACGAACAACTGGCCCAGGGACTCCAGCTGGGGCCGGGCGTTGAGCTCACCTGCAAACGAAAAAGATCTAGTGCGGCGTCATGGAGGAAGGTAGTTTTGCAGGGCAAGTACCAGGTAATGGTTCTACATTTTACATCCAGGATGTCGTTTAGGGTATATAGGGTTGAAACCATCGAGCGTGCCGCCGTGCACGACGCGCTTGCATAGCGGGCAAGTAGCGTGCAGCCCCTGATGCACCAACCTGGTCGGTCCAAATATGAGGTGCTAGGGTGCTCCGGCACAGGGGCACAGTATCCGACGGTAGCTGGTTCCAGGAGTGCGCACCAAGACTGGATGCACTCAGCGTGGAAAGCGTGGCGGCAAGGGAGCTGCAGCGACGCCGCCAACACCTCATCACCTTCTGAGTTCGCCTGCGTGGAGAGCTCCGGGGAGACGCATACATGCCCGTGACGACGACCCGGGCCTTAGACCTCAGGCCTCAAGCCTCGCTATAGCGTGCTCACTAGCCGCATACCTCATGCTTAAGCCGCATGCCTCATGTATGCCTCATGCCTCACCCTCGGTCCCCCCCCTCCCGGGTCCCGGTGTTGCTCGTGGTAGCCTAATACTAAGCCCCTAAGCTCAAGCACTGATCCCAAACCGAGGCCCAACCCAGCCCGAGGCCTAACTAAGTCGCCTGCAGCTCGGACAGCTCGCTCAGGCATATCGAACAGAGGTCTTCATCAGCGGTGGGAGCGGCGGACTCCGACAAAGTGCAGCGTGCCGAGAGCACTGCCGTTGCGCAGTCGCATGCTGCCGCGCCGCTGTCACCACCGCCGCCGTCGCCGCCGCCGCCGCCGCCGCCGCCGCTGCCGCCGCTGCCGCCGCCGCCACCGCCGCCGCCGCCGCCGCCGCCGCCGCCGCCGCCGCCGCCGCCGCCACCGCCGCCGCCGCTACCACCGCCACTACCGCCACCGTCGCCACCACTGCCGCCGCCACGGCCGTCGCTCACCGCCACTGCGCGGCCGCCGCCGCCGCCGCCCGCCGTCACGACCTGCTCTGTCTCGGCCGGAGCTGTCGCGCAGGGCGTCATGTAGGGCGCCAGCATCTTGAGCACATGGCTCGCGCCTGCTACTGCCGCTGCGGCTGCGTCTGTTGTTGCCGCTTCCGCCAACGTTTCCGCAGCTTCTGACGCTTCTTCAAGCGCCACCCGCCAGCGTTCGATTGCGCCCCTATGAGCAGCCGACGCGCGCGCCTCACGACCTGCCTCTATGCTTGTCGCTGCTTGTGCCTGGCCCGACCCCGCGGACAGCAGCCTGGTTAGGTAGAGCATCTTTAGCAGCTTAGATGCGCATAGGCGCGGGAGGCCGAATAATCCCACGCCCACGAGGACCAGGAGGGCCAGCAGGACCCAGCTCATTATGACGACTGACTTCATAGTGCCGATCCCGCCGTCGCCACAGACGTCCACGCCGCCGCCGTCGCAAACGCGCGTGAAGGCGTACAGCCCGACGACTGGAGCGGCGATGGCGCAGAGAACCGAGCCGAGCTGCCAAGCACAGATCAGCAGGAGCATCAGCCTCGCCTCTGCCCTTTGGAAGCCAGCAGAGCGGCCCATGCGCTCCCAGCGCACGCGAACGAGACGCGGGCACATGCACCAGAGGCAGTAGCAAGCGAACGAGCAAGGGAGGATGAGCACGCTCGCAACCAAGGGCACCGCCCCCATGAGCGCGGTCGATGTGGCGAGTAGAACGAAGGCGGCGTGGATCAGCTCGGCTTCGAGACAGGTGCACTCGCCTGTCTCGAGGAGTGCCACAACCGCTCGAGAACAATTCTCTCCCATAAGCACTTTCCGGCTGTACGCCGGGTACTCGTCCATGTACTTACACTTGCACAAGGGTTCACGGGTGTCGCCGTCGCACGAAACCTCGCACTGTGGTAGCGAATTCGTGGACAACGGCACGGGTATGCCACACGCCGGCGCGCTCCGAACCATGCACAGGTTGGGATGCAGCTCCAAGCGTGACGATGGTGCCGTGTAGCGCTGCAAAGAGGTGGCGAACTGGAACCTGGAGTAGAACGGCGTGTCCGCGTTGGCGACGTTGAGGCTTATCACGAGGATCGAGGCGCAGAGCGCCAAGGCGGCCACCATCAACACCCAAAGATAGCCCGCGTGCTCTACAAGCGTGGATCCTGGCGTGTGCATGTCATGCGTTCTGCCGTGCGTTCTGCCGTTCGGCCTGCCTTGCGTGTGTGACATCGATCGTGTGCGTGTGAAAACAACAATTGAAACAACAACTCAAACAACGACCCACTTCAGTGTTCGCCGAGTTGTTCAAGTTTTAACCATTTATAACGGCCGTAAGCGTAACTTTACTTTATTTTTAGAACCCACGGTTGAGATACCGTAGACCTTGAGACACTCGGGGTCCGGGGATGCGCGCAGTTTCATAATGGACATCCGTTGTCGTGCCTGTAGCGTTTTCACCGTCAATAAAGAGCTACTTTCACATAAGTCGACGCCAGGCCTCAGGCGCACTTTTACCATTGAGCATTGTAGCCGTAAGCCGAAGACCCTATGGTCCCACTTTCACACCCACTCACCCTAAAGTATGGATAATCGTACTTTAGGGTCCCTGCGGTGAAGCTTCCCCTATCTCTTAACCTATCTGACTCGCAAACCGCCGCAGCCGTGCGCGGCGGCGCACACACACGTCATGCGTGTAGGTCCGTGTACCATGCCGTGTACGCGTAGCGTACAGTACCACGAGCAATAAAAATGCTGCACGTATGAAGCAGCGGCTTTTCTTCGTCAATTCTAATCGTTTGTTTATAATTATGTCTAGGGACCAGGCCAGGGTTCCGGAACCGGATCTGTTTATTTAGGCGCACAGGCGTGAGCAGTGAATCGCACTCAACCGTCAACGTCAAGCTGTAGCTGCACAGTCGAAGCCCCCGAAGACAGCTTGGGAGCACGACGCCCTCCCCCCGTCTTACGGTTACGCTCAGGCCGTGGTATGGGGTCAGGAGTTGCATCCGGAGCCTGCTCCTCTGCCTCGGTGACAAGCAGACCGTCGCAGTGCTTGAGCTCGCTCCATTTTGTGCTGCGCGTGAGCGACACGCGGCGCATCACGCCGCGTCGCTGCACCTTGTAGAGCAGCTGCAGTTGTGAAGGACGCAGTGCTGTCCCAAGCAAGCGCGAGCCGCGCTCCGCGAGCTCGTCGCTCAGCGCATCAAAGTGGCGCAATAGTTTGAGGGGCACGTGCACTTCCCGCTGCCGCGAGCGCCACACGAACTTAACCACGACCGCCCGCTCCCCGGGGAGCTCGGCGAATGCGGGCGGGGTGGGTAACAGTTGCTGTGCGGGCGGCTCATCATCTGCTGCCTCGTCGGACCCCTCGTCGGACTCCTCGCTTGCCCGTTCACCTGCCCCTTCAGCCACAGCCACCACAAGCTTGTCGCCCACGCCGCCAGAGTCTTGTGGCAGCAAGAGCTGTTTGCCCTCTTCTTCCTCCTCCACAGCGCTCGCGATTTGCCGCCGCCTTGGCCGTGTCCTAGCTGCCTTTTTGCGTGCTACTGGCCGCGAGGCGGCCTCCTCGTCTCCGCCATTTACGGTTTGCCAGCCCGGGCGGCGCGCCGGGCGGCACAGATAAAACAGCATGGCGATGGCGGAGGCCGCGGCAAATAGCACGCCCCCACTTATGGCGCCGCTCGTAAACAGGGCAATGGCGTCGGTCAGGGTTGACACAACGGAGACGACGACCATGGGTGGTGATGCAGGAGGCGTTAGCGGTGGTGGCGGCGGCGGCGGCGCGAAGAACTGCGAGTAGTCGATCGGCGGGGATGGTCTGGGAGGCGGAGGCGGTGGTGCAGGCGGCGGCAGGATCGGAACGGGTGGTGGCGGCGGCTCGGGCTTGTCTCGGGTGGTGACGTTGTGCGAGCCAAGGTGTGAGGCACCGGAGTCGTCGCAGATAACGTGGCCACCGGCGCAGTCACGCGGAGGCGGCGGTGGCGGCGTCAAAGGCGAAGGAGGCGGCTTTGGTGGCCTGGGCACCGGCTTCCACCAGGGTGGCGGTGGAGATGCGGGTGGCAAAGGCGAAGGCGCGCACGGAGGCGGAGCAGGCGGTGAGGGGGCCATCGGCGGCGCGGGCGGCGGGACGTCTGAGCCGCACAGGCGTAGCGTGGACAACGAAATGCCGTACCGCGTGGCACGGGTCTCGGCGTAGAGCCGCAGCGAGCGGGAGACGGTACCAGCTGGCAGTAGCGTGCTCACCCAGCCCTTCGTGGGCTGCGCCTGCGTCGCCACAGAAAACCAGTCTCCTCCCTCGGAGAGCGGCACGTCCTCGCGCATGAGCTGGAGGTCATATTCGGTCGGCAATCCTTCCTCCCAATGTACCGAGACGCTCTGGAGCAGCGCAAACCGCTTGATCTCGATAGCGAGCCATTGACCATCCTTAAAGTCAGAGGCCCAGCGCGTGCGGTCGTTGTTGTCAATAGCGGCGGCGACGTCTCGCTTGGCAGATTCGGAGGAGGAGGCGATCACATGCGCGTCGGGCGCTAGGTCTGTCGTGCCAGAAGGGCAGTCTCCGGGATGATACGGGTGCGGTGGGGGCAGTGGCTGTGGCGGTAGCGGCGGCGGTGGGGGCATTGGGTGTATCGGCGGCAACGGCGATGGCGGCGGCGGTCCCGCCAGACGTAACGGTAGCGGCGGCGGCGGTGCTTTTGGCAGGGATGCACACTGGCTGCAGGCGGCACACTTGCAGAAGGAGCAGGCCGGTTCAGCGTCTACGCAGAAAACGTGCCAGCACTGCGCCTTGAAGGTGTCGCCGTCGACGGTGGGCGTGCAGGCCGCCATCGCGACTTCCGCGCGTGTCGCGCTGGAGTGTTAGAAAGGAATAACCCGGCACAACCACGTACGCAAAGAGCTCTAGATAGATAGATAGAGATAGATAGATAGATAGATAGATAGCTATGAGCCGGTGCAGCGGTTGACGACAATTCTGACCTACGTCACGAAAGTCAGTCCTAAATCCGAGAATGCGAATTTAGCCGGAGCACGGTCGACTCAGCCGGCACCCGCCCCCACGCCGCCAGCGGCCAACCCACGCACGGCCGCCGCGCGCCGCTCACAGGCCGTGGCCGCCAGTCAGTTTGGTCAGCGGCACGACAGAATACCCGCGTCCGCAAGCCGCGGCTTTCGTTGCGCTTCCAGATCTTCTTGGTCCAGAGACGTTTGGGCTTGGCTGGGAGGTCCGGCTTGACCAGGTCGAGGGATTCGAGCATCAGGCGGTTTTCTGTGAAGAAGAGGCGTGAGCGACGTGAAAGGCGATGTGCTGGGCATGTGCAGAAATATGGGTGCAGAGCTCACGTGAAATGCGCCACATGCGCTGGAGCTCGTACTCACGCTGAGTGAGCCCTGCGCAAGCTCGGCAGGGGTCAAAACGAAAGACGGGAGGTCGCACATGTACATGTACACGAACTCTCCAGTGGTGGATAAGAGATGATACGATTGTTGGGCCTTTCCATCTTATCAGCTGGGATAGATAGATAGATCTATCTATCTATCTATCTACAAGCTGGGGGGCTGCCTGTCACCCCCTTGCCTCGAGACCCGGAGCACCGCGCTCAATGGGGTGCGCAATGCGGCGAGCAGCGTGGCTTGTGCTGCTCGCGCTGTTGCCCGTGGCGCAATGCGGCATCTCCTTCCCCGCGCGCCCTCGCGTCGCCGCACCCGCGCCCGCGCCTACCAAGGAGCGGGAGCGGGGCGCTATCCGATTAGGCGCGCCCAAGCGCGAGCTCGGGCGCCTGCGGCAGCTGCTTGCAGGCCTCCTCGCCGACCGGAGAAAGCGGCGCGTGCTCGTGGCGGTCGCCGTCTTCAATTGGCTGCAGACGCAGGCGCGCCTCCAGATCGGCAAGCGGCGCGCGCTGCGCGCTTTTTCGAAGCTCGAGCGGCCCGAGATCACAATAGTGACCACCGCCGCCATGCCGTGGATGACGGGCACCGCGGTGAACGCGCTGCTGCGCGCAGCCTACCTCGCCGAGGAAGGATATCGCGTTACGCTCTGCGTGCCGTGGATCCATCCCGACGAGCAGGCGCTCGTCCTGCCCAAGGGAAAGCTCTGCGCCACTCCTGACGCTCAGGAGCAACTGATGCGCACGTGGCTTTCCGAGCGCGACGGCGCAGTGGCGCCCTTTGAGATCCGCTTCTACCCGGCGCGCTTCGACGTGATGCGCGGCTCGATCCTGCCACTCGGCGACACGACGCGCTGGGTGGGCAGTAGCTGCGATCTCTGCGTGCTCGAGGAGCCTGAGCACCTCAACTGGTGCCGCAGTACGCTCAAACTGCCCTCGCGTGCCGCAGCCCATGCGGCGTGCCGCAGCCCATGCGGCCACCCAACGCTCCAGAAGCCCACCCGCTTGCGTTCGTGCTGCCCTCCGGGCCCGAGAGGAGGGCTCACGCCGCTCGGGGGCCGAAGAGGGCTGAGGCGGCGCTCTAGAGTAGTGCCTGCACAACGTCGCCGATGCCACTGCGTTTGGCCAAACATCCAGGTACCACGGCGGCGGGCAGTGGCGGAGGCGCTTCAAGCTAGTCGTCGGCGTGGTGCGCACCCCCCACGAGATGCATAGGCGTGATTTCGTGATACCGATTCAGCGCCCGTAGCAGCCGCAGCGGCCGCAGTCATCAGGCCTGAGTAATCAGGCTGAGTAGTCAGGCTGAGTAGCCAGGCTGAGTATTCAGGCTGAGTATTCAGGCTGTCCGTTCACCGGCCAGGTCCACACGAACTACTTGAGGTACGCGTCGCTCTACCAGCCCGAGAACGTGTGGGTCGTGCGCTTCATCAACAAGCTGGTCTGCCGCGCCTATTGCGACCGCGTTGTCAAGCTGAGCGACTCGCTGCAGGCGCTGCTGCCCTTAGTCAACAAAACAGGGCGAACGCACCAAGCGCCACCACTAGCTACTGCCTTGTCGCTGCCTTGTCGGACCTACCTAGGGAGAGCATGGGCCGTAGTGCAGTCGGCTGCTGCTGCGCATATTCTCCCTGCAGCGAGGGCGCCTGTGGCTTACTTGCGACCGCAGCCTCTCGTGGGGACTGGCCGTGAGGCGCCCACAGGGAGCGTTCTCACTGCCGGGCACCTTGGTGCTGCAGGAGCTGCCACGCTCTACCTCGTGCAACGTGCACGGCGTGCGAGCAGAGTTCCTCGCTTTGGGCCGGCACGCCGCGGAGCCGGAGCACGAGTTCAGTGAGGGTGCCTACTTCATTGGCAAGCTCCTGTGGGCCAAAGGCCACGGCCTGCTGATCGACTACCTCGCTGGCGAGGAGGGCGTGCGCGTCGACCTTTACGGCAACGGAGAGGACTCGGAAAAGGTGCAAGCCAAGGCGGCGGAGGCGGCAGTGGACCTGCGCTTCTTCAGCGGGCGCGACCACAGCGATGAGTCGCTCCACGCGTACAAGGTCTTCGTCAACCCTAGCCAGACCGAGGTACTCTCCACCACCACGGCCGAGGCGCTTGCCATGGGCAACCTCGTGGGTGGCACAAGCGGCCCCCGGAGAGCTGGAGAGCTGCCATGCTATCTCTCTGCGGCGCGGGTGGCGAGGGTGGAGAGCACACTTGCCCAGGCTGCAGGGCATGTGGCAGGGCATGTGGCAGGGCATGTGGCAGGGCATGTGGCAGCCAGAGGCGTGGCTGTGGCACGCCACTGCTCGGCCGCCGTCTCCATCTGAGCCTGCAAGCTTCTGCCTCGCAGGCAAGTTCGCCGTAATCGAGAGGCGGCCCGAGAATGCCTTCTTCGAGCAATTCGCCAACGTGTTCACCTATGAGACACCCGAGCAGGTGTGTGCTGTGCAGTGCGGCCCCTGCATGTGCAAAACAGCGCGTACGCAGCACCTGTGCAGCGCCTGTGCTGCAGCACCTGTGGAGGCACGTGCCTGTGCTGTGCATATGCAGTACTCCATATGCAGTACTCACCTGTGGCCCGCCCGCGCAGTTCCGCGCCGCACTGCGCACCGCGCTCGTCTCGACGCCCGCGCCGCTGACCGAGAAGGAGAGCCACGCGCTATCCTGGGCGGGCGGCACTGAGCGCTTCCTCGGTGCTGTGACCGAGGCGTCGCGCCTCGCCGCGCCGCCGCGCCTCGGTGACAACGCCGCGCGCTTCGCGCACTTGTGGCTGCTTGGCTCGGGGCTGCCCGGCTACCTTGGAGACGCGGTGCGCAAGTTCATCTTCGAGAGCGGCCCTGTGTCTCGCCAGCGCTGGCTCACCCGCGAGCGGCGGTACCGCAGGAGCACTTCGGTGACGGAGGTGGTCGACAAGAGCATCGCGATCACCCCCGCCCAGAGAGACGAGCATTGGGAGCAGCGTTACGAAAATAAGACGGACCTATTCGGCAACTGGAACTTGACGCGCGCCCGCCTTCGGATGGAGCAGTCTCTCCCCGATTTCAGGCCAATCTTCAACTTGACGCATGCCCGTCTCCAGGCGGAGCAGTTGTTTGAAAACGCTCGCGGCAGCTTGCGCAAGAAGACCAAGAAGGGCAAGAAGGGCAAGAAGAAGTGAAACGCTCGCCTAACTTGACGCGGGAAACGGCCAGAGCTCATAGTGGGTACGGGGTGAGTGGTGTTCGAGAGAATACTGTTCGAGGAGGCGCGCGGCATTCGCACCCGATGTCAGGGATGCACGGATTAGCATGGGCTGTAGTAGAAGTGGTCTCACCGAAGATATAAAACACCTCTGGTGTTGGTTGGTTGGTTGTCCCCGATCACGCGCGCGCTGCCGCGGCCCGGCGGGAGCCGGGAGGACGAGGCGCGGCAGCAGAAGGCGCGGCGCGCGCAGGATGGACAACGCGGACAGTCTGCGTCGTAGGACCCTCGCGGTCCTCCTCCGCACCGGCACGCCCGACACTGAGTTCGCACAGAAGCAGGCAAGCCGCAGCCTGGCGGCTGCTCTCTACCAACTGCAGGCACGTGGCCACACGGCGGCTGCAGACACGCTTGAGTCCGCCGTCGCCCGGATGCTGGTGGCGGGTGGGCTGGTCGAACCGCACGCGGCGCTACTGCTGGTGATCGCGCTCGCCGACCTCTCCAACGACGCCGCGCGCACGACCTTTGGTGCGGCCGTGGGCAAGTTGCGCACAGAGTCGGCACCGCCTGTTTACCCAGCTGGCCTCGTCGCGTGCCGCCCGATGGGCGGCGTGCGCGGGGCACAGCCGGCACTCCGCGTTGGCGACGGCCCGCTCGATGTATTTGCCGCGTGGGGCGAGCTCAACGGCGCAACCGCCACCGACGCCCTGCTGCTGCGGCTGCGCCAACCGCCGCCGCGCCCGTTTGCCGCCACCGACGGTGACTTTCCTATCACCAGCGTTGGCGGCGGAAGGCTGCGGACGCGGGCGTCGATGTTCGCTTCGCTCGAAGGCGCGGCGATGGCTGGTGCACATGACGGCGTCGCCGAGCTCTCGTGGCGCCTCTCGAGTGAGGAGGTAAGTTCGGAGGGGGGCGGCGGCGGGGGCGGCGGCGGCGGCGGCGGCGGCGGCGGCGGCGGTGGCGGCGGCGGCGGCGGCAGCGCGCAGCGCGGCTGCGGCACGTTGCGCGGTGCCGGCGCGCGGCGTGCAGCCTTGCCGCTCGTGCGCCCGCGCGAGCCGCCGCCCACCGGGCTGCGCCCGCCGCCCCTGCCTTCGCCATCGTCGGTAGTACAGTGGTCGTCGTCGGCGCTGCTGGCGGTGGTCGCGGCAGAGGGAGCGGCCTGCTGTCCTGCGTACCTCTCCGAAGCGGGCGACAGTGCCCTTTTCAGCTGGTGGCACGACGCACACCGCGCGGGTGAGGCAGCGGCGGCGGCGGCCGCGCGGCCGCTCGGCAGCACGGCGGCGGCGGCGCACGCGCTAGCAGCCCTGCATGGACTGCCCAGCGCCATGTTCGCGCTCGAAAGTGCCGCCGCCGCCTTGCCTTTGGAAGCCGCCGCGTCCGTCGAGCACGCGAGGGCGCGAGAGTGCGGGGCCGCGGCACGCGGCGCGGCGCGCGGCGCGGCGACACGCCTCGCGCTCGCGCCCGGCGCGCGCCTCTGTGGCGTCTCACCCGCGGCGCTGAGCGCGGCCGCGGCGGCGGTGGGCGCTTCGGGCTCGGTGGCGCGGCGGCTCGAGGCGCTCGGCTCGCAGCTCGCCGCGGCGGGCGCGCCGCACGGCGCGGTGGGCGCCGCACCCTCAAGCTGCCAAGCCCAACCCTCGCCCCCGGATTCGCCCTCGCCCTGACCATCGCCCCCGCTCCCATCCTGGCCCGCGCCCTCACCCTGGCCCTCGCCCTCACCATCGCTCTCGCTCGCCAGGTGGGCTCTGCTCTCGGTGTGGCGCTGCTGCGACGGTTGCACCTCCACCACGATAGTCTGGTGGCACTGCCCGACGCGGCGGCGATGCGCTCGCGCGGCGGCGGCGAGGTCACCTTTCTGGCGGCGGCGGTGCAATCGCGCCGCGTGGCAGCGGAGCGACTCGCGCTGGGCCACCTCTTCTTCATGCTGCTCTGCGCTCCTTTGGCTGAGGCGGTCAAGGGCGACTGTGGCGGTGGCGACAGCAATGGCAGGAGTGGCGGCGGCGACGGCAATGGCGGCGGTGGCGGCGGAGGCGAGGGTGGGGAGGCGAGGGGGGTTGGCGACGGGTGTCGACGCGGATGCGGCCCCGCCGCTTGCCCGAACCTACGGAGTGGGTTGTCGCTGCTCGAGGCGTTGCACGCTGCGCTGCTCGCACCGCCGCCCGGGCTGCCGCCCGGCTGCCGGCCGCTGCTGCGGTGGGGGCGAGGCTCCAACCAACCCCGACCCTACCCCCGACCCTGAGCCAACCCTGAGTCCAACTCTTACTCGAGCCCCAGCCCAGTCCCGACCACATTCCACTGCACCATTCCCACGCCGCACCCTTGTCCCGTGAGCAGGCGTCTCTTCCGCGCCGCCGCCATGCCGTGGCTCGAGTGGCTCGGCCGGGCCACCTTCCTCGCCGACACGCACGACGCACACGGCGAGTTCTGCGCCCATCAGAGCCGCCACGCCGGCACGGCGGGCGGGGTACATCGGTGCACGGTGGGCGGGCCAGGCGCAGCCGAAGCGGTGGGCGCGCAGGGCGCGCCGGGTGCGTCGCCGAAGGGCGGTGTGTCTGTCACGGCACGAATGCCGGCGTTTGTGTCGTCAGCGCTGGGCGCGGCGGTGGATGAGACTGTGGCCAGCGTGCGCTTGCTGCGCGCCTCTGCATTCTTCGACCTGGGCGCGCCCGACGAGGCGGAAGAGGAGGCGGTGGCGCCACGCACACCTGCGCTCCTGCTCGCGCCTGTTACGCCCGCCGCAGCCCTCTCAACCATCCCGAGGCTCCGCCCAGCCGCCGCCGCCGCCGCTGCTGCCGCCACCACCTCCGCCGTCGCCGCTGTCGCTGCCTCTGCCAGCACCGGCGCCTCGCGCGATCCGCCGGAGCGACCACCGCGGCTGGAGCTCGCGTTCAGCGCGGCGGCGCGGCGGCGGGTGGAGGCGTACTGGGCGGCGGCGTGGGCGCTGCAGTGGGCGCGGCTCGGGCGCAAGCGCGCCGCGCGGCTCCGCGCTGAAGAGCGGCAGCAGCACGACGCGCTAGCGCGGGGCGCGGCACGGCAGGCGGCGAAGCGCGGCCGGCAGAGCAGGGCCGACGCGGCGGCGACGGCGCGGCGCGCGGCGGCGGTGGCGGCGCGCGCCGCGATGCGTTCGGGGCTCGACGCGCAAATCTCGGAGCGGCAGATCGAGAGGCAACGCGCGGCGGAGGCGGAGGTGGAGGCTTTGCGGGCGGAGGCGGAGGCGGGCGAGGAGGTGGGCGCGCTGAGGCGCAAGGCGCGAGAGGCGCTGCTCGAGAGGTATGCGGAGCGCGACGCCCCGCTCGAGAGCCGGCTGCGGCTGGCGAGATGGCAGCTGGTGCGCTCCGAGCTCTCCTCCCACAGCCCCTTTGCTCGCCATGCTCTCTCTTCGCTCTCTGCCGACGCCCTTGGTTGGTCTGCCGACGCCCTTGGTTGGCTCTCTTCCTCCATCGCTAACATTCCGACCCCTCGCCGCGCCACCCCATGATGTAGACGCATTGGTACCTTAAGGTAGTCGAGGCTGTAACGCCATGTAGTCCAGGTTGCCGCCCTATGCCTGGCAGGCGCGCTCCGAGCTCTCACCGAGGCGCGATGCAGTGCTGCTGCAGCACCGCCAGGCGCAGCAGCTGGCCTTGGCGGCGCTCGAGAGCGCGGCTGCGACCGAAGGCGGAGGCAGCACAGCGGCGGCGGCGGCGGCAGCTGCTGCGGCGGCGGCAGCGGCGGCGGCAGCGACGGCGGCGTCTGCGGCGGCGGCGGCCATCGTGTGGGGGGCTGGCGTTTCCGCTAATGTGGAGAGCAGCGTCAGCGTCGGCGTTGGCGGTGGTGTCGTCGGCGCCGGCGTCGGCGCCGGCGTCGGCGACAGCGGTGGTTGCGGCTGCGGCGGCGCGGCGAGCGGGGGTGCGGGCTTGTCGCGCGTTCTGGACGCGGAACTGGCTGCGGCGGCGGCAGAGACGACAGAGGGCGCACAGGTGAGGGTGGCAGAGGAGGATGCGGCGCTCATAGAGGTGGCTGCGACAAAGGGGGTAACCGCAGTCGCGGAGGGGATACCAGTTGCAACAGCGGTGGCGGCGGCGCCCACCTATACCCATTCGACGGCGGGGTCGGCCTTTGCCGCTGCCGGAGGGCCAACACTGGCGACTACGGGCGCGTTGGCAGCGGCAGGGGCCGGGGCGACGCTGGCTGCGGCGACGCTGGCTACGGCGAGACCTCGTGAGGCGCTGCCGCTGAGGTCCGCAGTGACGAACGAACCACGCGAGTCGAGCGGCGCGGGCGGCGGTCGTGGCGGCGGCGGCGCGGTTGCGCTCCTTGCGACGCCGCGCTTTGCAACGCAGCGCTTTGCTGCGCCACCGTCCCTGCCACCCTCACCGTGGCTGCAGCCGCCATGGCAGCTGCGTGCCGAACCGCTCGAGGCGTTTGCCTCAGACGAGGATAGCGACGACGACGACGACGACGACGACGACGACGACGACGACGACGACGACGACGACGACGACGACGAGAGCGACGGCGGTGGTGGCGGAGATGGCGGCGGCAGCGGTGGCGTCGGGAGGTGGCGCAGGCTGGACGTGGCGCCTGTGCGGGTAGCGGTGGCGGCGAGCATCGAGAGACCGTTACGCGAGGCGCACCGCTGTCTCGGCCGGGCAGCGGTGCGCCGCCCGCTGCATTCCACCCTAGCCCCTGGCCGCGCCACCAGCCGTCGCCCTACCGACGGCACTCACCCCCCGCCCCGCCCCCTTTGCATTGCAGGTGCTGTGCATGCTGCACGAGCACGGATTGCTGCGCGAGCTCGCCGCGCTCCGGCGCTACTGGCTCGGCGGCTCGGCGGAGTTTGTCGAGCAGCTGTGCGGCCACCTTGAGGCGGCGGCCGAGCGCGGTGCGCCGTGGCGCGGCGGCGGCACGTGCCGCCGTGCGCTGCACCAGGCGCTGCTCGCCGCCGACGGCGAGTCCGCCGCCGACGGCGCCGCCGCGCGCCTCACGCTGCAGATGCCATCCGGCACGTGGGACGACGTCGAGTTCCACATGGAGGTGACGCCGCCGCCCGAAACACACACATGCACAACACGCACAGCGAATGCATGTACGACATGCAATGCATGTACGCGCGCGCACACGTGCACATGCACATGCACATGCACATACATGCACATGCACATGCACATGCACATGCACATGCACATACATGCACATGCACATGCACATGCACATGCACATGCACATGCACATGCACATGCACATGCACATGCACATGCACATGCACGTGTGTGTGTAACCAGGTG